>Ga0209804_1000071_pt1 | contig 85220 bp, 69 predicted proteins | sample GraSoiAngelo_139_FD_185896 | JGI IMG/M metagenome (GOLD analysis project Ga0209804, IMG submission 185896) | Grasslands soil microbial communities from the Angelo Coastal Reserve, California, USA - 14_0929_12_20cm (SPAdes) (version 2) | ecosystem: Environmental > Terrestrial > Soil > Grasslands ... | reverse complement strand
TAGGTCACACACCACCACACCCCGAACAACTTTTACGTCCTCACTCCAATCCACTCACCACGGTTATCTTCATCCTCTCTTTCAGCTCGCACGGGGTTTCGGCCCCTCCCCACTGTCTGAAGTGCAGAAGAGTAAGACTTAAGTGTTGACAAACGCAAGGGAACGAAAGTAAAAGTAGCCATCCGTAAGCGCGGTGGCGCGGGAGCATCCCCACAAGGGAGTCACTAACCCCCGCGGGCGGAAAAAACGCTTCCCCTTTCGACGCAGGAGAGAAGTGTGCAGTGGAGGAGCCCGGCAATGAATCGTGTCCCGGTTGCGCGTTTTCGAGTCACCCCGGTTTTCATTCTGTTCCTTGCGGTTGCGGCCAGCACGTGGGCGCAGAAGGATACGGGCAGCATTGTCGGAACCGTGAAAGATCCGACAGGAGCGTTGATTCCTGATGCAAAGATAACGGTGACAGAAACCGAGAAGGGCACCACTTTCGTCACTTCGTCAGATTCTTCCGGCGAGTATGTGGCCAGCCCGCTGAATGTTGGCCATTATAAAGTCACAGTTGAAAAGCAAGGTTTCAAGACTGCAGTGGCCGGGCCGATTGAGCTCGACGTCCAGCAGCGTGCCGTCGTAAACGTCACTCTTCCAGTGGGCGAAATGGTGATCAAAGTCGAGGTCAATACCGCAGCCCCCCTGCTTGAAACAGAAACCTCAGAGCTCGGTCAAGTCGTGAACAATCGCCAAGTCGTGAATCTGCCCTTGAATGGGCGCAACTTTGCTCAGCTCGCATTGCTGACCGCGGGAACCACTCCGAGCGAGCCCGGTGCGCGCGACGAAGGCGGATACGGCTTCAGCTCCAACGGCGGCCGGTCGTTGCAGAACAATTTTCTGCTGGACGGCATCGATAACAATTCCAACCTTACCGACCTGCTGAATGAAACCAACTACGTGATCCAGCCCTCGGTGGACGCCATCCAGGAATTCAAAGTCCAGACCAATGCGTACAGCGCGGAATTTGGCCGCGGAAACGGAGCGATCGTCAACGCCACCATCAAATCCGGCACCAATGATGTGCACGGGGACCTCTATGAGTTCCTTCGAAATGACAAGCTGGATGCGCGCAACTTTTTTGACCAAACGAAACCCGAATATCGCCAGAACCAATTTGGGGTCACGGTGGGAGGGCCCTTGAAGCTTCCCGGCTACGATGGCCATAACCGGACATTCTTTTTCGGAGACTACGAAGGTTTGCGCGTCCGGCAAGGCCAGACTCAAACCTCCACGGTTCCCACGGACGCCCAGAAGGCCGGCGATTTCAGCGATTTGATTGATTACACGACACCTGCACTCGATCCCAATGGAAATCCAGCGCTCGATTGCAACGGCAAGCCCACCTACGTAGGCGAGATTTTCGACACGCGACTGACCCAGAACAGCGCCACAAGCGCCACAGGAGTTTGCGGGGTGCCGTTTCAGTACGACCCCGTTACGGGCCAGCCCTTGAATAAAATGCTTGCTTCCCAGATGGACCCGCTGGCCCTTCGCTTAGCTGCCCTTTATCCAGAACCGAATATTAACGGCAACGGGTTCAATTTCGTCAGCAACCCCATACTGAATCAAGATCGCAACAACTTCGACATCCGCGTTGACCACAGATTTTCCGACAAAGATACCTCCTTCTACCGTTTTAGCTTCGAAGACCAGCCGAGTAACATTCCTCCGGCGTTCCCGAATTCATTGGCCGATGGCGGCGGGTTCTTCTCGGGTGTGGAAGACAACGCTTATCGCAGCCTGGCGCTGAGCGAAACGCACATTTTCAATCCGCGACTCGTCAACGAATTCCGCGCTGGTTACAATCGCATCCATTCGCAGCGCTTTCAGTTCAACTACAACAAAGATGTGTCCGGTCAACTTCAATTTCCCGGAGTACCTTTTGTCCCCATGAACGGCGGCCTTCCCCAGCTCACCTTCTCCGACGTCTCCACCCTGGGAAGCCCAACATTTCTGCCCTCCCTCGAAATCCAGAATACTTACACTTATTCCGATAACCTTAACCTAACGCGCGGCAAGCATTCCTTCAAATTTGGCACCGAGGTTCGTTTTGAGGAGTTCACGATTTTCCAGCCGGCCTCCCCGCGTGGCACTCTGAGCTTCGCCGGCGGTTTTGTCAGTAATCCGGCTACCACGGTCGGTGTGGCCGCGGGTTTCGCGCAATTTCTGCTGGGGATTTCCGACGGAGGCAACATCACGAACCTGCATAACGTGGATTACCTTCGGCCGGTCTATGCCTTTTACGGCCAAGATGACGTCAAGCTGACGCCCAAATTGACGTTGAATCTGGGAATGCGTTACGAACTCTTCTTGACGGTGAAGGAGAAATTCGACAACCAAGGGACCTACGATCTCAGTAAGCAAATCTTGTTTGTTCCCAGGGGGCAAAAAGCTCAATTAACCCCGACGATCGCGGCTCTCGTCCCGTTAAGCGCGACGGCCTCGCGAGGACTGATTAATCCGGATCTCAACAATTTCGCGCCGCGCATCGGCTTCGCCTATTCCGTTACTCCACGCTTGGTGGTTCGCAGCGGTTTCGGCATTTTCTATGGAGGAGAAGAAAACGGTCCTTACTCAAACCCTAGCCAAGGGTTCAATCCTCCCTTTTTCGTCACCCAGGTATTCTCCACGCCATGCGGTTTGGCAGACGCCAATCCGGCAACAGGGACGAACGATTGCGCGATTCCCGGGCTAAGTGTCCTTTCGCAAGGTTTTCCCGCCAACTCGCTTACAGATCCGAACACGCCGCAGCTCTTTACACTCGATCCGAAGCTCATTACACCGTATGTGGATCAGTGGCACATCTCGACGCAGTACCAGCTTCCTTTCGAAACGCTTTTCGAGATCACTTACGCTGGTTCCAAGGGAACAAAACTTTATGCCTTCTTAAATGGGAATCAGGCTGCCCCCAGTGCTGTTCCCGGCGCGGATACTGCCTCGCGGCGGCCCATCCCAACCATTAATGCAGGAATCAGTCTGTTTAACTCCACCGCCAATTCAGAGTACAACTCCCTCCAGTTGCGCGCTGAGAAGCGTTTTTCCAAGGGGCTTTCCTTCCTGGCGGCGTACACCTGGAGCCATTCACTGGATGAAGCTTCGAACGCAAATCTTGGCGCGCAGAACAACGATGGCTACCGTTGGTTCGTTCATCCCGAGTGGGAACACGGCAATTCCGATTTTGACATTCGCCATCGCTTGGCTTTGAGCTACATTTACGAGCTGCCCTTCGGGCATGGCCAGCATTTTGGAGCCAACGCCAGTGGAGCGGCTGAACGAGTCATTGGCGGTTGGCAGGTAGGCGGGATCACTTCGCTTTCCACTGGCAACTGGTTTACGGTCACCGGTGCTACCTCCATCGGAGCGCAATCGGACGGGCAGCAAAGACCGGACCAAATCTCCAGCCCCAACGGCAAGCCCTGTCTACCAGGAACCTATTTCAATACCTGCGCATTTCAGAACCCGCCCGACGGCTCATTTGGAGACACCGGACGAAACACGCTTAGAGGTCCAGGTTTTCAGATCTGGGATTTCTCGGTCTTCAAGGGTTTTCCGTTGAGCGAGAATAAGCGATTTGAATTTCGGTCTGAATTTTTCAACATTCCCAATCACGCGAACCTCCAACTGGCGAAATCTGGGCCGCAGAACTCGATCAACACGACAACGTTTGGCACCCCGCAGTTTGGCTTCCTGACGGCTGCCCGGCCGCCACGGCAGATTCAGTTCGCGCTGAAATTCTATTACTGAAGCGCTCGGCAGACATGGCAGACGTTTTCACAGGACTTCCAGAAGTGAAGAAGCGGACCAGCCAAAGCATCGTGTTCCGCTCGCCGTTTTGCGTGTATGCTTGGGCCATCCGGCAGGGAGGGGTTTTATGGCCACGCTGACTCAAGCAACCCCATTCACGGAAACGACACGGGCCGTACAGGAGGCGATTCCCGCAAGACCCGCGGCGGTGCGAAACGTCGCACTGGATGCGTATCGCGGCTTGGTGATGCTGTTGATGATGGCCGAGGTGTTGCGGCTGTCGCGGGTGTCGGCGGAGTACCCGACGAGCCTGTTCTGGAAGGTCCTGGCTTTCAATCAAACGCACGTAGAGTGGTTCGGCTGCTCCCTCCACGACACCATTCAGCCGGGATTCTCTTTCCTAGTTGGAGTAGCGTTGCCGTATTCCATCGCCAGCCGTATGGCGAAGGGCGCGCGCTTCGCGGAATTATTCTGGCATGCGCTGTGGCGCTCCTTCGTGCTGGCAGCTCTGGGCGTGTTCCTGCGCTCGATGGGTCATTCCATGACCTATTTTACTCTTGAAGATACGCTCTCGCAGATCGGCTTCGGTTATCCGTTTCTGTTTTTGCTCGGATACTACTCCTCGAAAGTGAAATCCCTGAAGTGGGTTTGGACCTCGCTCGGCTTAATTCTTTTTGCCTATTGGCTGGCGTGGGCCCTGTACCCGGCGGCGCCTGCGAATTTCGACTGGCAGAGCGTGGGGGTTTCCGCGCATTGGAATGCGCAACACAACTTCACGGGATTCGCCGCGCACTGGAACAAAAACTACAATTTCGGCAACCGCTTCGACCAGTGGTTCCTGAACCTGTTTCCGCGCGAACATCCCTTCGTGTACAACGAAGGCGGATATCTGACGCTGAGTTTCATTCCCACGCTGGGCACGATGATTCTGGGTCTGATTGCAGGACGCTGGTTGCGCGAAGCCCGGAACCCGGAGTCCGCGCCCTCCGTTCCCAGGTCCTCAGGTTCTCGCCCCGCGGAGACCGTCCCGATGAAGAAGCTGCTCATTGCCGGAGTAGTGGGAATGGTCCTCGGCCTGGCGCTGCATTACTCGGGCATTTGCCCGGTCGTGAAACGCATCTGGACGCCCTCCTGGACCATCTTCAGCGGCGGCATTTGCTTCCTGTTTCTGGCCGCGTTCAGTTGGATGATCGAGGTGAAGGGCTTCAAGAAATGGGCGTTCCCCCTGGTAGTCGTGGGCATGAACTCGATTGTGGCGTATTGCATCGCGCACTTCATGGAGGAGTTTTTGGTCAGCACCTTCCGCATCCACCTGGGTCCAAACTTCTTTGCATTTGCAGGCGCGGGATTGCAACCCTTCTTTGAAGGCGTCGCCATTCTGCTGTGCTACTGGCTCATCCTGTTCTGGATGTACCGCCGCAAATTGTTCCTAAAAATCTGATTTGAGGAACGAGCCATCAGGCGTTTTTGTTTGACATGCTGCAATGCCCCGCCGAAGGACTGACTGAGAAGCATATGAACAAGCCACTCCTCTTTTTTCCTGCCGCTGTCTTGTTCTTCGCATCCCTTGCCGCCGCAGAACAAGGCAGCGCCCCTCATTCCGGAGCATGGTCTGGCGTCATTGTTTATAGCAGTTGCAACGCCGACGAAGCCTTCAACGAGTCTCGCGAATGCTTTCTGAGCGCGCCGGGCGCCAAGCTTTCTCTGTACGACGATACCAGCCGTGTGATGTACGGGCTGGAGCCGCAGCAGCTCACTGCCGGTCACCTCGGAGACCCGGTGACCGTGCGCGGTGAGCTCGATGGCGACACCATTCGCGTGGCCTCCATTGAGCTGATGTCCATGGGCCTCGCAGTCGGCCAGAAAGCTCCCGCGTTTTCGCTGCACGATCAGTTTGGCGGGACCCAAACTCTCGATTCTCTGAAAGGGGCGAACGGCACGGTGCTTCTCTTTTTCCGCTCCGCGGACTGGTGACCGTTCTGCAAGGGACAACTGGTCGAGTTGCAAAGCACCATGTCGCGATTTGAGAAGCAACAGCTGAAGTTCGCAGCCATCAGCTATGATTCGGAAGAAATCCTTAAGTTTTTCTCAGATCGCCACAACATTACTTATCCCCTGCTTGCGGATCCGGACTCGAAGGCCATTCAGGCGTACGGCGTGCTGAACACCGAAGCAACCGGGATGCAAAAAGGGTTCGCGCGACCAGGATATTTCTTCATCGACACTAAGGGCGTTATTGAGGAAAAATTCTTCCAAGCCAAATACCGCGAGCGCCTTACCGGCAACGGCCTGATCGCCAAGCTATTTCCAGAGTTGGGGCAAGAGGTCACGGACACTATCGAAGCACCTCATCTTCGAGTGGCCCTGGAACAGTCCGACCGCACTGGAGTTCCCGGCACGCGGATCACTCTTGTTACGGAAGTGCGCCTGCCCCAAGACGTTCATGTGTATGCGCCGGGGACGCAAGGCTACAAGCCCATCAGGCTCGTGCTGGATGAAATGAGAGAGATGGAGTTCAAGCCCGCAACCTACCCGCCGTCCAAAATTCTCTATTTGCCGGCAATCAAGGAAAAAGTGCCCGTTTTCGAGGGAATGTTCCAAATCAGCCAAGACGTGAAAGTCAGTTCGGCGACGGAGTTTTGGGGCTCGCTGGGGAAAGCAGGAAAGACCTTCACGATTTCGGGTAAGCTCGAATACCAGGCTTGCGACAAGACGATCTGCTACCTGCCCACGTCCGTGCCGGTGAAATGGCAAATCCAGGTATTTCCCTTGGACCGCACGCGCGCGCCAGTGGAGATTCGCCACAAATAGGCTAGCGGACCAGGGTAAGCGTCTGCCGTTTTATCGCACCCATCTGGTGGTTCGTGCAATGCGATAAGTCAGCAAGACGATCAGGAAGAAAAACAGTAAAACGCCAATGGCAATTCTCTTTAGCCGATTACTGTCCATGCCGAAAGACTAGCAGAACGACATCTACTGTGTCCGATGCACCATGGCCCACCCAAATTGTCCAACCTGCCGCCAATTTGGAGGCTGTTTTTCTAGCGGCGGCGAGCGCAAACTGATGGACATGAAAACCACGAAACAATCCAAGCCCGCCACGCAGACAAAGTCTGGCCCGCAGTCCGACCGCCATCTTCAGGCCGGCAACGGGCTGAGCAAGCTCGGGCCGCAGACGAGGGCCATTCATGGCGGGGAGGCGCTACGCCACGGGGTGAACGGCCCGGTGGCCACGGAGATTATTCGCACCTCGACCTTTACGTTTTCCTCGACCGAAGAAATGAAGGAATGGGCAGAGGGCAAGAACAAGGCGTATATCTACACGCGTTATGGCAATCCCACGCTGTCCGTCGCGGAGAGGAAAATTGCGGCGCTCGAGGGCGCGGAGGCCGCGGTGGTGGCCGCTTCGGGCATGGCGGCGATTTCTTCCTCGCTTCTGGCGGTGCTGAAGAGCGGAGATGAGCTAATCTCCACGGCTCAACTGTACGGCGGCACGTACCGGCTGATGCGCGACGTGTTTCCGAACATGGGCATTACCGTCCACCACGTCCAGCCCGATCTTTGCGGCATTGAAAAACTGGTCAGCGCACGCACGCGCGCGTTGTACGTCGAGACACCGACGAACCCTACGTTAAGGCTGGTGGACATTGAAAAAGCAGCAGCATTCGCGAAGAAGCACAAACTTATCTCGCTCATCGACAACACGTTTGCCACGCCGGTGCTGCAGAACCCCATCGCACTGGGGTACGACATCGTGGTGCACAGTGCCACAAAAGGGCTCGCCGGTCATTCGGACATCCTCGCGGGCGTTTCCGTGGGCAGCGCGGAGTGGATGGACAAAGTGCGGCACCTGATCATCAACCTCGGCGGGTCGATGGATCCCGGCGCGGCGTTTTTGCTGATTCGCGGGGTGAAGACGCTGGGCGTTCGGGTGCAACGGCAATGCGAAAATGCGATGGCCGTGGCGACTTTTTTGGAAAAACACCCCAAAGTCGAACACGTGCACTATCCGGGGCTGAAGTCGCACCTGGACCATGAACTGGCAAAGAAACAGATGCGCGGATTCGGCTCGATGCTGGCGTTTGACATGAAAGGCGGCTTGCCGGCGGCTCGGCGCTTTTGCGATCGCGTGCGGTTGTTTCTGATGGCGGCTAGCCTGGGAGGCGTGGAGTCGCTGGTGATTCTGCCGATTTACAGTTCGCATTACAACATGAGCGACGAGGAATTGAAGCGCGCCGGTGTGAGCCCGGGTACGGTGCGCGTGTCCATGGGCCTGGAGGACAAGGAGGATTTGATCGAGGATTTGAAGCAGGCGCTGGAATGACGTGATTCGTGACTCGCGTAAAACTACCGCCGCGGCACCTCGAAAAGACAGATTCCTCGTCCGATTTAGGGCGATGAGAGAATCCTAAAGAAAAAAAGAACGGGTCTGAAGACAGGCCACTACAAAGGTGGAAGGATGCCGCCAGGTGAGCGAAGCTGCGAGATAGAATCTACTTCGCGGCGGCGGGGGCAGGAGCGGGGGCGTCCCACTCTTCCTGCTGGGGAAGCTGGGACTTCACGATATCTTCCAGTTCGTGGGCGCTGCTGACGTCCTGCGGATAATTGTGCGGCGTGATATCGAACGCTTGGCCGTACTTCGTGCGAACGTGCTGCAGCTCTTCCTGCAGGCGGACGGCGACGCGCTTCGCATTGAGAGCGTCCGTTTCCGGCAAAACCAGTGCGAAAATGTCGGGCCCGAGACGGTAGACGGAATCCGTGGGGCGCAGCTTGCGGGACATCGCTTTGGCGGCGTCGCTCCAGGCTGCGTCGTTGTCTTCGTTCTGCCTTCCGGAACCAGCCGCAGCTTTACCCTTCACAAGCAGCACAGAAAGATTTTTCTCCATGGTCATGGCCCGGCGGAATTCCATGGTCAGGCGGTCCCAGAAATAGTTCTGGTCGGGCATGGAGTGAAGCAAATCCACGCTGGCCTGATGCTGCAACGTCATGTTGCGCTCCAATTCTGCCAGCAGTTGCTGCTTGAGCTGGCGCACGGTGCGCTGGCGCTCGAGGAGGTAGCCGACAAAGAGCAACGTTAGGCCGCAAAATCCAAAAAACGAGACGCGCAGGGTCCACTTGTTGCCCACAGGATGGAGAAAGACCAGCGGATACATGAACGCCGCGAGTCCGCCGGCCAGCACGAGCACAAACACGACGGCGAGGACAGTGAGTTGCAGCTCACGCCGTTCGAGCCGATCCAGTTCCGCGCGATTCAGAGTCGCCATGCTTGCCTTCGCACTGTCCAGCAGGTCAGAGCCATGCTATGCAAATTTCGCCGAGCGGCTAAGCCTGAGAAGGGACGTTGGTCATTGTCCCCATGGTCGGGTGAAGGGCTGGCGGCAAGCAATGGGACTCGGTTCTGTGACGGAAATGCTACTGTTCTTTCGCGCAGTGCGTTTGTGACGTTGGGCACACCAGGTTGGGGAAATTGGAGTTCGGGTACTTCCCCTGGCGCAGTTATTGGACGATACGAATCTCGACGTTTCGCGCAGCGGCATGCTCGGTAAGCAGAGCGGACATGCGCTGAGTCCAGCGGTCCAGGCCCTCCGGCCCGCCAAAAGAAATGATGATCGCAAGAGTGCCTTCGGTTTTCGCCGTGACCATGGTGCGCTCGGAATCGCTGGTAGCGCTGCCATGCGGCCCCAGGTCATCGGCAAAGAGTGGCAAGCCTTCGAGATTCAAGTCGTATTTGCCGATGCCTTTGTAGGTTTCGCCCGCGCGTCCTGCGCGAAAGATAATGTCTCCCACGACATGCGCCAAGTCATAAAGGCCGACCGGCAGCCGGCTTTCGACCGAAACGAGATTGATTACATCCACCACCACATTGATTTGCGGAAAGCCTTTGCCAGCCACGATTCTCCGGAGAAGGGCTTCCGCCGAACCGCGATACCTGGCGGGGTCTTTTCCCAAGGACTTGTAGGCTTTGCGGACTGCCTCAACCTGAGGCGATTCCAAGACGCCGCGGGGAAAGGGCAGTTCCTGGATTTCAAGTTCTCTCTGATTCATCTCCCCGAGCAGCGGCACCGGAGAAGGGCCCGGTTGCACGCGCGCAATCAAGCAGCCCAGGGCGGTTTGCGGGCATTTTTTCTTTAAGTCTGCTTCAATTAGGATTTTCACTTTTACGTGTGAATCGCCTCACGAATTTACTGGATGTCAGGCGCATTCTACAGCGGAGAGAGGAAGGTTCGCGAGCCCGCGAGGGAGTTATGGTTCTTTTTTTGTTGGAGCGGATTTTTGCGGGACTTCGAGTTTTGGCATGGACTCCGGTTTTGCCGAGCCCGTATCCACGCCCAAGAATAAGTAGCGAGCAGCATACGGATCGCCCACTACAAAGTACGGATAGAACGGTCTGATGGCGCCGGGTGTTGGTGAAGGCGAAGTCGGGCTGTTAAGAATCGGCGTCGTACAACCAGGCACGGAGTTGGTGACCGGAGGGCCATTGGGCACAGGGCTTGAAACTGATGTGTTGCAAAGGGCGAAAGACGTTGACCCTCGTGACAAGGTTCTGTGAATGCATACGCATTCTTGGTTTGATGGATGTGATTTGGGGGCTGCGTACCCCCACTTCTGTGGCTCCCCCAAGGTAGCTCGCCCTACACCCGGGGATCTGTAAAGGCAGTTTGAGGGCCGTGGGAATGATGCTGCGGCTGGCATTACGAAAACACTGCATTCCGAACTTGTCAAATTAAAATCTATTGAATGGTAAAATGTTACAGAAAGCTGGCGCTGGAGCAACACTATAAGGCCATAGGCAGACAAGCCCAAATTGGCATGCCCGCATCCCATTCTGATACGGCTCGTGCGCTATTGAGCCCCAAGCAATGCTTTCCGGGCTCTCCACACGCCGCCACTCGTGTTAAACTGAGCGGAGTTCAGGCCCGTAGCTCAGTTGGTTAGAGCGCTTCCTTGACACGGAAGAGGTCAGAGGTTCGAGTCCTCCCGGGCCTACCAATTTTCGTTTTGCCAAATTTCTTACCTGTCCTTCGGTTTTTCCCTTCGCACGCGACGTTTGCCTGACCATCTGCAAGTGTGCGGACCGCCAAAAGCGAACGGGCCGGAAAGCCATAAAAGCAACCCGGCCCGTCACCAAGAAGGGGCAACATTCCCGCTCTGCCACGATCAGTTCCGCTATAAGCCCGATCCACCTGCCATCACCGGCGAAGCGAAAAGCGTACCGTCTACCTTAAAGTCGACTTTAAGGCAAGGAGCTCCTTTAAAGAATTTGGTAGAAGAGAATTCAGAGTGTAGCTCTAGAATGTAGTCATGCCTCTGCTAACGATTTCTCAGGTCGCAGGGCAGATTGGACTTCAGCCTTCTGCGATTCGGTATTACGAACAGATTGGATTGCTTCCACGCGCGCAACGAATGAGTGGTCAACGGCGCTATGATCCGACAGTCCTCTACCGATTCGCGATCATCCAGCGAGCGCGCCAGCTTGGCTTTACATTGACTGAAATTCGGGAGTTGTTCTTTGGCTTCCGCGATTCCACTCGCGCTTCAGAACGCTGGCGAACGCTTTCCCAGAGAAAGCTTGCAGAGCTGGACCAGCTAATGGATGGAATAAAAGCAATGCGAGCGCTGCTAAAGAAGCTGATGACGAAGTGTCAATGCGACACCTTGGATGAATGTGGAAAGTGCATGTTGCGGAGCATGAATGAAAATGTGAAACCTAAATCCGTGTCAGCAAGTCGTCGCCGTGGGCAAAGATCTCAGGTGAGTTTGCGAACCTGACGCCGGTTCTGTTTCTCACGGCCCCTACCTTGACTGACAAACGGTCAGCCCCTTACAGGCAGGTATTCGTCCATGTGGAAGTCCCTTTGGCTGCCCCGCGCGGTTTTTGCTTGGTGCGGCGCACTTCACCATGTGAACATCAACTCGGCGTCAGCATTTGCGGGCGAAATCCGCGATGAGGAGGACACAGCGAGAACATGCGGGCGGTGATCGTCATAGCCTTTGCATTTATTTGCTCAGGGCAGTCCCTTGCGCAGTCGGTGGAAAAAGAGCCTGCCGCTGTCCTTGAGCTCGGAGGCGCAACTGGCCGGAGTCTCAGGGAGGGCCAATCGAGCTACGGTTCCACGGTCACGCTTGAGCTTACCCCGATAGAAAACCGGCTGGAACTCGAGGCTGGCGTAACAACACTTTTTAGGCGTCACTCGACCGAATGGAGCGTCGACCTCCTCTTCAAGAAGCCTTGGACTCTGTCCGACAAAAAGGAGTTCATGTTCGGAATTGGTCCCGAGTGGATTCATGCGAATGCATACGGCAAGAAAATGCACTCAGTGGGCGTTGAAGTAGCGCCGGACTTTATGTTCTGGTCATCCAGAAAGCATAGATTCGGCTGGTATCTCGAACCGGCCTACGAGTACAAATTTGGGCCGGGGCATGAACACTCGGTCGGCATAAGCGGCGGCCTTCTGATCGGGATACTGTAAGACCTCCCCTACAGTCTCTACCTGTGAAACAGGTATAACCGTTGTGGAGAGGCAGTTCGATGCCGTCTGAGTTGTTCTCATCTCGCTTAGCAGTCTTCCTCCACAATCATGCACCGACCGCGGAGGGGCTCGCATCGAATCGCACTAGGAGAAAGCGTTATCCGCAGGTTTCGAGACTATCGCAGTTTCGCATTCCCCGGATAAAGACAAAATGATCCGGGATCTCGGCGCCGATGAAGTTGTCCGCCACGGCAAGGGCCTTGGGACAGCCGGCGGCGCAGATGTCATCTAATTGGCAGCCAGCAAAACGGCCCCGAATATCTTTACGAAGCGCTTGATTTCGCAGCGCAAGGAAAAGTTAAAACGATTGTGGAGACGTACCCGTTGGCCGAGGCAGCGAAGGCCTACGACCGCGTGGCGCAGGGCAAGGCCCGATTTCGCGCCGTCCTGACAATGTAATCGCCGATCCGAGCAGTCAGCGTCGGTTTCGAGCGGAGCTGTGATCTTTGGTATCGGACGTGGCGAGCTCATCCATTTCCGCTGGTGTGCGAGGCTACCGGCAGCCCCAGTCAGAACCTGGGTTTCCTGCCTGTGATTCTTATCTGTGAAACGGGTATTTATGTCGGATCAACCCGGGATTTGGAGAGGGCTGACTGGGCCACCTATGCGGGCATATCCCAGGCACGCGCGGCCGGGGATGCTTGTGCAAAGAAGAAAGAATTTTCGAGGCAACATTTAGTCGAATCAGCCGGCTCTAAAAGAGAGGCCCAGACGACAAGATGCCCGGGCCTCTAATCTGATTGCTACGAAGAGGTGGATGACGCGCTAACAGCTACGGGTGGAACTCGATGAGTGTTGAGTAGCTTCCGGCGCCTTTCGGCGGCGCCGTTACGCCGACCGCCCACAGGCCGCCGCCAGGAATGGCGGTGATGGCCGCAAAGCCGCTGTCGGTACCGTTCCCGAGGCTCGGGCTCGAGACCAGGGACCACACGCCATTCTTGCCTTGGAGAATGAGCGGGTCGTGATTTCCCGTGTTCGTGTCAATGTCCCAGCCAACCGCCCAGGTCGAGCCATCGGCGGCGGTGGCCACGGCAAACAGGTCATTCTCGCCGGTGCCCGCATTCGGTGTCGTCTGGATGGACAGACCACTCGGCCCACCGGCCGCTGCGTAGGTTGTGTACGGAGCTGTGTCTGTCTCCTGCTCGCCTACAATGGTCGATGACGAAGCTGTCGCTGTTACACCGAGAGGCAGCACCGAGGCCGACGTGTCCGCTGGACTGGTAACAACATTCCAGGCTTTCCCGTCCCAGTGTTCGACGAGCGCCTGGCTCGGGAATCCCGCCCCCGACTGCTGTCCAACGGCGTAGACATTGTTCGAGGCAAGCGCCTTGACGGCATAGAACTGGTTGCCGCTGGAGCCCGCGTCCACCGCATTGACCACTGACCACGCCGACCCGTTCCAGTGTTCTGTAAGCGTGTGCCAGAGGCCGTTAGCGTCTTGCTCGGCGCCCACGGCCCACACGTCAGAGTCCGAAATAGCCGCCACGCCAAAAAGTATGTTTTGTTCAGCGCCTGGGCTCGGGCTCGGAATAACCGACCACGCGTTTCCGTCGAAGTGTTCGATGAGGGTCTGTTGCTGGAACTTACCATTCACGGAATATCCCGCGGCCCAAGCTTTGCCCGCGGATGGCATGGAGACGGCGTAGAGGACGTTTTCCTGCACGCCCACGTTCGGCAAGGGAAAGGCGGTCCAGCGCGTCCCGTCAAAATGTTGCGCCAAGGTGGCGAGTACATTCGACGAAGAAGGATAGTAAGCGCCCACCGCCCACGCGTCCGTCAAGGACGCGGCGGATACCCCCGCGAGGATATTGTCACGCGAGCCGAAGCTGTAACTCGGCACAACCATCCAGCCACTCCCGGTAAGCGATGCCGAAGCAGCTTGCCTCTCCGCGCCCTGAGCCGAGATCGTGTCTGAACTTGCTGGGAAGTTGAACGGCGGGGGCAGCGTGGGCACAGTGGTCGACCCGGTGACCGCAAAGAGATTCGTCATCGGAGTCGCCGTGCAGCTGTTGAGGAGGCAGCCCAGGCCGAAAGTCTGCTGCAGAGAGGCGAGTAGGGAGTAATGATTGAAGCTGGTCTTGTCGGTTACACCGCGTGGTCCATGGTTCGTGATGACGATTGTTACGATCTGGCCGGTGGCCGTGTTGCCTTCGTCGAAGGTAACGACGATCGCGTTGTTGCCGGTCTGCCACATAGAAGATGACGTGATTTGATTCACCAGGCTGCCCACAAATTTGTCGCCTTGCGCGATGAGCCAGCTTTGCTGCACGGTCCCGGTATTGTCCGAGTCCACGCACCAGGGAGGAGCGCCGTGCATGTCGTTGCACTCGTTAGGCACGATGTAGCTGAAATTGGGAACCGCTCCCGCCGCGAGATCCGTCGTTAACTGCGTGAGAGGGAACATCTTTGCGAGTTCGGTCGGCGTCTGCAAATCCGCAAAGTTTACAATGCCGTTGTGCTTCGTCACATACTGGGTGTCCGCATCGGGGATGCTATTGCACTTGTCTGGATAGCAATAGCCGCGGTACCCGGGATACGGCATGCTCTGGAAGTAGCCCCTCCAAGTCTTTCCCGCCGCCTCGAGCTGTGACATAAGGTTGTTCGCGTTGACGGTGTTGCCGGGAAACCAGTACGGATCGTCGCTGGTGATGTTAAAGAAATCGCCTCCGAGCATCGCGACATAATTGGGCTCGCTGGGGTCGGCCACGCCCGAGTAGTTCGTTGCGAGTCCGTAATCTTGTGCCAGCGCATTCAGGATGGGCGCGTTCGCGTTGCCGATCACCTGATTGTAGTTCTCGTTCTCCATTATGATGAGAAACACATGGTCGTACTTCGGGAAGTTTTGTGCCTCAAGCGGAGATGGGGACGCGGCCAAAATCAGACCGAACGCAACCATCCCACACCAGAAACGCGCAAACAAACGATGTTTCCAGCTGTTCATACAGGCTCCTTGTTCGGCAAAAGATGTTCGTGATTAGCAAACGTGCGAGCTGGCCATCGCAGCGTGGGGGTGAGCGGTTAAGCGCAGGTAAAAGCCTAGTGAATTTTCCTCACCTAAGCTTGAATAAGCATTGTCCGCACGGGTTAGTCTGTTTGGACAGGAAACCCGGTTCGCTGCGGCCGAGTCCAGAGGCCAGACCTTTCACCCGGATCAGTTAGCCGCATTCAAGCCAAATTCACGGTGGGTGGTAATCAGCGCCTGCTTCACCGCTTTTTCTTCGATCACAAACGAAATGTTGCTCTCCGAGGAGCCTTGCGCAATGGCGATCAGGTTTACGCCGTCGCGTCCAAGGGCGCTGAAAGTTTTGCCCGCAATCCCCGGAATGCCGCGCATGTTTTCGCCCACCACGGCGACAATCGCGATATGCGGATCCATGGTGATGTGTTCGACGTTGTGGTGCGCGAGGTCATGAGCGAACTCCTTGCGCAACGCTTGCACCGTCCGCTGCGCGTCTCCTGACGCAACGATAAAGCAGATATCGTTCTGCGAAGAAGATTGCGAGATCAGCAAGACGTTGGCCCGCACCTCGGCGGTGGTTGAAAACGTTCGTCCCACGACATCCGGCAACCCCACAATTCCCGGCCCGCCCACACTTATTAAGGTCACGTCGCGAATCGCCGTCAGGGCCTTCACTCCGCCGCCGATGCTGCGTCCCTGCGGTGTGATCTTAGTGCCAGGGCGATCCGGCGCAAAGCTGTTGCGGATCCAGACAGGAATCGCTGCCTGCACCACGGGATTCAGCGTCTTTGGGTGCAGCACTTTCGCGCCAAAATATGCAAGCTCCGCCGCCTCGCGATAGGAAATCTCGGGGATCGTCCGTGCTTCCGGCACCAGCCGGGGGTCTGCGGTCAGCACGCCATCGACATCAGTCCAGATTATGACTTCATGCGCATCCAGCGCTGCTCCAAGAATCGTTGCCGAAAAATCCGAGCCGCCTCGGCCCAACGTCGTCAGTTGCCCTTCGGGGGTTGCGCCAATGAAGCCAGTCACCAGCGGGACGATTCCTTTTTCCAGCAACGGGCACAATCGCCCCTGGGCTTTTCCCCGCGTTCGCTCCATTTGAGGCTCGGCCCCGCCATGAAACGCGTCTGTCACAATCAGCTCGGTGGCTTCGACCGCTTCGCCTGCCGCACCTGCGTCCCTAACAGCTGCCGCCACCAGTGGCGCGGAAAGCCGTTCTCCCAAGCTGGACACCGCGTCGAGAGTGCGTGGCGTCAGTTCCCTCAGCAGAGCGGTCCCCTCGCAAAGCCGGCGGCCTTCCGCAAGAACGTCATCCAATTTCCTGCCAATGACCTCGCGTTCCTTTTCCTGCGGAATCAAACTGCTCAAAGCGGTTTCGTGCTGCTTGCGAAGCGTCTCCAAAATGCCCATGGCTCCGGCGGCGTTCCCCGCGCGCGCATGATTGGCGGCTTCGATCAACCGGTTCGTGACGCCGCTCATCGCGGAAACCACTGCCACGCAACGCCACTCCTTGGATGCATCCACGATGATCTTCGCCGCCCGCGCGATGCACGACGCGTCGCCCACCGACGTCCCGCCAAACTTCATTACCTGTAACCGTTTTTTCATTTCATCCATGGATCGTAACGCCCACAGAATATGCTTGTTCCGGGCTCCTCCATTGTACGGCATGCGTTTGACTTCCCTTCGGCCGCGCACCTAACATGACATCCGGCAACTCGGCGCCGAATCTGCAAAGCGCTAGATCTTCCGTCAGACAGGCGAGGGCGCACGTTAATTTCAGAGAGAGGTTTCGAGCATGCAAGCAAGGCGGATCTTGGGTCTAACTTTGGTTCTTGTCGCCATGGGAGCCGCGCTGGCCCTGCATTTCTCGCCGTCTTCGGCAGCTCCCACTGTCCCGAAGCCTGGAGATGTCAATGACGAACGGATCGCCGCCGACGCCGTAACCGGGGCCAATTGGCTGGTGAACGGCCGCACCAACGATTCCAAGCATTTCAGCCCGCTCAAGCAAATCAATTCCTCGAATGTCGCCAATCTCGGTCTCGCTTGGTATCTCGATTACGACGGGCTCATGGGCGTAGTCTCGGAACCCATTGTGGTTGACGGTGTAATTTACGCGAGCGCGCCGCTTTCGAAAGTTTATGCAGTCGACGCCGCCACCGGGAAGCTCATCTGGAAATACGATCCGCAGATTCGCCTGGATCAGGCGTTGAATGGTTCCTATTCCGCGCGCACGAATGGCGGCGTGGCCGTCTGGAATGGCAAAGTGTACGTCGGCACCGGCGATTGCCGCCTCATTGCGATTGATGCTGCCACCGCCAACAAAATCTGGGAAGCCACCGTCTGTGAACCCACGCAAACCGGCATCACCGGGGCGCCTCGCGTCGCCAAAGGAAAAATCCTCATGGGATATAACGGTTCGGACGACGCCGTCCGAGGCGCACTGGCCGCTTACGACGCCGAAACCGGCAAGGAAGTCTGGCGCTTCTGGACTGTCCCTGGCGATCCCTCGAAGCCTTTCGAAACGAAAGAACTCGAAATGGCCGCAAAGACCTGGCACGGCGAAGGGGCCTGGAAAATCGGCGGCGGCGACGTTTGGCACGCCATCACGTATGACGACGCAACAGGCCTCGTGATTTTCGGCACCGCCGGTGCTGACGTCGGTTACGGCGAATTGGCCGGAACCCAAATCACCGGCGAAAAGCTTTTCTCGCAGTGCATCATTGCGGTCGACGCCGGCACAGGAAGATACGTCTGGCATTTTCAGACCGGCACCGAAGGCGTGCACAACGAAAACAATCAAATCGTGATGGCCGACCTTATGATTAACGGCGAACGACGTCATGTCGCGATGACCGCGCCCAAGAACGGTTTCTTCTACATCCTCGACGCTAAAACTGGGAAGCTGCTTTCCGCCAAGCCGCTGGTCAAAACCACTTGGGCTTCCTCTTACGACTTGCAGACGGAAAAGCCGGTCTTGATTCCGGCTTCACAAGGTGGCGGCCGCCAGTGGACCGTCCACAACTGGTGGCCCATCAGCTATGACACGCTCACCGGGCTCGTCTACATACCAACGACCGATCGCCACGCAGATGCCAAAGCGCCCGTTGAGGCGGGAGAAAGCGGTGTTGGCCTCTTTGGATGCCTCATTGCCTGGGATCCCATTGCGGAATCCGCGCGGTGGTCGGTCGAGGAAGAAATCGCTGTGAACGGTGGCGTTCTCTCCACCGCCGGCAACTTAGTTTTTCAGGGCCAGGGGACGGGAGAATTCGCCGCTTATGCGGCGGACACTGGAAAAAAACTCTGGTCCGTGCAAACCAAGTCCGCCATCGAATCCATCCCCGTCACTTTTTCTGTAAACGGCGAACAGTATGTGATCACTTCGGTAGGTTGGGGTTCCGGTTCGCGGTTGTTCGCGCCCGCACGCACCATGGCCACGCCCGAATCGAAGCGCGGTCCGATTCGTCTCTACGCTTTCAAACTCGGCGGCAACGTCCCGTTTCCATACCCGCACATTGAGGTTCCACCTGTGCCGAAGCCGCCCAAGCAAAAAGCCGCCTTGGAAACGATTCGCAAGGGCGAAAAACTCTACGTCTCGTTTTATTGTGAAGGCTGCCACTCCCCCGGCATTGATGGCAGCGGCGCCTGGGTGGAGGACGGCGCCGTCCCAGATCTTCGCTACGCTCCGCCGGAAGTCCACAAAGATTGGTACCAAATCGTGATGGGCGGCTCGCATTGGTCAAAGGGCATGCCCGGCCTCGCCGATCCACCCAAGTTTGCCTTTCCCAACTCTCACATGACCGTCGCGGACGCCGACGCCATTCACGCCTATGTGATCGATCAGGCTTGGAAAGCCTACAAGGGCGAACAAACCGCCGCGCACACCAAACGCGAAAGCTATTAACAACGGTGCCGTGTGAAATATGGGGATTGTCATTCCGAGCGTACCGAGGAATCTGTTGTCAGAGCACACTGAAATTCCGAAAGCAACATCGAGGCTGATGAGCGTGCTCACCGACCTTCATTTTTGGGTGCCCGTTGCCGTGCTCCTCGCAGGATTGTTGCTGCTGAGCTTCATGCATTAATGGGTTGCTGAAAAACGAAGTAGGACAGGCATTCCTCTTCATCAAGGAGTTGAATGAAGCCAGCATGACATCCGCGGCACAACCTCTTGATTCGGCGGAAGTACAAAGAGCCGCGCGCTCCAAAAAACTTCATGCGCTTGGTATCCTTTCCGGTTTCACCGCAGGCGCCTGGCTTGGCGCCGCCGAAGCGCCCACAAAACTTGTATCCATGGGCATCTCCCCGATTGCGATTTCGCTCATCATGGTCATCGGTGTTTTTCTTGCGCGCTGGAGCTTGCCCGCATTGATCCTCGGCACTTCATCAGTTCGCGCGGACGTCTGCCGTGCGCCTCACTTGATTATTTGGGCGGTTCTCGCTGGCTGCCTCTGGGCTGTGGCCAACACGCTGACTATCTTCGCCATCCGCGATATCGGGCTGAGCATCGCTTTTCCGCTCTGGAATTCCAACAGCCTGCTCGGAATTTTCTGGGGCTTCCTTTTCTTCAACGAGCTGCGCCAGGCCGGCTGGCGCCGCTGGACGGGCGTGCTCGGTGGCGCAGTCGTGATGTGCGCGGGCGCAACGCTTCTCGCCATAGCTTCTTCAACGCCAGGCCCTGCGGGCCACTCCTTCCGCGGAGTTTGGGCCGCGCTCGGCGCGGGCGTGCTCTGGGGCACCATGTACATTCCTTACCGCAAGGCGTATCTCACGGGCATGAATCCCCTCTCCTTCGTCACATTCTTCACTTTCGGAGAAGTGGGAATGATGTCTGCGCTCGCCATTGGCTACACTGGTTTGGCTCCGCTCTGGCAGGAATTGCTCGGCGCCCGCGGTGTGATTTTCTGGCTTATGCTTGGCGGCTTCATTTGGGTCATCGGCGATCTCTTCCAGCAATATGCAGCCAAATATGTGGGCATCAGCCGGGGCATTCCGCTTTCCAATTCCAATCAGCTCTGGGGACTGCTTTGGGGCATTTTTGTCTTTGGCGAACTGCACGGCCGCAGTTCTTCCACGTATTTGCAAGTCGTCGGCGGCTCGCTGCTCATGATGCTCGGAGTCGGGGCCATCGCTTTTTCCTCCGCAACGGGCGAGGAGCAAAAGCGCTGGAAGGAGGCGGCGCAACGCGAAGGCCGCCGTTACAACGTGGCGGAAGATTTCGTCCAAGCCCGCATGGAGGGCCGCCAAGCGGCTGGCGAATCCACGCCAATTCGCACTGTCCGGGACTGGCTCCTGGTCGCAGCGGCCACGGCCATCTTCGTGATATTTGCCGCGATGGCCCGCGTCCCGCAGCTATCTTTGCATTGGGGCCCCGCCGCGCCTTTGACCGCCGCTCTCCTCGTTCTGCTTTTCGTTTGCACCCTTACTCTGTGGCGAACCACACGCTTTCACTGAGCGCTCGTTGGCTTCTCGGTCCCCGCATTTGCCCCGAAACCGTCACTCCGAACCCGCGAAGCGGGTGAGGAATCCTGGCTGGACCTAAACCGAGGCACGGTCACCATGACGGCCTCTCTTTGTATCTCTCCACGCGCCCGCGCGCCCGCGCTTTGCAATTCTTTCCATTCTTCGTTTACAGTAACCCCAGCGAGATGACAGGCGTCTTGAAAGTGGAAAAAGTCGACCTCGTCGGCGTCGGGCTCAACGCCACTGACACACTGATTCCCGTCGCGCATTATCCCGCGCGCGGCACGAAAGTCGAGATTCGCCCAACCACGGTTTTGCCTGGCGGGCAAACCGCCACCGCGGTCGTCGCATGCCAACATTGGGGACTTCACACGCGCTACGTCGGCAAAGTCGGCGGAGACAGTGCGGCGGCGCTTCACGCGACGGAATTTTCGCGCCTCGGCGTCGAGGCGCATCTTCTCACCGCGCCCGACTGTCCTAGCCAGCAGGCCTTCATTCTTGTGGACGACCCCGGTGAGCGGACTGTCCTCTGGCGGCGCGATCATCGCTTGACATTGCGCCCCGAAGAACTGAAGCACGACTGGATCGTCAACGCTCGCGCCCTTCACGTCGACGGCCACGATACCGCCGCCGCCACCCAAGCTGCGGCTTGGGCGCGTTCAGCCGGCGTTCCCGTCATCGCCGACCTCGACGAACTTTATCCCGGCATCGAAACGCTCTTGCAAAACGTCGACTACCTCATCACCAGCCGCGACATTCCCGGCAAGCTCGCATCCACAGCTGATCTGCAGAAATCCCTCACCGCCGTTCACCGCCGCTTCGGCCGCCGCCTCACCGCCGCCACTCTCGGCACCGACGGCGTGCTCGCCTGGGATGGCACCCAGTTCCACTACGCGCCAGCGTTTCATGTGGAAACAGTCGACACGACTGGCGCTGGCGACCTGTTTCACGCTGGCTTCATCTACGCGCTTCTGCAAGGCTGGCCTTTGCAAGAGCAGCTCGACTTTGCCTGTGCCGCGGCCGCTCTGAACTGCACGGCAGTCGGCGCGCGTGGCGGCATCGCCTCCGTCGACGCCATCGAGCGCCTCCTCGCCACTGGCTCGCGCCATCCCTCCGTCTTCGCACGTCGCGCCGCCCACTAGCATGACGTTCCGCGGGGCGTCATCCCGAGCACGCTTTTTGCGATATGGTCGGTTCTGCGGATTGAGGGATCGCCGCTGCTTTCTCCGCCTTCTGTTTTTTCCCTCTGCGCCTCTCTGGCCTCGGCGTTAATTTCCAGTGGTTTCTCCCCGAGCTGTATCGCCGTTCTAGAACCCTTCGGGACTTTCCCTGTACGCTCCTGGAATTTTCTTCCGCGGCCTCCCGCGAAAACTCTATGGGAATTTTTGAAACGCATCTAAATTCTTGTGATTCCACCACTTATTTCTTTCCAAATTGGCCCGCCATTTGCACACCATCACGCTCCCAGTCCGTCAAAGCCCGGTCCAACCAAACCCAGTCCAACTTAACAACGAGGTGCCTAATGAAAGGCAAACGAGTAACTGCCATCCTTTCCCTTCTTCTGGCGTCCGCGCTGCTGCCCCTGGCCGCAGTGGCTTCTCCGCGGGACACCACCGACAGCTCCCATCGCACGGTGATCTGCCAATCGCAGTCGCAGTCTCAGAATCCAAGTCAAAGCCAAAACGAATCCGAAGCGAAAACGTTCACCGGAAAAATCACCAAGAGCAACGGCCGCTACGTGCTGGAAGACCAGTCCATGAATAGCTCCTACTATCTCGACGACACGAAAGCCGCCCAGAAGTTTGAGGGCAAAAACGTCGTGGTAACTGGCACTCTGGACGCCCAGAACCGTACCATCCACGTTCAGAAGATCGAGGCCGCCTGACGGCTTCGTTTCTCCCAGGGGCGCTTAAGAGCATCCCACTTCTGTTTCGATGAAACGGTGGGGAGGGCCTTCCGCGGGACTTCCCTCCCCAACTTCCTCATCTTTCTTCCATATTCCTCTCTGGAACGGCTCATCTCCCCACTTGGCCTCCTCCGATTTTTATAGAGCTTGAGTCGGGTCGACTCCACGGTGGGCTCCCTTGCCAAATGTGACGGCAGGTCTTGTTCTAAAAGACACTAAATTCTCGTCGCGTTCGTTTGCTAACCGCCTTGACCAATGCCAGAATAGAAGGATGCAAAAATCAACCTGCTTTGTACCGATCAACTTTGGAAAGATTTTATGTGTGACCACGCTGGCTCTCGGCGCGATCTTCCTGTCCCCCGCCCAGGCCCAGCAACCTTCCCCTCCGACTGCGCAGAACCCGCCCGCAACGGCTCCGGCGCAGACTCCCGCGAACACAACCAAGAAATCTGCCGCCACGGGCACCAAGTCAGGGCAGACTCCCGCAAAAAAGACGCCCGCCCCGCTGACCCTCAACACCGACAAAGATAAGGTCAGTTACTCCATCGGTATGAATGTAGGAAAGGCCATGAAGAGAGATGGCGTAGATGTGGACACGGCAATCCTGATGCGCGGACTCAAGGACGCCCTGGCCGGCAGCACACCGCTCTTGAGTGACCAAGAAGCGCAAACGGTGATGGGGGCATTGCAAACCGACGTGCGCAAGAAACAAGAGGAAAAGCAAAAGGAGCTTGCAGAAACCAACAAGAAAGAAGGCGACGAATTCTTGGCCGCCAACAAAATCAAACAAGGCGTCGTTACTCTTCCCAGCGGCCTGCAATACAAGATTCTTCAGGAAGGCACGGGACCAAAACCCGCGGCGGACGATACCGTTACTGTCAACTATCGCGGAACGCTCGTCAACGGCACCGAATTTGACAGCTCCTTCAAGCGCGGCCAGCCCGCGAGTTTTCCAGTCGGTGGAATTATCAAAGGCTGGAACGAAGGCCTTCAGCTAATGCCTGCAGGATCCAAATGGCAGCTTTTTATTCCTCCAGACTTGGCTTACGGACCTCGAGGCGCCGGCCCCACCATCGGTCCCAACTCCACTCTTGTTTTCGAAATTGAACTGCTCTCGGTCCAACCCAAACCCGCGGCCGCTCCGGCATCAGCCCAACCTTCAGCGCCGGCGACGGCTCCCGCGGGCTCCGCTTCGCAAACTCCGCCGCCCGCTCCGAAGCCGAATCCGGCTCCGCCTACGCTGAGACCAAAACCCTAGGACCGGTCGCGCTCTCGAGCGCTTCCGCACTCGTCCTGCTGGTTGAGCACGCGACGACGCCCCGTGTTATCCTGCGTCTTATGGCGGAGCGTGTCATCTCTCCGCCGGAAGTGTCTCAAACTTCCCCGCTGGAGCACTCCCGGCGTCAACTCGAAGCCCTGCTCGAAGTGAGCGAGGCTATTGCGCAGCAGCGCGATCTCACCGCGCTCTTCCACGACCTTGCCGTCCGCTTGCACTCGGTCATTGAATTTGATTTTCTCAGCCTGGTGCTGCATGACACCGCAAAGAACGTCATGCGCCTTCACGTCCTCGAAACGCATCTGCCCAGCGCGAAGCGTGCGGGCGCCGAGTCTGCTATCGAAGGAAACCCCGCAGGATGGGTCTGGCAGACACAGAAGCCTTTCATCGTAGGAGACACTGACAAAGAAACGCGCTTCCCGGATTTCCTGCCGCGCTACCGGGAGCACAATGTGCGGTCGCTTGCGATTCTTCCGCTAACGACCGCGCAGCACCGGCTCGGCGCCATGGGCTTCGGCCGCGTGGTTCCTCACCGCCTCAGCGACACCGAGCTGCAATTCATGCAGCGCGTCGCCAGCCAGGTAGCAGTCGCTGTGGATAACGTGCTTAATCTGGAATCTTCACAGGCCTATCAGAAGCAGCTTGCGGGCGAACGCGATCGCTTCCGCGTGTTACTGGAAGTCAACAACGTCCTCATTAGCAGCCGCGAACTCCCTGAACTCTTCCCGGGGATTGTTTCCACTCTCGAGCGCGTTATCCACCACGACTATACGAGCCTGGCCCTTTTTGATCCCGCCGCGAAAACGCTAAGGATCTACGCCTTCTATTTTCCTTCCAACCAAAACATCTTCAAGCCAGACACCATTGTTCCGCTCGACGACACCCCTTCTGGCCGCGCGATCGCCACGGGTCAGCCGCTCCTTGCGCGCGGGGCTGAACTGGACCATTACCCCAGTGAAGTCGTCCGTGTTCTTCGCGCCGAAGGGCTGCAGGCGATTTGCTGCGTGCCGCTCATACATCGCGACCGAACCTTCGGCACATTGAATCTTGCCAGCCGCCGCCTCGATGCTTTTACTCCCGCAGACGTGGAACTGCTGCAGCCCGTCGGCGCGCAAATCGCCATCGCCGTCGAAAACGCGCTGGCCTTCAAGGAAATCGATGCGCTGAAAGACAAACTCGCCGTCGAAAAACTCTATCTGGAAGAAGAAATTCGCAGCGAACTCAACTTCGAGGAAATTGTCGGCGAAAGCGCCGCACTGAAGCGCGCTCTTGGCCAGGTCGAACTTGCCGCTCCTGCTGGCACCACCGTTCTTCTTCTCGGCGAAACCGGCACCGGCAAGGAGCTTTTTGCACGCGCTATTCACAATCTCAGCCCGCGCCGCGACCGCACGTTTGTGAAAATCAATTGCGCTGCCATCCCCTCCGGCCTGCTGGAATCCGAGCTTTTCGGCCACGAGAAGGGCGCGTTTACCGGCGCCATCAACCAAAAAATCGGCCGCTTCGAACTGGCCGACAAAGGCACGCTTTTCCTCGATGAAGTGGGCGACATTCCGCTCGAGCTCCAGCCCAAATTGCTCCGAGTCCTTCAAGAGCAGGAATTCGAGCGCCTCGGTGGCACTCGCACGCAGCGCGTGGACGTGCGCGTCGTCGCTGCTACGAATGTCGATCTTTCCAAGCTCGTCGCGCAGCGCGCCTTCCGCAACGACCTCTATTACCGCTTGAATGTCTTCCCCATTCAGATTCCCGCGCTTCGCGAGCGCCACGAAGACATTCCGCTCCTCGTGCGCTACTTCGTGCAACGTTTCAGCCGCAGCCTGAACAAAGCCGTCCAATACATTCCCGCTGACGCCATGGAGGCGCTCGTGCGCTATTCTTGGCCCGGCAACGTCCGCGAGCTTGAAAATCTCATCGAACGCGCCGTTCTTCTCTCTCCCGGGAAAGAGCTGCGCATCCCGCTTTCCGAACTGAAGGAAGCCTCTGGCCCAGCGGCCTCGTCCAGCGCCGATCTTTCTTCGCCCTTGGCTTCCTCTGCTTCGTTGACCTCCTCGATCTCTACTTTGGAAGAAGCCGAGCGCCAGCACATTTTGCGTGCGCTCAGGCAAACGCAATGGCGCATCGCCGGTCCCAAAGGCGCCGCCACTTTGCTCGGAATGAAGCGAACCACGCTGCAGGCCCGCATGCGCAAACTCGGCATCCGCCGCCCCGTCTGACCGCTCCCGGCGAGCGAGAATAGCTAGCTCCCGTCCCCTGAAGAGTGGCGCGAGGCAGTTCCGCTTTCCTGCTCGCCTTGTCTTTCATCCGTTCAACTTATGACTTACAACTACGAACTAAAGGACTGTATAGTCTACCTCCTAGGGAATTCCCATGCGCTTTGACATCGTGATTCGCAATGCGACCGTCGTTACCGCTGCCGACACCTATCGCGCCGATGTCGGCATCATCGGCGACCGCGTCGCCGCCATTGCCGCGCAGCTTCCTACTGACAACGCCGGCCGCATCATCGACGCCACTGGCCTGCTGCTTATCCCCGGCGGCATTGACGTCCACACCCATCTCGACATGCCCTTCGGCGGTACCACCAGCGCCGACGACTTCGAGACCGGCACCATCGCCGCGGCGTTTGGCGGCACCACCACGCTCATTGACTTCGCCATTCAGTACAAAGGCCAATCGCTCCGCCAGGCCTTTGACACCTGGATGAAAAAAGCCTACGACAAAGCCGTCACCGACTACGCTTTCCACTGCATCATCACCGATCTTGGATCTGCCCAGCTTGAAGAGATGAGCCAGCTCATCCGCGACGGCGTCACCAGCTTCAAGCTGTTCATGGCCTATCCCGGCGTCTTCATGCTCGACGACGCGACGATCTTCAAGGCCATGCGACAGGCCGCCGAGCACAACGGCCTCATCTGCATGCACGCAGAAAACGGCGGCGCCATTGACGTAATCGTCCAGCGCGCCCTTGCCGAAGGCAAACGCGCGCCGAAGTATCACGCGCTCACGCGCCCCACTACGGCCGAAGCCGAAGCCACTTCCCGGGCCATCGCGCTCGCGGAAATGGCCGGCGCGCCCGTTTACATCGTGCATCTCTCCTGCAACGACGCGCTTGAAAAAGTCCGCGAAGCACGCGACCGCGGCCTCCCCGCCTACGCCGAAACTTGCCCGCAGTACTTGTATCTCTCCATTGAGAATTTCGACGTGCCCGGCTTCGAAGGGGCGAAATACGTTTTCACGCCGCCGCTCCGTGAAAAATGGCACCAGGAAAAGCTTTGGCAGGGCCTCGCGAAAGACACATTGCAGGTCGTCTCGACCGATCATTGTCCGTTCTGCTTCAAAGAGCAAAAGGAACTCGGCAAGGACGACTTCACAAAAATTCCCAACGGCGGGCCTGGCATTGAGCATCGCCTCAGCCTGGTCTACACCGGCGGCGTCCATGGCAAGCATTTTTCGCCGAATCGTTTTGTTCAACTTGTCTCCACCGCGCCAGCAAAACTTTTCGGCCTCTACCCGCGCAAAGGCACCATCGCCGTCGGCTCCGACGCCGACCTTGTCCTCTTCGACCCCCATCAGGAAGAAGTCATCAGCGCCAAAACGCATCACATGCGCGTGGACTATTCCATGTTCGAGGGCATCAAGATCAAGGGCGCGCCCAAAACCGTTTTCTCGCGCGGCCGCGCCGTCATCGATTCCGGCAAATTCGTCGGCCGCCCCGGCTCCGGCCAATTCCTCCGCCGCCAAACCTACTCCGGCCTCTAACTCGTATTTTTTGTAGAGCTGGGCTTCCGCCCAGCTCCCGCGTTTGCAGTGCGGCGGGCGCATGGATGCGGTACATTGAAAGATTGCACCACAAAGCGAATTCATGACAGCGGGACTACCATCTCTGGTGATTGTCGGACGCCCCAACGTGGGCAAGTCTGCGCTCTTCAACCGCTTTACAGGCACGCGCCGCTCCATCGTCACCAACGAGCCGGGCATCACGCGCGACCGCATCTACGGCAAAGCGGAATGGCGAGGCAAAACGCTGGAAGTCGTAGACACCGGCGGAATCATTCCTGACGAAAAAGCGATCATTCCGCAGGAAATTTTTCGCCAAGCACAGGTTGCCATCAAGAAAGCGGCGTTGCTCGTTCTTGTTGTGGATAGCCAAGCGGGCCTCACACCTCTCGATGAAGAGCTGGCGCGTCTCTTGCGCAGCACTGGAAAGCCGTTCGTGCTGGCCGTCAATAAGGTGGATTCGCCTTCGCAGGAAGCGCATGCCGCGCCGTTTCACTCTCTTGGTGTTCCGGTTTTTCCCCTCACGGCCGAACATGGCACCGGGGTTGACGACCTTCTCGACTACGCCCTCGCGCACTGTTTTCCAGCGTCGAAGACGCCGCCAGTTGTGGGCGCGGAGCTGCCGCCGGTCGAACTGCCAACGGAACCCGCTTCCATCGAGGTCGCTATCATTGGCCGACCCAACGTGGGCAAGTCCACGCTGCTGAACCGCCTGGTCGGCGAAGAGCGGTCCATCGTTTCGCCCATCCCCGGTACCACCATGGACAACGTGGATACCGAGATCACGCGCAACGGCCGCGACTACCGCTTTGTGGACACTGCCGGAATCCGCCGCAAAGGCAAAACCACGCTCGTCGCGGAAAAGCTCAGCGTGGTGATGGCCCGCCGCGGCCTCGAGCGCTGCGATGTGGCCTTGCTTGTGATTGACGGCGAGCAAGGCGTCACGCAAGGCGACGCGACGATTGCTGGCTACGCCGAGCAATCCGGCCGCTCGGTGATTCTTGTCATTAACAAGTGGGATCTCGCTCTCGCCGCCGCGCGAGACGCGGCCCTCCGCGATGCAACCACCGCCAAAGGAAAATCCAAACAAGCTACGAACGAGAATAGCAATCCGGTGAGCGTCGACCCAGGTGGGCTCAGGTTCGACTACGAAAAAATGATTCGTGCAAAACTGAAATTCCTGAGCTATGCGCCCATCGTTTTTCTTTCCGCGAAAACGGGCGAGCGCGCCGAAAAACTCTTTCCGCTGATCAACCAATGCGCGGACGCGCGCCGCCGCCGCATCCCCACGCCGGCCCTGAACAACTGGCTCAAGCAGGATGTCGACCTTCAGCGTGGCACCACACCCAAGTCGCGCCCCGTGCGCATCTACTACGTTACGCAGGCAAAAACCGCTCCGCCCACATTTCTCCTCTTCACCAATCAAAAAATGCCGCTGCACTTCAGCTACGAGCGCTTCCTCGAAAATCAGCTTCGCGCGAAATTTGATTTCGCGGGCACCCCCGTGCGTTTCGTGCAGCGCCTCCGCAAACGCGAGAAGCGCGCCCGCGCTGCATCTCGCGGTGAGGAATGACTCATCACCACCCGACCCCTATCCCTCTACAGGAATGGCCCGCAAACTGCTACGATAGCGGCGTCCCCCTATCCTGACTGGATCCCACTGGATCCCAGAGGATGCACGAAGGATTCCGGCAGGGGAGGAGCATGGCAGGCAACGTCACCGCCACAAAAACCGCCACCGAAGAGCGCCTCTACACCATTGGCGAAGTCAGCCGCCTCGCCGACCTGAAACCGTTCGTCTTGCGCTACTGGGAATCGGAGATTCCCCAGCTCCAGCCAACGAAAGATGACGCCGGCCGCCGTGTCTATCGTCAGCAAGACGTGGACATGGTCTTCCGCATCAAGCGGCTTCTCTACGATGAGGGATACACGATTGCCGGTGCCCGGCGCCACTTGCGCGAAAAGGGGAGTACCGACGATCCTTCGCACCGGGGGTCAAATCACCCCGCGGACGGCGCGTCCCAGCTGCTTAGCCGCAGGATGCTGCTCGATCTGCGCGACGCGCTGCACGCTTTCTTGACGCTTCTCGAACGCCGGTGATAGCCTTGTTAGTGCTGGCGGAATCTAGAGGATTGCCCTACACGCGTCATTCCGAGCCAAGCGAGGAATCCCTCTTCGATGTTGTTCAGGGTGATGCGTGAAGCGCTCTTCAGCAATCTGCCGGCAGGTGGCACGCCATCAGTTCGCCGGTCGGGACGTAGCGCAGCCTGGTAGCGCGCACGCTTGGGGTGCGTGAGGTCGCGAGTTCAAATCTCGCCGTCCCGACCATTTTTATGTCCACTGCGATGGACCATCCTCCAAGGCTATTCTCTTCGCTCTTACGAGTTCCTTGGAGACCTGTCTGGCAGAGGCAAATGTCGCTCCGTAGGAGAAAGCAAGGCAGGGTATCGCGCGTCAGCTACCGTTGATCAAGGGTGACTCTTACACCGCGTACGGGTACACGAGGCCACGTGAGCCAGTTCGCATGGAAACCAGAAGGAAGCTTGATACGGTCAACGAGAGATTCTCTCGGGCCGGTTGCCAGGCAAGTTCCTAGCCATTACAACGATGAAGCACATTCTCCTCACAAACGACGATGGGTATCAGGCGGAAGGGCTGCGCGCGCTGGCCGAGGAGCTTGCGGATTTCGCCACCGTGAGCATTGTGGCGCCAAGCCGCGAGCAGAGCGGCACGGCTCAATCCTTGACGCTGCGGCAGCCCATCGTGTGCAACCGCATCGCAGAGCGCGAGTGGGCCATTGACGGCACGCCCGCGGACTGCGTCATCGTGGCCTTGCACAAGCTTTTGCCGGAAAAGCCGGACCTGCTGATTTCGGGAATCAACCACGGCGCGAACCTTGGGGAAAACGCCTATTACTCCGGCACGGTGGGCGCGGCGCGCGAGGGTACGCTGCATAACGTTCCTTCGCTGGCCGTTTCTCTGTGCGCAAAGAAAGAAACTGTGAAATTTGAAAGTTCCGCTCGCGTAGCGCGTGCCGCAGCCGAAATCGTTCTGAAGGAAGGCTTGCCCGACCAGGTGCTGCTCAACGTGAACGTGCCCGAGCCGTGGAAGGGCGAAGTGAAATTCACGCGGCAATCCCGAAAAATCACGCGCAACCAGTTGAGCGAAGGGAAAGATCCGCGCGGCCGCAGCTATTTTTGGCTCTTCGAGCAAAGAATCGACAGGGACGTCGAGCCGGACACCGATTACGCCGCCATTTTTTCCGGCGCCGTTTCCATCACACCCCTGCACCTCGATGCCACTCACACGCGCTCGCTCAACCACCTCTCCCACTGGGCCAAGGCCATGGCCTATGGCCTCCGCGTTCCGCCGATAGAAGGACCAAAACCTCCCTTCGACTGAATCAGCTGCACCCAATTCTCTTTTGCGTCGCAGCATGGCGGTGGTTATCTTGAACAAGAACAAATGGAGCCTTGTTCGCCACGTGCTGCCACAAATTGTTGACAAGGTGAACGCGGCGAAGCCCCGGATCCTTCACGGTGGTGGAAATCCCATCGAAATAAGTTCCCGCAGAAGAACGCAGCCCGAGACTACTTTGCGGAAGTCACCGACGCGGGGGCAATCAGCGCCACATTGTTTTTTCGCATGGCTTCATTGAGTGCGACAACGTCCTTCGCCAGCACGTCACGCCACTTCACCAGTTGCGCTCCGAGCCGCTGATCAAGCTCCGCAAAAACCGCCTCTTCGGCCGCCGTCGGCGCTGCGTCAGCGCTGTCCGTAACGTTCTGCAGATAGGCCAATTTGCTTTCGAGCTTCGTGGGATAGTTGGCGAAATCCTCGGTGGACTTGCCGTTCACCTGAATGAGTTCCTCTTCAATCCCGCCGATTTTCTTGCGCAGGTCGACGGAAGCCGTGACAACCGGGTTCGGGGGATCGCTCGCATCGCTCTTCGCAGCTTGCGCCGGGCCGAGACGCTTTTCCAATGCCTGAAGCTGCCCACGCAGGTCGCGCATCGCAATGATGGTCTTGTTCATTTCGTCCGTGCGGTCGCGCATCTTGAGAATCAAGTCAAACTGCTTGCGCAAATCTTCCGCGGAAGTCTTCACCCGGGGGTCCATTTTCACTTCGAACGAAGCGGTTTGCGCCTTGCCGCCAACCGTAAGTCGCACCTGATAGGTTCCCGGCAGCGCAAGCGGGCCGATGGGGTCGCCGGCGTCATACACAACCTGCGGGATTTTCGTTGCAACCTCGTACCGCAAATCCCAAGTGAAAAGATTTAAGCCCGCCTTCGCGGGAATGTGCTCTTCCGGAGCGTCGCGCTCCCATTCTTCCGGAGCTTCTTCCTTCTTCTTTTCCTCGTTGGTGAACGCGCGAATCACTTTGCCCTGCGCGTCGAGAATCTCCAGCTTCCCCGGCTCCTTCGGCTCCGCTTTCAGGTAGTAGTAAAGAATCGCGCCATTTGGCGGATTCTCCCCAACCGGATAGCGGCGCGGATTGAAGTGGCCGATTCTTGTCCGCCAAGTCGTGCGCGGCGTGAAGAGATGCGCGTCTTCCGCCGCAATCGAAGCGGCCGCTTGCCGCAGCGGGCTGATATCGTCCAGCACCCAGAACGACCGCCCATGCGTAGCGACAACCAGATCGTCGTTGTGAACAATCATGTCGTGGATCGGGGTGTTCGGCAAATTGAGCTGCAGCGGCTGCCAGCTTCCGCCGTCGTTGAACGAAACCCAAATCCCCGTCTCCGTTCCCGCGTACAGCAACCCTTTGCGTTTGGGATCTTCCCGCACCGCGTGAACGTAAGAATTGTCTGGCAGCCCGCCGACTATTTTGGTCCACGTTTTGCCGAAGTCCGCGGTCTTGAAAATGTACGGCTTGAAATTATCGAGCTTGTGCGCGTCCACCGCGGCGTAAGCGGTTCCTGCATCAAGCGGTGAAGCCTCGATGAGGCTAACCATCGCCCACTCGGGAATTTCCTTTGGCGTGACGTTCGCCCAATTCTTCCCGCCGTCGCGCGTCAGTTGAATCAGGCCGTCATCGGTGCCCGCCCAAAGCAAGCCTTCCTGTTCAGGCGATTCCGCGAGCGCGAAAACCGTGTCGTAGTACTCTACTGTGTACTGATCTTTCGTCAGCGGCCCGCCGGAATCCTGCTGTTTCGATTTGTCGTTGCGCGTCAGGTCGGGACTGATGGGCGTCCAGGTTCGCCCCGCATCGTTCGAACGAAACACATACTGCGAACTGTGATAAATCACGTCTGGATTGTGCGAAGAAATGACAATCGGCATCGTCCAGGTGTAGCGGTACTTTTGCGTCGCGGCCGAGTAGCCGTTGGGATCCTCGGGCCACTCCTGAATGCTCTGCGCCTGGTTGATGCGGCGGTCGAAGCGCGTGAAGATGGGCCCCTCGTCGTCGGCGTAGACGATGTCTGAATCGCGCGGATCGGGAATTATGTAGCCGCTTTCGCCTCCGCCGACCGCGTCCCAATCCCCCCGGTCAATGAAGCCTCGATCGCTGCGCGTGCGGATGCCGACCGAAGAATTGTCTTGCTGCGAGCCGTACAGGCGATACAGAAAATCGTTGTCCGCGGCAACGTGATAGAACTGCGCGGTGGGCTGATTGTTTTGCGTGGACCAGTTCTTGCCGCCGTCAACCGAGATGGTCGCGCCGCCGTCGTTGCCGTTGATCAGGCGATTGGGATTTTCCGGATCGATCCAAAGCGCGTGATGGTCGCCGTGCGGCGCGGGCAAACGCTCAAAGGTTTTTCCGGCGTCGATGGAGCGATACAAGCCCGTGTTGGCTATATACACTTTGTTCGCATCCTTCGTGTCCGCCCAGACGTGCGTGAAATACCACGCGCGCTGGCGGAAGCGGTGGTCGTCATTGATGATCGACCATTTCGCGCCACCATCGTCGCTGCGATACAGCCCGCCTTTCTTCGCTTCGATGAGCGCGTAGACCACGTTCGAATCGCCGCCGGAAACCGACACGCCGATGCGGCCCAGCGGCCCTTCAGGCAGTCCGTCGCCTTCCAGGCGCTTCCAAGTCGCCCCATCGTCATTCGACCGATACAGTCCATCTTTTGCGCCGCCGCTATTGAGCGTCCACGGCGTTCGCCAGCCTTCCCACATCGAGGCAAAAAGAATGTGCGGGTTCTGCGGATCGAAAACCACATCAATCGCGCCGGTGCGATCGTTGAGATATAAAACTTTTTCCCAGGTCTTGCCGCCGTCGCGCGTACGAAAGACTCCGCGTTCAGTGTTCGGCCCGTAGGCGTGGCCAAGAGCGGCGACGAAGACAATGTCCGGATTCGCAGGATGAATAATCAGCGCGCCGATGTGCCGCGTGTCTTTCAAGCCGACGTTCACCCACGTTTTGCCCGCGTCCGTGGATTTGTAAATGCCATCGCCAAAAGAAATGTTGCCGCGAATGCAGGCTTCGCCGGTGCCGACGTACACGACGTTAGGATCGGAATCGGCCACGGCAATCGCGCCGGTGGAAGAAACAGGCTGCTTGTCGAAGAGCGAATCCCAAGTGATGCCGCCGTCTGTGGTTTTCCAGACGCCTCCGCCGGTCGCGCCGAAATAGTACGTGTTCGGCTGGCTCGGCACGCCTGTGACGGCGAGCACGCGCCCCCCACGAAACGGCCCGATGAGCCGCCACTTCATCCCGCCATAGGTCATGGGATCAATCTGCTGCGCATGCGCGGCTAGCGCCATCAGAAGAAAGAAGAACAGAGAGAAAATGCAGACATACAAGGGCTGGCGAGAGACTTTCACACAATCCTCCGGAAAAGAGAGCGAAACTCAAAAATGCTACCGCTTCCAACGCCTGAACGAAAGAGTTTTTCGGGCGTATGACAACTACACCGGACCGGGCCACGTCAAGTTCCCACAAGCCGGCTTGAGCAGGTCAGCGGCAGGCCTCGGGGTGGCCGTCGTTGGAGCAGCGGTGATTGGGAAAGAGGAAGCCAAGGCCAGCCGGTGGGTCGTAGCAAAAGCCCTTTTGAGCAGAAGGGAGATCGCGGCGACAAGCAATACAGGCAGTGCAGTCATCGGCTCGGTGAACGCCGTGTGGACACTCTGCTGCCTAATTGACACCGTGAACGAGGCGCTTGTTCCTAAAGGAGGATTGAGGCTCTATTTGTTCGGTTGATAAGATGCTGGCGCGATGAGCGGGCACAAAACCTACCACGTGGCGGTGATTGGGGCGGGCGTGTTTGGCGCATGGACGGCGTGGCACCTCGCGAAGCGCGGCAAGCGCGTCCTGTTGATTGAGGCGCATGGGCCTGGACATTCGCGCGCGAGTAGCGGCGGGGAGTCGCGCATCATCCGCATGGGCTACGGCGCGGATGAGTTGTACACGCGTTGGTCGCAGCGGTCGCTGGTCCAATGGAAGGAGTTCTTCGCAGCGAAGCAAAAGCAGCTCTTTCTGGAAACAGGCGTTCTATGGATGGCAGGCAATAACGATGCGCGGCTTAAGGACACCTCAGCGACGCTGAAGCAATACAGGGTGAAATTTGAGGAACTCGATCGCGCGACGCTCGAAAAACGCTATCCACAAATTGGATTGGAAGAGATCCAAAAGGGAATCTTCGAGCCCCACAGCGGCGTATTGCTGGCGCGGCGCGCGGTCGCCGCCGTGGTAGAAGATGCGATACGCCTAGGCGTCGAGTATCGTTGCGCGCAGGTCGTGGAACCGAGAGAAGCAGGCGCCGTGAAGCACGTCACAACAAAGCAGGGAGAGCGCATCGGTGCAGGACAATTTGTTTTTGCCTGCGGTGCATGGCTCGGGAAAATTTTTCCGGATGTGCTCGGCGCGCGCATTTTTCCTTCGCGGCAGGAGGTTTTCTTCTTCGGCACGCCCGCCGGCGAGACGCGCTTTGCTCCCCCGGCTCTGCCCACGTGGCTCTTTCAGGAAGATTTAGTTTACGGCATGCCAGACATCGAAAGCCGCGGCCTGAAAATTGCATTCGACGAGCACGGCGAGCGCGTGGATCCGGACACGCAATCGCGAATTGTTTCGCCGGAGACGACCAAGGCCGTACGCAAATACGTAGCACGCCGGTTCCCTGCCCTGCGCGGCGCACCCATCGTCGAGACGCGCGTCTGCCAGTACGAAAACACATCGAGCGGTGATTTTCTCATCGACCGGCACCCGGAAATGGAGAATGTGTGGTTTGCAGGCGGCGGCTCGGGACACGGATTCAAGCACGGCCCGGCCGTGGGCGAGTACCTGGCAGGGCAACTTCTCGACGCGGCGAAACCTGAGCCGCGCTTTTCGCTGGCAACCAAAGAAACCACGCAGAATCGCGCCGTGTACTGAACTGTCAGTGACTGGTGACCTTCAGGCCCTGGGAGCGCGGCGGCGGGGCGGCAGCAGCGCCGGAGTGTGCATGGCGCGCTTGGCCTTTTCGGCGTAGAGATGCTGGTCGGCTTGGGAAAGCAGCTTCTCGATGCGCTCGCCATCGCCATGATAGACCGCGACGCCGATGCTCGCGGAGAGGCGAGGCGGCTCATCGTCATTGGCCATCACCTGGCGGATGCGGTCGGCGACGCGGCGCGCTTCCTCTTCCTGCGATTCGGGAAGAACCAGGGCAAACTCGTCGCCGCCGTAGCGCGCAGCGGTGTCAATGGCGCGGCAATGAATGCGGAGAATATCCGCGAGGCGGCAGATGGCACGGCTGCCTACCAGATGCCCGTAGCTGTCGTTGATGGTTTTCAGCCAATCGAGGTCCAGCAGCAGGACGGCAAACGGGCGGCCGGAGCGGTCAGTACGCTCGGTTTCGTTTTCCAGAACGTCGAGCAGGCGCCGATAGTTGGCGAGTCCGGTGAGAGGATCGCTGACGGCCATGTGGCGAACGCGCTCGAACAGGCGCGCGTTATCGAGCAGTGCCCCGCCAAGCGCGACGGTGTAGCTCAAAACCATGAGCCCCTGGGCAAAGACAAAAGGAGCGTCCATAATCTTGGCCGATTGCGCCGCGGCAAGTTGAGCGGCGACGTTCAACCACACGGCGGCATACATCGTGCGGTCAAACGAGGAATCTTCCACCGTCAAGCGGCGGCGGTACCAGAACAGGCTCACCAGGAAAATCGCGCCGGGCAGCAACTGCTGCGGACTCGGGAAGAAGGCGCTGGGGTGCAACGAAACCTCCGGTGGCAAGCGGCGAACCGAAGCCGCAAGTACGTAGGTAACCGCCACGGCAGCCAACAACGCACCGGCGATTTCCCCCTTGGGGTGGCGGGAACGGGGTATGAAATGCTCGACAAGGAGCGCCGCTACTACCAATACAGCCAGAATGATGCGGCCGAGCCACCAGGCAATGGGCGCCCAGAAGAGGTGAAGGGAGGCCTCCGGGAGAAATTGAAAGAAGAGGACCCCGGTGGCAATCAGAACTCCGCCGGAAAGGAAGAAGCCCGCGCCGAGAATCAGAGAGATGCGGTCCTGCGTGCCCTGGAAGCGGACAAGAGTGACGGCGGCGAAGACGAAGGCCAGCAGGCTGCTGATGACCTGGAGGTAACCCTGGAGGAGGGCGTCCGCGGGCACAATAAGGCTGCGCAGCCAGTACGCGGCAAGAATGACGAGCAGAAAAGCGCCGACATGCGACAAAAAGATAGTCGTGCGGTTGCGCGCATGCGACAGAGGAGTTTGGCCCATGGTCCCCTTTATTGGTTCTTGTCCCACGTGCATCGGTTGGATGTCTACTAAATTAGACTACAAAGCGATGGCCAGTGCTGCGCGGAAATCCAAAAAGGAGTGCGACATACGACACTTACCGCGGATTTTAGTACCTGCCCAAAAGAACAGGTCAAAAAGCTGGCGGAATGAGGCCGTGAGGATGCAAGGCGGGCCAGACTTTTTTAGTTGTTGCGGAGAAAGCCAAGAGTGCGCAGAATTGTCTGACTTGAAACGATTCAAATAGCTGGGTCCCTATCGCATCGGAATTTATCTCTCCAAAGGAGAGCTGCGTGGACAAAGAAACCGGCGTAAGCGCGGGGCCACGACTGCGGCGTTCGCTCACCCTGTGGGATTTGATCTTGTATGGCGCGATCGTGCTGCAGCCGGTTGCGCCGATGTCGGTGTTTGGTGCGCTGAGCGACCGTGGGCGCGGCCATGTGGTCACAGCGATTCTGATCGCTATGGTTGCGATGCTGTTCACCGCGATGAGCTACGGCCGAATGGCGCGTGCCTATCCAAGTGCCGGGTCAGCGTTCACCTATGTCGCGCAAGAGATCCATCCCTCCATCGGATACGTCACCGGCTGGAGTTTCGTCATGGATTACATCGTGAATCCGCTGATCTGTACCATCTGGTGCGCAGTACAAGCCCACGAGTTTGCCCCGGGGATTCCCGTCTGGGGCTGGAAGGTTTTCTTTGCGGTTGCGTTTACGCTGCTGAATCTTCAAGGAATCAAGACCTCAGCGCGCGTCAATGCGGGCTTGACGATTGGGATGAGCGCGGTGGTGATTGTGGTGTTTGTAACGGCGATTCGCTACATCCTTGGACATCCCCACAGCGATCCGCGATTTTTCACGCGACCTTTCTACGACCCGCAGACCTTTACTTGGGGAAATCTGTTTGGTTGTACTTCTATTGCCGTGCTCTCCTACATCGGATTTGACGCTATTTCCACGCTTTCCGAAGAAGCAGAGAATCCCCGGCGCAATATCTTGCTGGCAACGGTTCTCACCTGTGTGGTGATTGGATTTTTGTCCGCAGCAGAAGTCTACATCGGGCAACTGGTGTGGCCTGCCTCGCAGCCATTTCCGAATCCGGACACCGCGTATGTTTGGGCTGCGGCGAGGACCTGGGCGCCATTGTTCAAGATTCTAGGTCTCACTCTGATAGTGGCTAACTTCGGGTCGGGCATGGGGGCACACATAGGCGCGGCCCGCCTGCTGTACGGCATGGGGAGGAGCAACGCGCTCCCGAAATCTTTTTTCGGAGCGATTGATCCAAAGCATCAGGTTCCCCGAAACAATGTGCTCGTTGTCGGAGCAATAGCGCTGATTTTGTCGCAATTGCGCAGCGCGGATGGCTCTTTTTTGCTCACCTATGAGCGAGGAGTTGAGCTATTGAATTACGGAGCGCTAATCGCGTTCATGGGCGTGAATGCGGCAGCGTTGGCACGTTACTTTCTCCGCGTTGACCACAAGTCTCTGGGTGAGTTGGTCCGGAATGCGCTTTCGAATCTCATTCCTCCAATGTTGGGCTTGGTCATCTGCTTCTTCCTATGGCTAAACCTTAGCCGCTCAGCAAAGATTGTGGGATCCATCTGGATGCTTGCAGGGATCTTGTTCGGCGTGTGGAAGACCCGCGGGTTCCGTGAACAACTTTCGTTTGAGGTGCCGCCGGAATGAGCCGCTTGTAGCAAGCAAGGACCGTTGCCTTGCGGCGAACTCTGGAAGAATGACGGTGCCTGCAGAGGAATCCAAACCAGTGAAGCGTCATAGCGGAAAAGTCAAGATGGTCACGATGCGCGATGTGGCGCAGGCCAGCGGGTTCTCGCCGGCCACGGTTTCCATCGTGCTGAACAGCGCACCGCTCGCGCGGTACATCGCTCCGGCGACCAAGAAGCGGATTGAAGACGCGGCCAAGAAGCTGGGCTACCGGCCGAACGCGATGGCGCGATTCCTGCGTAGCAAGCGAAGCCAGAGCGTGGGCGTGATGCTCTTTGACGTCACCGATCCGTTTTGCGCGCCCATCTTGCGCGGCATTGAAAACGCGCTGTATCAATCTTCCTACGTGCCGATCTTCGCCGATGCCCACAACCAAAAAAGCCGGTTCGAGCACTGCCTGGAAATGCTCCTGGATCATCACGTCGAAGCCCTGATCGTCGTGGCCAACTGGTTGTTCGTTGATATTCAGCTGTTGGCGGACCTGAGTAAGCGAAACATCACAGCAGCGACGATTTGCTGGGAAGTGCCAGGCGATTCGGTGAGTTCGGTGATCGTGGACAACGAAGCCGGAGGAAGGCTGGCACTCGAGCACCTCTACCACCTGGGGCACCGCAAGATAGCGTTCATCCGCGGACCCAAAATGCTGATTGACAGCGCACCGCGTTGGAAAGGCACGCAGAAGTTTGCGCACTCCGTGGGATTGGAGATCGATCCCTCAATGGTGGTGCAGCTGCCTGATGTCTGGGACCCCAATTCCGGATTCGAGGGCGGCTACCGGCTGACGGAAGAATTGCTGCAACGCAAAAAGAAGTTCACGGCGGTGATGGCATTTGACGATTTGACTGCATTGGGCGTCATTCGCGCGCTGACCAAGGCCCGCATGAAAGTGCCGGAACACTGCTCGGTGGTGGGCTTCGATGACGTGCCGCTTTCCTCCATGTCTGCTCCTTCCTTGACCACGGTTCGGCAACCGCTGGAGGCCATGGGAAACCTGGCCGCGAGCATTGTCATGGAAGGAATCAATGCGGGCTTGGAAAACCGCGAGTGGAGCATCTCGCGTCACAAGGTGAGCCCGGAACTGGTGATTCGCGATTCCACCATGGCCGCGGCGCTGACAGCATGGGACGACTGACCCGAGTTGCCACAACAAGCAATCTTCCCCCTATAGTTTTTGTGTGAGTGTCGCTTCGCAAGGGGAGACCTTCCCGCGCCACAAACGTGGTGCCATGCGTGCCATGCTTCTCTCCTTGACATTCTACCTATGCCCGGGTTATATGTGTCGAATGTCTAGGAGACGTTATGCCGCCAGGGGGTGTCATGCCGATTGAGAAATCCGATTTGCTGCAGGGCACGCTGGACATGCTGATCCTGAAAATCGTGACGCTGGGCCCCATCCACGGCTACGGCATCTCGCAGCGGTTGCGGCAAATCTCGCAAGATGTGCTGCTCGTGCAGCAGGGCTCGCTCTACCCCGCGCTCCATCGCCTGGAAAAGCGCGGCTGGCTCGCCGCCGAGTGGGGCGAGTCCGAAAACGGCCGCCAGGCCAAGTTCTACAGGCTGTCGGCGAAAGGCAAGCAACAACTGAAGAAAGAGGAATCGAATTGGAACCGCTTGGCCGGAGCGGTGACGAGCATTCTTCAGACCGCGCAATAGGAGTACCGCCATGCCGTCCTGGAAGTCTCCCTTTCGCAAGCTTACGCTCGATCGGCAGTACGATTCCGAACTTCACTTCCACATCGAGAAACTTACCGAAGAGAACATCGCTCGAGGCATGACGCCGGAAGAGGCCAGAAGACGCGCGGCGCTCGAATTCGGCGGCGCAGAGCAAATCAAGGAAGAATTGCGGGACGTGCAGCGCTTTCCCATCCTCGAAGCCACGCTGAAAAATTTCCAAGGGGCGGTGCGTTTTATTCGCAAGTCGCCGTCTTTTTCGATCGTGGTCATTCTGACGCTGGCCCTGGGGATTGGCGCGAACAGCGCCGTTTTTTCGGCGATTGATGCGATTCTGCTGCGGCCATTGCCGTATCCCGAAGGCGACCGGCTCATGGAGCTTCAGCAAATCCATCAAAGGGTGCAGAGGCCGCAGACGCGCCTGGCGCCCTTGCGGCTCGAAGATTGGAACCGGCTGAATTCCACGTTCGAGGGGATCACCGGCTACTACACGGAAGACGATTCCGAAACGTCCGGCATTCTGCCGGAGAAAATAGAAGTTGCATACGTCGCACCGCGATTTTTCCAAGTATTCGGCGTCGCACCGACGGTGGGACGCGAGTTCAATTCCGCCGAAGAACAGTTCGGCGGGCCGAATGCAGTTCTCATCAGCTACCGCTTGTGGCGCCGCCGCTTTGGCGCCGATCCGGACGTGCTCACAAAACAACTGCGAATTCATGAGCATGCCTGGTCGATCGTCGGCGTCCTGCCCGCTTCCTTCGCGTTTCCTGACCGCGATGCGGAAATCTGGGTGCCGGTTCCACCCGACGCCCCGCCCGCGCAACATAGAGAATGGGGCTGGTACATCGCGATCGGGCGTCTCAAGCCCGGCGTAACGGTGGACCAGGCGCGGGCCAATCTCGAAACGGTGCAGGCGCAACTCGGCAAGCAATATCCCCAAACGGATGCGGACTTAACTGCGGGAGTCGTGCCGCTCAAAGAAACGACGATCGGCGGTGTACGCGGTTCGCTCTGGATGTTGTTTGGCGCGGTGTCGCTGCTTCTGCTGATTGCCTGCACCAACATTGTCGCGCTGCTGCTCGCTCGGGGGGCACAGCGCCAGCACGAAATTTCGGTGCGGCTGTCGCTGGGCGCTACGCGCTTCATGGTAGTTTGCCAGTTGCTCACCGAATCTTTCGTGCTAGCGCTCACTGGCGCGCTGATTGGCCTGTTTGTGGCGGGCGAGGCCTCGGACGTCTTTCGCGGGCTGGCCAATGAGCTTCCGCGTGTGGAAGAGATTCACCTCGACGCGCGCATACTGCTGTACACGCTAGCGTGTTCTGTCCTGGCGACTCTTCTTTGCGGATTGTTCCCTGCGATTCGCGGAGCGCGCGGCCATCTTTCCGGAGCGCTGGCGCAGACCAGCCGCTCGCAGGTGTCCGCGCGCACCCCGCTCCAGTGGTTCCTGGTCGGCGTGCAAGTCGCTCTTGCAGTGACCTTGCTGGGCGGCGCGGGATTGCTGCTGCGAAGCTTTCAGGCCCTCGGCCGCGTATCGCCTGGGTTTGATCCGCAGAACGTTCTCACTCTTCACATTACAGGTTCGTACGGAGAAACCGCGGACTTGAAAAAGCTCCAGTCGCGAATCTGGCGCACCCTGGAAAATCTGCGCGCCTTGCCCGGCGTCGAATCTGCCGCGACCTCGCTTTTTTTGCCCGGCGTGCCGTTCGCTTTTCAGAATGAATTGACGATAGCCGAGGAACAGACGGACCCGAATCGCAAGATTGTGACGGAAACGCGCGTGGTTTCGCCGAGCTACTTTGCCGCCATGCGCATTCCGATCCTTGCCGGCGAGTTGTGCCGGGAAGACATCCATTCTGTCAACGTCATGGTGAATCGCAGTTTCGCAAGCGCGTATTTTCCCCGAACAACACCGATTGGTCATCACGTTCGGGAACCGGGGAACCCGTTTCTTCCCGGAGGCGAGATTCGCGGCATCGCAGGCGACGCCCGCGAAGAAGGTTTGAACCGCGAGCCTGCCCCCACCGTGTATTGGTGCCTGAGCGCCCCCAGCCCGGACCCGTATTATTTGGTGCGTACGCGCACGGAGCCGACCGCGATGGCCGGGGCTCTGCGCAAAAAAATCCAGGAGATCGAGCCGGCCCGCTCGGTCTTCGACATCCTTTTGCTGGAAGAACATTTGAACGACGCTTTCGCGGAAAACCGGCTGCGCACGATTCTGCTTACGCTGTTTTCGGTGACCGCGGTTTCGCTGGCGTGCATCGGACTCTACGGAACGCTGAGCTATTCCGTGACCGCGCGGCGTCGCGAAGTCGGTTTGCGTCTTGCGCTCGGAGCCCTGCAAGGACAAATCGTGAAGCAATTTCTTTTGCAAGGATTGGCCGTCACCCTTCTTGGCTGTCTTGCCGGTTGGGGCTTAGCGGCTGCATCCTCGCGCGTGCTCTCCGAAATGCTCTATGGCGTCTCGCCTTCGGATGCTCCGACCTTGTTAACCGTAGTGCTCTTGATGCTTCTTGTTGCCGCCTTGGCAGCGTTGATGCCGGCGCTTCGCGCCGCTCACGTCGATCCGATGCAGGTGCTCCGGGAAGAGTAGTCCTCGCGTTTGTTGAGAGCGCTGTGGCCGTCGCAGTGCAGCACTCTGCGAACCTATCGCTGATCGATGATATTGGAGTCGGACCCGTGGTGCGATCCGCTCTAGTGAAATGTGATCGAAACCGGCGCCGCGAAGATCTCGGATTGCTTGCCGCCATCTGAGGTCGGTACCGCACTTCCCCAACTCAAGACGACGTTGTTTGGCGACGTTGCGGAAACGCCGATGGTGTCGCCCGGCCATACCGACGAGTTGCCGAACTGCGTCGAGACCTGGATGGGATCGGAGAGCCATCCACGTGTGACGGAGAAAGTCCGCAAATACATGGCGTACCCCCGCGGATTGCTGTCCGAGAGCCACGCGACATAGGCGATTCCGGAGCCGCCGCTGGCTACTTGGACGATGTGAGGAATATTGAGACTGTCCGGCGTTACTTGAACCGGCACTGACCAACTCTGGCCGTGGTCGGTGGAGAAAGAGATCCAGCCAAGGTCGTTCGGGGTGCCATCGGGGTTGCTTCCCTGTGTGTCCCAAGTAGCGTACAGGTTACCGCCCGAATCCATGGCAATGTCCCCGTCAATCCACCACTCGGCGAGCGACATCGTCCCTGCCTGCGGGCCGACCTGGATGGGAGTCGACCACGTGGCTCCTCCATCGGTGGACGAGGTGAAGTAGCTGTAGGCGGGATTCAAGGTATAGGTCGCGGTATTCGTGACTTTATAACCTTGGTAAAGAATGTCGATTTCCCCGTTGGATTCGACCACCATGGGCGCGCTGTCAGCGCCGCTCGCCGGAAATCCCGGGCTCACATGCACCATAGGGCCAAATGTCTTGCCGCCGTCGGTGGACTTCTGAATGACCACGTTTAAATCGCCCGTCGCAAAGGCGCAACTGCCGGCCGAAGAACAGATGTAAGTGACCGAGGTGCGTTCGGGTCCGTAGTCCCAGGTCACATAAACGGCGCCGTCGGGTCCAACAGCGATGAAGTCGCGGTCACCCCAGTTCTTGGCGTCCGGCGGAATCAGCGAAGTCACTTGCGTGAAGGACTGCCCGTGGTCAAAGGAGGCTGCAACCACGGGATACCATTGGGCGTTCTTGGCGAGCATGAAAGCGGCATACACGGTGCCGTCCGGGCCCACGGCGAGGGCGGGATCCCAGGAATTTACGCTTGATCCGACGGAGTCCGGAACCGAAATTGGGTTAGAGAAGGTGAGCCCTCCATTCGTAGACACAGCAAAAGCTATGCCCTTACAGCCCATCCACTCTTCGTAGACGTACTCGGGGTCCGTTGGATCGACTGCTTGCTCGACTTCTGCGTTTTGGCCGGAGCAGGAACTACTAATGTTGGTGATGGGACCAACGCTGTAGGTTGACCCGCAAGCCGCGGCCGCTGCAAGCGAAATAAGGGCCAATGCGGCCATAGATCGTGGCACAACCAAAAGCACGCGGTTACGTGCCATGGAGCCCTCCTTTTTTATTCAGCGAGTTTCAAGAGTCCTTTCAGGATTCGGCGAGTGGGGACACTCCATGGGTGGCCATACTGAACCCGGGGTTTTGGGATGTCAATTGGAGAGTAGAGCGTTAGTTAAGCGCTGTGGCCCGCGCAGTGTAACTGGGCCGAAGGCAGGATGGCGTCCGTGGCGGGCCAGGTCTTCTGCTCCTAGATTCATTGCTCGCAATTGATCCAGGCTTTTTGCTCGAAGCCGCGCAAATTCATCCAGTAACCGCGGGAGCGACTTGCCTTGGCTCTCCCGCACGTGTCCCGCGCGATCAAAAGGTTCAAACTTCCTGGTCTCGCCAAATTGCAGAATGATCTTCGTACGCGGGATCCAATCCCTGCGCTCGCCGTAAATCAGATGGGCGACTACCTCGGACGGGCTCCAAGGGCCTTTTCCTTCTTGCAAAACGTCCATGCTTCCGGCAGATCGCGCAAAAAGGCGTTGAGAGCGGCGGGCGTGCGGGAAAGGAGCGCCATGGCGTCATGCAGGTTGTGTTGCATCGTGGTCGCCAGCGTGAAACATCTCGGTGCACCGATGGCAGCTCGGGCACAAGTCACAGACCTAAGATTTCACCACAGACTCGACCGAGGTCACAGAGAAGACTGGGGCGACTAACGCTTCCTATTGGCATGGAGCAAGCGATGGAAACTCGCGTCGAGCTGGCGGAGCATCGAGGCGCCTGAGCCACAAGTCACGATTCACGGCTCTACTAATGCAGGAAGTGGCGGATGCCGGTGAAGACCATGCTGAGGCCCCAGCGGTCTGCGGTGGCAATCACGTCCGGGTCGCGGACCGAACCGCCAGGCTGAATGACCGCGGTCGCACCGGCTTTGGCTGCTTCCTCGATGCCATCGGGAAAAGGAAAAAATGCATCGGAGGCGACCACGGTTCCCGCGAGCGGCGATTGCGCCTTCATCACCGCGAGTTTCACGGAGTCCACCCGGCTCATCTGGCCAGCGCCGACCCCCACGGTCGCACCGTCTTTCGCGAACACGATGGCGTTGGACTTCACGTGCTTCGCCACCTTCCACGCAAAGCGCATCGCGTGCATTTCCTCTTGCGAAGGCACGCGCTTGGTCACCGTGCGGGGTTCGTTGTCGTTGAGTTCGCCGAGGTCCGGCTGCTGCACGAGCATGCCGCCAAGAATCCGCTTGAGCTGCAGCTCGCGTTCAGGTTCCAATCCGCCGGGAAACAGTTCGAGCAAGCGCAAGTTTTTCTTTGCCGCAAAAATTTCTTTCGCGCGGGCCGCAAATCCTGGCGCCGCGATGCACTCGACGAACAGCTTCGTCACTTCTTCCGCAGTGGCCGCGTCTACCTCGCGATTGAACGCCAACACGCCGCCAAACGCGGAGACCGGATCGCATGCCAATGCCTTCAAATACGCATCGCGCAGGTTTGCTTGTTCCGCCGTGCCGCAGGGATTGTTGTGCTTGATGATGACGGCTGCGGGATTTTTGAATTCCGCCGCGAGGCTGCGCGCTGCTTCGAGGTCCACGAAATTGTTGTAGGAGAGCTCTTTGCCTTGGAGCTGCTTTGCAGCCGCCAATCCTTCCGGCGCGCGGCTCGCAGGCACGTAGAGCGCCGCGGCCTGATGCGGATTTTCGCCGTAGCGCAATTCCTGCCGCTGGCGAAGCGCGAGGTGCACGCGCTCGGGCAGCACCGGTTTTGCTTGCAACTTCACGTGGCCCTCGGCTGACGCAAGACGCTCCAGTTCCGCGGTAATCATTCCGTCGTAGCGCGAAGTAGTGGCGAAGGCTTTTCGCGCCAGCTCAAGCCGCGTTGCAAGGGCGGTATCGCCGGAGCTTTCAATTTCTTTTGCGACGCGTTCGAAATCCGCGGGATCCCAGACCACGGTTACGCTTTCGAAATTTTTCGCGGCCGAGCGCAGCATCGTAGGACCACCAATGTCGATGTTCTCGATGAGTTCCTCGGCGGTGAGCCCGGCTTTTGCGGCCGTCGCTTCAAAGGGATACAGGCTCACCACGACGAGATCGATCGGCGCAATGCCGTGTTCTTCCGCTTGTTTCTGGTCATCCGCATGCTTCCTGCGGAAAAGCAGCCCACCATGCACTTTGGGATGCAGCGTCTTCACACGTCCGCCGAGCATTTCGGGCCAGCCGGTGAAGTCGGACACGTCGCGAACGGCGACTCCGTCTTCGCGCAGCAGTTTGGCTGTTCCGCCGGTTGAAAGGATTTCGATTTTTCGCGCTGCAAGGCGCTTCGCAAAAGCAACGATTCCGGTTTTGTCAAAAACGCTGATGAGCGCGCGCTCCACCGCCATGAATCCCTCCCCACCAAGCAGAACAGTGTAAGCGGGCGGCGCAGTTTCGGAAAGTGCGGCGATGTGGAAATCCGAGGAGAAGGCAGAAAGCAGAATGTAGAAAACAGAAAGCAGAACAAGAAAAAAGAATCCTAACGGCAGGCTGATGACGGAGAAACCGGACTGGGATCAGCTTAGGTTTTTACGAGGGCTTTTAGTTTGACCCGGCCTTCGACGGTTTCGACGACGTATTCCACGTCCTTGCAGTTTTTCTGCTGCTGCAATTCCTTGGTTTTCTTGAGCACAAATTGATTGAAGCTGGAGCGCGATAATTTCCCGGTGTGTTCGCCGGCCAGTTGTTTGGCTTGCAGGAACGCCTCGTACAGCTTCTCGACTTTTTCCGGTTCGCTTTCGGGATGCGAGCAGATTATGCGGAATGCTTTGACGTCCCTGCCCGCCGAGGCTTCGGCTGGCTCTTCTTTTTCGTGCTCCCGGGCGCGGGCCTGCTCGATGGCTCTTGCCGCGGCGCCGAAATGGCGCTGGATAATGCCCTCTTCCTTCTGCTTCGTTTTCTTCCGGAAGATATCTTTGTACTTGGCGTAGGTCTGCGTGAGGTTGTTGAAGCGGAAACGCTGGCCGGACTTCAGTTCGCCGCCGCGTTCATTATAGCGTTTTACGAGAAGGTCGATGCGCCACTCAATTTCGGTGGGCGGGCGCTTTCTCCCGCCTCCAAAATACTGGTCATACTCGATTTTGAGCTGACGGATGTCCTTTTCGATCTGGCCCAGATCTTCGTCGATGGTCGCCATGCGTGCCGCGAACTCCGGAACCTCCATGCTAGGTGGACTTAACGAAGGCGTCAACGGGGCGACGAAAAGGTGCTTCGAATGCGATACGGCACGTATTCTGCACGTTGCTTCAGCCCGGAAAGCAATAGAGGGCCAGATTCTGCGAGCTCCGGATTGCCGGGCGGACGGCACTGTGCTGAAATGTTCGCATGCCTGCCCGCACCAAGCGCGCGATTTCCGAGGAACAGGCGGAACTGCTGCGGCAGATTCCTTCGGTGGACGAATTACTGGCGCAACCGCGGCTGGCGGAGCTTTCTCAGCGTCTGGACCGCAATTTGGTTGTCGAGGTAGCGCGGACGGTGCTGGATGACTTGCGGGCGCGCATCACCGGGCGGATGGCTACCAACGTCCTTGCGGAAATCTCCCCGGTTGCCTGCGACCGCGCGTCGCTCGAAGAGCGCATCACGGCCCTGGTGGAGCAAGTTCTTGCGCGCTCGCTTTTGCCAGTGATCAACGCCACCGGGGTGATTTTGCACACGAACTTGGGGCGTGCGCCGCTGCCGGAAGGTGTAGTGCCGGAGTTTCGCAGCGTCGCGACGCAATATTCGAATCTGGAATACGACCTGGAAGCGGGGGTGCGAGGCAAGCGCGACGTGCACACGGCGGAGTTGTTGACGCGCCTTACCGGGGCCGAAGCAGCGATCGTGGTGAACAATGGCGCCGCGGCCGTGCTGGTGACGCTGGCGGCGCTGGCGCGTGGCGGCGAAGTGATTGTTTCGCGCGGAGAATTGATCGAGATTGGCGATGGCTTTCGGATTCCGGAGATCATGGAGCAGAGCGGCGCGGTGCTCCGCGAGATTGGAACCACGAACCGCACGCGGCTGGCGGATTATGAAAACGCGATCAACGAAAAAACGCGCTTGCTTCTGCGCGTGCATCCTTCGAATTTCAAACTCACAGGATTCACGGAAAAGCCATCGCTCAAAGAGCTGGTGGCGCTAAGCCGACGCGCGCAGATTCCCCTGGTCGAAGATCTTGGTTCCGGCTGCCTGGTGGATTTGAAAGAGCACGGCATCACGGAGCCGACGGTGCGCCAGAGTGTAGAAGCTGGCGTGGGCATCGTGACGTTCAGCGGCGACAAACTTTTGGGCGGGCCGCAAGCAGGCATTATCGCCGGGAAGACAGATTTGATTACCCACGTGCGGCGGCATCCGCTGTTTCGCGCGCTGCGCGTGGACAAACTTACGATTGCGGCGCTGGAAGTCACGCTCAGCGCTTATTTGCGCGCGGCTTGGGACGAAATTCCAGTGATGCGGATGATTCGAATGACGCCACAGGAATTGAAGCGCCGAGCGGAGAACTTCATCCGCGAGCTGCGGCCGGGGCTGCCGCCGGACGAAGTGGAGATCGAGGTTGTGGATGGGGCTTCGCTCGCAGGAGGCGGCTCGACGCCGGCGCAATCGCTGCCCAGCAAAGTGATTCGGATTGCCAGCGTCCGGTACTCCGCGGCAAAGCTGGAGCAGCGGCTGCGGCGCGCGCCTGCCGGCATTTCCGTGATTGCGCGCGTGGAAGAAGACCGGCTCGTGCTCGATTTGCGCACGGTTTTTCCCGGGCAGGAGCTGCTGCTCGTCAAGGCACTGGCGGCCGCACTGCACTAGCGCCCGCCGGGCTAATAAGGTTACAGTAATTTAAGGTTGAGGATTATCCTATAGAGAATCTAGTCCAGGTCATGCGCTACTCGGCCCGCTCCCTTTTCAAGCACCCGGGCTTTGCCGCCGTTGCCGTGCTGACGCTGGCGCTGGGCATCGGAGCCAATACAGCGATCTTTAGCGTGGTCGAGAATGTGCTGCTACGTCCCCTGCCTTATCCGCAGCCGGAAAATCTGGTGCAAATCTGGAACACGTATCCGCCGCAGGCTCCCCGGGTACCATTGTCCCCCGGCGATTACGCGGACTGGCGGGAGCAAAACGCCAGCTTTTCGGAGATGGGCGGATACGTGCAAATTTCGCAGGGATTCAATTTGACCGGCGAAGGCGAAGCGCAACGGGTGCTTGGGAGCTACGCAAGTGCGAGCCTGTTCCCGATGCTGGGAATACGCCTTGCCACAGGCCGCTACTTTACTCCGGAACAGGACCGGGCCGGCAGTGCTCCGGCAGTAATGCTGAGTCATCGGCTTTGGCAAAGCCGCTTTGGGAGCGATCCCGGGGTGGTGGGACGAACGATTACGCTCGACAACCAGCGCTACACGGTTATAGCCGCGTTGCCGGCTGATTTTCGCTTTTTGCGCTGGGCCGACCTCTGGATGCCCATCGGCCAATATGCGGATGACTTAACCGAGCATGTTCATCACGTGTTCAACACCATCGCACGGCTCAAACCTGGCGTCACGCTGGCGCAGGCTCAAGACGAATTGAAACGACTGAACGAACAGGAAACCGTCAAATACGCGGATGCGCACAAATTTTTTGGTGTGCTCGTCGAACCGCTGCAGGATCCCGCGGTCCCGCAACTGAGGAGCATGCTGCTGGTTCTTTCCGGAGCCGTAGGATTGGTGCTGCTGATTGCGTGCGCGAACATCGTGAATCTGCTGCTGGTGCGCAATGCGGCCCGAGAGCGGGAAGTGGCGTTGCGGACAGCGCTGGGGGCCAGCGCCTGGCAGGTGTCGCGCCAGTTGCTGGCGGAGAGCATGTTGCTGGCGGCGGCGGGCGGAGCCGTGGGATTGCTCCTGGCGGTTGGGAGCCTGCGCGCGTTGAGGGCATTGGTTCCCGCGGACCTTGGCGTTTTGCGAGAGAGCGGCCTGAACGGTAAAGTGCTGGGATTCACCGCGGTAGTTTGTGTCGCTACTGGAATGATTTGCGGGTTGCTTCCTGCGCTGCGCACGCTGCGAGCAAATCTCGCGGGAGCTCTCAAACAAGGAAGCAAAAGCACGGGCGGAGCCGGATCCCGCCGAACACACAACGTACTGGTGATTTCGGAAGTCGCAATGGCGCTCGTGCCGCTGATCGGGGCGGGCCTGCTGCTGCGGAGCTTTGAACATTTATTGGAGGTGGATCCTGGTTTTCGCGTGGACCACATCCTGACGATGGAAGTACAGCAGGCGACGTTGCCTTTTGTGCAAGCCAGCAAGATGTCGCAGCAAGACTGGATCCAACTGGGGCAAAAGCAGTCCGTGCAATTTGAACAAATAGCGCAAGAAATCCGCGCGCTGCCCGGAGTGAAAGACGCGGCCGGCATTGACGACCTGCCGCTTGGCAATGAATTCAGGCAAGCTTCCAGATTCGTGATCGAGGGGCAACCCGTCCCCAATGCGGGAGCCAGGCCAATCGTGCAATTCCGAACAGTGAGTCTCGGATATTTTTCTGCTTTGGGAATCCCGCTACGCGAAGGGAGATTGTTTACCGAAGACGATTGGAAAGTGCCGAGAGCGATAATCAACGAGACCATGGTTCGGCGTTTCTGGCCCAAAGGCGACGTTCTCGGGAAACGCATCAATCTCTGTACGCTCGATCCCAAACCGTGCTGGAGCACCATCATTGGAATCGTGGGGAACGTGCACCAGTTTGGCTTGGATGGCGAACCAACGTTTGACGTCTATTTTGTGGGCGGATGGACTCCGTATGTGGTGGTGCGGACGGCCTCGGATCCCGCAATGGTGGCCGCCGCGGTGAGAGAAGTCATTCACAAAGCAGATCCGAACCTGCCGGTAACGCACGTAATGACTATGGATGGATTACTCGAGGGCTCCGTCTCGCCCAGGCGATTTTCGGCGATGCTGGTCGGAGTTTTCGCTGTGCTTGCCGTCGTGCTCGCCGCCGTCGGCATCTACGGGGTGATGAGTTATACGGTAAGCCAGAGGACGCAGGAAATTGGCGTGCGCATGGCCCTGGGAGCGCATGCCGCGGACGTGCGCAGTATGATTCTGCTGCAAACCATCAAGTTGACGACACTAGGCGTAGCGATTGGTCTTGTTGGGGCCTTTGTCGTGGCGCGGTTCTTGACCAGCCTGGTCTTTGGTGTGGGGACGCACGATCCGATTACGTTCCTTGGAGTGGCCATTTTATTGATTCTTGTGGCACTGGTCGCGGCCTATGTCCCGGCGCAACGGGCCATGCGCGTGGACCCCATGGTGGCCTTGCGTTACGAGTAGATGGGTTGGCATGGCCTGCTGTGACATAGGAGCGCGGCTTGACCACCGCCCTGATTCATCTGGAGCCCGATCAGAAGAAGCGTCTCGCGCGCTGCGCAAAACTTCGTGGGAAGTCCTTTTCCCCGGAGGTTCGTGATGCTGTTGACCTGTACCTCGATATCCCGATCGAGAGTGAGGAGGAGTTTAGCTCGCTCGCCAAAGAAGCCAACCGTGCCGCGGACAGGATGATCCGACGGCTCGATGAAACTGTCGCTCACGTCGACCGCGTCCTGCGTCAGATGAAGAAGAACCGATGAGCCGGGCAAGTGAGGCGGTGGAAGCCATCCGAGAGCTGGTTTTGATCGAAGATCGTTCAGACCGAGTGGCAAACCACGTAGATCAACTTGCCGAAGGCTGCCAGGACTTGGACCGGCGCCTCGTCCGACTCGAGGCAAAGTTTGAGCTCATCGATAAAGTTGCAACCAGCCGCCGCTCGATTCGCGGAAAAATCTGAAGGCTAGACAACTGTGCTCGCCTTCCGCGTCCAGAAGGGAAAACTCGTTTCCGTGGCGAGGCCTTTGCCGAAGTTGAGGAAAGGCTGGGCACTGGTGCGCGTGCGGCTGGCTACCGGTTCGCCAAGCGGACTGGCGCTGGCGCAGCAAATGACCAAACCGCGCGGGACGCTGGTGCTGAAGTCCACATTTCATGGCGCAGCGCCCGTGGAGACGTGGCCGATTGTGGTGAAAGAGATCAACGTCGTTGGCTCGCGGTGCGGGCCGTTCAAAAAGGCGGTCGCGCTGTTGCACTCGGGAGCAGTGGATCTGAAGCCGCTCATTACGCGCACGTTTGCTTTGAAGGAAGCGCAGAAAGCGATGGCGTTTGCGGAGAGCTCCGGAGTCCTGAAGGTTCTGCTGAAACCGTAAGAGAAAAAATTGCAGCGAAACGCAGCGGGAGCAGAGAAGATTGAGAGGTGTCCGCGTATTCCGAAAAACGAAATCAGAGGCGGTTGATGCAGGAGGCGACGCAGGCGGCGCCGAAGCCGTTGTCAATGTTGACAACGGTGACGTTAGACGCGCAGGAATTGAGCATGCCGAGCAAGGCGGCGATTCCGCCGAAGCTGGCGCCATAACCGACGCTGGTGGGTACGGCGATCACCGGCGCGGCGACAAGGCCCCCAACGACACTGGGGAGTGCGCCCTCCATTCCCGCGACACAAATTATGACGCGGGCCTGGGCGAGCTTGCTCTCGCGATGCTCGAGCAGGCGGTGAATGCCGGCGACGCCGACGTCGTAGAGTTGATCAACGCGGTTGCCCATCATGCCCGCGGTGAGCAGGGCTTCTTCGGCGACGGGGATGTCGCTGGTGCCGGCGGAGACGACAAGGATCAGGCCTTGGCCTGAGATTTCGCGGCTGCGCTGGATGGTGATGACGCCCGAGAGCGGATGAAAGTTCGCGGCACGCGCGGCTTTTCCGTTGGCCTTTTTCAGGGCAGCGAAGACTTTGGCATCGGCTCGGGTCACAAGAATGTTGTGGCGCGAGTCTTTTTTCTGGAGCATGGCGTGGACGATTTCGGCAACTTGTTGTGGCGTCTTGCCCTTGGCGAACACGACTTCGGAGAAGCCCTGACGGAGGGTGCGGTGATGGTCCACCTTGGCAAAGCCGAGGTCCTCGAACGGAAGATGCTTCAGGCGCTCGACGGCCGCGGTGGGAGAGAGTTTCCCGCCTTGCACAGATTCCAGAATTTTCAATAAGTCCGTTTGATTCATGCAATTCAGCCGCTCGAAATTCTATCATTTGCGCGCGGGATTGCCGCCGCTTGACTTGTCATGAAGCCGCTGCGAGACTGAAATTATCCGCGGAAAAACGGCAAAGAAAGAAAAAGATTTAATACAGAGAGCACAGCGCAGAGAGCACAGAGGTCACGGAGAAGAGGCAATTGCTTTGCATTTTTGCGCGCGTGCACGCTGCTCCTTCAAGGACCGGATGACGGAGCGGATTTCCCGGCGATGAACAAAGGCCGCATAACCACGGTGCTGGAGATGATCAAGTTCGAGCACTCGGTGTTCGCGCTGCCGTTTGCGCTGACGGGAGCGCTGCTGGCGGCGCGGGCGACGCGGCATGGCTGGCCGACGCTGCAGCAGATTTTGTGGATTATTGTAGCCATGGTGGCGGCGCGGTCGGCGGCCATGACCATGAACCGTATCGTGGACCTGCGCTACGACCGGGAGAATCTTCGGACCAAACAGCGGGCGCTGGTGACGGGCGCGCTGTCGCTGGAATTCGCGTGGATTTTCACGGGGCTTGCCGTGACGTTGTTTCTTGTAGCTGCGTGGCAGCTCAACCCTCTGGCACTGAAACTTGCCCCGCTGGCCATCGCGATACTGTTTTTCTATTCGTTCACCAAAAGATTCACCACCTGGTCGCATGTGTTTCTAGGATTTGCGCTGGGGATTTCACCGGCGGGGGCGTGGATCGCCATTACCGGTGGGCTCGATTGGCGCATGCTGATTCTTTGCGGTGCCGTGACCTTGTGGGTCGGCGGATTTGACGTGCTCTACGCGTGCCAGGATATGGATTACGACAAGCAGGCAGGATTGTTTTCGATTCCAGGGAAATTCGGGATCGCGAAGGCGCTATTGGTCGCGCGAGGAATGCATATTGGCGTAATTCTGCTCTTGAGCTGGCTGGCGCTGAGCTTTGGATTGCCGTGGCCGGCATGGGTGGGAATCGCAGTCGTTGCAGCGCTGCTGGCGTATGAACATTCGCTGGTAAAAGCAGACGATTTGAGCAAGCTGGACGCTGCGTTTTTCACGGTGAACGGCTATATTAGTATGTTGTTCCTGCTGTTCTGGGGCGCGGCAGCGGCGTTTTGGCGCGTTTGAGCGGTTCGAAATATTTGAAATACGTGAACCTGAGATAGGTGAAAAAGCGCCCGCTTCAGAAAGCGGACGCTACCGGGGCTAGAGAAGTTGAGTGGACCGACGATTACGGACCTGCGGCTGAAGCCCATTGTCGACAAAGTTCTGGCTGGCGAGCGGCTGAGCTTTGACGATGGCGTCACGCTGTACCGCTCGCCCGATTTGCTGGCCGTGGGCTGGCTGGCGAACCACGTGCGCGAGAAGAAGCATGGCAACGTGACGTATTACAACGTCAATCGCCATATCAATCCGACTAACATTTGCGTGGCGCATTGCAAGCTGTGCGCGTTTGGGCGCGACCCAGATGCGCCGGGCGCGTACAACTTCGCGCTGGAGGAGATTTATCAGCGCGCGGAACAGGGCATGCGCGAGGGCGCGCTGGAATTCCACATTGTAGGCGGACTGCATCCCGATCTGCCGTTCGAATATTTCCTGGACATGATGCGCGGGTTGAAAAAGCGATGCCCTGGCGTTCATTTGAAGGCGTTCACCATGGTGGAAGTGGGCTACTTCGCGCGCATTTCGAAACTGAGCGTGAAGGAAGTGCTGCTGAAGCTGAAAGAAGCCGGCGTGGATTCGCTGCCGGGCGGCGGCGCGGAAATTTTTCATCCACGCGTGCGCAAAATCATTTGCGACCACAAAGTCAGTGGCCAGATGTGGCTGAACGTCGCGCGGCAAGCGCATGAAATTGGCCTGCGTTCGAACGCGACGATGCTGTACGGGCACGTGGAGACGGAAGAAGAGCGGGTGGATCACCTGGTGCAGCTGAGGGAGTTGCAGGACGAAACGCACGGGTTCGTGGCATTCATTCCGCTGGCCTTTCATCCGGACAACACGGCGCTTTCGCATATTCCAAAGCCGACGGGTTACGCGGACTTGCGGAATATCGCCGTGTCGCGTCTGCTGCTGGACAACTTCGAACACATCAAGGCGTACTGGATCATGCTGACGGCGAGCATCGCTCAAATTGCGCTGCGATTTGGCGCGAACGACCTGGACGGCACGGTTGTGGAAGAGAAGATTTATCACGATGCAGGGGCGAAGACTTCGGAGTTCACACCGCGCGCGGAACTGGAGCGCTTGATTCGCGCGGCGGGCCGCGCGCCGGTGGAGCGCGACACCTTATACCATCCCGTGGACCGGTCGAAGCTGCCGCCGCTCCCTCCACCGGCGCGGCCGGACCTGGTCAGTCTCAGGCTAAATGTCTGACAGCTACGTTAGGCTTGTTATTTCTCGCAACGTGAACCTGCGGATGCGCGTCTGCTAAAAAGTCTTTCCGTTTTAAGGAGCGTCATTCCCCCCGTGCGAACTATATTACTGCTCATGATTTCGAATGTTTTTATGACCGTGGCCTGGTACGGGCATCTGAGATTCCGCAGCGAGGCGTTGTGGAAGGTGGTTTTAGCGAGCTGGGGCATCGCCTTTTTCGAATACTGCTTCCAGGTGCCGGCGAACCGCTTCGGGTCCTATGAATTCACGCCCGCGCAGTTAAAGACCATTCAGGAAATCATCACGCTTTCGATTTTTCCGGTGTTTTCAATATTTTATCTGGGAGACCGTTTCAAATGGAATTATGGAGTGGGCTTTGTGCTGATCGTGGCCGCGGCATTCTTTATTTTCCACAAATGGTAGACTGAATCCCTTCTTCGCCTGGCCGAGGAGAAGGAGGGTGGATGCCATTGATAATTTCGATGATTCGAACGCGTATGCGCAGTTTCGCCCTGCTGGGCTACCTGGTGCTGTTCGGGTACCCGCCAGTGGCGGCGCAGAACGTTACGCCCACACCGGAAACCGGAGTCACACCAAGCACACTGCTGCTTTACCGGGCCGACCTCTACTCAGGGAAAGAAACCGCATACGAGGAGACGGAAGCACAAATTGTGCAAAGTTACGCCGACGCGAAGATCCCGATTTACTGGAGCGCGCTGCAATCGGTTACCGGCTCACCGCATATCCTCTATTTCGATGGATTCGACAACTTCGCCGACATTGAGAAATCCGGGGCGGACCTGGCCCAAGGGCTGGATGCACATCCGGAAATCACGACACTGCAGCAAAAACTGACGGATTTCGTCTCCGCAACACGAACCGCACTGGCCTTCCGGCGCGATGATCTGGGCTATCGCCTGAACAAGATTGACCTGGCGAGAGCAAACTATGTGCGAGTCTCTATTTTTCAGTTCCGCACTGGATACGAAGAGGAATTTGCCGACGCCGTGCGCACGCGGGCGCGGATATATGAAACCGATGACATTAATACGCCCTGGATGTTCTACCAGGTCCACTCCGGGTTCTCGCTGCCGACCTACATCGAGTTTCAACCCATGAATTCGCTCGGCGAAATTGATGATGCGCTGGAACGCAACGCAAAGGCGCGCCGTCCAGGCGGGCCGGGTTCGTTGTCGGCGCAGAAATGGATTCGAGAAGCGGACTTGAGCGTTGACATCCAAATCTATCGCGTCAGCCAGAGCATGAGTCATTTGTCCGCCGCAGACGCGGCTGCAGCACAGGGTGCAAAGCGTGAGAGTGCCTCGACAGGGCCCGCCAAGAAATATATTCTTCGGGCGAGGCAATGAATCGAATTCCAGGAATCCAGCGGATGAAATGAAAGAACAGGAGAGAAACCATGCAGCGCAAAGGTTCGGCAGTATGGCAGGGCGGGTTGAAGGACGGCAAGGGAACGATTTCGACGGAAAGCGGTGTGCTCAAGCAGACGCAGTATTCCTTCAGCACGCGCTTTGAAAATGGCCTTGGCACGAATCCGGAAGAGCTGTTGGCCGCGGCCCACGCCGGATGCTTCACTATGGCGCTTTCCGCGCAGTTGGGGAATGCCGGGATGACGGCGAGCAAGCTCGAAACCACAGCGACGGTTTCGCTGGAAAAAGTAGCGGACGGATTTGCCATAACGAAAAGCCATCTGGATCTGATCGCGCATGTTCCCGGAGCCGACAAAGCGAAGTTTGATACGGCGGTGAAAAACGCGGAGACGGGCTGTCCCGTTTCCAAATTGTTCAAAGCGGAAATAAGCGTTAACGCACGGCTCGTGTCGTAAGGAATCTCGAAGCCCTTCGATCGAGCGTTCTCACGAACCGAGACAAGCGAGTACTAGGCCGCACATGATTCCAGCTCCAGGCACTTTCGCTGCCGGTATAGCAATCTTCGTGATTGTGGTATGGGACGCGTTTGAATCCATCATCTTGCCACGCCGCGTCACACGAAAGTTCCGCTTGACGCGCGTGTTTTTCAAATTCACGTGGAGCAACTGGAAGTCTCTCACGCGGCTGATCCCCTCACGCAAAAAACGCGAGACGCTGCTCAGCTTTTACGGACCGCTTTCGCTGCTCGTGCTGGTGGGCGTGTGGGCGGTTGGCTTGGTCCTGGCGTTTGGCATGATGCAGTACGGAGCGGGCTCTCCGGTGAATATGAACGGCGGGCAGCCAGGTTTCGCGACTGACATTTATCTGAGCGGAACGACTTTCTTTACCCTGGGGCTCGGCGACGTCGTCCCGCAGACGGGTTTGGCACGCGTACTTGTTGTGACAGAAGCGGGCTTCGGTTTCGGTTTCCTCGCGGCAGTAATCGGCTATTTGCCATTCATCTACGGGTCTTTTTCGAAACGGGAAGTGAACATTTCGCTGCTGGATGCGCGCGCAGGAACGCCTCCGACCGCGGGAGAACTGCTTCGACGGCATGCGTATCCGGGGGGCAACGAGGCGCTACGCCAGCTTTTCAAGGATTGGGAATTCTGGGCGGCGGAACTGATGGAGAGCCATCTCTCTTATCCGGTGCTGGCGTTCTTTCGTTCGCAGCATGACAACCAGTCGTGGATTGCCGCGCTGACGGCCATCCTGGATGGCTGCGCGCTCGTGAAAGTCGCGATTACCGATACGTGCCGGCGGCAAGCCGAGCTGACTTTCGCCATCGCGCGCCACGCCGCAGTCGATCTTTCGCAAGTTTTCAAAACTCGGCCGCGCGCGCTTCCGCACAATCGCCTGCCTGCTGAGGACCTGAAGCGGATTCGCGACATGCTCGCCTCGTATGGTCTGAGGGTGGGCGACATTAGCGAAATGGGAGAACGCCTCGCGGAATTGCGGAACATGTACGAGCCGTACCTCTTCGGGTTGGCAGAATATTTAGGTCTGACCTTGCCGCCATGGATTCCTCCGGCTAAGGGAAAAGACAATTGGCAGACCACCGCGTGGGGCCGCTCCGCGGGGCTGTTAGAGAAAGAAGGAGCGGCGATCGGCGCGGAAGATCACTTTTAGTTTCTTCTGCACATGGCGCACGCACATTGCCTAGCTCCCTCATAGAAATCATCGGAGACAAACCATGAAGGCGATTCTTGTTCGTCAATTCGGTGGTCCGGAAGTCTTGAAGCTCGAAGAGGTGCCTACCCCGAAGCCTGCGGCCGGGGAGGTGCTCGTGCGCATTCATGCTGCGGGAGTGAATCCTTACGACACCTACATGCGCGCGGGAACTTACGCGGTGAAGCCGCCGCTCCCCTACACGCCGGGCTCGGATGGCGCGGGAGTGATTGAAGCGGTCGGCGAGGATGTGAAGAAGGTAAAGAAAGGCGACCGCGTTTACACGGCAAAAACAGTCACGGGGGCTTACGCAGAGTACGCCTTAGCGCGGGAAGAGCAGGTGCATCCGCTGCCGGTGAAGATCAGCTTCAGCCAAGGAGCGGGCGTGTGGGTTCCATATGGAACGGCGTATCATGCGCTGTTTCATTCAGCGAAAGCGCACGCTTCGGAAACCGTGCTGGTGCACGGAGCGAGCGGCGGAGTAGGCACTGCGAGCGTGCAGATAGCGCGCGCGATGGGACTCACCGTTTTCGGCACGGCGGGTACGTCAAAGGGGCTGGACCTGGTGAAACGCGAAGGGGCGCATCAGGTGTTCGATCACAGCACAGCGGGCTACCAAGAGGAGATTATGAAGGCGACAGGCGGGCGCGGTGTGGACCTCATTCTGGAAATGCTCGCCAACGTGAACCTGGCGCACGATTTGAAGCTGCTGGCGACCAATGGACGAGTCATTATCATAGGCAACCGTGGGGAAATCACCATCAATCCGCGTGACCTAATGGCGAGGCGTGCGTCGGCGCGCGGTTTCACGCTGTGGGCCGTTATGCCTGAGGAAGAAGCAGATATTCATGCCGGACTAATAGCCGGTCTGGAAAACGGCACGCTGCGCCCGGTAGTGGGCAAAGAGCTGCCGCTGGCCGAAGCCGACCGTGCTCACAAGGAAATCCTCGAGCCAGGCGCTTCTGGAAAAATCGTGCTCATCCCCTAGCCGAAAGCTTTCCTTTTTCAGGGGTTCAGGCCCAGTGAAAAACGCGCAGAACTGCGCCCGCCACTGCGGCTCCGGCAATGATCCGAAGCGGAATTCACGCGATAGCAAAAAGCGAGCATGGCGCTGATCGCGGCGAGCGCAAAAGCAGGCGCGCGCGAACTGCCAGCCTACGTAGGCCATCAGCGCGACAGACGCACAACAAGATCATCGTGAAACAGGGCCAGCAGCACATAGCCGCTGCCGAATAAATGAACGGGTGGAACGGGCAAGCGTTGAAATGATTGCGGAACTTTCCATGCCGGACGGCCACGCGGCTCTTGCCGCCATCCAGAAGACTCCTGCACCAATCAATAATATCAACGCAGATACCCAAAGGCGGACAGCAAAATCACCGTTGCCGCAAGCAGAGCCAGCGGAACGGTTCGCAGTGCAGTTTTGCCAAGAGCCCAAATCGCTTGCGCGATTAAGACCACGACGGCCGGTTTCACGCCAAAGAGCAGCCTGGCCAATTGCGGTGTGGCTCCAAAACGCGCGTAGACCCAGGATAATCCCACGACGAGAACCGCTGCTGGCGGAATAAATGCCACCCCCGCAAAAATAAGCCCAAGCACTCCGCCGCGAATCTGCCCCAGGTAAATGGCCAATTCCGTGGAGCTTGGCCCCGGCAGCAGGCTCACCGCGCCAACCAGGTCGGGGAAGCGCTCTCGTGTGAACCAAGCGCGGCGCCGCACAAACTCTTCTTCCATCAGGGCGATGTACGCCGCTGGTCCGCCGAACGCGACCAAACCCAGCCGCACTCGAGCGATTTCGCCGAGAGCAGCCTTGGGCCGCAGCTTTTGCTCCTGTCCGGGGTTCAGCACCGCGGAGGATTATGCCTTATAATGTTTGGTTCGCCAGAAACGAGGCGAAGAAACTTGTAGCTACGGATCCGGTATCTTGCACGCCGCCCCTGCAATCACGATCTTTTTCGCGCTCCAGAGCGCCATCGGCCATTACTGGCACAAACTCACGGACAAAACCTTCAGCGGCATTTATCACGCCAACGCCTTCGACCTGGCCCTGATGATTCCCTACTTCATCGTGCTTCTCGTGCTCGCCATGTACGGGCTGCATCGCTACTGGCTGGTCTACGACTATTTTCAATATTCGAAAAATGTCCCGCCGCCTCCGCCACCGGTCACAAACTGGCCGCGCGTGACCGTGCAATTGCCAATTTTCAATGAGCGCTATGTCATTGAGAGACTCACGGAAGCTGTCGCGCGTTTCGACTATCCGCGGGAGCTGCTGGAGGTTCAAGTTCTGGACGATTCCACCGACGAAACGCAAGACGTTGCGCGCGCGTGCGTGGAGCGCCACGCTGCGCAGGGCATGCCTATCACTTACATCCATCGAACGAATCGCGACGGATACAAGGCTGGCGCGCTGGAAAACGGCTTGAAAACGGCGAAGGGCGGATTCGTGGCGATTTTTGACGCGGACTTCATTCCCGAGCCGGATTTTCTCCGCCGCACGATTCCGTATTTCCTGAACCCCGACGGCGGCGAAAACATCGGCATGGTGCAGGCGCGCTGGACCTACCTGAACAGCGATTATTCGCTGCTGACCAACGTGGAAACGATTCTGCTCGACGGGCACTTCGTGGTGGAGCACGGCGCGCGTTCCCGGCGGGGCGCATTTTTCAATTTCAACGGCACGGCGGGCGTGTGGCGCCGCAAAGTGATTGACGATGCCGGCGGCTGGCAACACGATACGCTGACCGAAGACACGGACCTTTCTTATCGCGCGCAGCTCAAAGGCTGGAAATTCCTCTATCTGCCGCAAATTGAATGCGCCTCCGAGCTGCCCGTGGACATGAACGGCTTCAAATCGCAACAGGCGCGCTGGGCCAAAGGACTGATGCAAACGGCCAAGAAAATCTTGCCAAAAGTTTTCCAGGCGGATGTACCGTGGCACGTAAAAGCCGAAGCCTTTTTTCACCTCACGGCCAACATCAGCTATCCGCTTATGATTGTGCTCTCCACGATGCTGCTGCCGGTGATGATCGTGCGCTTTCAGCAAGGCTGGTTCCAGGTGCTGTTGGTAGACCTGCCGCTCTTTCTGGCGTCCACGTGCTCGATTTCGAGCTTTTACCTGGTTGCGCAAAGGGAACTGCGGCCAAAAACATGGTGGCGCACATTCCTCTACATGCCTTTCGTAATGGCCACAGGCATCGGTATTTCCGTGCGCAACGCGCAAGCGGTGATCGAAGCTATCGTGGGGAAGCAAACTGAGTTTGCGCGCACCCCAAAGTTCAGGATTGAAGGAAAGAAAGGCACGTTCGCGAAGAAATCCTACAAGAACAAGGCCGGCTGGATTCCGTACGCAGAAGTGGCGCTGGGAATTTACTTCGCGCTGACCGTGGTTTACGCCATCACCAACGATAATTACGGTACGGTGCCGTTTCTGCTGCTGTTCGTCTGGGGTTATCTCTACACCGGACTGATGTCGCTTGGGCAAACGTATTTCGCGCATTTGCGCTTCGGCGTGAATGCACCAGAGATGCGACCTGCTGCTTCCGGCGCTCCGGGGTTCTGATCCTCGATTTCTATTGGTAAGAAAGCTCCTTTTGTTTTTACAGGGTAGACTGTCCCAACCGGAAGACTCCAGTGGATTCTGTCTATTTCCAGAATTCAACCGTCCGCATTCATGCTGTGGCTGCGGGACCGAGAGACGGTCCCGTCATACTGCTTCTTCACGGCTTCCCTGAATTCTGGTACGGGTGGCGCAAGCAAATCGAGCCGCTGGCTACGGCTGGGTTTCGTGTCATCGCGCCCGACCAGCGCGGGTACAACCTGAGCAGCAAGCCGCGCGGCGTGGCTTCGTACGCTTTGACGGAGCTGGTCTCCGACGTCATCGCCATCGCTGATCAGCTTGGGCAGAAAAAAATTTTCCTCGCCGGTCACGATTGGGGTGCTGCAGTAGCTTGGAGCACGACTATGCTGCATCCCGAGCGCGCCGAGAAACTCGCCGTCCTTAACGTGCCGCATCCCTCCGTGATGCACCGTTTTCTTAATACGCGCATCGGGCAGATGAGGCGAAGCTGGTACATTCTCTTCTTTCAGATCCCGTGGCTGCCAGAAATGCTTTTTTCTGCATTCGACTTTCGTTTGGGGACGCGCGCGCTGGTCAATTCCAGCCGGCCTGGCACATTTTCTGCTGAGGACCTCGCGCAATACCGTGACGCCTGGTCGCAGACCGGCGCACTGACGGCCATGATCAACTGGTATCGCGCGGCCATACGCTATCGCACGCCATTCGCCGATCGCACTGTGCGCGTGCCCACGCGCATCCTGTGGGGCGAGCGCGACAAATTCCTGATTGCGGAAATGGCGCGCGAAAGCCTGCGCTATTGCACGAACAGGGAGCTCCTTACCTTCGCGAACGCTAGCCATTGGCTCCAGCATGAGGAGCCGGAAAAAGTTTCAGAGCTGCTCATAAAGTTTTTTCAATCGTAAGCGGCAATCTAACTTTCGTTCGGATACAATCACACATCTGCGACAAAATAGTTTTTCCATCAAGGCAGGTGGCAGCCCCATTGCCCATAGCGAGCAACAAGAAATTCAAGCAATACTCGAGGTGAATCTATGAGCGGTCGCCGGTGGTGGATTTTAACATTGGTGCTGGCCTTGTGTGTCATGGCGCGGCCAGCGAAAGCACAGCAGCGCCGCGAGCGTGAACCGAACAGCGTGTACGCCGAACGTCGCGCCAAGCTGGCTTCCCAAGTTGACGCGCCCATTATCTTGTGGGGCTTCACCGGAAGAGAAGAAGTCTCGCAGGACTATATCTTCGCGCAGGAAGAGCATTTTTATTATTTGACGGGGCACAACGAGGAAGGCGCCGGGCTGATTGTCCTTCCGGGGGCTCAAAACGATCGAGGAACGGCGGCGGGTGCTTCCCGGAATGGGCCGCACGAAATCCTTTTTCTTCCGCCCAAAGACCCTGGCAAGGAAAAATGGAATGGCCTTCGCATGTCTCCTTCGGATCCTGGGATTGAGGCGCGAACGGGATTCGCCAGCGTAAAAACATTCCCTGAAATGCGCGCCACCGTCGAAAACCTCACCAAGTTCTATCCAGCTTTTTTTACGATTCTTCCTTACGAAAAAGAACTCGGCGGCTATCCTCATGAAAAGGCGGTCGTCGACTGGCTCCAGCTGGCCGCGCCAAAAACAACGCTGAAAGATGCTCGCTCGCAGATCGCAGCGATGCGCCCCATCAAGTCCTCTGGTGAAATCGCCTTCCTGAAAGAAGCCATTGATCTATCCCTGGATGCGCAGCTGGAAGCAATGAAAATGATGCGCCCGGGCCTCTACGAATATCAGGTGGCCGCAAGAATGGTGGAAGTGCACGCCCTGGGCGGCTCCGAAACAGAAGGCTATGCGCCGATTGTCGGTGCGGGGCCGAATTCGACCGCGCTCCACTATGACAAACTGTCGCGCAAGATTCAGGATGGCGACATCGTAGTGCTTGACGTTGGCGCGCAGTATTCCGGTTACTCGGCGGACATCACGCGCACCCTTCCCGCTAATGGCAAGTTCACAGCGCGCCAGCGCGAAATCTACGAAATCGTTCTCGGCGCGCAAAACGAGGCGCTCGCGGCGATGAAGCCCGGCGCGCACTTCTCCTGCAAAGGCAAAAAAGACGGGCTGATGAATATCGCCTACGACTACATCAATTCGCATGGAAAAGACCGCCAGGGCAGACCGCTTGGCCAATATTTCATTCACGGCCTGGGTCACCATATCGGGCTCAACGTGCACGATCCAGGCGACTATTGCAGCCCGCTTCAGCCGGGAATGGTGGTCACGGTCGAGCCGGGCATTTACATCCCTGAAGAGAACCTGGGCGTGCGCATTGAAGACGACGTGCTGATCACGGAGTCCGGCCACAAGCTGCTGAGCGAACGGCTTCCACGCAACCCCGACGAAATCGAGAAAATCATGGCGGACGCGACCAAGGAAGCAGTCTATCATGCTGGCAGTCCCGCCGGGAATGGCTCCAGCCCTTCTGGAAACGAAAAAGGCGAGGAAGAAATCAAAAGCCTGATTACGAAATATGCCCAGTCCGTCGACGATGCGGATACGAACCTCGCCTCGCAGGTCTGGTGTAATTCCCCCGAGGCTTCGTTCATTCACCCTTTGGGCCACGAGCACGGCTTCGAGCAGATCAAAGAGAATGTGTACAACAAGTTGATGGGGGGCATGTTTTCTGAGCGAAAGCTCACCGCTCACGATGTCTCGGTGCAGGTTCTGGGGGACGCCGCTGTTGCCGAGTTTTACTGGGATTTTGTGGCCAAGTTCCGGAAAGATGGCTCTCCGATCTCCACGCACGGCCGGGAAACTCAGGTGTATCGCAAAACGTCGGACGGCTGGCGCCTGGTCCACGTGCACTATTCGGGAATGCCTGTCACGACGGAGCGGCGGGGGTTCTGAGGGCCTAGAACGAAGGCGGCGATTGACCCGGTCGAATCAGCCCATTTATACTGTTTCTTCGCGTCGGCACCGAAAAACGTGCTGACCTACCTCGAGTCATTCCGGACGCGGCCACATTCCTGGCCCGCCTGAATTTCGGAAATCGAAACTTCTCAAGGGAGAATATGAGCAGCGTCAAGGCCACACAACTTCGCCCGGGCATGGTCATCCAGCACGAGGGCCAGCTTTTCACCGTGTTCAGCACGGAGCACCGCACGCCCGGCAACAAGCGCGGTTCCATGCAGACACGCATGAAGAACCTCAAAACCGGAGCGATTATTGATTACCGGTTCCGCGCCGAGGAGTTCATCGAGCGCGCGATTCTAGATGAAGTGGAATTCGAGTACCTCTACAACGATGGCGACAATTTCCACTTCATGAATACACAGACGTACGAACAAATGCATCTTACGCGCGAACAACTCGGCGAGACGGTCTACTACCTGATTCCGAATACAGTTGTGAGCGTGGAATTCTTTGACACCAAGCCCATCGGCGTGGCTTTGCCGGACACCATGGATTTGAAAGTCACGCAGACAGAACCGACATTGCAAAAGGCCACCGCCAGCGCGGTCATGAAGCCCGCGACCCTGGAGACCGGGCTTGTGGTGCAAGTTCCGCCGTTCGTGAATGAAGGCGACAAGATTAAAGTGGATACTTCCGAAGCGCGCTACGTGCAGCGCGTGGAATAGTTTCCCAGTTTTTCCGCCTCCGCAGCTAATTTCGGCGCAAGCAGGAATTAGAGGAGGTTGCAGGGCGTCCCGGCAAAACCGGGACGCCTTCTTTTCTTGCCCCCTATTATAGCTGCTAAGCTATACATCCGCGCATAATTAACAGGACATAAGATAAGCACATCTGGCATACTCCTGGAAGGAGGTGCCATGGTTCCGCGAATCCTGTACTTACACCCGAAAACTTATAAACGTTTAATCCGCTTGCGCAAACAAGCAGAACGGGACGGAGCCTACCGAGTTGCCAAAAGATTGCAAGCAGTGGTGCTGAACTCGGAGGGACGGACCAGCGGTGAGCTGGCCCATCTACTCGGATCTCCACGCTCGAGGGTCTCGGAGTGGTTAGCACGTTACCAAACTTTTGGCGTGGAAGGACTGCTCGAAGGGCATCGTTCAGGCCGGCCATTAGAGCTGACATCGGCACAACGGAAACAGCTCGACGACATTCTCGAAAGCGGCCCGGTAGCCTACGGCCTGGATACGGGCATCTGGACCTCTCCCATGATCGCCTGGGTCATCGAGGAGGAATTCGACATTCATTATCATCCAGGCCATGTGCGCAAGTTGCTCCATCGTTTGGGCTTCTCGGTGCAGCGTCCGCGTCGCGTGCTGGCCCGAGCCAACGCGGACCAGCAAGATCGCTGGCAGCGCTACACCTATCCCAGTCTTAAAAAAAAGCGCAGCGGCAAAACTGGGCGTTGATCTTCACCGACGAAGCCAGCTTTCGCCAAGATTCTACCCTGCACGCCACCTGGAGCCGGATCGGTTGTCCTCCGGAAGTTCCCGTGACCGGACAGCGCAAGAGCGTGAAGATTTTTGGGGCCATTGAATTGAGGAAGACTCGTTTCCATTACCGGCAAGACACCGTCTTCAACGCTTCCACGTACTTCGCTTTCCTGCAACAACTGGCTCGCAGCTATCGACGGCAGGGAGCGGTGCTCAGGATAACGCGACGTATCACACAGACGGCGACGTATGGGCTTGGTTCGATGCCAATCGCCATTGGCTGGAAGTTCATCAACTGCCTCCCTACTCACCGGCGTTGAATCCAACCGAGCGATTGTGGAGATACACGCACCAAACGAGGACTCATAATCGATACTTTCCGGACGAGAAGGAATTGATCGGCACGCTGAGTCGCGTGTTCGGTGAGATGCAAACCTATCCGGAACTCATCCGGCCCTATTTGCAATCTTTTTTGTAATCATCATGTCCTTTTATTTATGCGCGTCTGTATAGCTTGCGTTGTTTCCGCTGGATTCTCGCACCTTCTGTTCTCTTGGACTCAGTCTCTTCCGCCTGAGCTGGCGGCGGACTTTTCGCCGGGAGGATGCTGGCCAAACACACGATCGAAGATGGCGTCCACATAACGAAGCTGACGCTGCAGATCGAACGTGCGGGCTAGCGCCTTTGCGTCGAGATGTTTCGTGATTCGTTTGTCGACCGCGACGCGCTCGTGGAAGCTGGTGTCTGATTCCCAGGCGGACATGGCATTTTCCTGCACCACTTTGTAGGCGTCGTCGCGCGGCATACCGCTTTCCACCAGGTCTTGAAGCAACTGGCCGGAAAAAACAAGACCGTGCGTGGATTCCAGATTGCGCAGCATACGTTCGGGAAACACGCGCATTTGGCCGACGATGGTAATCATTTTCGAGAGCATGTAATCCACAAGAATGGTGGAATCGGGAAGAATCACGCGCTCTACGGAGCTGTGCGAGATGTCGCGCTCGTGCCACAGCGCCACGTTTTCGAACGCTGCCAGCATATTCGAGCGTACCAGCCGCGCGAGGCCGCAGATTTGTTCGCACAGGACGGGATTGCGCTTGTGCGGCATTGCCGAGCTTCCGCGCTGCCCTTCGCTGAACGGTTCTTCGACTTCTCGGACTTCCGTACGTTGGAGGTGCCGGATTTCCAGCGCGATTCGCTCGAGCATCGTAGCGATGAGGGCCAAAACGCTGAGATACTGCGCGTGGCGATCGCGTTGAATTACCTGTGACGCTACGGGAGCGACTACTAGCCCAAGCCGTTTGCAGATGCGTTCTTCGATTTCCGTGCCAAGATGCGAGGCCGTGCCAACGGCCCCGGAAATTTTTCCCACCGCCATTTGCGCAGCGGTATCTCGGAAACGCTCGATGTTGCGCTGATTCTCAGAAAACCAGTTGGCGATTTTCAGTCCGAACGTGATAGGTTCCGCGTGGATGCCGTGCGTGCGGCCAATTTGCGGCGTGTGCCGGAACTCGTGCGCACGGAGATCGAGAATTTCTCCGAACATCACCAGGTCGCGCTCAATTAACTTTGACGCATCGCGCACTTGAAGAGCCTGCGCAGTATCTACGACGTCGTTGGACGTCATGCCATAGTGCAGCCAGCGCGCGGCAGCAGGATCAGTAATCGATTCGCCGACGGCCATGGTAAACGCAATGACGTCGTGCTTCACTCGCGCTTCGAGTTCGTGAATGCGCGGGACATCCACTTTGGCTCGCGCGCGAATCGCTGCGGCGGCTTCCTTCGGTACTTGGTCCGTTTCCGCGAGCGTTTCGGCGGCGGCAATTTCCACCTCCAGCCATTTCGCGAAGCGGTTGGCGTCGCTCCAGACGTGGCCCATCTCCGGGCGCGTGTAGCGTGGAATCAATTCCCTCTCCTAAACGGAAAAGCAAGAAATGTGGATGCCTACGGAATTTCCAATACTCCATGATACCGCAGTTGGAGCGAGAGGCAGTGAAATCGACGGCAAATAGACGTCCGAAATTGGGACGGCAAGTTTCGCAAGCGGGGGTCCGGAAAACGAACAAGCAGCCCTGAGACCAACCAGGCCCCTGAATCCAAAGGACTTGTTGCCATATGGCCGGCGGCACTAGGGTTGCTCCACCAAAGGATGTAGAGTATCTACTGGCATGGGAGTAGAATGTCGACAGCCTTGGGTGACACAAAAGAGTTTCTGATGTCTGCTCCAGCATGAATGAAGAAATCGACTCAGGCGATGGACAATCAGGATAAGACATGGCGGAAAAGAAAGAGCGTTATCAAAACCGGATTGAGCTGCTGCAGGGAACACTGGATCTGTTGGTTTTACAGACGCTGCAATGGGGGCCGCAGCACGGCTATGGCATCAGTATCGCCATTCGCAATCATTCTGGAGAAATTCTCCAGGTGGACACGGGTTCGCTCTACCCGGCGCTGCACCGCCTGGAGAAACAAAAACTGATCAAGGCGGAGTGGAAGGTTTCGGAAAACAAGCAGCGAGCGAAATATTACCAACTCACAGCGGCGGGCAAGAAACACTTGAGCAGAGAACGTTCGAAGTGGTCGCAGTTCTCGCAAGCGATTGCTGGCGTGCTGAACCCGGAACAGACGTAGCCAAGAGACCGGGACGAGGAACTGAAAATACGGGGTGAGGAGTCTATGACCTTCTGGCGGAGGGAAACACGCGAAGCCGAACTCGACGAAGAAGTGCGCACTCACTTGAACATGGCAGCACAAACGCTCACGGAGCGCGGCGTGGCTCAGAAAGAAGCAGAACGCGCAGCCAAGCGCGACTTTGGGAACGTAGAGCTGACGAAGGAAGTCACGCGCGACGCGTGGGGCGGGAGATGGCTGCAAGACTTAATCAGCGACGCGCGGTACGGCTTGCGGATGTTGTCGAAGAACCCAGGCTTCACCGCGATCGCCGTCCTCACACTGGCGCTGGGCATTGGCTCCAACAGCGCTGTTTTTTCGTTGATCGACGCCTTGTTGCTGCGGAGCCTCGACGTTCCGGCCCCCCGGGAGTTGGTCCGAATCACCTTCGGTCCGCCTGGAATCGACGGACCACTCTCCAGCCCGATGTTCGACCGCCTTCGCGAGCGGCAGAGGGTGTTCACAGACATTTTTGCCTGGACAAACGGCCCGATGGTTCTGAGCAACAAGGGCGTCGCTCGCCCCATCACGGGGGCTTACGCAACTGGCTCGGCCTTTCCCACTTTGAAGCTCAAGCCGCGCCTCGGCCGCCTGCTAACTTGGCAGGACGACGAACCGAGCGCACTCTCGAATGGAGTTGCTGCCGTGATCAGCGAGGACTTCTGGCTCGAGCATTTCGGGGGAGACCCCGGTGTTCTCGGGCAGCCCATCACGGTGGACGGAGGCACTGCGACCATCGTTGGCGTAATGCCAGGCTCGTTCAATGGTATTACTGTCGATTATTCGCCTCAGGTGGTGCTGCCCTTCATCTTCGATGTAGCACTTCACGGAAAGTCTTCTTGCCGCTTTCGATCCGACTGCACTTGGTTTTCTGCAATGGCGCGCCTCGAACCCGGCGTCACTTTTGCCCAAGCCCAAGCGGACCTTGCCGCGATTGCGGGAGACGTCCTGAAGGAATTGCTCACAGAGGGCTATCAGAGAATAGATTATTTACGCAACGGAACGCTGTCGTTGATTCCGGGTCGTACCGGCAATTCCCCTTTGGGGAAGGTTTACGGCCGGGAACTCTGGACGTTGCAGACGCTCGTGGGGCTGCTGATGATCATTTGCTGCGCCAATTTGGCCAGTTTGCAACTTTCGCGCACGCTGAACCGTCAACACGAACTCGTTGTGAGGAGCGCGCTTGGGGCTGGGCGGCTGCGACTGGTTCGCCAGCTAGTTGTGGAGAGTATGCTGCTTTCCGCTTCAGGCGCAGCGGCAGGCATGCTGTTGTCACAATGGATGAGCGGGCTGCTCGTCCGCTATGTGGAACAGTCAGATTTTCCGGTGTTCCTCGACTTGCGTCCCAATCTCACAATTCTTGCAGCAGTCATCGCCCTTGCAGCGCTCACGGTAATTCTTACTGGAGCTTTGCCGGCTCTCAACCTGACGCGCCTCGAAACGGAGGAGATGCTGCGCTCCGGAGCGCAGCGAGCTGTTGGCCGCAAAAGGCATCCGCTGGCTGCGCGACTTCTGCCGGGCCAGGTCGCACTTTCCCTGGTGCTCACATCACTTGCGCTACTGTTTGCGGTCAGTACCGGAAGACTTTTGCGTGTGGATCCTGGCTTTCGCGTTAAGGGCATAACGTTCTTCGGAGTCGATTTCGAACGGCGTCCGGAAAAAGGAGAGGCGCGACTCGATCTGTATCGTAAGATGCTCGACGGCCTGCGGCGAGCCCCTGGTGTGGAAGCCGCTAGCGTAGTTGCCGTACGTCCGTTGGGAGAAGGGGGAATAGATGAAAGCGCGGCCCCCGTGGAGGGACATGGGCCTGAGGACAAGCATTTGTTCGAAAATGTGGTTGGACCAGAATACTTCACGACGGCAGGGACAAAAATTCTTGCGGGCCGCGAAATTTCGAAATTCGACCGTTTCGGCGCGATTCCGGTATGCGTCCTGAATCAGGCTGCGGCAAACTTCTTCTTCCCGCAGCAAAGCCCGATTGGCAAGCACATTCGTTCCACGGAACCTAATCCTAAGCGTCCCAGCTGCGAAGTCGTTGGTGTCGTGACAGACGCCAAATATCTTTCCCTCCGTGAGTCAGCTCCTCCAACGATTTACTACCCCTACGAACAACTTCCAGACTTTAGGTGGGCAGGATTCATCACGCGAAGCCACCATACTTCCGCCGCAATTGCTGCCTTCAAGGATGCGTTGCGCCGTTATGCTCCGGACACGCCGTTCTTGCCACCCATGACCATGCAGCGACAGTTGGAGGATTCGATCGGCAAGGAGCGGTTGGTGGCTGTATTGTCGCTCTTCTTTGGAGGTTTGGCGTTGCTGTTGACCTCCATCGGGCTGTATGGCCTGGAAAGTCAGCGCGTGGAGCGGCGCACCCCAGAGATTGGCCTGCGCATGGCTTTGGGCGCGCAAAAGAGTGACATGCTCTGGTTCGTTCTTCGCGAAGCTACTTTCGTTTTCTTGATCGGTTTACCCCTTGGGCTGCTTTTGACGTTTGCCGCGTGCCGTTTCGTCGGCAGTTTGCTTTACGAAATGTCCCCGTTTGATCCGCGAATTCATCTGATTGCCGTTCTGTCATTAGTCGGCGCCGGATTGCTCGCGTCGTACGTGCCGGCACGCAGGGCGGTGAAGGTCGACCCCATGGCGGCCCTGAGATACGAGTGAGAAAACAGTCATGCCGTCAGCGCTGGTTGGACGCTCTTGTTTCATTTCGGTATAACCCTTTTGCCGTTTACCAAAATCACCCTAAATCGTTGACAAAAAAGACTATTAGCTTTACTAACCGCAAGGGTCGTTTCCTGTCTAATGAATCGAATGCTGCCGAGCGTCGAGAACGCCCAGACCATCGCCGAGAGCGACGCCGTCGCCGTCGAACGAACGCTGGCGGGCGACCGGGACGCCTTCCGCGTTCTCGTTGAGCGGCACAGCCACAATGTTTTCCGGCTGGCTTATCGCATGACCGGGAACCGGCCCGATGCGGAAGAGGTGGTCCAGGAGGCGTTTTTGCGCGCGTACCAAAAGCTCGGAAAGTTCGAGGCGCGAGCCAATTTTGGAACCTGGGTTTATCGCATCGCGGCCAATTACGCGATTGACCGCATGAGGCAGCGCAAGAAAGAGGAGGCGCGAAAAGTCGAGCCAGTGATTCACGAAGAGGGAACGGAGAACGATCCCGTGACGCTGGTGCACGATGCCGCACCGACCCCGGAACGCTTGGCACACAACATGGAACTCCGGAAACAAATTGAGATCGCCCTCGCCGCGCTCTCTCATTCAGAAAGAACCGCCTTCGTGATGCGGCACTGGGAGGGCTGCGCCATTGAGGAGATCGCCGCCGTCCTCAAATCAAGTTCCAGCGCGGCGAAGAATACGGTTTTTCGGGCCGTGCAGAAATTGCGCCTGGCCTTGCAACCCTTCGTGGTGAAAGGGACGCAGGTAAGGGCGATGGGAACTGAATCATGAAGCATATGACAGAAGAAGAGTTGATTGCTTACCGCGAAGGCGTGGCCGCCCAGCGCGCTGTAATTGCGAATCATCTGGCCGCTTGCGAAGAATGCCGCGCAGAACTCGAGCGTATCGAAGCCGTGCTCGCCGCGCTAGATACATTGCCGGTGCCGAACCCGGGCGACGATTATGGGCGGCGCGTATGGCGGCAGATTGCGCCGCGTTTGCCGGAGCGGCCTGCACGGTGGTGGCAGGCGTGGTTCGAACCGCAGCGATTGGGAGCGTTGGGAACTGTGGCCGCCTTGCTCGTTGTGGCGTTTCTTACCGGGCGAATGACAAAGCGCGGTCCTATTGGCAATGACGTTGCCAACAAGGAACAAATCCGCGAGCGCGTGCTGGTGGTGGCCGTGGGTGAGCATCTGGGGCGATCCGAGATGATGCTTGTCGCGCTTTCGAACGCCGAGCCGCTCAACCCCGCGCAAAAGCAGGTGAACATTTCCGCGGAGCAGCATCGCGCGGAAGATTTGTTGGAAGAGAATCGGCTCTATCGGCAGACGGTGCTCATGGAAGGCGATGCGAATCTGGCCAGCGTTCTGGATGAACTGGAGCGCGTGCTTCTGGACGTGGCGCACAGTCCGGAAGAAGTCACGCCGGCGCAACTGAAAAAGATTCGACAGAAAATCGAGGCGCGCGGAATTCTGTTCAAAGTTCGGGTGGTTGGCAGGGAGCTCCAGGAACGGCAGAAAGCCACAAAGCCCGCTCCGGCGCAGAAAGACTCTGAGGAAAGCGAAAGGAACAAGGCATGACCCAGCGGAATGCAGTGCGTAGAACAAGTATGGTGTGGATCGCAATCGCGGCGCTGTTGCTGTTTCCCGCGGGGGCGCGGGGCGCACGGTTCGTGAGCAGCATTTTCTCGGCACGTGATTTTCTCCAAGACTCACAGGATGCGCAAGACAAAGAGCAGCAGCGGCGTGACCGCGAGCAAGAGGCGCGCGACAGGGAGCAGGAGAAACGCGACCGTGAACAGGAAAGAATCGACCGCATGCAGGAGCGCTACGACGAAGGCCGCGAAGCGCTGGACGAAGAACGTTACGAGCAGGCCGAGGCAAAATTCGATCAGCTCGCGCAATCCAACGGCCCGCAAACCGACGCGGCGCTATATTGGAAAGCGTATGCGGAAAACAAGCTGGGCAAGCGCGAGGCGGCGTTGAACACCCTGGCGGACATGAAGAAACGGTTCCCGCAGAGCCGCTGGCAAAAAGACGGGGATGTCCTAGGGCTGGAAGTCAAGCAGTCCAACGGGCAGCCGGTAAAGCCTGCTGACCAAAGCGACGAGGAGCTGAAAATCCTGGCGATTCAAGGTCTCATGAACAGCGACCCGGAACGCGCCATGCCCCTGCTTGAAAAAGTGATCAACGGTTCCGGGTCGCCAAGAGAAAAGTCGCGGGCGTTGTTCGTTCTCGCGCAGAAAGGTTCCGCACTGGGTCGCGAGATTATTGGAAGAATTGCGAAAGGGCAAAGCAATCCGGAGCTGCAGCGCGAAGCGATCAAGTACCTCGGGCTTTTTGGTGGGGCGCAGTCGCGGCAAATTATGGCGGAAGTCTATGCTGCGAGCAGAGATGCCTCCGTGAAGCGCGCCATTCTTCGCGCCTACATGCTAGGAGGGGATCACGAGCGCCTGTTTGCCGCTGCCAAGAGTGAGAAAGACGAATCGCTCCGCCGCGAAGCCATCCGCCAGCTTGGATTGGTTCATGGAGTCAGTGAACTCGAACAGTTATACCAGGCGGAAACTTCAACGGACCTCCGCCGGGAAATCCTGCAGGCGTTTTTTCTTGCTGGCGAATCGGGAAAACTCGTTCAGGCGGCGGAGTCTGAGAAAGATCCCGAGTTGCGCAGGGCCGCAATTCGAAATCTTGGACTGATCCATTCCGATGATTCAGGAAAGGCGTTGCAGGCCATTTACAGCCGTGAAACCGACGGCGGGCTGAAGGAAGAGGTACTGAACGCGTATTTCCTCCAAGGAAATGCCGCGGCTCTTGTGGCCATTGCGCGCAACGAGAAAGACCCGGAACTGAAGAAAACCGCGGTTTCCAAACTCTCGTTGATGCACTCCAAGGAAGCAACCGACTATTTAATGGAACTTTTGCAAAAGTGAGGTGGCCGATGAACGCGAAGATGAACGCGGAGGATAGCTTGTCAACCGTACGAAGAATTCTCGGATTGGCGATGATTCTCACGGGGATCATCGGGACGGTCGCGCAGTTCGCCAACGACGGTACCCTTCGAACGAGTTTCGCTCCAAGCCTGGCCTACGCCGCAACCGCACAAGCGGGCGTAGAGATGCCGCGTGTCGACAGCGCCAAAGCCGAAACGCAGGCCATCGCGGGAACCTTGGACGCCACCTTCCGCGGAATTCTCGCGCAGGCGGAAAAGCCCGAATGGGTCGGCTACAGCGTCGATGAAATTACGGGCGAGCGCAGTATGTGCTGCGGCAATTTGAATGACGGGAGCGGGTGCGGAACCTGCCGCCTCGAGAAGGACCGTGACGCAACGGGCGGCACCACACACTCTGACGGAAGCATCCAGCTCGAAGGGGCGCGGCGGCTGGTCGTGCTCTTTCGGCTGGAAGCAAAGCAGGTGGGCCGCATTCGCGTCGCTTCAGAAGATTGCACGCTGGACGCGGGCGGGCTGCCGTTTGTTTGGCTCAACCGCGCAAAACCGGGGGAAAGTGTCGCGCTCCTCACAACCTATGTGCAAGGAGCGGAATTCGAGCGCCACGAGCATCACAACATTGGTAACGGCGCATTGACCGCGATTGCGTTGCACGCCGACGCTTCAGCGGACAGAGCAATGGAATCTTTCGTTTCGCCGGGACAGCGAGAAGAGCTACGCCGGCAGGCGGCCTTCTGGCTCGGTGCGGCGCGGGGAAAAGAGGGGCTGAAAACTTTGCAGCGCATGGCCAAGAACGATCCCAGTTCCGATGTGCGCGCGCATGTGACGTTTGCGTTGTCCGTCAGCCACGAACCAGGTGCCCTCGAGGAGATGATTCGCATGGCGCACGACGATTCCAGTTCCCACGTGCGCGGGCAGGCGCTTTTCTGGCTGGCGCAAAAAGCCGGCAAGAAAGCAGTGGGCGCGATTACCGGTGCGATTGAAAACGATCCCGACACGGACGTGAAGAAAAAAGCCGTCTTTGCGCTGAGTCAGCTGCCGAAAGACGAAGGAGTACCGAAATTAATTGAAGTGGCGCAGACCAACCGCAATCCCGAAGTGCGCAAGCAAGCCATGTTCTGGCTCGGACAATCCAACGACCCACGCGCCCTCCAGTTCTTCGAGCAGGTGCTCTTGAAGTGATGTCCCCGCGGGCGAAAGGCTTGCTGAATTTGCAGAATGAGCGCGGAAATTGAACACCATCGGAGAGTATGAGAACATTGAGGAAAAGAGCATGACTCCGAAACAGCGAAAACTTGCCTACGAATTGATCAGCAATCCTCCGCCTGGAAGCGCTATTGCCGCTGCCAAGGAATATGGAATTGACTTGACGCTGCTGGTCGAGAATCTGGATTTGACCGTGACCCAACGCCTCCGCAAGCTTTATTCCGTCGCCTCCTTCTTGCAGAAAGTCCGGCAAGGCAACGGCGCCGGACGATGATCCCGGATGCAGAGAAATTTCTAACCATTCTCAACAGGGAAGACGTGGAGTACGTGGTGATTGGCGGCGTCGCGATGGTGGCTCACGGCTCTGCGAGAGCGACGTTCGATCTGGACGTGTGCTACAACCGCTCGAAACAAAACATTGAAAGGCTCTGTCGTGCTCTCCGGCCTCTTCATCCAAGATTACGCGGCGCGCCAAAGAATTTGCCATTCCGGTTCGACGCCAGGACAGTGGCTGCCGGTCTGAACTTCACCTTGGCGACTGATTGGGGTGACTTCAATCTTCTTGGGGAAGTGGCTGGGCTGGGATTTTATGATGCCGTATACAAATCCTCAGCTTTGCAGCGCGTAGCGAAAATTTCGTGCCGCGTTTTGTCCCTCGACGGACTCTATCGGGCAAAAACTGCCGCTGGGCGCGACAAAGATCTTGAGGCACTCAAAGAAATCAACGGCCTTAAAGACTTGAAAGAGCGCCTCGGTGAAGAGTGAGTTCTGCTCAGGAACCAGTTGTTGGCTCTTACGGGCGAAAGACCCAACGACACACATCCACTCACCGCAAGAGGTCTTCAAGCTGCACGCGCGCATCCGTCTTGGCGTCACGGTACTTCACGATGACGGCCGCCTGGAGGGATAGACCCCACTTGGCGCCCACAGGATGCGACACGGCGCGCGACCCCGGAACGACAAGGGCTTCTTCAGGAATAATAAGCGGCTCGGTATCCGTGGCAGTGTAAACGGCATCGCGCACTAGGTCGTAAACCGGGATGGAACGATTGAGTATCGTCCCTGTGCCTAAGACCGCGCGGCGCTTCACCACGGTTCCTTCATACACTCCGCAATTCCCGCCCACCAGCACTTCCTCTTCAATAATCACCGGCAGCGCGCCCGCGGGTTCGAGAACGCCACCAATTTGCGCGCCCGCGGAAATGTGGCAGTTCCTGCCCACCTGCGCGCAGCTGCCAACGAGCGCGTGCGAATCAATCATCGTGCCTTCGCCCACGTACGCGCCCGCGTTCACGAACATCGGCGGCATGCAAATCACGCCGCGCCCGATGTAGGTTCCATCGCGAATGCTGGAGCCGCCCGGCACGATGCGCACTCCATCCGAAGCCGTGAACGTACGCACCGGATAAGTGGATTTGTCGAAGAACGGTTGCTTCGTAGCGTCGATGGACATGTCCGCGATGGCGCCCATGCGAAAGCCCAGGAGAATTCCTTTCTTCACCCAGGCGTTCACGCGCCAGCCGGATTTTGCTCCCGGATCCTGCTCCGCAGCGCGAATTTCGCCGCGGTTCAGCGCCACCTTGAAATCGCGGAAAAGCCGGTGATGTTCTTCTTCGTAGTGCTTCGGCGCCTCGTCGAATAGTTTTTCAATGAGCGATGGCTGCATGCGATCTCTCGCGAGCATGCGTGGCGGCCTCGCGAGGGACGAGCCCCAGCGTTTCCAGCACCGCGCGGATGCGCGCTCGATTCTCCGCTTTCGGCGGCACCAGTGGCAAGCGCCACACCGGCTCGAGCAAATCCATTTCCGCCAGCGCGGCCTTCACTGGGATGGGATTCGATTCCACAAAGTTGATTTCCATTAGCGGATGGTAGCGCCGGTGAATTTCGCGCGCCCCCCTAAAATCTGCCTGCAACGCCAGCCGCGTGAGCTGCGTCATCTCCGCGGGAATCTCATTCGAAACCACCGAGATAACCCCGCGCCCGCCCAGCGCAATCAGCGGGAGCGTGATGGCGTCGTCGCCGGAAAGAACCACAAAATCATCCGGAACAGTATTCAGAATCGCCGCCATCTGCGAGATGTTGCCGGAAGCTTCTTTGATGCCCACGATGTTTTCGACTTCGGAGAGACGCTTCACGGTGGCCGGCTCAATGTTCACGCCCGTGCGGCCTTGCACGCTGTAAAGAATGATGGGCAGCGATACCGCTTCGGCGATGGCGCGAAAGTGCTGATAGAGCCCTTCCTGCGTCGGCTTGTTGTAGTACGGCGTGACGGAAAGAATTCCGTCCGCGCCTAGGTCGGCAAGTTCGCGCGCGAGGGAAATCACCTCCGCCGTGTTGTATCCGCCCGCGCCGCCCAGGACCGGGACTTTGCCCTTGGCAAGCCCCACGGCAATCTCGACGACGCGCAGATGCTCCTCGTGCGTAAGTGTCGGACTTTCTCCAGTGGTGCCGCAAGGAACCAGAAAATCGATTCCCGCCTCAATCTGACGCTTGATCAGCCCGTGCAGCGCCCTTTCGTCCAGCGATCCATCGCGCCGGAACGGTGTAACGAGCGCTGTGCCCGTGCCGGTAAAACGTGTTTCCGTAAACATGTTGCTCCTCCCCTGGGTTACCACCTGACTGCAGACTGGGCTTTTCGGCCTGGGATGCCGTTTCAGAGTCCACTCAGTTCAATTCGCCGAGAATCTCTCGAAATTCGAAGACTCCTTGCTTGCCGGCGAGCCATCGCGCCGAGCGCAAGGCTCCCCGCGCAAAGCCTTCGCGGCTCCGCGCCGTGTGCCGCAGCGTGATGGTATCGGCGGCCGAATCAAAACCGATTTCATGTGTGCCGGGATGCGCGCCCGCGCGATTGGCTGTCAGCGTAAGCGTCCGGTTATAGCCGGACGCGCGGATTTCCTGCGCAAGCTTCTTGAGCGTTCCGGAAGGCGCATCCTTTTTCGCCGAGTGGTGAATCTCCCAGCCCCACGCCTCGTACTCTGGATACTTCGCCAAAAAGCACGCGGCGTGAGCTACCGCCTGAATAAACACGTTCACGCCAACGGAAAAATTCGGGCTGTAGACAAGGCCGGTTCGCGCGGCAGCAACGGATTCGTGAATCGCAGGCAAATGCTCGTACCACCCCGTCGTTCCGCAGACGGTGTTTATACCAAGCGCCGCCAATCGCCGCAAATTATCCGGCGCCGCTTCAGGCGTAGTGAATTCCACTGCCGCATCGATCCCGCGAAGGAATTCCGGCACGATTGCGCCATCACGCAGATTATTTTCGCGCGTGAATTTTGCGCGCACGTCGAAGCCATACTCGCGCGCCAGTTCCGCGACCAGCCGCCCCATCTTTCCGCAACCGACAATGGCAAGCCCGAGGCTCATGCCGCGCTCCGCCCCGTGGCCAGCAACTGCGCGGTCATGCGCGTATAAATCTCTACCGCGTCGCACAATTCTTTCTTCGCAATGCGTTCTTCCGCGGTGTGCGCCACGTGAATGCTGCCCGGCCCAATGAGAAACGGCTCGCCCCACGCGCCGTTGAACGTGGGAATATCCGTCGTGAACGCGACCACGGTCGTCGGCAGCCCTTCGAATTTTCTCAACCGAATCGCGGGCGTATGCAGAACTTCGCGTGCTTCCGCGCGCCCGGCCGTCGCCGCAGCGACCGCTTGCCTCAATGCCGTTGGATCGCCCACAGTCCGGAACATGACCTCGGCTTCTGCATGGTCTGCCACTACGTTCGGAGCGCGGCCGCCAATGATCGTGCCAATGTTCAACGTGCTGCGGCCGAGCAAGGGATCTTCCGGCAGTGTAATTTGCCGAATCTCCTGAAGAACATCGAGCAGCGTGTGGATTGCCGAATGCCCCAGTTCGGGATACGCCGAATGCGCCAGCTTGCCCCGCGTGGTGATTTCGTAGCGCAACGCGCCTTTCGATCCGAGCGCGAGTTGGTTCTCCGTCGGCTCGCCGTTGATGAGAAAACGCGAACCGCGCGGCTGCACCGCGGCCACTTTGGCCCCAGCGCTATTGCGCTCTTCTCCAACCACAAACAGCAAGCCGAAATTGCGCGTGCCGCCCGCGAGCAGCTTTTCTGCGGCAGAAACCATGGCCGCGATGATGCCCTTGGCGTCGCAAGCCCCTCGCCCAAAAATGAATTGCTCGTCTTCGCTGGAGCCGAAATACGGCGGAACCGTATCCATGTGCGTCGAAAGCGTGACCACTGGCTGGCCCCAAAAGGCAAAAAGATTGTCGCGATTCTGCTCGGCGGACATGCGCTGGATCTGCCCGCCGCTGCGCGCTGTCAGCGCCGACAAATGCGCGAAAAGGTAGTCGCCCACGTTTTTCTCACGGTTCGTTGTGGACTCGATGTCCACAAGCGCGCGCGTCAATTCGAAAAGCTGCATTCTCGTTTTCTCTGCCTGCTTTTTCTGCCCGTTTTTTTCGAGGAAGCGAAACGAAAGGAAGGAACCGCGAAGATAGCTCGGGGCTGCCGCCTCCCGATAGCGCTTCATCCGCTTTATAACGGACGACAGTGGACAGGCCTTAGACCTGCCCCCCAACCACGCGCCTCTCGCTCTCGCGTCGGTTTCGGCGGATAACTCAAACGAACAAGTCGCCCTCGACCTCATCGGTCGAAGAGGGCCCCTTTCGCTCAGGCGTCCGAAGCGGATCGGAACAGCGCGCCCGGCTACTCATGGCCTCCGCACCTCTACCAAGAAAATCCAGTCTAGGACAATGCGGTGGAAAATGCCAACAAAATATCAGATTTTCCAAATTGGAAAAATTGCTAGAGTTCCAGCGGCTTAAGCGGCTTGTCCTGCAAGGCAACCAGAAGCTGGCCCGTAAACGGGCATTCCGCCGGCCGCCGGCCCAACGCTTCCTGGGCGCAAATTTCCGCCGTAAAAGGATTGTTGTTCTCTTCCGAAAGATGCGCGAGCACCAGGTAGCGTGCGGCGGCGTCAAAGCCGTCCGGGTCGGCAAGATATTCGCTCACCGCATGATTCGAAAGATGCCCGGTGCGGCTCAGGATGCGCTGCTTGACCACCCACGGATACGGACCGACCTTCAGCATTTCCAGATCGTGATTCGATTCCAGGATCAGGCAGTCCGCGCCGCGCAGGTGCACTTTCACAAGCTCGGGCATGTAACCAAGATCCGTCACCAGCGCCACTTTCGTGCCGTTCGTTCGAAACGTGAAGCCGATGGGATCAGCCGCATCATGCGGAATGGCAAAAGCGTGTACCTCAATGTCGCCCAGCGCGAAATGCTGCCCCGCATGAATCCCCTCCACGCCGCGCAGGCGCTTAGTAAACGTCTCGGGAAGGATCCGCTGCATGGCGTCCATGGTCGGCTCGGTCACGTACAGAGGCGCCTTCCACAGGCCCAGCATTTGCGGCAATCCGTTGCAATGATCGGTATGTTCGTGGGTGATCAGGATGCCGTCGATTTTTTTGACGTCACTTTCAACGGCCGCGAGCCTCGCCAGCGTCTCGCGCTTGCCGAGCCCGGCATCCACAAGGAGGCGGGTGCGCTCCGTCTCGAGCAAGGTGATATTGCCCGAGCTGCCGGACGCCAGAATGGACACCCGCAAGCCGATCGTGTGGCTCCTCAAATCAACAGCTTCAACCTCAAGCCCTACCGCCCCATCGGGGTCAGCTCAGCTTGAGCGCAGCTCAAAACAAATTTTCAGAATCATGGCAGAGCGTCGAGGTCTCGTCAACAGGAGTCCTTCTTAAGTTTGCACAACCATGTCGGCGAAATCCCCAACTCAGCTTCACCCACCGATGTCACGGCTCTTGCCGAAACCTGCCGTCACGAGCGTTCCCGCTGTCAGCCGCGTGAAACAGCCTTCCTGCGCGGTTCGAACAGCCAGAGCAGCTCACCTCAGGTGGAAGCGGCGAGGAACGCGACAATGGTATACTCGCGCCGCAAAACATGGAAAAGTACGAGCTGATTGTCGTTGGTTCCGGCCCCGCCGGGCAGCGCGCCGCCATCCAAGCCGCAAAATTCGGCAAGCGCGCCGCTCTTATCGAGAAGCTCGAAGTTGTCGGCGGCACCGCAATTAATACTGGCACGATCCCCAGCAAAACCATCCGCGAAGCCGTGCTTCATCTTTCCGGATACCAATACCAGAGCATTTACGGCCTCAACTACCGCGTGAAGGATCCCATCACCATGGCGGACCTTTCCTTCCGGGCCCTTAACGTCATCAAAACCGAAATCGACGTCATCTGCGCACAGCTTTCACGCAACGGGATCGACGTCACCACCGGAATCGCGAGCTTTCTCGATCCCCATCGCGTCCAGGTGACCAGTTCTCGCGGCCAGCTGGAATTCCAATCCGACCACATCATCCTCGCCACCGGCACCAAGCCCGCTGTCTCCCCGCTCGTTCCGTTCAACAACAAAACCATCATAAACAGCGACCAAATCCTCAGCATGCCGGAAATTCCCAAAGCCATGATCGTCGTTGGCGGCGGCGTGATTGGCGTCGAGTACACCTGCATGTTCGCGACGCTCGGCGTGCGCGTCACGCTCATCGAGAAACGCCCGCGCTTGCTCGAATTTGCCGACCAGGAAATGGTTGAGGCGCTTTGCTATCACCTGCGCGACCGCCGTGTCACGCTGCGCCTCAATGAAGAAGTCGAAAGCGTGGAAGAAACCGCGGATCACAATGTCGTTGCCAATCTGAAGAGCAAGAAAAAAATCACCGGCGAAGCGCTTCTCTACGCCGTGGGGCGCCAGGGCAATATTGATGAACTGAATCTCGCCGCCGCCGGCCTCGAAGCCGACGCGCGCGGCCGCATCCATGTCGACGAGCAGTACCGCACCAAGCAGTCACACATTTTCGCCGTCGGTGACCTCATCGGGTTTCCCAGCCTTGGCTCCGTCTCCATGGAACAGGGCCGCATCGCCGCCGCAAACGCGTTCGGCATGCCCGTTCACTCGAACCCGGCAACGTATCCTTACGGGATTTACACGATTCCCGAAATGTCCTTCATCGGCAGAACCGAGGAGCAGCTCACCGACCAGGGCGTCCCCTACGAAGTCGGCATGGCCTATTTCCGCGAAATTGCCCGCGGCCAGATTCGCGGCGATACGACCGGCCGGTTGAAATTGCTCTTCGATCCCACGTCCAAGGAATTGCTTGGCGTGCACATCATTGGTGAAGGCGCTTCGGAACTGCTGCACATCGGACAAGCGGTTTTCGCGCTCAAAGGCACGGTCGAATATTTCGTGGATACGGTTTTCAATTATCCGACGCTGGCGGAGTGCTACAAAGCCGCCGCGTTCAATGGGCTCAACAAACTTAAGTAAGCGATTCGGTGTTTTCATGAACTGACACGGCCAAAGAGGGAATGAGATGATTTCAGCAAATTTACATGGCACGAGATGGGCGGGCGAGCGATGAGCAGGACAGTCGGCGTTTTGGTGATGGAACATATCGCGGCGGGCTTGGTGGAAGGCGACAAAGTCCACGGGCCGCTCAAAATTTTTCCGGAATCGCCACCGTCGCTCGATCCCCTGCAGTCCATGCCGTCTAGCGACATCGCCGAATCCATTCGCGCGCTTGTCGAAAAAGTGGCGGGCGCGGAAAAAATCGAAGCCGTGGGCATCGGCTTCCCCGGAATCATTCGCAACGGCGCCGTCGAGGAATCCCCCAACTTGCAGCAGGTGAAGGGTTTCGCCCTACAAGCCGCCCTTTCCGCGTCGCTCCAAGGCAAAGCCGCGGGCGTTCCCGTGCGCGTTTTTAACGACGCCGATGCCATGGCCGCGGGGATCGCCGCGACGCATGGAAAATTGCACCAGCTCACGCGCGTCTGGACGCTGGGCAACGGCATCGGCTTCGGCCGGTATCCCGCGAGCGAGGGCGTGTGGGAGGGCGGCCACACCGTGGTTACGCTGGACCCGAAAGAAGGCTTCTGTGGCTGCGGCGGCAAAGGGCACCTCGAAGGAATTCTCGGCCGCCGCTCGATGCGCATGCGATTCCTCGATCTCGAACCCGAAGAAGTGTTTGAGAACGCGGCCGCCGGCGACGCCCGCTGCTCGGAATTTGTGACGCTGTGCCATCGCGCGCTCGCCGCCGCCACCGCCAACAGCATCCACATGGAAGGCCCCGGCGTCTTCTTCATCACCGGCCTCGACACCAAGTTCATTGATATCGGCGTGCTGTCCCGCCTGGTGCACGAAATGGTGAAAATGAGCCCGCTCCAGGGCAGCCGCTTTCAAGTCATCCCGCCCACGGACGAAATGGGCATCATCGGCGCCGCGGTCAACGCCTCCCACGCCGTGAAATAATCATCCGTTGATGGTGGATGGTCCGAACGAGCGCCTTGGAAGACAATTTGCATGCTGATTCTGGGTCTAGCAGTGATTAGCGCGGTGACGCTCCGGGCCGATGACAAGCCGACCAGCCTGGCGGATGCGCGGGGCGAGAAGCTGGGCAAGGAGTTCATGGAAAGCACCTGGCGACCATGAAGCAATGCAAACCGAGTGCCGGAAACGATTTAGAAAGCTTCTGGATCCTCATGAAGCTCGATAAAGACGGCGCGGTG
>Ga0209804_1000069_pt1 | contig 87225 bp, 67 predicted proteins | sample GraSoiAngelo_139_FD_185896 | JGI IMG/M metagenome (GOLD analysis project Ga0209804, IMG submission 185896) | Grasslands soil microbial communities from the Angelo Coastal Reserve, California, USA - 14_0929_12_20cm (SPAdes) (version 2) | ecosystem: Environmental > Terrestrial > Soil > Grasslands ... | reverse complement strand
CGAACTGGAGCAGGTCCGCCAATACATCCGCGAACAAGAGGGCGCGGATGGAACCGGCGGAGAATTCTAAACTAGCAACCGAGGCCCGCATCGCGCGACGTCTAAAGGATTGAACCGACCGCCTTCGCGGCGGCCCAACCCATCCAGCCACCCGCTTGGCGGGGTTGTCTCACTAATATCCAGCGGTTTTCTAAGCTTGCGATAACATGGAAGGGAGGCATTGCCTCGTCTCACGACCTAATGGCCACGGCACCACCAGTCTCTAAGCCCACGGCGCAGCGTGAAGCTCTCGTTTCACTGGTTCTCTCTGCCCTTGCTATCGCAGCTTTCGCAGCCGTTCTAGGCCTCACGACGCGCTTTCACAGCTGGCAGGCTTCTCTGGCCGAAAGGATGTACGGACGTGGCGAACACGACCTGCAAACGGGGCGTGCTGCCGCAGCCATAGAGGACTTTCGTTCGGCCCTCGCTTTTGATCGGGACAATCCTCTTTATCAATTCCGCCTGGCCCAGGCGTTGGAGGCGGAAGGCCGATTCGACGAAGCCGAGTCTTACCTCATCAACTTGTGGGAGCATCAGCCGCAGAACGGGATGGTGAATGTGCAACTTGCGCGCCTGGCCGCTCACCGCCAGTCGACGAACCGGGCGCTGCGCTACTATCACAACGCAATTTACGGAATCTGGGACAGCAACCCCGACGAGAACCGGCGTGCCGCGCGCTTCGAATTGATCGAATTTCTGTTGAAGCAGAAGGCGAGGACGCAGGTCCAGTCCGAATTGATCGCCATGGAGGCCGGGCTGCCTTCCGACCCTCAACTCCACCTCAAGGTCGCGGAACTGTTCCTCGAGATTGATGATTACGCGAACGCGCTTGCCCAATTCAGGCAAGCCTTGCAACTCGATCGCAAAAACGTGCAAGCCACGGCTGGGGCCGGAGAAGCCGCTTTTGATCTGGGCCGTTATCGAACGGCCGTTCGCTACCTCGAAAGCGCGGTTGCCGGTAACCAGAAAGACGAAGTATCGAGCAAGAAACTAAAGACGGCCCGCTTGATTCTCGAGAGCAACCCGTTCCAACGGAGTGTATCCCTGGCGCAACGCAAGCGCCGCGTCGAGAACGCCTACAAGGCGGCAAGCACGCATCTTAATACTTGCATGCAAGGCCGCAGTGCGTCCGCCAGTCCCAGCCCTGCCGAGAGCCCGGTCGAGAAACTCTACAATCAAGAGACAACTCTGAAACGTAAACTCCGCGGCAGAGCATTGGATGATCTCGACTTCCTGGAAAACGTGATGGACTTCGTTTTCGAGGTGGAAGAGCAAACGGCAGACTGCGGTTCTCCCACCGCGCTCGACGAAGCACTGCTCCTGATAGGCCGCAATCGCGAAGGGGCAGAACGGTGACAGCTCCGGTGAGCCCAGCGGAAACAGCCGCTGCCTCCGACCCCGTCTCCACCCCGCGCCGCGGGCTAATGCGCTGGCCCTTCGAATTTGCGTTTCGCGAAGAGCGTTTTTTTCTCGTACTCTCTGTCTTTATCGGGATTTTTTCAGCGCTGGCAGTCGTCTCGTTCCGCCTGGCCATTGACTGCAGTCGGTTGCGGCTGCTGGGGCCCGGCCTCACCCCTTCCGGCCTTTCTGTGATCCTGGCGCCTTCCCTCGCTGGAATCGTGGTCGCGATCCTAGTACTGCACGTCTTTCCCACGGTGCGTGGCAGTGGCGTCAACCAGACCAAGGCGGCGCTCTACATCTATAACGGTTACATTCCCTTGAGGACTGGCGTCGGAAAGTTCATAACCTCGGCCCTGGCGATTGGGGCTGGACATTCGCTAGGTCCAGAAGATCCGTCGTTGCAGATTGGAGCCAGCCTGGCATCAGCCCTGGGGCGGCGGCTGAAGCTCTCGCGCGAAAAGCTTCGTCTTCTCGCGCCGGTTGGCGCGGCAGCCGGTTTGGCCGCAGCCTTCAACGCACCCATTTCCGCGGTTCTGTTTGTCATTGAAGAAGTGATCGGCCGCTGGAGTGCCGGCATTCTGGGATCGGTTGTTCTTTCGGCTATTTCTAGCGTTGTCGTGATGCGCTGGTTCCTGGGCTCTGAACCCATGTTCCGGATTCCCGCAGTCCAACTGATTCGTCCTCAGGAATTGCTTGCTTATGCCGCATTGGGAATTGTGGGCGGCGTGGCGGCGCTGGTGTTTGCCCGGGGGATTGGGTTCCTTCGCCCCCGCCTGAAAGGCTTGCCGCGCTGGACCCAATACCTGCAGCCCGCGATCGCCGGCCTGCTGATCGGATTGATCGGTTATGTGGGTTTTCCTCAAGTGATGGGCGCCGGTTACGAATACATTGACGAGGCTATGCGCGGCCAGTTTACCTGGAAAATGCTAGCCATCCTCGCGGTGCTGAAAATCCTGGCTACGACGCTTTCCTTCGTCAGCGGCACCCCCGGTGGAATGTTCGCTCCCACTTTATTCATTGGAGCCATGCTGGGCGGCGCGGTAGGGCACGTGGAGCGAATCGTGTTCCCGTATCTTACGGGGTCGGTCGGAACTTACTGCTTGGTCGGGATGGGTGTCCTGTTCGCGGGATTTCTGCGTGCCCCTATGACTTCGGTCTTCATGGTGCTTGAGGTAAGCGGGAATTACTCCATCATTGTTCCTGTGATTGTGGCTAATACACTGTCCTATGTAGTCTCGCGGGCTCTGCAGCCCGTGCCAATCTTTGATCTACTCACACGCCAGGACGGATTAGAGCTTCCATCGCTGGAAGAACAGCGCGAGGAAACGATTCTCCGGGTCGAAGACGCGATGCATGCTCCGGTTGGGCCCGTGCTCGAGGCCGATGAAACCGTCGAGCATGCCAATCAGCGGGTCCAGCATTCGTCGGACAATATTTTCCTGGTCCGCCTTAACCCGACTGGTTGGACCACGGTGAGCCGCGACACGCTGGCGAGATTTAAAGGGGAAGGCAAGGCCGAACTATCGCTCGGCACAGCCCTTCCATCGCAACTCTTACCGTGCTTATACCCCGACCAGCCGCTCGAAGCCGCGCTCCGGCACGTTCATGAAGAGCCCCTGCTACCAGTCGTTCATCGCGCCGACTTTAGCCGCCTGGAGGGTGTGATTTCCGAGCAGGATGTCCTTAACCGATACAAGCTAGTCGAGCGCGAAGAGTAGGGACAGCTGCATCAGCCACGGGAGACACCCGCCCTCCTCTCACCGGCAGAGCGAAGCTCCGCAATATTTCCAATACAATTACTGCATGCGCGCCATGGTGCTGGAGAAGCCGCGCCCTGCTGAAGAATCCCCGCTCGCGCAGCGGGAAATCCCCACGCAGTCGCCTGGTGTCCATGAGCTCCGTGTTCGCGTGCACTGCTGCGGTGTCTGCCACACCGATCTCCACACCGTAGAAGGCGATCTCCCTCTGCCCAAGCTGCCGGTTATGCCCGGCCATCAGATCGTTGGCGTGGTGGACGCCATCGGTTCTGGTGTCCGCCAATTTAAGGAAGGTGACCGCGTAGGAATTCCCTGGCTGTACTCGACCGATGGTACGTGCAAGTATTGTATTCAGGGCCTTGAAAACCTTTGCGACAACGGACGATTTACCGGCTATCACGTGAACGGCGGGTATGCCGAGGCAACGATCGTCTCCGAAGACTTTGCGCACCCGATGCCCAAATCATTCTCCGACGAAAATGCCGCGCCACTGCTCTGCGCCGGAATCATCGGTTATCGTTCCTACCGTCTGAGCAACATCCGCCGCGGTCAGTGCTTGGGGCTTTTTGGCTTCGGGGCTTCTGCCCACCTGGTAATTCAACTTGCTCGTTACGAAGGCTGCGAGGTCTATGTGTTCACTCGTACGGCTGCCCATCGCGAGCTGGCGAAGAGGCTGGGCGCAGCCTGGGTTGGCGGAGCGGACGAGAATCCTCCTGTCCAACTTGATGCGGCCATCATTTTCGCTCCCGCGGGCAGTCTGGTGCGCGAAGCCCTGCGCGTGCTCGGCAAAGGAGGGACCCTGGCGTTGGCCGGTATCACGATGAGTCCTATCCCTGAATTGGATTACTCGTTGCTCTACCACGAGAGGATAATCCGCAGCGTCGCCAACTCGACCCGCCAGGACTGCCGCGAATTCCTCCAGTTAGCTGCAGAGGCCAATCTTAAAACTGAAATTCAAATCTACGCACTGGAGAAGGCAAACGAAGCTTTGCAGGATTTGAAGCATAGCCGGATTGAAGGGGCGGGCGTGCTGAAAGTGGCGACCTAAGTTAGCATTCTTTCCAGTAGGCTGGTCGCCGCCGGCTATGCGCTACTCTGATTATTTGAATGACCTCAGGCTTCCTGCGGTACACGACTGAAAATGGGAAGCGCCTGACGAGATACCGTCGCGTTCCGGCTACGCTTCTGGGCCAGCGCTCAGGTATTCTCAGGGCAGCTTCAACGGCTCTCTCGAGTTCACGAACAAATTCTTCGGCGGCGCGCTAACTTCTCTGCCGATACCACTCGAATGCTGCTTCTGCTTCCAGGGCTTCGGGATGAAACTCGACCCGTCTACCGGGCATGAGTGGATTGAGACAGTCGGCGGCGTAACTCTGACCATCGAACCGGTCTGACCTTTCCCGAATCCAGGTCGTTTACACGACGGGCGGTTTCCTTCTCCCCGGCATCTTCGGCTGTTCGTCCGTGGCTTGGCCAAGACTGTCGAGCACAGAACCCGCCAACCCTGCGCGGGCCTCAGCCGGAAGTGCGAGTACCTTCTTGAGCAGATCCAGGGATGTCGGGACTCATCTCCCAATGTTACTCTCGCCAACAACTGGACAGAGGCGGCCTGGCTCGTCCCAAGGTGACCAGCGAAGTCCCTCATTTACTCCTTTCCTTTTCAACAACTTAGACCCATACAATGCAGAATCACGCCACTAAACCCCGATTTGCGGCCTTTCATTGAGTTCTTGCTGCCCTAACCTCCTGCCGTCAATAGGATAAGACGCAGAGAGCACAATCGAGGGAATCACCTCTCTTGCATTCCCGCAGTAGAGACCCGCAGTCAAGAGCAGTAGAGAGAAGAAGCGCAAGAGTCTCGGGTTCGATCCGCAGGTTCAACCCAGGGGAACAAAGACACAGTTTTGTGTCCGATGGCTTCCCGGACAGGAAAGCGAGAAGACATGTACAAGCCGGTTAAATATGTGGAAAAAGCTGCTACCGTGGCCGCCACAGGTGCGTGGGCGATCTTCGAAAGGCTAAACAGCATCCATCCCAACCCTTCGCCCAAGCCGAAGTGGTCGGATAAGCCGCTCTTGAAGTCCTATGAAAAATCCAAGCCGCCGCTTGGCTGGCCCCGTACGACCGACTCGCTATGCCCGAAGTGTGTCCCGGAAATCCGTCAACAGATTCTCGACGGCAAGCTGCCCTATGAAATCCTGCTCAATGAAAAGGTCGGCGAAGTCAAGGCCCAAATCATCGAGCGCGACGGCAAGATCCTGATGGTGAAGGACTGCCCCAAGCACGGCCACTTCGAAGACCTGATGTCGATCGACACCGTGTTCTCCCGCCACCTCGAAGAAGTCTTCCCGGGCCGCGACATCCGCGCCCACAACGACGAGAAGTTGCACAACCACGGTTCCAGCACGGTGAAGTACGGTCGCGGGGCAGTGCTTACGATCGACCTCACCAATCGCTGCAACATGATGTGTGACCCGTGCTTCATGGATGCTAACCAGGTGGGTTTTGTTCATGAGCTGGCTTGGGAAGACATCAAGACGATGCTCGACAATGCCATCACGATCAAGCCGCGGCGTCAGATGTCGGTGCAGTTCTCCGGTGGCGAACCTACCCTTTCGCCGTACTTCCTTGACGCTGTCCGCTACGCCCGCAAGGTTGGCTATAACAGCGTGCAGGCGGCGACAAATGGAATCGAGTTCGCCAAGAGTCTGGAGTTCGCGCAGCAGGCTGCAGAAGCTGGTTTGCGTTACGCCTATCTGCAGTTCGACGGCATCGGCAACGCCGCCAATGCCCACCGTAAGGTGGGCAACCTGTTCGACGTGAAACTGAAGGCTATCGATAACCTGCATAAGGCCGGCGTTGAAATCGTGCCCGTGATCACGATTGTGAACGGCATTAACAACGAGCAGGTCGGCCGAATCATAAAGTTCGCACTCGACAATCCGAAGAAGATCGGATTCCTCTCCTTCCAGCCCGTCAGCTTCACGGGGCGCGACGAGGCGATCACCGATGAGCGCCGCCAGGCCCAGCGATACACGCTGTCTCATCTGGCACACGATGTAAAAACTCAGACTGGTTTGGGCCAGCCTGCCCGCGACTGGTTCCCAATCTCCTTCATGGGCACGTTCTCCGACTGGGCTGACGTCATGCACGCCAACGATGCCAACAACAATTGGGGTCAGCTGAGTTGCGGCTGCCATCCCAACTGCGGAACCGGCATGGCTGTGATGATCGACAAGGAAACCAAGGAAGCAGTTCCGGTGACGGCGTTCCTGCATGGTGACCAACTCGCCAAAGACGTCGCGAAGGTGAATGACGCAGCCAGAGGGAAGTTCCTCACCATCGTCGGAATGGCGCTGGCCTTGATGAAGAACTACGATCCGTTCCAGGCGCCGACTCACTTCAAGCTGATGGATCTGCTGAAGAAGTTCGACAAAAACTTCAACGCCACCGGCCGCAACTACGGCAAAGTTGGTCCAGATCGCACCCTTGAGGATGTGATGAAGCGCCGTCAGGACCGCTGGAACTTCCTGTTTATCGCCGGCATGTGGTTCCAGGACCTGTTCAACTATGACTTCCGCCGCACCGAGCAGTGCATCATTCCGTACGCAACACAAGAGGGCGAAATCTCGTTCTGCGCGTACAACACGGGTGTGGGCTGGCGCAACATCATAGAGAAGATGCACATGACCGCCACGCTCACCAAGTGGTACGAAGAGCATGGCCGTCACGAAATCTTCGCCGGGGGAAAGCGCGTAAACCTGGAAAACAAGGAGCACTCGCTCTACCTGCGTGACGACATCGTCACTTTAGAAGAGCAACGTGATCTCGACAAGTTGGGCATCGCCAAGAATGCCCGCGAAGAAAAGCTGCGCGCTCGCGATGCCAAGCAAAAGAACGATCCAGCATACAACGCCCGCATGGCGCAGCTCTATCGCGAGGTCGTATTGAAAGAGAAGCAGCCGGTCTCGGAGAACGGGTTCATTCCGCTCAATAGATTGGCGACCCCGGCCAACGGAAACGGCCACCATGGCCTTGCGCCGAAGCCGGAAGTGGAAGAGCCAGTCCTGGGAGATTAAAAGAACTACATGGGGCGGCCCTTTCGGCCGTTAGATCGTGCGAAGCTCGACTCCTGGAGACCGCCGAATCTGGCGGTCTTCTTGCTGTTCCATCCGGTTGCTGGATCTGTCAGCTATCCTGATTCCTCTCCCTCACTGTGGAAGAAAACTTCCTGTGATAGACTCTCGCGGTTAATCTTCCGTACGTCGGTATCCACAGCGTTTCGCACGTTGCTTCGCGAGGAGGTCCTTGTGCATTTCACTTTTTGTCAGCACCTCAAGTCCATCTTCCTGGCAGTTGTACTGGGCCTAATTTGCATGGGGGTCTTGTCGCCGGCAACCGCGGGCACAAGTAGCACGCCTTTGTTGCTGCGAAAGCCTACCGTTAGCCGAACCCAGATTGCGTTCAGCTACGGCGGAGATCTCTGGATCGTGGACCGCAATGGAGGCGAAGCTCGGCATCTGACCAGCGATGTAGGGATTGAGACCGATCCCTTCTTTTCTCCCGACGGCTCCATGATTGCTTTCACCGGCGAATATGACGGGAACGAAGACGTGTATGTTATCCCGGCCTCGGGCGGGATTCCCAAGCGCCTCACCACGCATCCCACGCAAGACCAGGTTGTGGGCTGGACACGTGATGGCAAGCGCGTCTTATTCCGCTCGACTCGAAACAGCTGGTCGCGTTTCAATCGTTTATTTGCGGTTAGCGTGGAGGGAGGCTTGCCGGAAGAACTGCCTCTGCCCATGGCGGAAGAGGGCTCCTACTCGCCGGACAGTTCGCATCTCGTCTACATCCCATTTACAAATTTCAAAGAATCATGGGGTTTCCAGCGGGGCCTGAAACACTATCGCGGCGGTACCGCTTCGCCGGTATGGATCGCCAGGCTGTCTGATTCGAGTGTCGAAAAGCTGCCGCGCAAGGATTCGAACGACTCCGGTCCGATGTGGTTCGACAATCGGATCTATTTCCTCTCTGATCGAAATGGCCCTGTGAGTCTTTTTGCCTATGACACCAAGACCAAACAGGTCAGTGAGGCCATCACTAGCGATGGTACGGATATCAAGTCAGCCTCGATGGGACCGGACGCCATCGTGTATGAGCAATTCGGATCGATTCACCTCTTCGACCCAGCTACTGACAAACAGCACGCGGTCGATATCCATGTAACGGGGGACTTCCCGGCGGTTCGAGCTCACTTCATCAAAGCGGCCGACCAGATTCAGAACGCAAACATTTCGCCGACAGGCGCCCGGGCGGTATTTGAAGCTCACGGCGAAATCCTGACCGTCCCGGCAGAACATGGAGACATTCGCAATCTCACCAATTCGCTGGCGGTAGCCGATCGTGACCCGGCGTGGTCGCCGGACGGAAAATGGATCGCCTACTTCTCCGATGAATCTGGCGAATACGCGCTGCATTTACGTTCTCAGGATGGCCTCAGCGATACAAGAAAGATAAACCTTGGAACTCCTGCAAGCTTCTATTACTCACCGATCTGGTCTCCGGACAGCAAGAAGATCGTATACAGCGATAAGCAGTTGCACCTGTGGTACCTGGAGATCGAGGGAGGGAAGCCGGCGCTAGTAGACACCAATCCTTACGACAACGGCCCCGGTTCTGGGTTCAATCCCGTCTGGTCGCCGGATAGCCGCTGGATTGCCTATACCCGCCAGCTTACCAGCAGCATGCGCGCCGTTTTCATTTATGGCCTTGAGGGGAAGGCCACGCACCAAGTGACCGATGGCATGAGCGATGCCGCATTTCCGGCGTTTGATGCGAATGGAAGGTACCTCTACTTCACAGCCAGCACCGACGTTGGGCCAGTCCTGGCCAGCAGCATGGCAGGGTTCAAGGTGCCCGTCACTCGAAACGGATATCTGATCGTTCTCAACAAAGACCTGAAATCGCCCCTGGCGCCGCAGAGTGACGAGGAGAAAATCGAAGTCCAGAAGTCTGCAGCAGCGATCGACAAGCAGAAAGCACCTCCACAGATAGATGAATGCTCCGTAGAGGAGCAGCAGAAAGGCAGCGAAGCAGCCAAAGAAGAAGCCGCGAAAGACACGGAGAAGGAAAAAGATAAGAATCCAAGCGCGAAGAAGGACGAGAGCAAAGCGAAGGAAGTCACGCCAGTTCGCATTGATTTTGAAAACATCGATCAGCGGATCCTGGCCTTGCCTTTCCCTGGCCGCAACTATGGCGGGATGCTGGCGGGTAAGACGCACATCTTATTTTTGCTGGAAGGACCAACAGTCGATGACGGCAGCAGCGACGGGCGACAGATTGTTCACAAATTTGACCTCTGCTCGCACAAAACCGACAAGATACTCGACAACATCGGAAACTTTCTCGTATCGGCCAGTGCCGAGAAGGTCTTGTACGAACAGTTGCCGGAAGCGAAACCCGAGTCTGCCGGCGGCTCGGATCAACGTCCTCATGGGACCTGGTTCATCAAGTCCATCGCAAGCTTAGGTAAACCGGCGGACCCTGCGAAAACAGAGGCCACTGGCGCCTTAAAGCTGGATTCGATGGAAGTGGCCGTCGATCCACGCGTCGAGTGGAAGCAAATGTATCGCGAGGTGTGGCGCATTGAGCGGGACTTCTTCTACGACCCGAACTTGCACGGCGCGGACATCAAATTGCTGACGGCAGCTTATGAACCGTACGTCGACAACGTCATGAGCCGGGCTGACCTCAACTACATCTTTGCGGATATGTTGGGCGAGATCACGGCGCAGCATGTTTATATTTCCGGCGGAGATCGACCCGAGGTGAAGCACGTGAGTGGCGGCCTTTTGGGCGCTGATTACATGATCGATCATGACCGCTATCGCTTCTGGCATGTTTATCGTGGCGAGAACTGGAATCCAGACTTGCGCGCTCCTCTCACCGAGCCGGGGGTAAATGTCAGAGAAGGGGAGTACCTGCTGGCGGTGAACGGTCGCGAACTGCACGGAAGCGACGAAATCTTCAGTTTCTTTCAGGAAACCGCCGGCAAGTCGGTTCAGCTGAAAGTCGGCCCGGACCCGAGCAGCAAGGGTGCCCGCACCGTCAGCGTAGTGCCCATTGGCAACGAACGCTCGCTGCGTATGCGCGCCTGGATGGAACTGAACCGTGCGACGGTGGACCGGCTCAGCCAGGGACGTCTCGCCTACGTGTATCTGCCGGACACGGGAGAGAATGGTTACACGAACTTTAACCGCTATTACTTCGCTCAGTCCGACCGCAAGGGAGCGGTTATCGACGAGCGCTACAACGGCGGCGGCTGGATTGCGGACTACATTGTGGACTGGTTGAAGCGTCCGCTGCTGGCGGCCGCCATGAATCGAGACGGAAAAGACGACTTGATCCCGCGGGCAGTCTTTGGGCCCAAGGTGATGTTGATTAATGAATATGCGGGTTCCGGAGGGGATGCCCTGCCCTGGATGTTCAAACGGCTCGGCACCGGGCAGCTGATTGGTACCCGCACCTGGGGCGGACTAATCGGAATTGGCGGATACCCGACTCTCATGGACGGTGGGAGGGTCACTGCCCCGCGCTGGGGCGTCTACAACCCTGAGAGTGGCGAGTTTGACGTAGAGAACAAGGGTGTACCGCCGGATGTCGAAGTCGAACTCGACCCGGCAGCCTGGCGGCAAGGGGGCGATCCGCAGCTCGAAAAAGCGATTGCAGTCGCACTCGATGAGCTACAGCAGCACCCGGTTCCAGAAGTCAAGAGGCCAAAATATCCGGTGTACAACTGGCCTGCGATTCGCAGCGCCGCCAGTTCGGCGCAGAAACCGGGCGGGCAGAATTAGGGAGCCCAGCCAAGTTTCTGAGGAATCTCTCCTGTCCTTTTGCTTGATGGCTTACTTTGTTCTATGAGGACACTGATTTTGTGCTTAACTGAAAACTCGAAACCCGAAACCGGAAACTATTCCTGACAGCCCTCTTTCTGCGCCCTGCCCGCATCACACTTAGTACCCGGTCATAAGGAGTGAGAATGCGCAAAACAATTGTGGGGTTGTCGTGTGTCTTTTTTCTGTCTTTAATGGCGATGGCTCAGGAGAGCGCGTCACGAGCTGTCGTATTCGGTGGCTATTCCTATCTTAGGAACGGCAGCAATGGCTCAAATGGCTGGGAAGGCCAGGGTACGTTTAACCTCACCCGATTCCTGGGTATTACGGCGGACGTGAGCGGAAACAGCCGCAATCTGCTGTCTCTGCCGGTTCCGCTGATCGCACCTTCCGTTACGCAGAACTTTTCGGAATACCTGTTCGGCCCGACGGTGTCGACTGGTTTCGGGCGCAGTGCTGTGTTTGCGCACGCGCTGTTCGGGGTTGTGCGTTCGAGCCTAGATGCCGGCGTCAGTGTGCCGGTTGTTGGAGGGATTTCAGCGCCAGTAACCAGCGCTAGCGCCTTCGCGATGGCCTTCGGTGGCGGGCTCGATCTGGGCTTGAGCAAGCACATCGCTCTGCGCGTTGCCCAGGTGGATTACGTCCGCTCACAACTCAGTGGCCTAGACGCCTTATCGACCGGCCTCTTTGGTAACGTGGGGGGACATCAGAACGACTTGCGCTACTCGTCAGGCATTCTATTCGAGCTTCACACAAGATATGGTAGTTTGCTGAATCAACCGGATAAGCAAGTGTCATCTAGGCCCGGCCGGACTTAAGCAGCGCATCGAGCGCGTCGGGCAAACTGGGGAAGGTGAGGAACAGCGATTCGACGCGCGTAATCTCGAACAGCTTGCCAACTCGGTCGTTGACGCCAGTCAGCACCACCCGTCGTCCGGTCTTCTGAACAGAAATATACGCGGAGACCAAGGAACCGAGCCCAGCGGAATCCATGTAGGGGACTTCGCTCAGATCAAGAAACATAATGGGCGCATGGTCACGCCGCATCGCATTCTGAAAAGAAGCGAGGTTCTCCATGGTCAGAGGGCCCCTGAGGCGAAGAATCCCCGGTTCTCCCCGTTCTATTACGAGCGGTTCTGAGTTCATCGGCAACATTGTATTCAAGGCGTCGCCAGGTGTGCCAGCATAGGGCAACAACCGGGCTATCTTACCATTGACTTTGTCATCTTGCGCGGCTAGCCTTGGGGAGAAAGTAGATTACCGATGCGAACCCCAACCGCCATCCTCTAAGCATTTTGTTTCGGCCTCCTGCATGGCTTTCGCCAGGAGCTGACTCCGTTCTATCTTCACCTACTTTTCTGAACCGCATCATTTCTGCTCCTTTACTTGGGGCAGAATCTGGAGAAACAAATGAACCAGCTCGCGCTCGGAGTCCAGGACATCGTCAAGATCTACAACTCTCGCCGCGGTGAACCGCTGCGAGCGGTCGACGGCATGAGCTTTGCCGTGTCTGCGGGGACGATCTTTGGCCTGCTCGGGCCCAATGGTGCTGGGAAGACGACCTTGCTGCGGATGCTCACTACCCTGAGCCGCCCCACGAGCGGCTCGGCTTCGATTCTTGGAATCGACGTGATGCAGAAGCCGCTGGAAGTACGTCGTCGAATTTCGTCGGTGATCCAGGAAACAGCCGCGGAGCTGCTGCTCAGCGTGCGCGATAACCTGATGACCTTTGCCCGCTTTCATGGGCTGGATCGTGCAACTGCAGTCCGGCGTGCCGACGAGGTCATGGAGCGCTTTCAGTTGACGACTTATGTCGATCGCAAAGCGCAGGACTTGAGCGGGGGCTATCGCCGTCGTGTCCAAGTAGCCAAGGCATTCATGGTGGAAACGCCGCTGCTGTTTCTCGATGAGTTCTCGACTGGCATGGACCCAATTCTCAAGCGCGACATTATGGCGCAGTTGCGCAAGGAGGCGCGAAAAGGCAGGACCATCGTGCTGACTACTCAAATCCTCAATGAGGCGGAAGAACTCTGCGACGACATCCTGATCATGGACAAAGGAAGGCAAGTGGCCCGTGGCGACCTCAACACGCTGAAGCTGCTGTCGCAGGGTGTTTATGAGATCAGCATGACTTTTGACAAGATGCCCGAACAGATCGAAGCCGAGCTGGCACAGTTCGAGACGCTGCGCGCGCACATTAATCAGAACTCGATAGAGGTGGCGTTCAAGGCGCCCGAAGGAAAGGTGCTGGACATGATTACCCTATTAGCCCGCAATCGGCATGTCTTGCGGGTGGAGGTCAACAGCGCCAACCTGGAAGATATCTTCGTCGAGCTCATGCAGAGGAGATGAGGGTCATGAACGCGCTTACTGCCATGCTTTATCGCGAAACCAAGATTCGCACCACCAATCTCACTTTTATCTTCTGGGACCTGCTCTATCCGCTCTGCTACATGCTGGTATTCGGGGTGGGGGTGAACTCGGCGCTGGGATCGCCCTTCGGCTCTGCGGGGGTGGATTACAACGCATTTTTCCTGGGCGGGGTTTTGGCGATGGCTAGTTTCGGTATCGCAGCCAATACGTCGTGGTCGTTTTTTCTGGATCGCGACAACGGGATCTTTTTCGAGATGCTCACATACCCACTTAGCCGGGCTGCTTACCTCGTCGGTAAGGTATTGTTCAACGTGGTCATTGCTCTGTTACAGGCGGCGATCACCATTGCTTTAGGGCGGCTGCTGTTCGGCATCCACATGCGGTGGGACCTGGTCCCATTGGCCTTTGTCGGAACGGCCATTGGAACGGCAGGATGGTTCTTCTTCTATTCCATCTTTGCTCTGAAGACACGCCGGAATGACGTCTTCAACAGCGTTACCTCCGTCTTTTATTTCGTTTTCCTTTTCGCCAGCTCCATGTTCTACCCGCTGGAGCCGCTGCCCCGATGGCTCCGGGCCGCGGCCAGCGTCAACCCGATCAGCTGGCAAATTGACTGGTTCCGATACACCTCGATTGGACTGGGCAATGCGCATCGAGCCGCCATCGAGGGCCTGGCTTTCCTGGTTTTCGTGCTTGCGTCGTTCGGGTATGCAGTTCATTGTCTGCAGCAACAGGAGTAGCTAATAGCCTTTAGCTCCTAGCGCTTAGCTTGTGGCTCAAAAACTCCGTGCCTCTGTGCCTCCGTGGCCGGTTGAAGAAAGATGTAACCATTTTCGTGCTGGACAAGTAATCGAGTAGAGAAGGAAAAAATGGAGCTGCCTGGGCGATTCGCGGCGGGCGATATCGAAGCTTTCGAGGCGCTCTTTCGACAGCTCCAGAGCGAGGTCTATGGCTGGATCGTTCGCATCGTCCGAGATCCCGGCATTGCGGAGGACTTGACCGTGGAGACATGCTGGCGAATCTACCGGGCGCGCGCACGCTTTGATCCAACCAGGAATCCCGTGCCCTGGGCCCGGCGAATCGCCACCAACGTCGCTTTGGATTATCTGAAGGGTAGGAAGCCTGAAGCCGAACTGCCTGTACAGATCCCGGGAGCCCTTTCGCCCGATCCGGTAGTCGCGCACGAACTGCAGGATCAGATTCAGCTTGCATTCCATCGCCTGCCACCGAGATTGCGGATCGCAGCCATGCTGGCGTTGGTGGAAGAAAGAACCTATGAGGAAATTGCGGACGCTTTAGGTACTACGGCTGGTGCAGTCAAGCTGCGAGTCTTCCGCGCCGTCCGGATCTTGCGAAAACAATTAAGCAACTTGGGTTTAAATCCATCATGGAAAACGATGACAAAGAAATTCGGGGAATCCTGAAGTCAGCCTTTCCGCCCGTAGCGAGCGCGCCGAGCCGCGACCTTTGGCCGGAGGTGCTGAGACGGTTCGACCAACGCGTAATCAACACGCCCTGGTACGACTGGGCCATGCTTGCCTTGTTGGTATGCGTGCTGTTCCTGTTTCCAGGGTTCATACCGGTGCTCTTGTACCACCTGTAAGGAGGTCGTTATGAAACAACATCCTTATCTCCGCGCCTATCTGGCAGGAATCGCTGTGCCAACCTGCTTTATGCTGGTAGTGTTGGCTGCTTTCTGTATTGCGCGGTTTGTCTATCGAATCCCGATTCCGATCGAGCGCGCGATCGTGTTTCCCATGGCGCTGATCCCAAATATCTTTGGCGCATGGAACATGCTTTACCTGGCGCTCGGGCCACGGCATCACCTGCCCCTCGGATTCCATGGAGCAATTCTGCCCCTCATTCTGGTTCCGCTGGGTGCCCTGGTGGCTACAAAACTGGGCTTCCTGACTCCAGTTGACCACGGATTCGTTTGGTTCCAGCTCGTCAGGATCGAATACGTCCATTTCGCCCTGTTCTTTCCCCTCGCGCTGGTGATCTATTACCTGGTCTGGAAATACCTGGTGGGATTCCTGAACGGTATGCTGGGAATATCTGCGTAGCCAATCCGAACTGGGCCGCTTAGGGCGGCCCAGTATCTTAACTTAAGCTGGGCGGCACTTACCTTCTTCGCCCTTTTGTCCCAATTGTTTACAATAGAAAGGTTTGTGCCTTCCCGCCGGGAGGGCCCGTATAGCATTTCAAAGCCTCGGGATTCGTTAGAACTTTGCAACAGCCAACCCACAATTCTGGCCAGCCAGTCCCGCGTGTGCATTGGCGGGTGGAAGGCAGCCTTCTCGACCTCACCACGGTGAAGCCCGTCGCCTTTTTCACCTGGAATGCGCAGACCTTTCTGCAACGCTGGGTCCGCCGTGGTCTGGTCCTGCTTCTGGCGGCCTTGCGTCCCATCCTTTACGGAATCCATCGCGTGTTTGCCACCCGGGTTGTGCACACCGTGTTGCGCGGAGTCAGCCGCGACCGGCTCGACTTGCTGGGCGAAGAATACTTCCAGTACAAGCTCAAGCCTTACTTGAAACCGGAGGGCGTGCGCCAGCTCAGGGAACTGGTGAACACCGGGGCCAACGTGGTCTTGGTCAGCCAAGTCGTGGACCACGTCATGCGTCCGCTGGCCAAGTATCTTGGGGTGAACTGGCTTATCGCCAATCGGCTCGAGTTCCGCGATGGCATTGCGACTGGGCGTCTGCTCAGCCCTGTCATTCGTCCGCGCGGGCTGTTTGCCTGGATTAGCGAAGCTGACCCCAACGGCAGCCGTTCACCCGAGCAGCTGGTGCGTGATCTCGGCTTTGCCAACACGGAAGCCCTGAATGCAGCGACGTACTCGGCCGAGCGCCAAAAGCAGATCCTGAACCGCCCCATCGTGCACTTTGAGGGCCGCCGCCAACTCCATCCGCTGTCGGTACGCAGCACACTCACCGGCAGGCACATCATGCTGATGGGCGTGACCGGCTTCATTGGTAAAGTCTGGCTGGTCAACCTGCTATCCGACTTGCCGGAAGTGGGCTGCATCTACCTGCTCATCCGGCGGCAGAAGTCGAATCCCGCGCTGCGGCGTTTTGAAAAGATGGTTGAGGAATCACCGGTCTTTGATCCTCTTCACGAGCGCTACGGCGCTGGTCTAGGGCGATTTTTAGCGGAACGCGTGGAGGTTGTTGAAGGCGATGCATCCCAGCCGGGTCTTGGATTGTCCCCAGAAATCGCCACTCGCCTGCTCAGCCGGCTGGATCTGGTTGTTAATAGCTCGGGCTTGACCGACTTCAATCCCGACCTGAGGGATGCTTTGACGACGAACGTCGATGCTGCCATGCACGTCCTGGATTTCGTGCGCAGGTCCGACCACGCTGGCTTGATCCATCTTTCCACGTGCTACGTTGCGGGAGCGCGCGACGGCCGTGTTGGCGAGAAGCTCCGCCCCAACTACACGCCTGCCGGTATATCTAACTTTGACGCCGAACGCGAGCACCAGGCTCTGTATGAATTGATTGCTGGCGCCGAGAAGATGGCGGAGAATCCCCAGATCACGGCTCAGCTACGAAACGAGGCTCTCGGCAAGGAGCACGCGGCCAAAGACCTGCGCGGCACGGCCCTGGAAAATCAGATCCGCAAGAACCGCATACGATGGCTGCGCAATCATTTGGTCGAGGCCGGCATGAAACGCTCCCGGGAGCTGGGATGGCCAAACACTTATACATTCACGAAAAGCCTTGCCGAGTCGTTGATCGCGAAGTACAGCAGTGGCCTGCCGATTGCGCTGATCAGGCCGGCGATTGTCGAGACCTCGGTACGAAGACCCTTTCAGGGTTGGAATGAGGGCATCAACACCTCGGCTTCGCTCTCCTACCTCCTGGGTACGTACTTCCGCCAACTTCCCAGCAATGAGCACAAGCGCCTCGACATTATTCCCGTGGACTCAGTCTGTCGCGGCATGACTTTAATTGCGGCCGCCGTGATCGAGCGTCGCCACGAACCGCTGTACCAGTTGGCGACCTCCGTCACCAATCCCTGCGACATGCGGCGGTCCATCGAATTGACCTCGCTGGCCCACCGCAAGCACTATCGGGCGCAGGAGAGCCTGGAATACTGGCTACGCCTCCGGTTTGACGCGATTCCTGTTTCGAAGGAGCGATACAACCGTATGTCGGCGCCGGCACAGAAGGCAATCATCAAGTCCATCCAACGCATTATGGCACCCCTGCCGCTGAAGCGCCCGCCGCTGGTGAAAGCCGAGCGGAATCTGGAAAAAGTCGAAAAACTCATCGAACTTTTCGAGCCCTTTATCCTGCACAACGAGCATGACTTTGTGGCGGAAAACGTGGAGAAGCTCTCGCACGCAGTGGTTCCCGAGGAGCGTGCCCAGTTCGGCTATGACACCCGCTCGATCGACTGGTGGGAATACTGGATTGACATACACATCCCAGCGCTCCGCCGCTGGACCTATCCTCTGATTGAGGGCCGGCCGCTGGAAGCTCGGCCATCGCGCAATTTTCAGCTTTCGCCTGCCACCCCGGCTGACGGCGAAATGACAGGGACAAACGGAGCAACGTGGCGATTTTCCTGACCGGCTCGACCGGATACATCGGCGCCCATGTGGCCGCGAACTTGTTGGAGCGATATCGCGATCCGCTGAATGTCCTGGTCCGCGCGAAAGACGCCCATGAGTCCGAGGTGCGCCTGTGGCGCGCCCTGCAGTTGCATCTCGATTTCCCAAAGTTCGAAAATTGTCTGCGCTCGCGCATCAATATCTTTCGCGGCGATCTGACAGCCCCGCAGTTTGGCCTTGCCGATGAGGACTATGGACGTTTGGTTTACAACACGGACTCGATCCTCCATTGCGCGGCCTCGCTGAATCGCAGATCGGAGAAGAGCTGCCTCAACACCAACCTGCGCGGCACGCTGGAAGTTGTGCGGCTGGGAATCCATGCCAACCATCATCACGGTCTGCGCCGGATCAGCCATGTTTCAACGGTTGCCGTCGCCGGGATGCGCGAAAATGAAGTAGTGACGGAAGACAAGGCGATTGACTGGGAGCGATCCGATTACGATCCCTACGCCCGTACCAAGAAGTTTTGCGAGCACATGATTCGGCAGTTGCTGCCGGATGTTCCACGCACCATATTTCGCCCCAGCATTGTGCTCGGCGACAGCCGCTATGCGGCCACCACGCAGTTCGACATGGTGAAGGCTTTCGTCTTTCTGGCGGGCTTGCCAGTGCTGCCATTCCACCCTGACGACCAGGTTGACATCGTCAACGTGGACTTCGTTGCGGATGCCATTGCAGCGCTCCATCAGAAAGATCAGCCGCGCTATGACATCTACCATCTTTCCTCCGGGACAGGTTCACAGACTTTTCGCCAGCTTACTGAGTCACTGGCTGCCGCGCGAAAAAAGCGCGGTCCGATCTTCGTTCCTGGACTGGAGAAGCCATTTACGGCAACGGTAAACGTGCTCTCGAACTGGAAGGGTTCGCTCGGTTATGGTGCGTCGCTGATGAAGGTTTTCATGCCGTACCTGGTATGGAACACCGTGTTTGATAACACCCGAGTTACTACAGAACTGGGTCGCAAGCCGATTCCGTTTTCGCAATACAGCTACCCCCTGTTGAAATTCAGCCGCGAGAATCATTTCACCTTCAAGTACCAGGATTGGCCCACGGCTGCTGTGGGAGGTTCTGCCGCATGATGGATTTTGTTTTGCAGGCTTGGGTCAGCGGTCTGATCGAAAGCGAGAAACTGGGCTGGATGCTGGGTAAAGGCAAGCCTTGGCAGCCTGGTGAAAAGTTGAAACTCCTGTTTGCTGGCTATAACGGTACGCGTAACACGGGGTCGGATGTGCGGGTTGAGGAAATGCTGCGCCAGATTCGCCACATCCTGGGGGCGGACAGGGTCGAATTCAGCGTCATGTCGCAGAATTTCGATTTCTCACGAGGCTACTTCCAGAACACAAAGCAGGTCCACTTGCCCGACGTCTATCCGCCGTTTCTGGCTCGAGAAGTGCCGAAGCACCACGGGGTCATTGCCTGCGAAGGGTCCACTTTCAAGAGCAAGTTCGCGAACGCCCTGACCAACATGATGATTGGTTCTTTGGGGATCGCGGCGGCGCAGAACAAACTCTCCGTAGGCTACGGTTCGGAAGCGGGCCACATGGACCCGATGATCGCGAAAATGTGTGCCCGCTACTGCAAGAACTCGCTGGTCATCACTCGCAACGTGGAATCCCGCAAGATTCTGCGGGATTTGGGAGTGCCGACCGAACTGGGCACCGATACCGCCTGGACCTTCGAGCCGCTGCCGGTCGATTACGGAAGGAAGGTTCTGGCCGGTGCCGGCTGGAATGGCCACACGCCGGTTATGGTGGTCTGTCCGATTAATCCGTTCTGGTGGCCGGTGAAGCCGTCGGTGGCCAAATACGTGGCGCGTAGGACAACCGGAGCGTACGCAGATAGCCACTATCGCACGATTTATTTCCAAAAATCGGGACCTGAGGTGGATTTCGCGTTCGATCGCTATATCACCGCAGTGGCTAACGGAGTTGCCGCCTTCCGCCAACAGAGAAACGTATTTGTTGTTATGGTCGCCACCGAGCGGCTAGATGCGCACGCCTGTCATCTGATTTCCGAAAGACTAGGTGGCGTGCCGGTTCTCACCTCAGATGAATATGACTTGTACCAGCTCGTCAGCATCCTGCGGGCCTGCCACATGATGGTTTCGTCTCGCTATCACGGGATTGTGACCTCGATGCCTGCGCTAGTCCCCTCGGCGGGGGTCACGATGGACGAGCGGATTCGCAACCTGATGCGCGAACGAGGGCACCCGGATCTTCTGATGAATGTTGACGATCCTGATCTGCAGGACAAGTTGGTGGTTGCGCTCGAGAAACTGGCGACCGAGGGCGACCGAATCGCGACCGGAATCGGACGCACCGTGGCAAAGAATTTGAAGACAATGGCCCGGATGGGTGTGTATTTCGAAGAGGAGTTACAGCGCAGGTATCCTGAATTTCCTACCCGACAGGGAGAGTTGAGCTGGGAAGACTACCTGCCGCCGCTGAGCCCCGACCTGCATCGGCTGCTGGAAAAATACGAGGTCTCTGGAAGAGAGCAGCTAGCACCGGCAGCGGCGGATTAGAGTCGATGGCGGGCGGGGCAAAGACCCGCTTCCACACCGGGGGTGAGAGACCTGCACGCGCGCTTCTTGCCTATTCAATGAGTGTCGTCGAGGACATCTTCGCCCGATTGGAAAGGACTGACAGGCCAGTCCTCCAGGAGATTCGTGACACCGACATCATCTCGGTCACGGGTCGCGAACTCCTGGAACTCGTCGGCAAAGCTCGCGGTTTTTTCTCCACACGCGGTCTGAAGAAAGGCGATCGCTGCGCCCTGCTAGCGCACAACAGCATACGCTGGGTGGCCATGGATCTGGCCATGATGGCAGAAGGAGTAATTGCAGTCCCGCTTTATGCCCGCCAATCCCCGGCAGAGCTTGTCGCCATGATGAAAGACTGCTCACCATCACTCATCTGTTGCGGAGACGACAACCTTCGCATGGGGATCGTCGAACCATGGCCGGAAGGGCCGAACCAATATCTGTTCGATCAGATCTTCGCGAGTGCCGGGAGTGACAGGGAAAAAATCCAGCTCGCCGATTCCGACCCAGTCACGATTATTTACACCTCCGGAACCTCGGGAGAAGCCAAGGGTGTCGTCCTCAATGCGGGCAATATCGCTCACATGCTGGGTTGCACATCAGGCAGGCTGGATCAGCTGATGGGCGAGAAGCATCGTCAAGAATGGGTTTTTCATTACTTGCCGTTCTGCTTCGCTGGCTCCTGGATCATGCTGCTGACCTGCTTGTTGCGAGGCAGCGTCCTCACATTGAATACGGATCTCGGCAAACTTGCTGCTGAAATGCGTACCGTCGCCCCCGACTACTTTCTGAACGTTCCCGCGCTGCTGGAGCGAATGCGTAAAGCCGTGGACCAACAACTGTGGCAAACCGGCGGCTTAGTCTTGGGTATCTACAGCCGGGCCAAAGCTGCCTGGACCCGCAAATACGAGCATCAATCCCGCTGGGGCGATTCCATCTGGTTAGGCTTGGCGAATTCACTAGTCTTTCCCGCGATCCGCAAGAAAATGATCGGAGCCAATCTGAAAGCGCTGATCTGCGGCTCAGCGCCACTCAATCTTGAAACTCAGCTTTTTTTCATGATGCTGGGGATTCCGGTCTTACAGGTTTACGGTCTCACCGAGACAACTGCCATCTGCACCATGGATCATCCGCGGCATGTGGAGCCCGGCCGCGTGGGCCCGGCGATCCGTGGAATCGAAATGAAGTTGGGCGAGAACGACGAAATCGTCGTGCGCGGCCCGAATATTTTCCCCGGCTACTGGAATCGCCCGCAGGAAACTGCCAAGGCGCTGCGTGACGGCTGGTTTCACACCGGCGACCAGGGAGAGGTTGATGGGGCAGGGAACTGGCGCATCATCGGCCGTATCAAGAACCTGATCGTTCTCCTCTCCGGCCACAAGGTCGCCCCCGAACCGATCGAAGACGAATTGCTGCCGCACATCCCGGACGCACAACAGGTGATACTAGTAGGCAACGGACGCGGATATCTGTCGGCGATCGTGACCGGCGAGGTTATTGCCAAGAAGGTCCAGTCAGCAGTCGATGAGGTGAATGAGCACCTGCCGCACTACAAGCAGATCCGCGCCTTCCACATTCATCAAGAGCCCTTCAGCATCGGCAACGGCCTGCTGACTGCGAACGGCAAGGTCAAGCGAGACCTGATTTCGACGCGGCTCCACAATGATATCGAGGCTCTGTACCAGGCGAGGCAGGCCTCATGAGCTCCGGGCGAAGCCGGGACGACACCATGGCGGGTTTCCGGGGCGAGGCTCTCAGCTGGGAGCTACGGGACGGGGTAATCGAACTCGCTCTGCATCGCCCGCCTGGCAACGAGATCGGCACGCTCATACTGTGCGAACTGGAGAAATTCGTCGAAGGGTTGGAAGAAATAACGCGCCAGGCGCATGCGCTCATTGTTTACAGCACCATCAAGGCTGGCTTCTCCGCGGGAGCGGATCTGCGCGAACTTTTTGATGGGGCGCAAAGGGTTTCTAAAACCGAGGCGGTGCGTGGCGTCCGTGATTTTCTCGAACGCATCCACCGCGTGATGAACACAATCGACGCTTTGCCTTTAACCACCATTGCTGCCGTCCATGGCGTGACCTTCGGCGGAGGCTTCGAACTAGCTCTGGTTTGCGACCTGATCGTTGCCGACAAGATGGCTCGCTTTGCCTTCCCCGAGCTCCGCCTGGGCCTAATTCCAGGGTTCGGTGGAATCCCTCGCCTGAAGCGTGATCTAGGAAACGCGGTCGTACGCGACCTGCTGCTTACTGGTCGCAGCTTCAATGCGGCCAAGGCGCAATCCGCGGGACTGGTGAGCCAGACCGTAGCCGAGGGCGAATCGTTGCGTATCGCACGTTCCACGGCTGCTCAGCTCAAGAAGTTTGACCGCCAAACGGCGAGTGCCGCCAAGCGCTTCATCAAGCCGGTTCCGTATGATGAACTTAAACGCGAGATCGACATTTTTTGCGAGTTGTTCACCAAACCCGCAGTAGAAGCGGGACTAAGAAAATTCGTGGAGAGCACAGACGCGCAACCGTACTTGCCGTGAGTGTGGGGCGGGTCTCGGATCCGCCAAGACCGGTCAAAGGCACGTCTCCACACGAACTCAGGGTGGCAATTTCTCGATAGAGATGAGACCCTATGGCTCCGATGCCAAGTCCTAATCAGACCCTTAGAGAAGTCCTGGATCTCGCTGCCGCGCACTTCAAGGTGCCGCGCGAGAAGCTTACGCCCGACGATGATTTCTTTAAGACCCTGGGGATCGACAGCCTGCAAGCGTTGGACCTGCTCACCCGGCTCGAGCAACACTTCAATGTCGAGCTACCGGATTACGAACTGCAAGGCGTTTCCGACTTCAGGACCTTGGCCGATAGAATCCAAGCCAGACGGTAGAATTGTGATTGCTGATTTCTGATGGTTGATTGGCGGGCGGCATGCCCGATCCGCCATCGATAAGCAAAATTCAGCCATTTCATGTTGGATCTCACGCAATATACGTGTCTAGGCGCAGCCCTGCGCGATGCGCTCGATCGCTGGCCCAACGAGACTTGCCTCATCGAGTCGGACCGAGACCGCGAGAAGTTGCGGCTCACCTATTCGGATTTTAAGGCGCTGGCTCGGCGTCTGCTGCGCGCCTTGCAGGATGCGGACCTCAAGGGGGGCGATCGGGTGGCAATCATCATGACCAACCAGTCAAAGTGGCTGGTTTCCGCCTATGCCATTTTCTATGGGGGCGGTGTGCTGGTTCCGCTCGACTACAAGCTCAGCCCGGTCGAGCACCTTCAACTCTTGGCGCACTCCAAGGCGAAGTTTCTGATAGTCGAGTACTACCTGTGGCGAGCCATGATGCAGTCGCCTGAGCTCAAGAATGTCAAAATGCAGCTGGTGCTGGTTACCGAAGCTCCGGCAGGAGTCGACTTGGCTGGGGCCTACCGTTGGGAAGAATTCCGCCGCAAAGGGGAGCCAGCGTTCGTCAATCGCCAGAAAGAAGATGTTGCCTGCATCGTCTATTCTTCCGGCACGGGCGGCCGTCCGAAGGGATGCGTGCTTACGCACGAGAATTATCTCGAGCAGTGTCGGGCACTGACTGCCTGGTATCCGTTTTGGCCGGGCGTGGCCTATCTCAGCATCTTGCCCACCAATCATGCGATTGATTTCATGGTGGGATTTGTCGGACCCTTTGTCTGCGGTGCGTGTGTGGTTCACCTGCGTACCTTGCGGCCGGAGTACGTGCGGGACGCATTTACGCGCTACAAGATTACGTACATGAGCCTGGTGCCGATGGTTCTCAAGAATCTGGAGCGTGGGCTCAGGGCAAAGTTCGAAGAACTGCCGAAATCGAAGAGATTTCAGCTGAATCGCCTGATAGGCCTCAACCGGCTGCTGACACAGAGACGCGCTCGGGTAGGCCTGAGCCGAATCCTTCTGCCGCAGGTTCATAGCGCCTTCGGCGGACAATTGCGCGCCATGTTTACGGGCGGGGCATTTGTCGAGCCTTCGACGCTGCAATTCTTTTATGACCTTGGAATCCCGGTAGCGAACGGCTATGGCCTGACCGAGGCTGGCACGGCTCTCACCTTGAACGACTTCCGACCCTTTCGTTCCGATACGGTGGGCAAGCCGCTTCCGGGCATTGAATTGCGGGTTCTAAATCCGGATGCGGAGGGCATCGGCGAAATCGCGGTGCGCAGCAAGACGGTGATGTCGCATTATCTCGACGATCCGGAGCTCACGGCGCAGACAATTGTAGACGGCTGGCTGCTCACGGGTGATCTCGGGCGCTTCGATGGCAGCCGGCACCTCCAACTCTTTGGCCGCAAGAAGAACATGATCGTTACGGAAGGGGGAAAGAATATCTATCCCGAGGACATCGAGACCGTCTTCGACGGGTTGCCGGTGAGGGAATTCTGCGTTTTTGCCGCGAATTACATCTGGCCGGCGAAGAACCTAGGCCGCGAGATGCTGGTCATCGTCTTGCGACTGGAGCCCGGTCAGGAATTCAACGAAACCTTGCGCGGAGATCTTGCGGCTCGCAACCGACGTCTACCGGACTTCAAGCGCGTGGGCGGTTACGTCGTGTGGGACAAGGATTTTCCCCGCACTGCCTCGATGAAGATCAAGCGTACGGAGTTGGCGGAAGAAATACGTAAGCGGATGGACCGCAGCTCCGCCGTGGCGGAGTTGTGAAGGACGCCTTCCTGGCAGTGGTCAATCCGGCAGCCGGCGGCGGTCGTTGCCGCAGGCTGGTGGGGCCCGCGCTCGATTTTCTCCGCGCAGCCGGTATTCGCCTCGAGGTCGTTGAAACCCAAGCGCCCGGACAGGCTATTGAACTTGCTCGCGACGCCTATTGCCGCGGATACCGCCGCTTTCTGGCGGTCGGGGGAGACGGCACTTCTTACGAAGTCGTCAACGGCCTGTTCCCGGCGGCACAGAATAGTGATCGACCGACGCTTGCCTTTTTACCACTCGGCACCGGGAACTCTTTCTTGCGCGATTTCAGCGACCAGGGAGTCGAGCACGCGATGGAAGCCTTAGTGGCTGGTAGGGTCCAAAGCTGCGACGTTTTTCGCCTCAGATATAAAGGCGGTCTACTTCACTACATCAATTTGCTCAGTGTAGGTTTCACTGCTGACGTCGCCGCCATGCGCGCCCATCGCTTCAATAATCTCGGGCAACTGGGATATGTGATGGCCATTTTCACCTGCCTGGCGCGCCTAGATCGTCGGCCGTTTCCGCTGCAGGCGGAAGGTGAATCTGAGATTGATCGGCGCCGTTGTTTGTTTCTGGCCTTCAATAACAGCAAATTCACGGGTGGAACCATGATGATCGCCCCCAAGGCGGACGTGAAGGATGGCTTAATCGAATATGTCCGCTGGGGTCCGATTGGGCGCTTGGGGCTGATTCGTAACCTGCCAACGCTTTACGATGGAACCCATATCAATCATCCCTTGGCCTCCCGGCGCGCTGTCCGCCGCATTGATTTTCACTTGAATGAGCCGGTAGACGTGATGGTGGATGGCGAGGTGCTGAGTTTGCATTGCGAGACTCTCGATGTGCTGCCCTCGGCGCTGGATGTCGTAGTATAAAGATGAATCCACGACATAAATCACCAAGAAACGCCAAAACAGAGAAATGTCAGAAGAACGAAGACGAAGACAAGAAAAACGCGAGAAGCAGTCACAACCGCTGCCTATAAGGAAGTATGCGATCATCCTAGTGATCGTGCTCGTCGTGGGTAGCGTCGGGTTCACGGCCAAGTATAAGCATGACCATCGTTACGACGGGTTTGCCAAATGCCTGGCGGGCAGGAATGCCACCATGTATGGGCTTTACTGGTGCGAGCACTGCGCCGAACAAAAGGACATGTTCGGGGCCGCCTTCAGATACGTGCCCTACGTTGAGTGCGGCATTAAAGGACAGCGTGGCCAGCAACCGACCTGCAAAGATGCCGGCCTAAAGCTCTTCCCGACCTGGCAATTCGCTGGTGAACGCCATGAGGGGACGCTGCCCCTGGAGGCCATTAGCGAAAAGACCGGATGCAGCCTGCCATGACGGACCGGTCCCGTCGCATCCTCCTGGTCATCGCGCTGCTCGCGGTGGCAGGCGTAGGGGTCTCCAGTGTTTCGCTCGCTCACCATTACGCCAAATCCAAGACCTCCTACTGTGATTTTGGCGAGACGTTCAACTGCGACATGGTGAACCGCAGCGTGTACTCGGTCGTGATGGGAGTTCCTGTTGCTCTGATTGGGGTCGTGGGATATCTGGCGCTCTTGGCGATGGCAACTGTCTATCGAAGCAAGGCCGAAACTCCGGCGATGCTTCTCATTGGCGCTCTGGCAGGCTTGGCATTTGCCCTGTATCTCACCTACGTGGAAGCTTTGGTCCTGGCAGTGTGGTGTATTCTTTGCCTCTCGTCCTTCACCCTCATTTTTGCGATAGCACTTCTATCCACGATATTGTTCTTCTATTCCAGGCGGAGCGCATCAAAGTTCTCTTCCTGATTCAATTGTGATGCTCCGGTCCTGCTGACCACTGGTCAGCGGCGGGATTGCTTACCCATCCCCGGTCCCAGGCCCGCCGTAGTAAGATGGTCAACCCATCGATAGTCAAAGGAGAGATTTTATGAATCATAGTCGTTGGTGTGTGTTTCCCCGCGCCGTCTCATTCATTCTCCTGTCGGTATTTTGTCTGACTGCCTGGGCCGCCGATCCATATAACGAGAGCCTGTTCAAAGGCATGCAGTGGCGCTCTGTCGGTCCATATCGCGGGGGCCGTGTTTTGGCGGTGGCGGGAGTGCCGGGCGATCCCACTACCTTTTACTTCGGAGGCGTTGCCGGAGGCGTGTGGCGCACCACCAACGGTGGCCACAGCTGGACGCCGCTGTTCGATAAAGAACCGATTTCCTCGATTGGCGCCCTAGCCGTGGCCGACTCCAATCCTAGCGTCATCTATGTCGGTTCTGGCGAAGCCTGTATTCGCGGCAATATCTCATACGGAAATGGGGTCTATAAATCCACCGATGGGGGGAAGACGTGGACCAACATCGGGCTGAAAGATACCCAGCATATCGGCGCGCTGATTGTTCACCCGCGAAATCCTGACATCGTTTATGTGGCCGCTCTGGGGCACGCGTATGGGCCAAATCCTGATCGTGGCGTCTATCGCACCACGGATGGGGGCAAAAACTGGGAGAAGGTTCTCTATAAAGACAATCACACCGGCGCCATTGATGTGGTCTTCGACCCACACAATCCCAATGTCCTGTTCGCGGCGCTCTACCAGGTGCAGCGCACGCCGTGGAGTCTGGAGAGCGGCGGCCCGGGCAGCGGCCTATACAAATCAGTGGATGGCGGGAACTCCTGGAAGCGTCTCGAGGGCAAGGGCCTGCCAACCAGCACCATGGGTCGAATTGGCGTGTCGGTTTCGGGCGCCGATTCCAATCGCGTATATGCGCTCATGGAAGCCAAGGACGCCAGCGGCCTTTACCGCTCCGACGATGGCGGTGACACCTGGACTAAAGTCAACGACGATCAGCGTCTTACGCAGCGTGCTTGGTACTTCACCCACATCTTTGCCGACCCCAGGAGTGTGGACACGGTTTACATGCTCAACACTGGAATGTTCCGCTCCACCGACGGCGGCAAGACTCTGAATCTACTGCCCGCTCCGCATGGCGACCATCATGCGCTCTGGATCGATCCCATCGACCCGCGGCGCATGATTAACGGTAATGATGGAGGGGCGACCGTCAGCGTTGACGGTGGCAAGACCTGGACCACGCAGTACAACCAACCTACGGCGCAGTTCTATCACGTGGCGACCGATAACCAGTTCCTCTACTACCTCTACGGAGCGCAGCAGGACAACAGCACGGTCGGCATTGCCAGCCGCACTGACGATGGCTACATCGGCCGCCAACATTGGTATGACGTGGGCGGAGGCGAGAGCGGCTATGTTGTTCCTGATCCGCGCGACGCCAACATCGTTTATGCAGGCTCGGGCAACGGGTATCTCACACGTTGGGACAGGCGCACGATGCAGGCGCAAGACATCACGGTGTGGCCCGTCGACTACTCCGGTCATGGCGCCAAGGACATGAAATACCGTCTTGGGTGGACGCATCCTATCCTCATCTCTCCACACGATCCCGATGTTGTCTACACGACGGCGCAGGTGGTGTTCAAAAGCACGGATCACGGCCGAAGCTGGACTCCGATCAGTTCCGATCTGACCCGCAACGATAAGAGCAAGCAAGAGTCCTCGGGCGGTCCGATTACCAAGGACAACACCAGCGTAGAGTACTACGACACAGTGTTCACAATCGCGGAATCGCCGGTCGAGAAAGACGTGCTGTGGGCTGGGACGGATGATGGACTGGTGCAACTCACGCGCGATGGCGGCAGGAATTGGGCAAACGTCACGCCCAAAGGGATGCCCGAGTGGAGCCTGGTGAGCTTGATCGATGCGTCACCCCATGACGCCGGCGCCGCTTACGTCGCCCTGGACTGTCACAAGCTCGATGATCTGAAGCCGTATATTTACAGAACCGCAGATTTCGGAAAGACCTGGACCAAAATCACCAACGGGATCCCTGACGGCGCGTACGTGCACGCAGTCCGAGAAGATCCTGCGCAGAAAGGGTTGCTATATGCGGGAACTGAAACGGGAGTTTTTGTCTCTTGGGACAATGGCGCAAATTGGCAGCCCCTACAGTTGAACCTGCCGACTACTCCCATTCACGACCTGGTAGTCAAGAATAATGATCTCGTAGTCGCCACTCATGGCCGTTCGTTCTGGATCCTCGACGACATCACGCCGTTGCGGCAGCTGAGCGCCCAGGCAGCGAATGCAGCGATGATCCTCTACAAACCGGCTGCGACTTACCGCCTGCACTGGCCAGAGTTCTTCGAGCGCCGCCAACCGGTGGGCCAGAACGCACCCAGAGGCGCAGTGGTCTCCTACTACTTCAAGACGGCGCCTAAAGGCGAGGTGACCTTGGAAATTCTCGATGCCCAGGGTGCGGTTGTGCACCGCTACTCCAGCGTCGACAAGAAGGAGGCGGAAACTCCGCCCGAATGGCCGGATCTGGAGCCTCAGCAGGAGAAGATTCCCGCCGAAGCCGGCATGAATCGTTTTGCCTGGGACCTGCGCTACGAGGGCCCGCATAAACTACCGGGCGAGGTGGGCGCCGAGTTTCGCTCCAAAGGGCCGATGGCGCCTCCAGGCGCCTATCAGGTTCGTCTCACCGCGGAAGGGAAGAGTTCCACGGTTCCGCTGGAATTGACGGTGGATCCGCGAGTTAACGTGTCGGCGGCCGACATGCAGAAGGAGTTCGATTTGGAACTCAAGATTCGAGGTGTGCTCAGCGATCTACATGACACGGTGCGCGAGATTCGCGAAACGCGCATGCAGCTTCACACCTTGCGGACTCGCTTGGAAGGCGTGCGCTACAAGCCTATTTCTGAGAGCGGCGACGCCATTAGCAAGAAGATGGCCCCCATCGAGGAGCGCTTGTTGCAAGTGAACGCAAAGAGTTCGGAGGCCAACCTGAATTTCCCCAACATGGCCGACGAACAGCTGCACGGTCTGGCGTTCAGCGTGGAAACCGACGCTGCCCCCACCAAGCAGCAATTCGAGGCCTTCGACGCGCTCAGCCAGGAAGCGACGCCATTGATTGCCCAGTGGAAGAACATCATGTCCACCGACCTGGCGGCCTTGAATGAAATGATGAGGAAGGAAAGCGTTCCGGCAATCTATATCGCGCCGCCGGGGACGGAAACCGGATCGACCAAAGCGGCAGGAGAAAGTAACGAGCATTAAAGCGAGTGGGCGCCGGTTAACGCCGGCGTCCCGCTGCGCTCATCTACCAGATCGGCTTGCCCTTGGGATCGCGAAAGACGAAAGTGTCGCTGCCGCGCTTGATCTCGCGGACCAGAATCGCGTCTACACCTTGAAATGTCGTTTTAATACCCGTGATCTCGACGTCGTCGCCCTTCTGGAAAACGATCTCGTAATTCTTGACTGTCTTGGTGGGCGCGACGTGGACGTCAAAGATTTTGCCGTCGATCTTCACCATTAAATGCGAACCCATCCCGCCGCTGATGGGGCATTCCCGGTCCTTGACTTCGTCCACAGTGCCTTTGAATTTGGCCTCTTTTGAGACATCATATTTGGGCACGTCCGCGTTCTGCTCAGATTTCTGAGACGCAAAGAGGGGTACGGTTGCAATGCCCAACCCGAGCGCCAGAATCAGGACTGGCCAGGTTTTCATGGTCGCTACTCCTTCCCGTCAGGTCCGACAGACAGCCCCTGGCTTCTAGCTGGATTATGACCCCCTTAATGCCAACGCAATGTGATGCTGGTCACATCCGGATGTGAGCCAGGTCATAATACGGGGAGACGGACGGCAAGTGGTTTGGATAGAAGAGTTGCTGCCTCCAGCGATCAGCGGGAATTGTTTCCTGCCTTGGCCAACAGGCGCTCGGCGCGGGCCCGCGTCACATTCATCACCGACGAGTCAGCCATGATCTGCTTAAGAATGGGCGCCGCCGCCTGCACTTCGTCCAAGCCGTTCTGTTTGGCCGCTTCCTCCATTCGCTTCAATTCTTCTTCCAGGGCCAGTTTCTGGTACTTGTACTCGAATTGAAGCCGCTGTGCGAACTCGAGCGTGGCGGAGATGTTCTGGAAAATGGTTGTGAGCTGTTGGACCGGCTGGTTGGTCGTGTAATTGTAGGTGGCGTGAGTGCTCCGCTGCTCGTCTTTATAAGAGAGAGTCTTAGTTCCGGTGCTGGCAACCGCGTGCTTGGCGTAATTGATGTCGCCCGCGAAATACCGCGCCCGGGCGGCCAAGTCAAACATACGCTCGCGATTCGAACCGGAAATCGTAAAGTCATAATGGAAAGGCTGGTCCGAGTCAGAGCCGCCACTTCCTGTGCCACCAGAGGTGTAAGAAGCGTGCCCCGTCGAATCAACTGAAAGTCGGTAGTGTTCTGGAACTGAGCCCGGGAAATCGAGCGTGAATGTGATCGTGGCAGCCTTCTGCGCTGATGCAGACACCCCACAACAGACGACCACCGTAAAGGACAGAAACCACATCGCCAGCTGGCCAGGCAATCGTTTAGACATTGACGAGTCTTTCCTCTACAACATTATGCCAAACCAGGTATTGCAGGGCGGCACGCCTACGCGTCAAATCCTGGGACAGAATCTGTAAACGAGTAGGTCAGGACTAGGGGTACGGGCTGTCTCAGACCGACGCCGCGCTTTGCCGCTGCAACGTGGTCTTGGTGTGCAAGTGGCAAATTGCGATTGCCAGGGCATCGGCGGCATCGGGCGAGTCGGGAGGCGCTTCCAGCTTAAGGAGCCGCGCGACCATCTGCTGAACCTGATGCTTCGAGGCCTTGCCATAACCCACCACTGCCGACTTGATGGAAAGCGGTGAGTACTCGGCGACCTCTATCCCTGCCGAAGAAGCCGCCAGCATGGCCACGCCACGCACTTGTCCCAGCTTGAGCGCCGACTTCACATTGACGGCATAGAACACGTCTTCAATCGCGACGTTTTCAGGCTGGTGCTGGTTAATGACCTCAGATAGACGGTTGAAAACAATCGAGAGGCGACGCGGCAGAGGATCGCGCGGGGAAAGTTTAATGGCGCCGCAAGCGCAGCAACGGATTCCACCATCAGCGGCCAGTTCGACGACTCCATAGCCGGTGTACTCGGTGCCGCAGTCGATGCCCAGAACCCGCACCAAGGAAGTTTACCTCAGCAGCAACGCGGGCGACGTGCCTTGGTGAATTCGTGCTCGCGCATAAAGGCGGCGTAAGCCTCGCGCGAAGGGGCAATCCTCCGCTGCTCCAAGAATCTAGTGTAGGCCGATTCGTCGAAGATCTCGCGCACCGCGGAGAGGAACAAGGAGTACGCGTCGATCACGCCATTTACAAGAAGCCCTAGCTTTCCTCCGCCCGACAGGCGAGGGCGCCTGTCGCTATGTCTGCCTTGGCTGCTCATCCCTGCTCCTCCACGGCGAACCGGCTGGATACAAACGGGGCCTCTTTTACCCGTGCTTCCTTACGCCCAGAGAGCACGCGAATCCATTCGATTCCGGACTCCAGAAGTATGAGCGTGATCATCACGATGAGAATTCCCGTCACCCCTGCGTCCAGGCGGTCATTGAAAATCAGACGGGCACTGCCCGCCGTTCCCGTGATTTGGCGGGCATGGGAAAGGAAGCCAACGCGCGGATTCGGATCAAACACCTTGTGATAGGACGCCGTGAATGTGACCAACACGAGCCACACGAGAGGCACTAGCGTGACCGGCGCGTAGCGCGCTTTGCCAAGCTTGATGATGATGGTGGTCGCGACACACAGAGCGACCGTCGCCAGCAACTGGTTGGAAATGCCGAATAGCGGCCAGAGCGAATTGATTCCCCCCAGCGGATCCTTTACGCCTTGCCACAGGAAATATCCCCATGCGGCCACGATCAAGGCGCTCGTGGACAGGATGCTCGGGTACCAACTGGTTCGGCCGAGTGGTTTCCAAACGTGCGCGGCGGCATCTTGCAGCATGAAGCGGGCTACGCGCGTTCCGGCATCGAGCACCGTCAAGATAAACAGAGCCTCGAACATGATGGCGAAGTGGTACCAGATCGCCATCACGGCTTGTCCCCCCAAGCTATGCGAAAAGATGTGAGCCATGCCCACCGCAAATGCGGGAGCTCCACCTGTGCGGTTGTAGAGCGTCTGCTCACCGACGGCCTGCGCCAGAGAATGCATCTCGGCGGCGGTAACGGGAAATCCCCAACCGCTAATGACGCCAGCGGCCTTCTCTGGCAATTGCCCGACAATTCCGGCCGGGCTATTGATTGCGAAGTAGGTTCCGGGTTGGAGGACACAGGCGGCAATGGTGGCCATGATCGCGACCATGGATTCGGCCAGCATCGCCCCATATCCCACCATCCGCGTCTCCCTCTCCCGCGATATGAGTTTGGGAGTGGTACCGCTGGAGATCAGAGAATGGAAGCCGCTGATGGCCCCGCAGGCGAGTGTAATAAAGGCAAAAGGGAAGATCTTCCCGGCAAACACAGGGCCGGAGCCGTCGATGAAGCGCGTCAGGGCCGGCATGTGCAGCGTGGGATGCACATCGATGATCCCGACCGCCAGAAGCCCGATGGTCCCCAGCTTGACGAAGGTGCTCAGGTAATCACGAGGGGCCAGCAGCAGCCACACCGGTAGCGCCGACGCCGCAAGTCCATAGAGAATGATCAGGATTGCCAGGGCTGGTGCAGACAGAGTGAAATATCGCCCCACGGACGGCGTGTGCGAAGCCCACTGTCCGCCCCAGATCGCCAGCATCACCAGGATGAAGCCCAATACGGACGTTTCCAGCACTTTACCCGGACGAATGCGGCGCAGGTAAACGCCCATCAACAGGGCGATGGGAATGGTCATGGCGATCGTAAAAGTCCCCCATGGACTCGCTTTCAGGGCGTTCACCACGATCAGCGCGCACACCCCGAGCAGCACGACAATGATGCTGATGACCGCGACATAAGCCACAAAACCGCCTACACTCCCGATTTCATCCTTGGCCATCTCGGTCATGGATTTGCCGTCGCGCCGGACGGAGAACAAAAGAATTACAAAATCCTGGACGCATCCCCCGAAAACCGCCCCGGCCAGAACCCACAAGGTTTCCGGCAGATATCCAAACTGCGCTGCGAGCACAGGGCCGACCAAGGGTCCCGGGCCCGCAATGGCGGCGAAATGGTGCCCGAATACCACCCATTTGTTCGTCGGGACGAAGTCGCGGCCGTTTTCCAAGCGTTCGGCGGGGGTGGCCCGCATGGCATCGAGAGTCAGGACCTTGGCCGCGATGAACTTGCTGTAGAACCGATAGCCGAGAGCATAGCTACAAGCCGCGGCAACTACCAGCCACATGGCATTGATCTGCTCACCCCGGTGCAAGGCGATGGTAGTCACGGCCAGCATGCCCATGAGGGCAACCGTGATCCATACCGCGACACGAAGAGCTTTTGGCATTTGGCTTTATACCAGTAAGAGGGGAGTATTTTGGCGGAATCGCGCGCCTGAGCGCAATCTGGAAAAGAGGCGGTTGAACAGGTTTAATGGTAACCTAAGGGTTCCGACCACGATGGCAGGTTCGTATGTCGCCCCTGGGGACGAGAGTGCCGGACTGCACCGTGGCCAATTCGTCGCCCACGGGTAAACTCATATTTCATAAGAGGAGCAGCCCCATGAAAGTCGGAGTGCTTACCGGCGGTGGAGATTGTCCCGGCCTGAACGCCGTGATCCGGGCCGTAGTGCGCAAAGGAGTCTTTCATTACCAGGACGAACTTGTGGGTTTCATGGAAGGCTGGCGCGGGCTGCTGGAAGACAAGACGATGGCGCTCGACCTCTCTACGGTAGGCGGGATTCTGCCCCGCGGGGGCACGATCTTGCGCACCTCGCGAACCAATCCTGCCAAGCACGGCGACGGACTGCAGAAATGCATTGATGCGCTTAAGAAGCACGGCTGCGATGCCCTGGTGGCCATCGGTGGAGACGACACGCTGGGCGTTGCTATGAAGTTGCACCAGAAGGGCGCGAAAGTCGTAGGCGTGCCCAAGACTATCGATAACGATCTGGCGGGCACCGATTTCACGTTCGGCTTCGACACTGCCGTTAACATAGCGACCGGCGCCATCGACCGCGTGCACACCACCGCCGAGGCTCATAACCGGGTCATCGTGGTGGAAGTCATGGGCCGTGATTCGGGTTGGATTGCTCTTTACAGCGGCATTGCCGGAGGAGCCGACGTCATTCTCATCCCGGAACGGCCCTTCGACATTGAAGAGGTAGCAGAGTTAATCCGGCAGCGGCATGGCCGCGGACGCTACTTCAGCATCGTGGTGGCCGCCGAAGGTGCGAAGTTCGCCACCGATGTCGAACTGCATGATGGCGCCCCGATCGTACAGGACGTCGGCAAGGATGAGTTCGGCCACCTGCGTCTGGGCGGTATCGGAAACGTCCTGGCTCGCGAGATCGAAAAACGTACCGGATTTGAGACCCGTTCTGTCGTGCTCGGGCATATCCAGCGCGGCGGCTCGCCCAGCGCCTTCGACCGAGTGCTAGCCACGCGCTATGGCCTCGGCGCGATTGATATGGTGCATCGCGGCGAGTTCGGCCGCATGGCAGCCCTGCGCGGCAATAAGATCGTTTCCGTGCCCCTCGCCGAAGCCGTCTCGAGCAACCGCAAGGTAGATCCGGAAATGATCGACGCCGCTGCGGGCATCCTCGATAAGCTGGAGAAAGAAAAAGAATCGGTGGCGAAATAATTCTTGATGGTTGATTTTCGATTGCTGATTTCTTGCCGATCCCTTCCCAGGTTGTGGGTGGGCAAAATGATCTAAATCTAAAATCAGCGGCCAACAATTCCTTCATGGCACAGTTCTATGCGCGGCTAGCTCCCTGGCTCGTTTCGCTGTTGGAGTTGGTTCTCGTTGCCCCCGCCCTGATTCTTGTCTGGTTGCGGGTATCCGACCGCCAGCCAAGTAATCTGAGAAAGCTCGAGCATCGCTTCGCTGCCTTGGCGCGCCGCCGCAAGTTAGCCATCGTTTTCGTGGGTTTATTGGTGCTGACGATCAGAGCGGCCCTCATCCCGATTCTTGGGATTCCTCAGCCCCGCTACAACGACGAATTCAGCTACCTGCTTGCAGGGGACACGTTTGCTCATGGGCGTCTGACCAATCCCCCGCACCCCATGTGGGTTCATTTCGAAAGCTTTCATATCATCCAGCAGCCTACCTATATGTCCATGTACGCGCCGGCCCAGGGACTCGTCCTGGCGGTTGGGGAGCGTTTGGGGCACCCGTGGATCGGCCAGATGATCGTTACCGCCTTAATGTGCTCCGCGCTGTGCTGGATGCTCCAAGGCTGGCTGCCTCCGGAGTGGGCGCTTCTGGGTGGCGTCCTGGCGGTTTTTCGTCTCGGCATCCTGAGCTACTGGATGAACACCTACTGGTCCGGCTCAGTGATCGTGCTGGGTGGAGCCCTGGTCATGGGAGCTCTGCCCCGATTGCAGGAGCACCCACATGTTCGGGATGCCGCCGTGATGGCCTTTGGCCTGGCAATTCTGGCCAACAGCCGTCCCTACGAGGGCTTGATCTTCAGCCTTCCCGTCGCGGGCGCCATGCTGGTCTGCCTCGCGGGACCAGATCGGCCATCGGCGAAGTTAGGTGTGCGCCGTATCGTAATACCCATGGTGCTGGTTCTGTTGGTTGCGGCAGTCGCTACAGCCTATTACTACTATCGCGTAACTGGAAGCCCGTTCCGCATGACTTACCAGGTAAACCGCAGCACGTATGCGATGGCGCCCTATTTTTCGTGGCAAAGCCCACGCCCCGAGCCGCTGTATCACCATGCAGTCATGCGTGACTTTTACCGCTGGGAACTTCGCAAATTTGAGGAAGGTCGAACCTTGGGCGGTTTTCTGCGCCACGCCCGGGAGAAGCTTGTTTCCTGGTGGATGTTCTATCTCGGCCCGCTTCTCACTCTCCCTTTGGTTCGGTTCCCGTGGGCCGTCCGGGACCGCAAGATGCGGTTTCCGCTCATTGCGCTTGGAGTGTTTGCTTTGGGCCTGGCGGTTGAGACGTGGACTATGCCGCACTACTTCGCACCGGGTACCTGCTTGCTTTATCTGGTGCTGTTGCAATGCATGCGTCATCTGCGAATCTGGCGCCGCCCGCAACGGACCGGAGCTGCTCTCGTGCGGCTGATTCCAGTGATTGCGATTGCGATGGTCATTCTGCGGGTATCGGCGGCGGCGGCACACGCTCAAATCGAGCCCGCGTGGCCGCGTGGCAATCTCGATCGCGCGCGCATTTTGCGGCAGCTCGAGGATGAACCCGGGCGTCACCTGATTCTGGTGCGCTATGGACGAGACCATAACGTGGACATGGAGTACGTCTACAATCGCGCTGCCATTGATTCTGCCAAGGCAGTCTGGGCCCGCGATATGGGAGAAAAAGATAATGCGGAGTTATTGCGCTACTTCCCAACGCGCAAGTCTTGGCTGCTGGAAGCAGACGCCCCGTTCCCGCAGTTGCTGCCTTATCCGGATTCTTTGCGGAACGAGAGAAACTCCGCGCGCCCAGCAGAGGTTGGGAAGAAACATTGACGAGCGCCTACTTGCCCGAAAGCCCTTATCTTTTTTGCTTATTTCTCTGCCATCAGCGAGCAGACGTCACGCGGTTCGTCCGAGTTCCGTGGCTCGCAGCAGGTCCAACATATGCATCGCACGCTCGACGCGATGTCTCTCCCTGCCGGGCTCGGCAGAATATTGAATTTCCCGCCGGCGCGCCCGCAGCGAAAGCATCGCTGCATCGATCCGCTCAGCGAGCAATCCGGCATTTGCCGAAAAACGCCGTAAAGCCCCGCCCTTCAGGGCAGTTCTTCCCATTGGGGGCATGGCGTCTAATTGCTCTTTTTGGGCCGTTCGAAATCGGTCTTGAGACCTGACCCACCTAAGACCTGTGACCTGCGCCCCTTTTTGCTATTGGGGAAATGCGGCCTCTGGCGTTTTCAACCCTTTGATTTCCCAGCAACTATTTCTTCCCAGCTGTGTTCTAATGTAGCAGGGAAGAGTGTCTCGGGAGATGGTTATGAATCGGAGATTAGGCATTACGCTGCTCGTCTTGGCAGCCCTGTTCTGCTGCCTGTTGGCCGTCTCCGCATGGGCGGACTCTCAGGCACGCATTGTGCGGCTGAGCGATGTTGAAGGTAACCTGCAGATCGACCGCGCGACTGGCGACGGCTACGAAAAGGCTTTCCTCAACATGCCCATCACGGAGGGTGTTCGCCTGCGGACAAGGCAAGGCGCCCGCGCCGAAGTCGAGTTCGAGGATGGCAGCACCATGCACCTTGTGCCCAACACCATCCTGCAGTTCACTACCTTGTCTCTGCGCGACTCAGGGGCAAGGGTCAGCACGATTGACTTGCAACAGGGACAGGTGTATTTCAACTTCACGGGCAAGCACGAGGATGATGAGTTCAAGGTCACGTTTGCTCACCAAGAACTGACCCTGACTCGCGCCGTGCATTTCCGCGTGGGTTTGGACAATGACTCGGCTACTGTGGCCGTGTTCAAAGGCAATGTCCAAGTGGAAGGCCCAGCCGGGGCTGTCGAAATCTCCAGCAAACATACGGCTACTTTCGACTTGGGCAATACCGGCCAGTTTGAGTTGGCCAAGAACATTGCCCAGTCCCCGTTTGATTCGTGGGATAAGCAGCAGACCGACTATCACCTTCGCTACGCTGCGAAGTCGTACGACACACCCTACAGCTACGGGATAACCGACCTGAATTACTACGGCAGCTACTACGACGTGCCCGGTTACGGCATGTGCTGGCAGCCATACTTTACTGGTTTCGGCTGGGATCCGTTCATGGACGGTGCCTGGATGTGGTATCCGGGCTTCGGCTACACCTGGGTGTCTGCGTATCCCTGGGGCTGGACGCCGTATCACTCTGGCAGTTGGTTGTTTGTCCCAGGGTACGGCTGGATGTGGCGTCCGGGGGGAAGCACGTGGGTGGTGTGGAACCGCGTGCCGGCGATGCTCAACCCGCCGCGTGCGTACGTACCGCCGCGCCCGCCCGTGATACCGCATGGAACAGTGGTGATTGGCCGAGGGCCCACCCAGTCCCTGGTTTCCCCGGGGGGTGCTCCCGGCACAAGGCTGGTTATCAAGGAAGACAGGGCAGGGCTTGGGGTGCCGCGCGGCGTGCGTAATCTGCCCAGCTTGAATCGTCAGTTTGAAACAAGAGGAGCGGTGCCCATGCCGGCAGTCGTTGGACGAGGTGGGATGGCCGCTTCCAGAAACCCACGCTCAGCGACCGCGGCTGTCGTGTCGCCGGCCACAACGCCACGAATGTCGAGTCCGCGTGCGGAAGGCGGTTTTAGTGGTGGGCGGGCCAGTTCGCCCTCGCATTCGAGTTCCAGTTCGACGCACTCGAGTTCGCCTCATAGATAAGGAAACCAAACAGAACTAAGGCGGTCTTCGGGCCGCCTTTTGTTCTTGCATTTTTTTTAAATCGCGCATACAGGAGTGTCCGCGCCACACACCCGCGCCACACTGGGTTAGGAGACTGCCAGGCCTGCGTAGCCGACGACCATGTCGCGATCGCCCGACACGTCGCCCGAGGTTGCATACTTGATCAGTTCCACCGACTTCGCGCCCAGCCGTTTACATGCGGTCAGCATGGCAACCGCCGGACCATATCCGCACATTGAGATGTTCTTACTGGTAACGACCTCGTGGAGTCCACGCGGATCGAGGGCCAGAATGCGTTCGATAGCTTGCGAGTCCTTCTGCCGGGTCACACTGTCCGACTCGTAGTGGTTCATGTCGCTGGAGGCGATAATCAGCACGCGCTCCTTCTGAGCGGCGATGGCTTCGAAAATGGCCTGGCCGAGCATCTCTAAAGTCTCCAGTCGACCTGTACCGACTGCAATCGGCACGAAGCTGAAACTATCCAGGCGTGCCTGCAGGAAGGGTAACTGGACTTCGGCAGCGTGCTCGGACCGGTGCGCATAACTATCTTCCGAAAGCATCGAGAAACGGGTTTTCAAATCTGTGGCTAATCTGGAGTCGATAGACACGTTGCCCAGAGGTGTCTCCCATTCTCCTTCGCTCATCACGGAAAGCGGAGCTCCCATGCCCGTGTGATTGGGACACATCACAATGCAGTGCTTCGGCAAATCGAGCCGCGAGTAGACTGCGCCCGCCACGTGTCCGGAATAGATGTAGCCAGCATGGGGAACGACACACCCCAGCGCGGGAATGAGCTGGTTCTCGCCTTCGGTGTAGGAGCGAATTTCAGCTCTAAGCTCTTCGGGATTTCTGGGATAGAACTGTCCCGCAACAGCTGGATGGCGAACCACCGTGGTAGCCATAACTCACCTCCTTGCGGAAGCTGGCTTTACTATAGCTTAGCGCGTTCCGTCCCGCGTCGTCAGCTCCCGGAACAAGGCAGCGCTTCTCTCCAATGGCAGGGCTTCAGCGCGAACGTTAGGCTTTATCCCCGTGCTCTCTAGTGCGGCTTTCAGCAGTTCGGGGTGATATCGAGATTTTAGATTGTTCCACAGAGTTTTTCGCTTCTGGCCGAACGAAAGCTTGAGGAAATCTATGAATCGATCTTCCGGCACACGCAATTTCTCGAGCTGCGGAGCTACGGTGAGCCGCAGGACAGTGGAATGCACCTTGGGCGGGGGATTGAATGCTCCCGGGGGAAGCGTGAAGAGCTTTTCCACCTTGGTATAGAGCTGGGCCGTGGCCGAGAGCAGGCCATAGTCGCGCGTGCCGGGTTTGGCGGAGATACGGTCGGCCACTTCGCGCTGCACCATGAGTACGATGGTCTCGAAATGACGGCGGAATCCGAACAACCGGAGCAGGATGTCCGAGGTGATGAAGTACGGCAGATTGCCGACTACACGTGCCGGCTGGGGAATGTATTCGAGGCCGGGACGCGAGGTACCCGGTTTGGGGCCGAAGATTGTGTCGAAGTCGATGGCCAGCACGTCGCCTTCGATGATTTCGACATTGACGGCAGTTGCGAACTGCATGCGCAATTGGGCTGCCAGCACACGATCCAGCTCGATTGCGATGAGCCGGCGCGCGCGCCGGGCCAGTAGTGCAGTCAATTCGCCGCCGCCCGGGCCAATTTCCAGGACCGTGCTTTGAGAGACGTCGCCCAGGGCGTCGACTATGCGAGACGCAGCCTGGCTATCGCGCAGGAAATGCTGCCCTAGTTTTGGCTTGCGATCGCGAGAACTGCCTGAAAATCTGGTTGAGCCTCTCAGCAAGTTTGACCCTCTTTCTGCTGGCCGTTTAAACTGCCAGTTCCATCCACGGTCGGGCAAACCCGGGGCGTGGTGTGTCGATGGTCATAATAACGTGGGCGGGCTAGCGCTGGAAATTTTGGAGGATGCAACCGTAATGCATATTGCTTTTGTGGCCTCGGAATGCGTGCCGTTTTCCAAGACAGGTGGACTGGCAGACGTGGTCGGGGCCTTGCCCCGCGCTCTCGTTCACTTGGGACACCAGGTCAGCGTGTACGTGCCGCGGTATCGCCAAAGCAAGCTGACCGATCCGCAGACCGTAGTACGAAGTATTACAGTTCCGTTTGATGACCGCTACCGCTTCTGTTCGATTGTGAGCGGGGGCAACCAATCTGGAGTGCAGTTTTACTTCGTGGATTATCCCCCATTTTTCGACCGCGATGCTCTCTATGGGACTCCCGCTGGAGATTATCCGGATAACGCGGAACGCTTCGCCTTGTTTTCGCGGGCGGTGCTGGAAGCGTCCAAAGTGCTGGGTGTGCCGCATGTTTTTCACTGCCACGACTGGCAATCGGCACTGGTGCCTGTGATGTTGCGCACGCTCTATGCAGAGGATCCGGCATTTCGTGATGTAGGCTGCACGTTTACTATCCACAATATGGGCTACCAGGGATTATTTCCTTCCGAAATCCTTCCTCTTCTAATGCTGTCTTGGGATCTGTTCACCATGAGCAAGATGGAGTTTTTCGGGCAGATCAATTTCCTCAAAGGCGCCCTGGTTTATTCCGATTTCATTACTACGGTCAGCAAGAAATACAGCCAGGAAATCCAGACCTCGGAGTACGGATTCGGATTGGAAGGTGTGCTCCGGGCGCGGGCGGCTACGGTCACAGGAATCCTGAATGGTGTTGATTATGACGAGTGGAGTCCGGAGAAGGACAAGTTCATCATCGCAAAGTACTCCCCGGAAGATCTGAGCGGCAAAACCAAATGCAAGGCAGATTTGCTGGCCGCCTTTGGCGTGACCAGCGCGAATCCCAAGGTGCCGGTGATCGGAATTGTGTCTCGCTTCGCGGCGCAGAAGGGGTTCGATTTGATCGCCCAGATTATGGACCGGCTCGCGCGCGAGGATATGATCGTCGTCGCACTGGGGGCGGGTGACAAGGAATATGAGGAAATGTTTGTGCGGCTCAACAAACAATTTCCCCAGAAGATTGCTGTGAAGGTTGCATACCACAACGAGCTGGCCCACAAGATCGAGGCCGGCAGTGACATGTTCCTGATGCCTTCCAAGTACGAGCCCTGCGGGTTAAATCAGATCTACAGTCTGAAATACGGGACTGTGCCCATTGTGCGGGCAACCGGCGGCCTCGACGACACCATCGAGCCCTGGGACGCACGCACCGGGCGGGGAACCGGCTTCAAATTCACCGACTACCACGGAGAGGCGCTGCTGGCGACGATTCGGCAGGCACTGCTGTCTTATCGCGATCAGACTTCCTGGCAGGTGCTCATACGCCACGGCATGGCCAAGGATTTTTCCTGGAATGCGTCGGCCAAAGAGTATGTGCGGGTGTATGAGCGGGTTCGACAACTGAGGGCCGCGAACGCTGCATAGGCCGGCACATTGGCCGAAGCAAGCATCTTCCGCCCTTTGGCTCAGTTGATACAATCCGGCTCGACAGGGTCGTTGCCTATGCCCTCACTCCTCAAAACCATCTTTCACGTCGACATGGACGCTTTTTTTGTATCGGTGGAGGAGCTCTTTGATCCTTCCCTGAAGGGTAAGGCGGTGGTGGTCGGTGGACAGCGGAACCAGCGTGGGGTCGTTTCGGCCGCGTCGTACGAAGCCCGCAAATCTGGGGTGCATTCTGCCATGCCTCTGCGCACAGCGGCCAAGTTTTGCCCGCACGCTATCTTCGTTGATGGACATCCGGAGCGGTACCGGCAGTATTCTGAGAGGGCTTACGAGGTCCTGAAAGGGTTTTCGCCCCTAGTGGAGATGGCTTCCATCGATGAGGCCTATCTCGATATGACGGGAACGGACCGCCTGCATGGCCCACCATTGCAATCGGCCCACGCCCTGCACGACACAATGAAATCTGATACGCAGCTGAACTGCTCTATCGGCATCGGCACCTCGCGTTTAATTGCGAAGGTTTCTTCTGCGCAGGCCAAACCCAACGGGATCCTGTGGGTTATTCCGGGGCAGGAGGCGAAGTTCCTGGCGCCATTGGACGTCCGCAGTATTCCGGGCGTGGGCAAGGTGATGGAGCAGAGTCTGCGTGCTCTGGGGGTGCGCAAAGTCACGGACCTGGCGTCCTTGGAAGAATCCGTGCTTGAAGAGCACTTCGGGAAGTGGGGACTGGCTCTGGCCGGAAAGGCGCAAGGCAAAGATGCGGGCGGCTGGTTCGATACCGAGGTGGGCGCCGACACTGATCCCAAGTCAATCAGTCACGAACACACTTTTAACGAAGACACTGCCAATCAGGAACAACTGGAATCCACGCTCATGCGCTTGTCAGAAATGGTGGGGCGCCGTTTGCGGGAACACCATCTGCATGCCCGCACGATCCAGCTCAAGCTTCGCTACAAAGACTTCACCACGATCACGCGTGCCCATTCTCTTGCCGGCGGGACGCAACTAGACACCGAAATCTTTGAACAGGTACGGCTGTTGTTCCGTAAGAATTGGCAGAGCGGGCAAGCAGTGCGCCTGTTGGGCGTGCATACCTCGTTATTTGAAGGCAAGGAAGGCCAGATCGATCTGCTCGATGGCGGCCGCCATGAGCGGTGGAAGCAGGCACTTGCAGCAGCCGACAAACTACGGGACAAGTACGGCGAATCGAGCATATCTTTGGCAGCCGGAATGAAGGGAGGTTTCCGTGAGCGCGCCCATGAGAACCCAGCGGGGCTCCCGGGCAAAGGACCAAAAGTGAAGTAGAGTTGAGGGCCCGGTCAGTTTGCCAGCCGGAAGTTCACTGACACAGTGGTCTCAACGGTAGCCGGTTGACCATTGACGACATAAGGTTCGTAGCGCCACCAACGCACCGCATCCATAGCCGCCTGCGATAATGCCTGAGGACCGCTGACAAGCTTGACCTGGGTCACGGCGCCCTCAGCGTTAATAACGGTGTTCAACACAACCGTTCCATGCACTCGCGCCTGTTGTGCGAGCGCCGGATATTCAGGAGTGACCTGGTGGATGATCCGCCGCTCCATGGTGTCGGCTGGCACCTTCAATCGCGGTTGGGTAATCGCGGATCCTTCGGCCGCAGCCCGCGCTTCTAACTCCTGCCATCCTCGCTGCCAGGTCCACCACCCCAGCAGGGCCGCTGCCAATAATACGCAAACGGCACACGAGACAATGGATCGGCTGCGGAACTGGTGCTTTGCGTCTCTAGAGTTTTCCGAGTCTCGGGACAGCTCGGGTTTGGGTGCTTCGCACCCGAGAGTGGTGCCTGGTTGGGCAGCCAGCAGAATTTCGCCTTGGTGGCGCGTCCAGTAACGAATTCTCAATTGCTGGGCGACTGGCAAACGGAGAAACTGCAGGCCGAAACACTTATCTCGCTGGTAACGCACCACTGCTGTGGCCCGCACCGGCGAACTCATGTGCGGGACTAGAAACTCAACGCGCACTGACTCGCCCACCAGGAGTTCGGACGCCGCGACAACCCCCATTCCCCCCTCGCCGATCTCGATGGTGTTTCCAGAAATCTTGTCGGGCACGCCCGAACGCAGTACGGTGAGATCTAAAGGTATCGCTAGCTTGTAGCGAGGAAGCCTGCGCTCGGACACAGTTTGTTGCGGGAATTCTGGAACCACTACGGTACTCATTGTCCTGAGTCCGCCCAACAGGCACCATTAATCGGTTTCATATCGTGTGAGCAAGAAGTCATAACCGCGATGCACCACTCCGTTTATACGCTGGTTGGTTCACCCAAGTCAGATATCGAACGGGGAGTTACGGGTGGTTACCTCTGTGCCGTGACAAGGAATCGGATTCGGAGTGTGCTGGCCAATGCTGATCGCGGCGGTTGCACCAGCACCCAGATTGCAAGTTTAAGTTCCCGGCAACCGAGTCGCACCTGTGACGATTGCTACACGCGGCGGTGCGCTGCATCACATCGGGAGAACACTTACAAGCTCTAACCTTTCATTTAAACCTTGCTCGCCTGCTGTTGGCGGTGTGCGAAGGTGCGATTTGCCGGAGCGCGTAGTGGGTTAAGCGATTGGGAATCGGGCTACAACGCCTCCCATCCGGGTTCAACTCCCGACGCTCCGGCCAAAGTTTTGGGTCCTGTTCGCCAGCCGCTCGCTCCCCCCGAACGGCGGATGAGGTGGATCGTGCACTGGAGACGCTGGTTCTGCTCCCTGTTGAATTTCCTGAGAGTGCACCGGCCAGACTGCGAACACTGCAATGAGTACGTAAAGTGCTGGGGAACAGACATTCGAAAGCGCCTCGACCAGTTGCGCTGACCGGCCAGTCTGACGTTGTTCCCGCCTGAAAAATCGAAGGCCGGGTTCCCGGATTCTTCCGGTCCCAGCCTCGAGTGCATCAACTTAAGAGAGTCTAATTGCCGGTCTTTGCGGCACTGGCTGCCTCGGTATTGTTAACGCTGTTATAGCGGCTGAGGTGCGGCATGAAGGGCGTGACCTCAAATGGCATCTTCTCGCGGGGCGAAGTGATGGCTACGGGCGGGCTCTTCACCAATTCGACCCGATCGTCCCACGGATTCATCTTTACCCGTCCGCCCAGCGGCAGGGCGGCGACCTGGTCCAGCTTGTTAATGTCCAGTTCTGGTGCAGTCTCCATTAAATCAGCCATGCGAATGACGGCGCCCTTTTCCACCAGCCCATTGCCCAGGTGAGGCGTCAAAAGGCCATTGAGCGCCGGGGCCCGGGCTGCCAACATGCGCAGAAATAGTCCGGCGCTGCCGAGCTTCTGCGCGTAGGGCGAGTTTTTCAGCATCTCTTCCGCTGTCTTGTCGGCGGCAGCTTCTTCCTCGGGGCTGTGGCGGAAGCCGAGATTCTGATAAGTCGATTCATCTGAGAACAGCATGCGGTCGTTGAAAGCGTACTTGCTGCCCAGATTGTGCGCCAAAACGATGTGCGCCAGTTCATGCGACAGGACCATGGCGAGCGAAGCTTCGTCCGGTAGCGTGTCGATCAGTCCGCGGCTGAGTACGATGGTGTTGCCCACGTGGAAAGACTCCAGTGGCGAAGTCAGCATCACCCGCGCACGGACCGGTCTAGTCAGATCAATGTTGTTGGTGATTTCCAGATTGTTGATGACTGTCTGAAGAACTTTGTCGACGTCGCCGGCCGGCGCCAACAGACCGGCGTGTTCCAGGCGTTCAACGACGTTGTTTTCAGCTTCCTGTTGGAAAGCACGTATGCTCTCGACCGGGCTGGCGTCCTGGGCAGCTGCGCTTTCGTCTTTTACGGTGGACTCCACGAGCACCTGAGTCAGCTCATCTTCGCTGCTGCTCTTATTCAGATCATAGCCCCAGATCCGGCTCTGGGCCTTGAACGCAACCTTGTTCTTGGCGCCGAAACTGAAGTCGCCTTCTTCGCTGTAAATGTAAGCCGGCACCCAGTATCCGGGTACCAGGTTCAAGCGCCAGCTATCCATGTGGAAGAAGTAGGCATTTTTCGGACGCGGTGCATAGGTGCCGTTCAGGCGAACGATGTTGAAGTCCTGATCTTCAACCCAGATGCGGCCCAGGAAGCGCCCATTACCAGAGCCCTTCTTGGGAGTGACGTCAAACACGAGGCAACGGACTTCGCCAAGAAACTCGCGGCGCACATACTGGAAATCGTAGTGTTGTTTGTCGAAGTCGCTGCGATCGGCAAAGATCATCCAGGAAAATCCCAGCGGCTGGTACTGCACCTTGAATAGACGAGTAAAGCCGCCGAGCAGGTGCTTTTCCATGCTGTCGTCGTTGAGAAAGCTCCTGCGATCAATAGACTCACTGAGGTCGACGCGGCCGAGGAAATAGCGATCATCTTTGGGTACGGGGCCAAGTTGCGCATCCCACTGCAGGTTCTGCAGATAAGTCTCGACGATCGGTGTGCGCGTCTTCAGCATCTCCATCAACCCGAGCTCGCGCTGGACAATGCGGTCCACCACCTGATCGAGCGTGGTCGGGGCGGTCTGAACCTGCTGCGCCTGCGCGGCAACCGCCTGTACAGGTGTGGGCTGCGGAGCGGCAGGTTGAGCCGCCGGAGCCGAAATCGAGATCGTGGGTTGCCCCGCGGGTTGGGTGCTCTGCACCGGTTGCGATTGCTGTGCGAACGCGCTGACCGTGATCAGCAGGAGTGCAGTAAAGGTTGTTTTCAAAGTACACATGACTCGTCCCTTTCCCATTTCTGTTCAATAAGCCAACTGGAAAACTACATGTACGATCGCCGTGGAATCCATCGGCTGACCGTTGCGCATAGCCGGCTTGAAGCGCATCTTGGCGGCCGCCGCGATAGCCGCCTCATCCAGCCCATGTCCCATCCCGCGGACAACGCGATTCACGTGTATCTGTCCGCTCGAGCCGAACATCACTTCCAGGAGAACTTCGCCTTCCAGCCTGAGCTGGCGGGCCTCCTGGGTGTATGTAGGGTTGGGTTTGTACGTTATCTCGACCGGGGTCGTTGCCGGACCGGTTTCAATCTGACGCTGCGGGCGCTGTGCGCTGGGCGCTTCCTGGCTGGCAAAGCCGGCATTCTGGATGGACCCACGCCCCGGACTGCGTCCGTCACCCTGGCCAGGCGTCGCGATTCCACTGCCAAAACCCGCGCTCGCGATGTTTCCTGGTATGCCTTTCGCGCCACCTGTGCCATTGCCTTTACCAGGTCCGCTGGGCAAATCAAAAGATCCTGTGCTTGCGATCTGCAGGTGCGCGTTCGGCTTGCCTTGGCCCGGAATACCATTGGGATCACCAAAGCCGCCGGTCTGAACTTTCTGAATCGGAGCATTGACCGTGGCCGGAGCCGAACTGCCAAATTCTCCGGTGTGGACTACCATGGCAGGGCGTGCTCCGCCGGTTTTGAAGACTGTTGGCGTAAATTGTGGAGTCGTTGTGATCCTGGGCGGCGCCGTCTCCGGCTGCGCCGCTTTCGGAGTGGGCACTTCATGCGGAACCTGCAGGCGCGCGGTTGCTGTCACTTGTGGCGTCGCAACGGGCGGCAACTTTTTCTGCGCAATCGGTTGACGTGGCGGCTCCGGCTTGGGCGGAACCAGGTCCACCGGAATCCAACTGGAGATGTGATAGCGAGTTAACTGGATATGCTCCGGAAACAGCAGGCCCAGATTGATCAGCAGAAGCACGAGCAGTACCACAGCCGCGTAGCTGGTCGCCATCGCGCGCCGATTGACCTTGTGCTCCGGCAGGAGCCCTAACGTCAGGCTGACTCCAGATCTTGACATTGTTGTTCTTGTGCTCCAAGGGGGATGCCCGAGCCTGGGGGAAAGTGCGCGGGTGGAGTTCTTAAGTTAGGACATAAGGGTGACGCGGTAAACGTGTCTGCTGCCCATGTACTTCAGTAATAGCAGCGTTCCAAAACGCAACAAGTGCAAGATTCAATGGATGTTGTGGGCGCGCTGAGGCTGCGAGAACAGGTAGAACACCGGCACACCGGCCAGAATGATCAGGGTTCCTAAGGCAGAGTCCCAGAAATCGCCTGCAAACGTGTAATAGAGAAGGACGGCCGACGCAATGAGGAAGAGGGCAGGTACGAACGGATAACCCCACACCTTGTAAGGGCGTTGAGCGCCAGGATCGCGCCGGCGGAAAACGAACACTGTGCTGGCGGTAATCATGTAGAACAGCCATTCGGCAAAAATAGCCAGCGAAAAAAGTTGTCGAAAACTGCCGCCCACCAGGAGGAGGAGAATTGACAGCACCGCCTGCACGATGATGGACAGGGAGGGCGTGTGGAAGCGAGGATGAACTCCGGCCAGGGCGTGGAAAAAATAACCATCGCGCGCCACGGCGAAAGGAACGCGGGCACCGCTCATGGTTGTGCCATTCAATGTGACCAGCATGGATAGTGCCATGCCGGCGGAGACGATACTGGCACCCAGGCTGCCCATTACGAGGGCAGCTGCGTCTGAGGCGGGCCGCTCCGAGTTGGCGATGGTGGAGGCGGGCATCACGTACTGCACAGCAGCGTTCATCAAGATGTAAAGCGCTCCGACGATGGCGACGCCAACGATAAGGGCAATCGGAATGCTTCGTTCGGGACGCCGAATTTCGCCGGCAACCTGGTTCAAATCATTCCAGCCGTCGTAAGCCCAAAGCGCGGCCACTAAGGCTGCCATGAAACCCGCGATGCCACCCTTGGCACCAGGATAACTCCCAGAAAAATTTGTCCAGCTTCCCTCGCTATAGCTGAATCCCAGGCCTACGATTCCCAGAATGATGGCAACTTTCAAGACTGTGAACACCAGCTGGAATTCGCCCGCCTTCTTAATTCCCACGTAATTGAGGATGGAAATTAATATGGCGGCGGCGATTGCCACCAGTTGTCCGTAGCTGATCGCAAAGGGGACGGTGACGATATGGCGCGAGAAAAAAGAAAAAATCGAAAATGTGCCGAGGATGCGGACGAAGCCGGTGGTGATGGTCGCGATCGATGCCGGCTTGGAAATGAGAAATGTAGTCCAGGCATACAAAAATCCGGCGAGTGGGCCATAACCGTCTCGCACATAAACATATTCGCCGCCTGCTTCCGGCTTCATCGCGCCTAGCTCCGCGTAGGTAAGCGCTCCGAAGAAGGAGAGCAGACCCCCGACCAGCCAGGCGAGATAGACCAGCCTTGCGGAGCCTACGGCTTGCATCATTTCGGCGGGGACCAGGAATATCCCGCTGCCTATGATGGTGCCGACTACCACCGCTCCCGCGTGGCTGACACCAAGATCACGAGCGAGATCAGGACGGGTCGAGGTTCTAGCGGCTGTCTCTGGCGGCATTGGGAGGTGAGTATACGCGAAAAGTTTCAAGAAAAAACTTAACCGCAAAGAGCGCAAAGGAGTTGCAATGGACGCAAAGATCCTCCGCGAACTTCGCGCCTTTCCTGGCGACCTTTGCGGTTAAAGGTTTTCAGCCGGAGGCTCGCGGTAGTTGTTCACCATGCGTTTGATCCCACTTTGAGCAACATGAAAGTTAATGAGCAGCCCTACCGGAATATTCAATCGTCGCAAGTGCGAAAGCAGCCGCGCTTCGTCCACCAGGTGCAGGACCTCCTTGCATTTCAGTTCAACAATGACTCTGCCTTCGATAACCAGATCAGCGCAGAAACCGCAATCCAGCTTGATGGATTCATAACTCAATGGAACTGGCTTCTGGCGTTCCACGCGGAATCCGAGCTTTTCCAGTTCGCAAGCCAAGCAGGCTTCATAAGCTGACTCCAATAACCCCAGTCCCAGTCGGCGATGTCTTCTGATGGCGGCACCGATAATTTCTGGGGCCAGATCATTACTGCTACGCACAGTCAATCTCCGATTAACGTACTGCCTAAATATCCAACTCCAAACGTTACCACTGTGCCGATGGCCACATACCAGGTCCAGGGAATTTGCGTTCCCTGCCACACATACAGTTCCGTGACGAAGCCGCACAACATACCCACGATGGCGCCATTCTGATTGGCGCGACGCGTCAGAACTCCCAGAAGAAACACCCCCAACAGAGCACCATAGGCTACCGAAGCGATTGACAATCCGACTTCCACAACGCGAGCGACTCTATGGAGCGACAGGACGGCTAACACGAAGAGCACTAGAGCCCAGAACAACGTGGCAAGGCGCGAGAGTTGCACGCGGCGCCGTTCTTCAGTTTGAGGCTTACGACGTAGGTAGAAGTCAATGATCGAGCTGGATGACAAGGAATTCAGCGCAGCGCTGAGATTGGACATAGCTGCGGCCAAGATCGCGGCGATCAGCAGGCCCGAGATGCCATGCGGCATGCGGCTGACAATGAATGTGGGATAGATAAAATCAGCTTTCCCGAAAGCTGTCGAAGGCACGCGGTAAAAGGCGTATAGCATTACACCGAGAATCAGAAAGAGCGCGAATTGAAAAAGAATCGCGACCCCGCTGGTAAGCAACGCGGTGACCGATTGCTTCTGATTGCGCGCCGCCAGCAAGCGCTGCACGATGAGCTGATCGGTTCCATGGCTGGCAGTCGTGAGGAAAGCCCCGCCCAGGACACCGGCCCAGAAGGTATACGGCTTCCAGAAGTCGGGGCTGAAATCAAACACGCGCAGTTTGCCCATGTTGTCGGCCAAACTGTGGATTGCCGGCCATCCACCCGGCACCAGATGCAGTATCGTGAAGAGTCCGACCAGAGTTCCTCCCACATAAATAATGGTCTGTACGACATCGGTCCAAATCACGGCCGTGAGGCCGCCTTCAAACGTATAGAGCACAGTCAGGGCTGTGATGATCGCAATGGAGGCGATCTCGCCCGTTCCTAATGCAATCGTCACTACGATCGCCACGGCGTATACACGAACTCCTTCGGCAGCCGCCCGTGTCAGCAGGAATAGGCCGGCCGTCAACGAACGTAGACGGCCTCCAAAGCGGCTCTCGATCAGTTGGTAAGCGGTATATAAGTCGCCACGGAAGTAATGGGGAAGCAGAATGAAACTGATGATCACCCGGCCTACCAGGTAGCCAAGGACTACCTGCAGAAATTGCAGGTTGGTGTCGTAGGCCAGTCCGGGGATGCTGATGATGGTGAGCGTGCTGGTTTCGGCAGCGACAATCGAAAGAGCAATCGCCCACCACGGAATATTGCGGTCGGCGAGGAAATAGTCCTTCAACGAGCGCTGGCGTTTGCGAAAACGAAGGCCAAACAGAGTTATGCCGGCCAAGTAAATCGCAATAATAAGGAGGTCAACTTTGTTCAGTCCCATGACAGTTGTGCTAACCAACAGAGATTCCTGGCGGGCTGAAACCCGCTCGGGATGGCAAGCTTTTTTGACTGACAACGAGCTTCCCGTGCGGTTCTAGAGTAACGGGCTTTGCTTCCTGAGGGAGCAATTACTTGGCGTGGGTATCTATTTCGCAAAGGCTGAGAGTCGAGCCAACGGTTGTGGTAGAAGTAACCGGTGGCCCTCTTTCTAGGAATCGACGGCGGCGGAACCAAGACCACTTGCGCCGTGGGCGACGAGACCTCGTTGTTGGCCAGCGCCACGGCCGGCGCCAGCAACATGATTCGCGTCGGTGAAGCCCAGGCTCGCAGCGCGCTGCATGAGGCCATTCAGCAAGCAGCCCGCGCCGCAGCAGTTGAGCCGGGACAAATCCAGCGCGCCTGTATAGGCACTGCAGGTGGCGCGCGGACGCAGGTTGCCGCCAAGGTGCGGCACATTGTCGCCGAACTCGTTCCGGGAGAAATTCAGGTTGTCGGCGACACGGTGATCGCCTTGCAGGCGGCGTTTAGCGGCCGCCCAGGCGTCGTCGTTATTGCAGGCACAGGTTCCATCGCATACGGCAAAAATGCGCGGGGCCAGACGGCACGCGCGGGCGGCTGGGGATTTGCCATTTGTGACGAGGGCTCTGGACACTGGATCGGCCGCTCAGCCATTACCGCGACTGTCCACGCTCACGATGACGGCGGAAGTTCCAGCCTGCTCCAGGTGATCGGCAAAGCCTGGGGCTTGGAGAATTTGGATGACCTGGTCAGGGCAGCCAATGCTACACCGCCACCGGATTTCTCCAGTCTCCTGCCCCATGTCCTTTCGGCTGCCGATGCCGGAGATGCGTTAGCACGTACGGTGCTGACGCAGGCCGGGGCTGAACTGGCCGCCATTGCCAAGATTGTGATTGGCCGTCTTTTTCTCGAGGAGCCAATCGTCCCGGTGGCCATGTCCGGAGGTGTATTTCGTAACGCTGCGCTGGTGCGACAGGTTTTTTACAATAGTCTGCGTTCCGAATATCCGAACGCCACAGTCGGCTCCGCGGTTGTCGAGCCGGTAAAGGGAGCATTGGACCTGGCGCGCCAAGGAGTGTAGCGTTTCCGTTCTGGCGGGTGTCGCGCCGGTGAACGCTACCGTGTCATGAGTTCGAACGAGTCCACAGGTGAGCGAACCGCCTCTTCTGAAGTTCCGCAAGAACTAGAAGGGCAGTCTGCTCAAAGTTTGAGGAACACGGCTTCCGATCCTGGGCTGACAGAGGACCTTGCACTTAGGTTGCTGAAGCGCCCCGGCTTGGGCCCGGAGGACTTGGAGGCGTTGAGTAAGAACGCCAATTTAGGAAAGTTGAGGAAGGTGCGGCGGGCGTTGGTGGAACATCCCAAAACACCTCGCCATGTTTCGCTTCCAATGCTCCGCCATCTTTACACCTTTGACCTGATGCAGGTCGCCCTCACACCCGTAGTGCCTGCCGACATTAAGCGAGCTGCCGAGGAAGCCCTCCTCACCAGGCTGGAAACCATTTCGTTAGGCGAGAAATTGTCCTTGGCTCATCGCGCTTCCGGGCGGATTGCGGAAGAGCTACTGTTAGAGAAAGAGCCGCGCGTCATGCATGCTGCCTTGGAGAACCCACGCCTGAGCGAATCCTCGATTGTGAAAGCAGTAGTACGGCACGACGCGCGCATAAACCTCGTCGAAGCCATTTGCCAGCATGCGAAATGGCCCTTGCGACGAGAAGTTCGCGTCGCTCTGCTGCGCAACGAGAAAACACCTCTCGCCAAGGCACTGGAATTCGCTCGCTCACTGCCGCCTGCCGTTCTGCGGGAGATCTTGCAGAACTCGCGTTTGCCGGCAAGCACGAAGACGTATCTTTTCAAAGAACTGAAGCATCCCGCGCATTAACCAGTCGTGAACAAACCAGCGGTGCATAGCCGGGAAGTAATTGACCATCAATACCATTCAGATTACGATCAAACAAGAATATCCAGCATTTCTGGGAGCGATGGGATGCGAAGGTCTCGGTGCCTGAAGATCCTAAGCGCCATGATGGCGTTTCTTTCTCCGGCTGCTTTAATTGCCGCCGACCCCAGCCCCACCGCGATGCTTTACGTTCACGGGGCGACGATGCTGAACGGCAGCAGCGTGGCAAGTTCATCGGCACTCTTTTATGGCGATTTCGTCCAGACCAAGGCGGACTCGGCCGCCAGCATCAACGCCACTGGCTCGACCGTCGTCATTTTGAACAACTCGCTGATCCAGTATGAGGGAGGCGCCGTGAAGTTGGAGCACGGAGCCGTAGCGGTGGCCACCTCGAAATTGCTTGCCGCTCGTATCGGTGACGTTACCGTATCACCGGCCGCAGGTGTTTGGACGGAATTTGAAGTGGGAGCGTTCGGTGGGAAGATTCAGATTGCGGCGCGCAAGGGCCACCTGACCATCAGCGACACTACTGGGACCACCACTCTCGCTCAGGGTCAGCAGACGACGCGAGACGAATCAGAATCTCAGCAATCGCCGGAGCATAACAGAAAGAGAATGGGAGCCGCTCCCCCTGCAGTGGGAGCGATTCTCGATTCCAATCTGGCAAAGTGGATAGCTACCGGCGTGGTTGCGGCCGTGACCGCCTGGGTTTTGTGGCAGGGCGACGACCCGCTGAGTCCCGATGGTCAGTAAAATCCTGGGCCCCCAAAACCTTCCAATCCGTAGACATCGACCAAATGGCCCTGTAGCCGACAAGATCGTTGCCACAGGCATGAGAGAACCCCGGCGCCTAATTTCTTTTGGCTTTCTAAACCATCTCCACAACCTGGTTCGCCACTCCCAGCAGGGCAGGAAGACTCTCCAGAATCACCGGGTTGCGTTCTGGCTGAATGATGCCTGGTTCTGCCCGATCACAGAGTAGCGGCTAACCGTGAACAGGCTAGTGCCCGCCATCTGCGCCAACTCTTCCGAGGACAGGCAATGCATGCACGGTTCGCTGCGACGACCGGGCCTTGATCAAAGAGACCAAGCACAAGGCGCATAAGTCTCTGTTTCTTATATGGATCTGATCACGGGGAAAGTATTAATTCCACAATGGAGGCTTTTCCTGTACTCTCACCATGGAGGATTATGCATGTTTAGTATTTCCCGCGTGAAAATGGGATGGATGGCGATACTCGCCACCACTCTGCTAGCTGCAGCGGCGGCTGCACAAACCGCTTCAACACCCAAAGCACAAACCGCCTCAGCCCCCAAGGCTAAAGAAGTTCGCGCCGCTAAGACCGAGGAAGCGCCGAAGGCTCAGGAGTCTTCCGCCTTCAAGACCCCAAAGGAGAAGCAGAGCTATGCCATTGGCATGGACCTCGGCAACCAGCTTCGTCGGATGTCAATCGATGTGGACCCCGATGTCTTTAGCAAGGGGCTGAAGGACAGTGTTTCGGGCAGCAAGACAATGCTGACCGAGGAGGAGGCCCGTGCCGTGATTTCGGAAATCCAGGCTGAGGCGAAGCGGAAGATTGCGGAAGCCAGGAAATCGGCGGGCGCCGACAACAAGACAGCCGGAGAAGCCTTTCTAGCGCAAAACAAGAACAAGGAAGGCATAGTCACTCTGCCTAGCGGCTTGCAGTACAAAGTCCTCAAGGCCGGGGAAGGCATCAAGCCGACTCTGGACGATACGGTCGTGTGCGGTTACCGCGGGACTCTCATTGATGGAACCGAATTCGACAGCTCCTACAAGCGTAACCAGCCCGCCACCTTCCCCGTCAAAGGGGTCATCAAGGGGTGGACCGAGGCGCTGCAACTCATGCCGGTCGGTTCCAAGTGGGAGCTCTTCGTTCCTCCTGACCTGGCTTACGGCGACCGAGGCGCGGGTGACGTGATCGGCCCGGACGCTACTCTAGTTTTCGAGGTGGAGTTGCTCTCCATCCAGGCAAAGAAATAGTTCTTCCCATCAAGGTCATTTGCTTGAGTAAAAAAGGCGGCGCCCTATAAACGGGCCGCCGCTTTGTTTGTCTGGATTTGCGAATTGTGGTTAGTGGGCTGCGACCGCAGCGGTTGCGTCCACCAGGCCGAAGTTGAACAACGCGTCATATCCGTTCTTCCCGAGATTCTGGGCGGTCCGTTGCAGGATGGTGCGGATTTGGGCCGGGCTCAGGCTCGGGTTAGCCGACTTGACTAGAGCTGCCACGCCAGCTGCGATCGGGGTTGCGGCGCGCTGGTGCCGATGGCCTGCACATACCAGCGATGGGTCTCGGGATTTCCATTGGCGGCGAAGAAGCTGAAGCAACCAAAGCTGAATCCCGGCGCGGGCAGACCATCGACGGTACCAGGCTTGCCCGGGCTGCATGCCCCGCGCACGTAGCCGGTGGGAAAGGGGGCTCCAAAAGCGGGCAGACTTCCACCCGGCGCGGACAAGCCGTGCAGGTTGGAGCCGAAGTCGCTATAAAACGCGAGCCCATCGGGACCTGTGGCGCAGGTTGCATTCGGATTCAGGTTTTCCACGCAATCCGGATTGGTCGTGGCCATCACTGCAATAATGTTCGAGGCCTGGGCGGGGAGGTCGACATAGGACCGGATACGGCCAAGGTCAAGACCCGCGTTGCCGGCCGCAGCGAATACGATAGCCCCGTGGGAATTGACAAAGTTCGCTACGCGGTTGAATGAGCTCCACAGCCGGGTTTGCCCCTGTGCGGTGCGGGGGAAAAAGCCACCCAGTGACATGGAGATTACATCCGCACGGTGGGCCACTGCATCCACCATTCCTTCCAGGGTCCAGGAAAACAAGCCGCTGCCGCCACCGAACAGGCAGCGGTTTAAGGTGTTGTCCGCAAATCCCGGGGGCAGCGGGTCCTCGGAGGGGACGCGCTGCAGGACTTTGATATTCATGATCTGAGCCTCAGGCGCCACGCCGATCACCAAGCCTCCACCGATATTGCCCGCTGCCAGCGACGAGGTCCATGTCCCATGACCCACCTGGTCCTCAGGACCGCCATCGTCACAGGCAGATGGGAACTGTGCTGGGTTGGCTTCGCTCTTGACGAAGGCCACTTTGGGGTTGCCGTTCACCGTGCCGCTGACGTCCGGGTGTTCGGAAGAAATGCCGGTATCCAGTATGGCAATCTTCACGCCTGCGCCAAAGGTTTTATCCCAGGCTCCTTTGGAACCGCCCAGAACGACGCCCCCTTATTGATGCGGCTTTTCACGAGGTAAAGCTCTCTGGGCTAACCGACTTGAGGCAGGCTAGCGATTCCCAATTTGGGCTAGATGGCGTGGGTAGTGCGTTGACATGACATCATTTTCGCGCTCAGATGAGACCAGCAACTTAGGCATATCAGCTTGGCATACGAAGTGACCGGAGGACCAGGTCTTGGCGCCGTGCGAAGGAGGCGCACGGATGGAATTCCTATGCAAGTTTTGTGGCAAGAGAGAAGATGAGCCTCAAGGCTGGCTGGTGGCGTTCGAACTCACTACGCCGGGTAGGGACGTGAGAAATACGATCTTCCTAGCTGACCGATGGGACGGGAGCACGGCTCTTCAGGAGGGTGCGCTGCATTTGTGCTCGCAGCGATGCCAAGAAGAATACCTGATTACGTGGCGCGAACAATCCGCGGCGTAAGTGGGGCGCGAGTTGACCGCTTACTGTCCATTCGAGATCTGCCCTCTTAGCCTGGCCGAAGGCAACGCATTCACGTTCCAGCCGCCGCCTAATGCCTTGATCAGCAAGACGCTGGCCGACATGCGTCGGCGCAGGATGTCGACTGCAAGCCTCTGGTTCGCCAACGCGGTGCTTTGCGCAGTGAGAACTTCCAGATAGCTCACTACACCCCCTTTATAGCGGTTAACCGATAACTCGAGCGAATGCTGAGCTGCGGCTACGGCTCCGTCTTGAGTCTTCGACTCGCCGTCAAGAATGCGAAGGGCGGCAAGGTTGTCTTCCACCTCTTGAAACGCGCCCAGCACGGTCTCGCGGTAATTGGCAGCCGTCTGTTCGTAGGCTGCCCGGGCCTGCTGGTTTAATGCGCGACGGCGGCCTACGTCAAACGCCGTGACGGTTGCCGAGATTCCTGCCGCTAGGAATCCGCTCGGACCTTGCAACAAGGTCGTCAGCTTAGTGCTCTCGAAACCTCCCGTTCCGTTCAAAGCAACCGCGGGGAAATATGCTGTGCGCGCCACACCGATTCTCGCGCTGGCCGCTGCCATTCTCCGCTCCGTAGCGGCTATATCAGGGCGCCGCTCCAGCAGATCGGAAGGCAGCCCGGGAGGAATTGCCGGAGGCGGGGCGCGCAGCGGCAGAGTTGGCAGGCTGAATGTCGAAGCCGGTTGACCGACCAGCACGGCGATGGCGTGCTCAAACTGCGCACGCTGGATCTGAAGGTCCAGAGCCTGAGAACGAGTTGTTTCCAACTGGGTCTGCGCTTGGGCGACGTCTACGGCGGAAGAAACGCCGCCTCGGTAGCGGTTCTGCGTCAGCTCGAGTGCTTTTTCAAAGGCGGTGACATTGGAGTTAAGGAGTTGCTCTTCCGCGTCGAAACTGCGCATCTGAAAATAATCGACAGCCAATTCGGCGTGCAGACTCAGACTGACTGATTCCAGGTCTGCCGCCGTGGCTTGGGCGCCCGCACGTGCGGCCTCGACCGTGCGCCGCACCCTCCCCCAGACATCGGGCTCGTAAGAGACATCCACGGGCAGCCCGATGTCGGTGTAACTATTCTTGGAAGCAAGGCTGCGCGTAGGACGGTTTTTGGACTGCTGGATCCTGGTTGCGGACAACCCGACCGTGGCCGTCGGGTAATAGTCGGCGCCTTCGAAGCGTACCAAGGCGCGCGCCTGTGCAAACTGTGCCTGCGCAGCTCTAAGAGTCTGGTTGGAGACGTTGATCTGTTCTTCCAGCGCGTTTAGTTCGGGATCCTGAAAAATCTCCCACCATTTGCCGCGCAATACCTGGTCAGAAGGGTGCGCTTGCTTCCAACCTTGAGGAACTTCTTTGAATGCTGGCGGAACCGGTGTGGACGGGCGAGAATAACGCGGACCTACCGCGCAGCCTCCGAAAAATAGAAGACTGACACCCGCAAGGAAGAGTTTCCCTGCGGGAGAATACACCCTCATTTCTCCAGTCCTTTTTGCTGTTGCTGCTCTTCAGGGCTTGAGGTTTGGGAGATTCGCACCGTTTGCCCCGAAACCAGGGAATCCGGTGGGTTCACGATGACGGCCTCATTCCCGGTTAGGCCGCCAACCACTTCGACCTCAGTTCCGAAGTCATGGCCGACGGTGATCCGCTTCAGCTCGGCGTGGTGTTCGTCGCGGACGGTTGCCACCTGAAGTCCTTCAGAACGAAATATGAGGCTGTTTGCCGGCACCAGCAGGGAGGAGACCGCCGTAGGGAGTTTCAGATGAACTTCCGCGTACGCACCTGTGAAGAGGGTGCCGGTCGGATTATCCACCAGGATTTCGACGAGCAGCGTGCGCGTTGCCTGATCAATAGCGTTAGCCGTGCGCACCAATTTGCCCGGGAAACGACGTCCAGGAAATTCCGACAACGTCAGGTCGGCCGTAAGTCCGGGTTTGGCTGCTTGCGAGTAGGCTTGCGGCACAGTCACATAAACTCGTAATTTCGAAGGTTGTGAAATGTGGAATAGTTCTGTCCTCTGTCCGCCACTGCTGCCAGAATCGATCAACGCGCCGATGTCCGTATTTCGCGCGGTAATCACGCCATCAAATGGGGCGTAGATCTTTTCGAACGACTGCACTTGTTCGAGCCGACTTACGTTGGCGAGCGCCGATTGCATGATCGCCTGCTTGGCCGCATAGTCGCCGGCCGCGTTGTCGGCTTCTTGCTTGGAAACGGAGTCCGTTTTGAGCAAGTCTCGATACCGCTCGGCAGTAAGTTTGGAGAGGTTGAGGTTGGCTTCGGCCGTGGCAAGGTCGGCACGCGCCTGACGCAATTGCTGATCGATTTCCGGAGTCTCAATTTCCGCGAGCAACTGGCCGGTTTTGACATGCGCTCCGATATCCGCATACCAGCGCTTTAAGTATCCGTTCGTACGAGCGTAGATGGGAGCGTCGGCAAAAGCCTGCACGTTGGCGGGTAGGACAATTTCCTGCGCCGGAGCGGATTGCTTGGGAAGAACAACCGAAACCGTCGGCACAGCCAGATCCGCGGTTTCTTTGCGTAGTGTCGCGCGCGCCTGGATGCGAGGTAAGATTCCGGAAATTACAACGCCGATCACGGTCACGAATGCGAACAGGATAATCCACCAGTGATGACGGCTCCGATTGGAGAAGGAGGGATTCTCGCTTCGCGACCCGGTAATTCCGTATTCTATCTTCATCGAGGTTCCTACTAGAGTATGACAGATGAACCGAGTTACTGCCGGGATTCAGCTTGTGCTCGTCGAACCCGAATCCCGTGCAGCACACTATAAAAGACCGGCACAAAAAACAGTGTCGCCACGGTTGCAAACAGCAGCCCACCAATCACAGCGCGTCCAAGCGGGGCGTTCTGTTCACCCCCTTCACCCATACCAATTGCCATCGGCACCATACCGATCATCATGGCGAGGGCGGTCATCAGCACGGGCCGAAAGCGCGTAAAGCCCGCATCCAGCGCAGCACTGACTGCATCCTTGCCCTCCGCCATTTGTTCTTTGGCGAAACTCACAACCAGGATGCTGTTCGCCGTGGCCACGCCCATGCACATGATAGCTCCCGTAAGGGACGGAACGCTGATCGTCGTATGCGTGATGAACAGTATCCAGACGATGCCAGCCAAGGCCGCAGGAAGCGCCGAGATGATAATGAAGGGATCCAGCCAGGACTGAAAGTTCACTACAATCAGCAGATATACCAGCAAGATCGAGAAGAAAAGGCCACCGAGCAGGCCCAGATAGGAGGAACGCATGGTGTCGATCTGACCACGCACAACCACTTGCGAGCCACGCGGCAAATCCTGCTTGCGCTCCTGAACGATTTTGTTGATCTCGCGAGCCACGCCACCCAGGTCGCGACCATGAACCGATCCGTAAATATCAATGACGGGCTGGATGTCGTAGTGCGATACCACGGCCATCCCGGCGCCCCGGCTGATGGAAGCCAGATTCCCAAGTATTTCCGAGTGCGCCCTATTCGGGCCGGCCACCGGGATATTCTCCAGGCTCTGCAAGGAGTCGACGCGGTATTGAGGCGTCTGGGTCGTGATCGAATAGCTTACGCCGTTTTTTGGATCGAGCCAGAATGTTGGAGCAGTCTGAAAACTTCCGCTCAGCGAGATGAGCAAGTTGCTGGCAATATCGCGCTCGGTGAAGCCCACCTGTTCTGCCTTCGTTCGGTCCACATTAATGTGCAGGTAAGGCTGGTCGGACGGCTGCTGAATGCGCAGATCGACGGCTCCTGGGATGTACTGGATCTCCTGCAGCAACTTGTTGGCGAACTGACGGTCCGCTTCCAGGTCGCGTCCCACGACCTGTATGTCAATCGGCGCCGGCAAGCCGAAATTCAGGATTTGGCTCACAATGTCGGCTGGTAAGAATGCGAATGTCACCCCCGGAAACTGCTTGGCCAGCTTAAGGCGCAGATCATGAACGTAGCTGGCGGTTGGATAATGATGCTCTGACAAGCTCACCAGAATATCGGCATCGCCTGACCCGATGGGTGCGGATGTGCTGTATGACAGGTTGATGCTGCTGTAAGGCAGCCCGATATTGTCAATGAGGCTGGAGATCTCAAGCGGCGGAATCTGCTCGCGAATGGATCGCTCCACCAGGTCACATAGCCGAGCGGTCTCTTCAATCCGCGTTCCAGCCCGAGCTCGCACATGCAACTTGAATTGCCCACTATCCACTTGCGGGAAGAAATCCTCGCCCAGCCAGGGAATCAGGAAAACCAGCGAGACCACGCAGACCGCGAAGAAAACAGCCAGGAAGACTCGCCGGTGATCCAGGCACAACCCCAGCAACTCACGATACCTTTCACGGAAGCCCTCAAACGCTTTCTCAAATCGGAGCTGCATCCGAACCAGCGGATTTCGGCTAGACGTGGGCAAGTGGCTTGCTTCCTCCTCATGCCCCCGCAGCAGGTATTTCGCCATGGTCGGCACTAGCGTCCGGGACAGCAAATAGGAGGCCAGCATGGCGAACACCACCGCTTCCGCCATGGGAACGAAGAGGTATCGCGCCACGCCTGTCAGGAAAAACATCGGAACAAACACAATGCAGATCGCCAACGTAGACACGAACGCCGGAACCGCGATCTGCTGCGCGCCGTCCAGGATTGCCTGCTGAATTTCTTTTCCCTGAGCGATGTTTCGGTTGATGTTCTCGATCTCGACGGTGGCGTCGTCCACCAGTATGCCAACCGCCAGGGCCAGACCGCCCAGCGTCATGATGTTGATCGTCTCGCCCAGAGCGCTGAGCACGATGATGGAAGTCAGGATCGAAAGTGGGATGGAAACCGCAATAATAATGGTGCTCCGCCAATTTCCGAGAAAGACCAGGATCATGAATCCGGTCAGGCAGGCAGCAATAATCGCTTCTTTAAGCACGCCATTTATGGAAGCGCGGACAAACAGAGACTGGTCGGCCAGCGGTTGTACCTGAAGGTCCTGCGGCAGGCTCGCCTCAACCTGGGGCAGCAGTCGTTTAATCCCCGAGATGATGTCCAGGGTGGAAGCATTGCCGTTCTTCTGCACGGTCAGCAAAGACGCTCGTGTTCCATTGACGCGGACGATGTTGGTCTGCGGCGGAAAACCATCCCGCACGTGAGCAACGTCCCGAATGTAAATGGTCGTGCTGCCCACGTTCTTGATGGGAAGATCATTGAGTTCGCGTACGGTTTGCGGACTCCCATTGAGATCCACGTTGTACTCAAACTCGCCAATCTTAGATGTGCCGGCCGGCAAAATCAGATTTTGCGCGCTGATGGCATTGACGACATCCACCGGCGATAGTCCCCTGGCTTGCAGCGCGTTGGTGTCAAGATCCACCTCGACCTGGCGCTGCTTGCCGCCGTAAGGCCAGGGAATCGCTACTCCCGGAATTGTTACCAGGCGGGTGCGAAGAAAATTGACCCCCAGGTCGAACAGTTGCTGCTCAGAGAGCGTGTGTCCGGACAATGCAAGCTGGAGGATGGGGACCGTGGAAGCGCTGTAAGTGATAACCAGCGGCGGCGTCGTTCCAGGCGGTAGTTGCCGCAACTGTGTTTGCGAGATCGCAGTGATTTGCGCGAGAGCCTTCTCGATCCTAACGTTCGGCTGAAAAAAGACCTTCACCACGGCGATGCCGTTCAGTGACTGCGACTCTATATGCTGGATATCATCTACCGTCGTGGTCAGCGCGCGCTCGGTCTGCGTGACGATCCGATCGCTCAACTCCTGGGCATTGAGCCCGCCGTAGTTCCACAGAACGCTAACGACCGGGATATTGATGTTGGGAAAAATATCGGTCGGGGTCCGCAGAATGACAATCGGGCCCAGGATCAGCAGCAGCAGGGCAACAACAACGAATGTGTAAGGTCGCCTTAAGGCGAGCCGGACAATCCACATGGATCGGTCACTTTACGTTGGCCAATGGGATATCGGCACGAATAAGAATCGGGGCGGGCAGGCGCCTGTGCAAGCCCTGCCCCTAACGGCTAGTCACCGTTATTTGAGCAGTTTACCGCCGGTGTGGATGCAAATCTTGCAATTTACATTAATTTACCCACCGCAGGCGTGCGAATCGTGCTCCTCGGGGGCTGACTTACCATTCCAGTAGCTCTTTCACAAACTGAGGCTGCCCCCAACCCTACGCGATGTGAGGTTGTTACGGAACTCGTGCCGTCCGCTAAAGCGGGCTCAGGTTGTTCCACTTTCGCGTTCCCAGCACTCACGCGCTGGGTAAGGGAATGCCGCCGCTGCGCGGCTAAGGCGTGTTTCCTCCCACCGTTCGAGATCGAAACCGAGTTTCCTGACAACCTCACACGGCGAAGGGTGGGGCGACCACTTCTGGGTTGTTTTAACAACGATCGAATCACGGGCCAGCTCCCTACTTTCCGGCATAGCTGACGCGCCAGATCGAGTTCGACCCGTCATCACTTACCAAGAGGGATCCATCCTGGGCTACCGTGACGCCCACCGGGCGTCCCCACACATCGCCCGCAGGGGTGACAAAGCCCGTTAGGAAGTCCTCGTATTCGCCGGTGGCGCGCCCTTTCTGGTGCAAAGGTACACGAATGACCTCGTATCCGGTGCGCACTCCCCGGTTCCACGAGCCGTGTTCGGCCGCGAAAATGTCGCCGGCATACTCATCGGGAAACTGCTTGCCATTATAAAAAGTCATCTCCAGAGAAGCATTGTGCGGCTGCACTAGCACGTCGGGCGTAATCACTTTCGACTTCAATTCGGGATGCTTGCCTTTCAGGCGTGGATCGGGGTGGCCGCCGATGTAATACCAGGGCCAGCCGTAGAATCCTCCGTCCTGAATGTGGGTGATGTAATCCGGCGGCAGATTGTCGCCCAGGTCGTCGCGCTCATTGACCGAGCCCCAAAGTTCGCCAGTTTTAGGCTCCATGGCAATGCCGACCGCATTGCGAATGCCCCAGGCAAACACGCGTTCTCCCGATCCGTCCGGGTTGAATTCCAAGATGTCGGCACGGTGATACTCGGCGGGATTATTATCCGTGTCGTCCGCATTGGAGCGGGAGCCGACCGAGACATATATTTTCTTTCGATCGCTCGAGAACGCGATGTCGCGCGTCCAGTGGCCGCCACCGCGCAGACGCCCGCCGCCCGGCAGTTCCGCGAGCTTCTGCGCCGGACCACGCGCTTTCAGATCCCCGTCACGATACGGAAAGCGCACGACCCAGTCCGTGTTCGCAACGTACACCCACTGCGGGTCGGGTCCCGGCGGATAAAAGGCGATGCCGAAGGGCTGGGTCAAACCACTGGCAAAAACCTGCACCTGTTCGGCTTTGCCATCGTGGCTGATTCCACGGAACACTTTCACGTCTCCGGCGGAACTTTCTGCCAGAAAGACATCCCCGTTAGGGGCTGTGCGCAGTAAGCGTGGATTCTTCAGATCGCCGGCGTAGAGCTCGACTTTGAATCCGGGCAGTGCTCTCGGCCATGCATCTGCTGGTCGTGCCACCAGGTCAGGCCCGTTATCCACAGACTTGGAAGCATAAGGCTGCGGTAGATCCGCTACTGTGATCCTCCGAAAGACGCCCGGTTGCTGCGTCTTATAGTCCGTGAAAGCGGCTGGGCCGGTCAGAACGGGGTTGTTTTCAGATTTCTGAGTGAACGCGAACGATAGCGAAAATAACAAGCAAAGGAAAACTGCGGCAAGAAGTCCGTCTTTACGAAGCATCGCACCCCTCTTCAACTTAGATGAACAATAACCTGGTAGAGTACATCGGGAATTCAGGAAACCGGATTGCCTCTTGGCGAATCAAAACTTCTTTGGGGGCCAAAACGCACCCAGGGCGAATCGGAGGCTGCGATGTCTATTGACAATTCCACATTCGGCGATTCCGACGCTTCCCTTACGCGCAGGGAATTCTTGGAACTAACTGCCAGCGCAACCCTCCTCGCTGGCATGACGACCGCTTCCCGAGCCGAGACTAAGGAAGGTGTGCCCTATCGCACCCTGGGCCGAACCGGCGAGAGGGTCTCAATTGTCGGCCTCGGTGGGTACCACATCGGCTCCCAATCGGATGAACAGGAGAGCATTCGCATCATCCGTGCTGCTCTGGACAGAGGAGTGAACTTTCTCGACAACTGTTGGGACTACAACGGTGGCGCCAGCGAGGTTCGCATGGGGAAAGCGTTGCGCGACGGGTATCGGGGAAAGGCGTTCCTGATGTCAAAAATTGACGGCCGCACCAAGCAAATCGCCGCCCAGCAGATTGATGAGTCGCTGCGCCGACTCCAGACTGACCACATCGACTTAATGCAATTCCACGAAGTGATTCGCGACACCGATCCCGAGCGCATCTTTGCCGCGCGTGGAGGAATGGAGGCCATGCTGGAAGCCAAGAAAGCCGGCAAGGTTCGCTACATCGGCTTTACCGGCCACAAGAGTCCCGATATCCACCTGAAGATGCTGGAAACCGGGTTCGCCCACCAGTTCACCTTCGATGCAGTGCAGATGCCCCTCAACGTCATGGATGCCCACTACAACAGCTTTGAGGAGAGAGTTCTGCCGGTCCTGGTGAAGCACAATATCGGCGTGCTCGCCATGAAGCCTATGGGCGACCACATCATCCTGGAGAGCAAGACTGCCACTCCTCTCGAGTGCCTGCATTACGCGATGAATCTGCCCACCAGCGTGGTCATCACCGGTTGCGATTCGCTGCCCATTCTCGAGCAAGCTCTCAAAGCCGTGCGGACCTTCAAGCCCATGAGTAAAGATGAAGTCGCAAGCCTCTTGGCCAAGACTGCCAAGGCCGCACGGAACGGCCAGTTCGAGCAATACAAGACCACCCATAACTTTGACGGAACTTACCATAATCCACAATGGCTGGGGTAAGGCGTCTCTGGTGTAGCTGTGACCAAAATCACACCTCCGGGTGATACCCGCCACGAGTCGCAGCCCAGGTCGCTGGTAGAATTTCGGGACACAGTCAGGAGAAGCCGACGACTCCATGAGCGTCCCCGACGACGGCAGTCAACTTCCTGTGCCCTCCTCGGCTCAGATACTGGAGCTGACGGTGCGCGGTTGTCACGCGGCCAAAGCCTCGGCAGACGCCCTGCTGGCAGGGCTGAAGACCGGCTCCGAAGAGTTTCTGGATTCGGTACGCAAGTACGAAGAGGAACTCGACCGCCTAGACCACGAAATCAACGACGGTGTAACCACCCTGATCCCGCGGATTTCCTCCGAGGTGCAGGCGCGAGAGCTGCTCGCTTGCTTGAAATTCATTATTGAGCTGGAGCGCATTGGTGATCTGCTGTTGAACGTGGTCAACCGCTTTCACGCTGTCAGTGCCCGCGTGGACAGCCATGATCTGGGGGAGCTGGTCACGATGACTTCGATTGTGGCGGGCATGATCGGGAATGCGGGCGAAGCGTTCATCCAACGGGATGTCGCCCGCTCCCTGGTAGTGCTCGGCGACGATGCGGAACTCGACCGCTTGCGCAATCTGATGATCGTCCGGCATGTAGAAAATCCCGAACGGCAGCCTGTCCGCGAGAGTTATCACCTGGTAACCATGAGCCAGACCCTCGAAAGAGCCGGCGATCACGCCAAGAACTTGGCGGAAGAGACCTGCCACCTGGTTACCGGACGCAGCGTGCGCCATGTGCTCCGAGAGTATGATCGATCATTCGAGCAGGGCTTTGTTGACAAATTACGGCGAACGATCGCTCCCAAGACCTAAGGTCTCTCTAAACGGCTATCCCTTTTGCAACCCCTGCCGGGCCAACATCCTGGCTGGATGCTGCCTTTCCACATGGGACACCAGGAAGTGCAAGGAATTGCGCAGTCTGCGCTCTATGAGAGAGGCCGGGTTCGGTGGCTAAGGGACATCGCGGCATCCATTCATTTTGTCGACGTTGAGAAAACGGCACTTCCTGAATAGTTAGGGAATCCGGCTTCATCGGGGCCTCCGGAAGGTCTGGCCCGGTGTAAGGGCAACTTACGTGCATCTAAGTGACGTGTTCGAGCGGCAGTATTCGAGCGGCAGTATGCCCGGAAGCTTAGTAGGATTGCTACAATAGAGGAGGTCCTTGTGCCTGCCCTGGTAAGCAATCCAATCGGCTGTCGATACCGTGCAAATGGCCGTCTCCCAGAGCCTTGAGGCCGAAAAGTGGTTAGTCCCAAGGTTCTTGAGACAACGAATTCTAAAAGCAAAAGGCAGAGGAACAAACACGGGGAACCCTATGAAACGCAACCGCAGACAGCAAGGCTTTTCGCTCATCGAGCTATTGATTGTGGTGGCAATCATTTTGATCATTGCCGCCATGGCCATTCCGAACTTCCTGCGTGCCCGCATGTCGGCCCACGAAGCATCGGCCGTGTACTCTATCCACGAAATCAACCGCGCTGAAATCCAGTACCAGACGACCTATCCGATGTCGGGTTTCGCGGCTAATCTGGCCAGCCTAGGCGGGCAATCACCCTGCGTGCCTACCCCGACCAGCGCCTGCCTGATTGACAATTCCTTGGCCACGGCGTCTCCGGGCAGCGGCGCTAAAGCCGGCTACGTCTTCCTCGCCACCGGCCAGAACACGGTCAACGGGATGAATACCAAGTACACAGTGGGTGCGTCGCCGGTCACCTACAACGTTTCCGGGGTGCGGAACTTCTGCTCGACAGAAGACAACGTAATCCGCTTCAACGCCGGGGCTTCCGGTAGCACGCCCGTGACCAACGAAGCCGCCTGCATGAACTTCTCGGTTCTGCAGTAACCAAAGCTCCTTCTACCTGGACGGGAATTGCCGCGTGGCAATTCCCGGGACTCCTTCCTTTTCAAGATCTGCCTAGAATTTGGCTCAGAGACCTCCCGGCATCGAACAGGCCAATCTCAGAGTGCTGGCTGCGTCGATCCGGTTCCTTAGCGGGTACAATCATCCATATCCTAGCGGCAGAACAATCTGTTCTACAGATCCGATACACATGAATAAGGCTCGCGTGCTGTTCCTGCCTCCGGTCGACGCCGACAATACCAACGCACAGAGCCTCAACGTACGGGAGATTGTGCTAAGGCTCGATCCGGAGCGCATCGAGAGCACTCTATGGTATGAACGAGCGCCGGATGCCCGGCTGTGCCAACGCCCGGGTATCCTTTTCCTAAAATTGCCACAGTACGGCAAAACGCTCAGAATTCTCAAAGAGCTGCTCTCGGGATACGACATTATCGCTTACATGGATTACAGCCCGGCCAGCTATCTCCTGCTGCACACTCCACGACTTTTCCGGGGACTCACCAAGACAGTTTTCCACGCGGAGGGGCCTATGGCGACGATCGTTAATCCGCCACGTCTGCTGAAGCTGCTTGTGGGTGGAGTTCTGCCCAACTGTGATGTGCACACGGGAATCACGGAATTTGTCGCCCGAGACATGGCCCGCGCCCTAGATCGCGAGCTAAAGTACGTTCTGCCGGTAGGAGTGGACACGGCTTTCTTTACCCAACCGCTGGAACGTAACCATGCTGTTCCTATCGTGCTCTTTGTCGGGACACTGATCGAGCGGAAAGGACCGCAGCACCTTTTGACGGCAGCCGCCCGCTTTCCTCAAGCCCGGTTTCGCATCGTGGGAGCAGGTCGCGACGGCTTCGAGAATGTACTACGCCAGAAAGCCGGCGAACTTCAAGTCAAGAACGTCACTTTCGAAGGCCCACGCACACAGCCGGAAGTGCGGGATATTATGCGGCAGAGCGATATTTTTGTTCTGCCGTCCCGGTTGGAAGGAATCCCAAAAGTCACGCTCGAGGCAGCGGCTACGGGTTTACCGTGTATCGTGTTCCGTGATTACCAGACGCCGTCCGTACTAGATGGCGTTACCGGATTCCAGGTCAGTACGCTGGAGGAAATGCTGAGCCGTCTGGCGCAGCTCATCCAGGATTCTATCTTAAGAAACAAAATGGGGGTTGCGGCTCGCAGACACGCCCTTACTTTCGACTGGGATCTCATCGCCAAGCGGTGGGAAAGGACGTATCTCGTCATCGCTTGTGGCAGCGCGTGCTGAATTGGCGACGAGGAGTGGAGTTGTAGGCCACTAAACAAACGGGCAGGGTCGAGTCAGATGAAACAAGTATTCAGGGACATTGCCAAGAGCTTTTGTGATCGTAGCGGTCTGCCTCGCTACTTCGTCAGGCAGAGCCTTTTCGAGCTGAAGATGATATTGATTCGCGCGTATGGATTGACCCCTCTCCAGAGGCGCAAGATTCGACGGCTCCAGCGGCGGCGAGTTGATCTGCAGCTTATCTTTGGCTGCGGTGAGACAGCTCATCCGGGATGGGTAGGGATTGATTGTACGCGCGCTAAAAATGTCGATCTCCTCCTCGATTTGCGGCGCCGTTTGCCATTCGAAGACTCCTCGGTTGGTTATTGCTATTCTGAGCACTTTCTCGAACATCTATATCCGGTGGAGGTAAAGTTCCACTTGGCGGAGGTGCACAGAATTCTCCAGCCCGGCGGTGTGTACCGCATCGTCGTGCCGGCGGGAATCGAGTTCGCCCGCAAGTACCTGGAAGGAGATTCATCGTTTTTTCGACTGGCTCATCCTTGGGAGCAGCGGCCGCTGGACGCGCTCTACAATATTGTGAACTGGAGTGGCCAGCACCGCAGTATCTTCGACTTTACAGAGCTTGAGTACCTCGCCAAGAATGCGGGATTTTCCCATGCTCGTGAGTGTCAAGCGAACCAGAGTGCGATTCCCGCGCTGCGCATCGATCGCAACGAGCCACAGCGCGTCGCTGAAAGCTTATACGCGGAATTCGTGAAGAACTAGGGGGTGGCGGAATGCCTCGCCTGATGATCGATGGCACTCCAATGGTCACTAACGCAAAAGGTGTGGGGCGATATGCGCACAACTTGTGTCTGCAACTAGCGGGGCAGCTACCCGAAGATTGGGACTTACAGATTCTCGTGAATCGGGACAGCGTAGGCATCTTCCCGGAAGCCTTTCGTGGCAACCTGATTCCAGTCAAGCAGGCTTCTGAATTAACCAACGCATTCTGGCTGTTACCCAAGCATGCGGATCAACTGAAGCCGCAGGTTCTGCTGAAGATGGCCGAGAGTGCAGGACACGTCCGTGGGATCCCGACGGTCACAATTTGCCATGACATTGATGAGCTGATTCGGAGCGCACAGCAGGTCAAGCGCAACCCGGTTCGCGCACTGATTGACGCCTGCAAACGGCACTACCGTGTTGCGGCTCTACGAAATAGCGATTACGTGATCTGCAATTCCGAATTCACCCGGGAGGGAGTGACCACGCATTACGGCATTCCAAGTTCCCGAACGGCTCTGGCGTACTGTGGGGCAGACCCCCGGTTCCGCGAAATCTCGCAACGCACAGATAAGGCTGCGGTTCGAAGGAAATACGGAGTAAGCAAGTTTGTGCTTGTGTTCGCGACGGGAGACTGGCGCGAGAATTCCGCAAACTATCCGTTTCTGGCTGCCAAAATGGCGGAACTGCATTTGAACTCCTGCTTGCTGGTTGCCGGGCTTAGGCGCCCATCCTCTTATGTCAGCAGATTAATCACTGAGTTCAAGCGCCTTGGGCTTGTCGAGGGCGAGCACTTCGTCTTGGAGAGTTTTCTGCCGGAGACCTATTTCCGGGAGTTGGCAGAACTTTACGCGGCAGCGGACTTCTACCTTGAGCTTTCGCTGCACGAAGGTTTTGGCATGCAGTTGCTGGAGGCAATGGCCTGTGGAACTACTTGCCTATCATCGCCTCGAGGTGCTCTGGCGGAAGTGGGAGGTGAGTACGTTCTGCTCGTGGATCCTACAAAGATGGAGGAAGTCGCGTTGACTCTAAGAGCGGCTTATGAAGGCAGTCTGCACTTGCGGGACAACCGTGAGCAAGTGCAGTACACAAGAAAGTATTCCTGGGAGACGACCGGCCGCGTGGTCTCCCAGATCCTCCAGCAAATCGTCCACCAATCGCCGGTGGGCCTGGCCAAGGCATGAGACGCAGACTAGCTATCCTGACCGAAATCATCTCCCCTTACCGCATTCCGGTCTTTAACGCGCTTGCGAAACGCGGGGATATCGATCTACACGTGATCTTCCTTGCTGAAACTGATCCGAGCGTGCGCGAATGGCGCGTTTACAAGGACGAAATTCAGTTCTGCTACGAGGTGCTTCCTTCCTTTAGGCGGCGTCTGCTCAGGTACAACGTTTTGCTGAACTGGAATCTGAAACGGGCGTTGCGGCGGGCAGATCCTCAGGTCGTCCTGTGCGGGGGCTACAGTTATATCGCTTCCTGGCAGGCGGGTTGCTGGGCGCGCCGGCACGAGCTTCCACTGCTCCTATGGATCGAGAGCAATGCCCATGATCAGCGCCGGCGCTACGTGCTGATCGAATATGTGAAACGTCGATTCCTGAACCGCTGCGATGGTTTTGTGGTTCCAGGTCGTGCGTCCGCTGATTACCTGAAGAGTTTTCGCATACCTGAAGAGGTTATTTTTACTGCACCCAATGCCGTGGATACCCAGTTCTTCGCTTGCAAATCTGCTGCAGTGCGAAAAGAACAGGTTCAAGCTGCACACAAACTGCCGGGGAGATTTTTTCTGTACGTGGGGCGGTTGGTGCCGGAAAAGGGAGTCTTTGATCTTCTGCAGGCTTATGCCACACTAGCACCCAAGCTTCGTGCCGAGATGGGCTTGGTTTTTGTCGGAAGTGGGATCACCGAAGACGAACTCAAAGCGAGAGCAAGATGTATTGACCCGGGCTGCATACGCTTTCCCGGTTTTGTGCACAGGGAAGAGCTGGCAGATTTTTATGCCCTGGCCGATATCCTGGTTTTTCCGACGCATACCGATCCCTGGGGACTGGTGGTGAACGAAGCGATGGCTTGCGGATTGCCTGTCATCTCGACCTCGGTGGCCGGCTGCTGTACTGATCTCGTAATCGACGGCTGGAATGGCCGCGTAGTTCCGCCTCGCGATGTCTCGCAACTTGCTTATGCGATGCAATCTTTGGCTTGTGACGGGGAACTGAGGCTGAAGATGGGTGAGCACAGCAAGAAAAGGATTTGCGCGTATTCGCCGGAAGCATGCGCCGATGGCTTAGCGCGCGCCGCCTTGTCAGCAGGGGATTCCTATCGTGGATAACAGCGGGTTTAAGGATTCACGTCCGGTTGGGCCAAAGTCAGCCGGAAAAGCCAGCCGCCAGACCCGCGCCCAGCGTACGTCTCCAGCGCAATGGCTGCGTGCCCACTTATCTCGCGAGACCAGTTCGGGCCGATTCATACCAGAAATGGATGGCTTACGATTTGTCGCAATTGGCATGGTCATACTCTTCCACCTCAGTGGGTACCTGACGAGCAGATCCAACCTGCATTACACGACACCGCCGCAGGCGGACTGGGTAGGTCAGATTGCGCTCGTGGGCTTTCGCGGAGTCGAGCTGTTTTTCGTCATCAGCGGGTTTATCCTGGCACTGCCATTTGCGGCGCACCACATGCAGGGCACTCCTCGGGTGAAGCTCAGCGCGTACTATTTCAGACGGCTGACCCGGCTGGAGCCTCCTTATTTCGTCACGGTCCTTCTGCTGTTTCTACTGGCAGTGTTGATTCAGGGTAAAACCGCTGCTGATCTTTACCCGCACCTGGGCGCTAGCTTGCTATACGTGCACAGCCTGGTTTATGGAGCCAGCAGCCCCGTCATTGGGGTCGCCTGGTCGCTGGAAATTGAGGTGCAGTTTTACATTCTCGTGCCGTTGCTGACCATGCTTTTCACCATTAAGAACCAACGGCTAAGGCGCTCCTCATTGGTAGCGTTAAGTCTGTCGCTGCTTGCGGCTCAGACTCTGTTTCTGCACAGTGCGCGCAGCTCCCTTTCCATCCTCGGTTATCTGCAATTTTTTCTTATGGGATTCCTGCTGGCCGATATTTATCTGAACTACTGGCACGGAGTTCCCGCTCGTAGTCTGTATTGGGATGCTGCTGCCTTAGCGGGCTGGCCGCTGCTTTTCGTGGTGCTTCGTGTCCCAGGGCTTACTCACTGGGTTTTCCCCTTCGTCATACTCCTCTTGTACTGCGCCGCCTTCCGGGGCGTGCTCAGCAATTACTTTTTCACGCAGCCCTGGATTACAGCCGTCGGCGGCATGTGCTATTCCATTTATCTAATCCATTATGACGTGATTTCGCTGGTTGGGCGGTTCACCCGACGGATTAGTTTCGGACATTTGTACTGGGTACATCTGCTCATCCAGCTAGTCCTGGTCGGTTCCGCGATTCTTGTGATCTGCGGCCTGTATTTCGTCATGCTGGAAAAGCCCTGCATGCGCAGGGGCTGGCCTCGGCGGCTCCGAGCATATCTGCGGCGTCCTTTCTTGACCGAAAAAAAGCTGGTCGAATCAGGGGCAGCCGACTGACATTCGTGAACGGATTTACTCCCGGACTCCGCGGGCTGTCTCACTGGAATGCACATTTTCCTGAACGCATCGGCGGCCAGCGCTGCATCGGGGCTCACCTACGTTCGTAATGTAGTTCCCCACCTCATCAAGTTTCCCGATATTAAAACTACGGTGCTGCTGTCCCGTTCGCTCAAGGAAGAATTTGCGCCAGCTCCCAATCTGGAACTATTGGTCGCACCCGAAGGGCAATCAGCCGCGCGCCGATTCTGGTTTGAACAACATGAATTACCAGGCATCTTGCGACGCACCGGAGCCCATATTCTGATTTCTGCTGGCAACGTTGCGATTCTTAGTCCTCCGGTTCCGCAGATTCTCCTGAGTGGAAACGCCTTGTACTTCTCTAAGGAATTTGCTCGCGATCTCCTGCAACGCGGAGAATACACAGCCTGGCTAGATTTGAAGCTCCGGTCTTGGGCTGCCACTCGTTCTATTTACTGGGCCGACTGCACGGTTGCACCCAGCCACGCCTTTGCACGACAGCTAGAACTTTGGTCGCACCGCAAGATTGAAACTGTGCATCACGGATTCGACGAGCAGCTGTTTCGAGCGGATTCTGGGCCGCTTCCGGAAGACATCCAGCGGAAGCTTGGCAGCGCGGATCGCGCCCTGCGTTTACTGCACATCAGTCATTACAATTATTTTCGCAATTTCGAGACCCTCTTTCGCGCTTTGCCGTTGCTTAAGAAATGCCTGCCGGACAGGAGAGTGAAACTGGTGCTCACCTGCGAGCTGAGACCCAGCGCTGATACGGCTTCCTACGATCCCAGCAGAGCAGCCACGCTAGCTCGGGAATTAGGGGTCGAACAGGATCTCGTGCAGTTGGGGGTCATCCCCTACCGGCTGGTGCACCACGTGTACCAGCGCTGTCACATCTATGTGACCGCCGCCTATGCGGAGAGCTTTGCCCACCCCACCGTGGAAGCGATGTCGTGCGGTCTGCCGGTTGTGGCTTCGGACTTGGCGGTGCATCAGGAGATTTGCGAGGACGCGGCTCTTTATTTCCCCTGCTTTTCGCCAGGGGTTCTCGCGCAACAGATCTCTCGGGTCGTACGGGTGTCAGAACTCTCGGCCAAAATGTCAGCTCACGGTCCCCAACGGGTCAGGGATTTCTCCTGGAGCAAGCATGTGGACTATGTCTTGAAGCTAGCCCGTAATGTCTTGAGAAAGAAAGGCGGGCGCTATCGGGACTTGCCGAATGAGAGCGAATGCAACGTGTAATCCTCCGACCAATCTGGCACACACTCGTATAGCCCCAGAGGTCCCCATTCTCAATCAACGCGTCAAGGATCTTATTTGTTGGCAATTTCCAATCGGAATCGCACGAGTCATTCGAGTGTCTTCTGAACGAAGCTATACCCATTTCGTATGTCTAAGGCTGATCTGGCCGCCAATAGAGGAGTGACCAAGCCGAATGCCCATACAAGCCGACGATCGCATTCGCGGTGGAACATAGGTTCGCGAACCAGAACGATTTCGTTTTCTAGAGTCATGATGATCGAATCACACGTTTCGTTAATTGCGGACAGGCGAGAGTATCCCACACAGCCCTGCGCAACGGTTCGCGGACCGAAGGCTCGTCGGCGGCGTTGTAAATGTCGTATGCTGCTGCCCGGAGCAGCTCTGTGACCGGCTCCGCATTCTGCTCCGAAACCTCGCACCAGATCTTTGGTCGTACGTCCATGATAAGCTTCTCGGCTCCTTGGAGTACGCGATGTTCCATACCCTCGACATCAATCTTGACGGCCGTCGGGGCCGGAAGTTGCTCGAGCAGCCAGTCAAGCGTCACGGTGGGGACAACTTCTGTCTCCCGCGACCCGCCGCTTTGGGTGGAACCGCCACCGTCCAGGTAATTTGCCGAACGGGCCCTAGCCGCAATGTGAAAGTGGCCCAGGCCCAGCGTGTCCGCGACTGCGACAGGAATTACGGTCACCGGCGCACGAGAAGATATTTTGACTGCAGCCGAGCGACGCAAAAGAGTGACCAACCATAGGTCAGGCTCAACGGCGACCACCTTTCCACGCGCTCCGGCTCGTCCGGCTGCGGCAAAGGCAAACAGCCCAACATTGGCGCCAATATCCCATATAATGTCGCCTTCATGCACCAACTCAACGGCCATCTGGAACAAGACCGGCTCACAGCGCGAATAGTCGAACCGGCAGTACTTCAATCCTGCCTCGGGCGAGACAAAGATTTTTCCGGGTCCAAACTGTGACGGTAGTCCTCGCCTGAGAACCACGCCGCGGGATACTCGTTCGAGGATTCGCCTGAATGGATTGATCAACCTGTCGCGGGAGAAAGTCGCCATAGAGCCGTTTTTAGAGATTATACGTTTGGTGCGGAGATGGCTGAGTTAAAGCGACAGTTGCGCCGAGAACTAGGTTGACAACGAAACTGAATCGTGAGAAAACGTGTACTCGAAAATCGACCCCGGAGCCCGGCCAGCCACTCCATGCACTCCATCCTGGCCGGGGCTAAATGAAACTCCTCTGATCCGGAGGAAGCCATGAAATCAGGCAAGTTCGGTGCCGCGTTCGCCGTGATCGCGCTGTTCGCATTCGTTTGCCCCCAGAAGGTACCGGCGCAAGGCTTATTCGGGGGAATCAGCGGAGTCGTGACCGACTCCAGCGGTGCAGTCATACCGGGCGCCACGGTGAGAGTGACCAATGTTGAAACCGATGTCACTACGGTCTGGAAAACGAACAGCGCCGGCCTGTACAACGCCACGAATTTGAACCCCGGCACGTACAAGGTGGAAGCCGAAGCGACGGGGTTCAAGAGAGCGCTTGCTCAGGGCATCCTCGTACAAGTGAACGCCATGCCGAAGGTGGACCTGACCCTGAGCGTGGGACTAGCCAGCGAGACCATCGAGGTTACGGCGGAGAACACGCCAATCCTTCAGACTCAGCAAACTGATCTTGGGCAGACTATTGGCTCCCGAGAACTGGAGCAACTGCCCACTCAGAGCGGCAGCGGCCGCAGCCCCTACAATTTCCTGGTTTTGGCAGCCGGAGTCTCGCAGCAAACCGGATGCACCGGGAGCGGCACTGGGAATGGAGGCGTCGGTGCTTGCGGGAATTCCGGCAATGTACGCATCAGCGGCAGCCGGCCGCGCAATGATGACAACCTTCTGGATGGCACCTCCATCACTCCGCCGGTATTTGGCGGCCAGGACGTGCAGCCAACGGTAGAGGCGATTGGTGAATTCCGCATCGAGCAAAACAGCATGTCTGCCGAATACGGCAAGGCCGGTGGCGCCATTGTGATTGCAGAAACCAAGAGCGGAACCAACAATTTTCATGGCTCTGGTTACGAATACGTCCGCAACCAGAAGCTCGACGCGAAGGACTATTTCGTCGACCCGGGAAAACCCAAGAATCCACTGACCTACAACGAGTTCGGTGGCAGCATTGGCGGTCCTATCGTTCGAGGCAAACTGTTTTTCTTCACCGACTATGAAGCGATTCGCCAGCACGGAAGCCAGCCCAATGCGGGCGTCAACGTCCCCGATGCTGCTTTCCGCCGCGGGGATTTGTCCGGTTTATGCCCTGAAGGTTTTAGCAACGGCCTCTGCAATAACCCGGACCATCAGATTTACTTCCCACGAACGTCTACGCCTACGCCGGTCCTAAACAACATGATTACCTCGATCAGCCCGGTCTCTCAGGCCTTGCTGGCCGTCTGGCCCACTTCCACAAACAACATTTCTCCCGGGTTCGCCACTACGACGATCAACGAGCCTAGTAGCAATTCGATCAACCGTTTCAATCCGCGCATTGACTGGACCTTCTCCCAGAACGATCACATTTTCGGCGTTCTACACACCGACTATAGCGTTGGCTATGGCTATAACATCATCGTCGGACCTGCCGGTCGGCAACTGGGACGGGGCAGGAATTACGCCAGCACTCTAGGGTGGACACACACCTTCACCACCACCACGCTCAATGAATTCCGCTTTGGATTCACGCATCGTATTGGTGACAGGACGCCCTTCGGAGTGGGCGCAGAATCACCGGCAACATTCGGAATCAGTGGCGTTCCCAATTGTCTGTCAAGTGTCCCCGACACCGGTGGCGGGACCAAGTGCGGCACTCCAGGAGTAACGATCAACGGCTATAGCGGCATTGCCAACGGCGGAATGCTTTATGAGCCGGCTTCCACCTTTCACCTCAGCGATACGCTAACGAGATCGGTAGGCAGGCACCACATTAAGGTAGGGGGACAAGCCGATCGTTATTCCATTGACAACTACCAGCCCAACGGGGTAGTTGGTGCGTTCAATTTCAACGGGCAACAAACGGGCAATGCCTTTGCTGATTTTCTGTTCGGCACGATGGCCAACAGCAGTTTGCAGGTACAGAATGCATTCGTTGCTTCGCGAGCTTGGTCGTACTCGCTGTTTTTCCAAGATGATTTTAAGCTGACCCCAAGGCTCACACTGAACCTGGGCTTACGCTACCAATATGACCAGTCCTTCCACGAGATTCATCATGGGGATGCCTTTTTCGACCCGTGCGCGATTTACTTCAGTGGAAAGAATTCATCCTGTACTCCGCACTGGGAGCAATTTGGGGTGAACGGAACCCCAGACACTACGCTGGATCCATCCAAGCTGCAGTTCGAGCCTAGGATTGGACTGGCGTGGAACCCGCGAGGCGGGTTTGTGGTGCGTGCCGGCTACGGAATCATGCACCCGGGTTTTGTCGGACATGGTCGCGCCGGCGACGGTCAGCCTGGACCAAATCTGCTCGCCACATCGACGTTCACCGCGGGTACACAGTGGGATAGTCCCCTGCCGGGCGTGGTCAGCCCCAACCCTGCGGCCATCACCGCTCCCATCCCCATCAATACCAACGTTTCGTTTCAGTCTTGGGCGCCGCGCAAGCAGACCCCCGCCTACACCCAGCTTTGGAACTTGACCATCGAGAAGCAGTTCGGTTCTCAAACGGTTGCACAGGTTAGTTACGTTGGCAGCAAGGGAACGCATTTACCAATCAACTACGCGTACAACATTTGCCAGCAGACGCCTCGGAGCACCGCCCAGGAACCCAACCCTTTTGATTTTTCCGGTCCCTCGAGTAGCCCGTACTGCCCGACGGCAGCGGCAGCGGTAAACGCGGGAGCCGGGTTCAACGCGGTCTACTGCTGCCTGACGATCAACCCCGGCTGGTGGGGACTCTCCAGTTCCGTCTACCATTCCCTGCAGGCGCAATTCCACCACCGCTTCTTCCATAGCTTCGCCATGCTCGCCAACTTCACTTGGAGCAAGCTGATTGATGATTCCTCGTCTGACTGGGGCGGTTTCTGGTCGCTCGATGCCCTAGGCCAGGACCTCTACAATCGCAAAGCCGAGCGCTCTGTTAGCGCAGGCGACATACCGCTGCGTTTCACGGTTGCGCCGATTGTGGAGTTGCCCTTTGGCCCCGGCAAGAAATGGCTCAACGATGGGTTTGCGGGCAATGTATTAGGCGGCTGGCGAGTTTCCACCATTTATACGATCAGCGCCGGCACTCCCTTTGGAATAACCGACAACTCCTACGGATTCTGCAACGGGGCGGGCGTGCTCGAGGATCGCCCCACGATGATCGCCAACCCCTCGATCTCTGGTTCGCGGCGAAGCCCGAAGCTTTGGTTCAACAACCAGGCTTTTGACTTTGCGGGCACATGTCCCGGCCCGGGCTTAGTCAATTCCGCTCCGGCCCCGGAATTCTGCTGTGACGTGACCAAGGCCTTTGGCGATGCGCCGCGTTTCTTTTCCAACATCCGCAATCCCGGCGTCGACAACCTGGATTTCTCGCTGCAGAAGGATTTCAGGATCCCCATGGGCGAGCAGACGCGGCTGACCGTTTCGGCAGATTTCTTTAACCTGCCCAATCATCCCCAGTTTGCCGAGCCGAATTCTGATCCGACTACGGGCTACCACCCCGAGTCTCCAGGCAAACGTGCCACGGGGTTCGGTACCATCGGAAGCACTTCATCTCTTCCTAACCGCGTTATCCAGGTCGGACTTCACCTCTATTTCTAAACTAAGTTAAACGTATTAACGGGAGCCGCTCTGCTTTGAGTGGCTCCTGCGACTCCAGGAGGCCAATGATCCCACTCTATCGTTCGCTTGTTGTTTATTGGCTCTTTTCCTCTCTGATCATGATAGCCACGGCTGCTTTGGCTCAGAGCAAGGCAGGGTCGAGCTCTGCACCACCACAGAGCTCGTCTACTTTCGCTCCGGACAAAATGGAAACAGTCCTGTATGGCGTGGCCTATTACCCCGAATACATGCCCTATGAGCGGCTCGATAAAGACGTGGAATTGATGCAGAAGGCCAGGATTACGGTGGTTCGCGTGGGCGAATCTACGTGGAGCAGTTGGGAGCCGCGTGACGGCGACTTCCAATTTGCCTGGATGCAGCGCGTTCTGGACCGTTTGCATGCCGCTGGAATCAAGGTGATCCTCGGAACGCCGACGTATTCCATCCCTACATGGCTCTATAAAGAACATCCCGAGATTCTGGTTGCGCACAACGGCACAGCGCCCCCGCTCGCGGATCCTTATTCACCAACTTACCCTCCTCAAGAAACACCTGGCTACTACGGGACGCGCCAGAACTATGATTTTCTCAATCCCTACTTCAGGCAGCATGCCGAGCGGGTCGTTCGCGAGATCGTCAGCCACTTCAGGGATCATCCTGCGGTAATCGGATACCAGATCGACAATGAGACGGCTCCTACCGGGGCTGCAACTCCTTACATGAACAGCGCGTTTCTCAAACGCTTGAAGCAAAAGTTCAAGACGCCGGAGGCGATGAACAAGGCGTGGGGCCTGGTTTACTGGGGACAGCTCGTAGAAAGCTGGGAGGACCTGCCTCCGCGCAACGGCATTCTGAACCCGGGATACAAGCTGGAATGGGAAAACTTCCAGCACGATGTGGTTACTGACTACCTCGCCTGGCAGGCGAAAATTGTCAATGAATACAAGCGTCCCGACCAGTTCGTTACCCAGGATTTCAGCGGCGGAGCACACACCAATATCGATCAGTGGGCGATTGCGGCCAATCTCAACATCGTTGCGGAGAATCCTTATTTCGAGACCCAGAAAAGGCTCGAGGGACGGAGCATCTGGTTCTCCGGCGATCTGGCACGCTCGCTGAAGCACACGAATTACCTAGTCACGGAAACCAATGCGCAGACCATTGGATGGGATTCCCGCACGCAGTATCCGCAGTATCCCGGCCAGCTGCGCCTGGTTGTCTACACGCATTTGGCTGCGGGTGCAAACATGGTCGAATACTGGCATTGGCACTCTCTCCATTACGGACAGGAGACGTACTGGAAAGGAGTTCTGTCGCACGATCTGGAGCCCAATCGCACTTATGCCGAAGTCTCACAAGTCGCCGTAGAACTGAAAAAGCTGGGGCCGGAATTGGTGGATCTCAAGAAAGACAATAAAGTTGCCATTCTTTTCAGTGCGGATTCTGCCCAGGCAATGGATTACATGCCGGTCGGCGATCACGTGAATTACATGACCGTTCTCAGGCAAATGTACGGTGCACTCTATGATCTGAATGTAGAGCCGGACTTCGTGCAGGCCGGGGACCCGAATCTCTCTTCCTATAAGGTCCTGTTGGTTCCCCCGCTGTACAGCGCGTCGGACCGGATCCTGCAGCAAATCTCCGATTACGTGAGGAGTGGCGGCCAGGCGGTCGTGGGTTTCAAGAGTGGGTTCACGAATGAATACTCAACCGTTCGCGACGTGATGGCGCCGGGGCCTTTGCGGGCCGCAGCCGGATTTCATTATCAGGAATTCACCAATCTTGCCCAGCCCGAACGGCTGACGCCGGACCCATATGGAGTCGGTGAACAGAATCAAGGAGCCGTTTGGGAGGAATTTTTAGTACCCGACACCGCCGAAGTGGTCGCCTCGTTTGACGACCCTTACTGGCATTTCCCCGCTCTCACTCGCAATCAATACGGCAAAGGAACCCTGACGTACGAAGGCACGTTTTTGACTCAGGCGCTTCAGCGCGAAGTCATCCGCGACGTTCTGAAGCGGGCTGGGCTCGCGGGCTCAGACCAGAACCTACCGAGTTCGGTGAAGGTCCGGCATGGCCGCAACGCCCGCGGCAAGTTGTTGCATTACTATCTGAACTTCTCTGGCGAGGAGCAGCAGGTTTCCTATTCATACGGCAAGGGTTCGGACCTTCTGACCGGCATTTCGGTCAGTGGGGGACAAACCCTGAAGCTCAAGCCATGGGATCTGGTGATTGTGGCTGAACCATGAGCAGACTTCTGACGCCGTCATGGACTTACCGGGTGCGGCGCTGGAGCTGCGCCTTTGCTTTCTCAGTTTTGCTGCCCTGCGTTTCTCCGGCTCAACAGGCTCCTGGTTCAATGTCGCACGGTGGCAGCGATGTCTGGCAGGTTCCCCTTAGCCGTGACCTCATGCCTCACTTCGAACCGGTGAATGGACGACAGCATCTCTACGTCGACGGGAAACCCTTTACAGTCTTGGCTGTCGAAATCCCCTGGTGGGACTTGATTTACGGAAGGTATAAACAAACCGAAACCGCCTACGACTACCTTTACCCCGTGGCAGAGAAAATGGGGCTGAATGCGTTAAAAGTTCCTGTTAAATGGTCGATGATTGAGCCTGAGAAAGGAGTCTACGACTTCTCTTACGTCGATCACGCCAAGGACATCGCAGAAAGACATCACCTCAAGCTTGTACTGAACTGGTTCGGGCACTATGCCAGTGGAGACGGCACCATCTACGCCAATCTCACAGGTGATCTTTACGCACCCCTGTACATCGTCGAAGATGAGGCGACCTATCCCCGGGCAGTGGATGGGAACGCTGTCGTCCACCACAACGCTGCATCCTATGACTACGAGCCGATCATCGAGCGCGAAATCGCTGCCTTTCGTGCATTCATGCAGCACATCAAGCAAATCGATTCGCAGACCCACACCATTGTCATGATCCAGGTTGAGAATGAAATAGCCATATTCGGGGTGGACCGCAAGAATCCCAAGATGTGGCGCGACCACTCTCCTGCCTCGAACAAACGGTTTGCGGATCACGGCTTCACTGACGATTTGGCATTCAGCGCCTGGGATCTGAGCTATAACTGGATTCGGCGTATCACCGCTGCCGGAGCGGAAATCTACGCTATCCCTTTCTTCCACAACTATGTTGGAGGAAAGATCGCCGACTGGATAGTGGGAGGCGCGCCCGGAGAAGATGTACAGACGTACCTTCAGAACTGTCCTCACCTCTCCTTTATCGGTGTGAATTCGTACTTCTGCGCCGAGTGGCGCCCTGACAACAGTTGCGCCCGAGAATCTGAGGCCAGTGTCAGTGAACTGCGCGAACCCCTCATCCACTATCAGGTAGGCCGCAACCTGCCGGCCGTCACGGAAATCAACAGCGGCGCCACTCCGCTGACATCACGTTATGCGTTCATTGCTGTCGGAGAGTTTGGTGTTCCAATCTTTGCGCCGTGGGCCTTGACGGTCTCTTATCCGGAATCCGACCAGCCCTACATCCTGAGTGATGGCAGCCTGGCCAACGGCGCCTTCGCCCTGCGTGATACATATTCTTCGCTCCGCAAAGCGCTGCCTCAAATTTCGTATTACGCCACAACGGATAAGCTGAAAGTATTCATGTCGCGATCGCCAGGTGGCAGATTTTCTGCGACGGAAGATGTAAACGGATTTCCGGTAACGATCAGCGGCGGGAATAATGGCCAAGCGATTGTCGTCCATCCTGCGGCTCACGAGTTTTTAGTCGTCGGCTATCGCATCAATGCTGCATTCAAAGATCCAATATTCCAGTGGCCCATGATGCAGAAGATTCGCGTGCAAAAAGTGTACTGGGCCGGTGATCACTGGAATGGGGATGGAGAGCCCGCATATTACGTCGATCAGAGCCATAAAACCCTCGACGTGAACCTCGACACTCCACAGGCGGTCCTCATTGTCTGGTAGAGATACGGCTGTCATTCGCCATAATCCAAGGCTTCCGGGAAAAGATGGCAGGTCTGACCTGAGCCAACGAATTGGTGTCCCCAATGAGCGGTGTCAGAGCCAGCACATCGTCTCAGGCAACAACGATGACGTCAGCACCGATCAATGTGCGTGTCCAGATCGCAATGTTGTTGGCCGAAATTATTCTCAATCTTCAACCAGAGGTCACGACATGACAGCCACCATGCATGAGAAGGTTCAGGTCCAACATCTGCAACGAAACGCTTACCTAATCTATACGACAGTCCACACTGCGCCAGGTGTTTGAGAGCACCGAGAGCACGAAACGCCGGAAATGCTGACACTACTGCGCCCCCTTAACTCCTGGGAAGCGAGAAAGACTCCTCCCGAAGTTGTGACCGAAGTCGACCGCTCGCTGCATCACCACACCTAGCAGCAGATCGCTTCAATCCTGAACGAACGTGGCCTGCGCTCGGGAGAAGGAAAGTCGTTTTCAGTGCGGATCGTCGCTCGCATCCAGAAACGGTATGACCTGATGCCGCGCTATGACTGGTTGGGCAAATACATCGAAGCCGCAACCAGAGGAGGAGAAAGCGGCACCTAGCTAAGCTAGGGAACAGTCATAGCAAATTGGCGGCTTGAGGAAGTTGTGCGAACTATTGATTTCCCGGCCCGGCGGAGTTTTGGCGAGGCATAGGGATCAGAATGCTTGTAAGTTCTGCCTGCCCCAGCGCAGAAATTACTTTTTGAGTCACCGTCCAGAAATCTGACCTCTAAGGCGAAACACTTAACACGCAAGAAGACAAACTGTACCCTGCACCAGGTTTCCATGGACTCCAACCGGTTAGTCTATCTGGGCGTCGAATTGCTCAATATTTCATCACTCCTCTTCGTCTAGCTGGATGGTTCGCGTCGAGGCCTTCTACTCTCCAGTCTGTTCTATCTGTTTCTTAAGTTTAGTTCTGTACAGGAAGTTAGATCGGGGTGGGCACTGTGAGTTCCACACTTCTGATCGGCCTGCTTCTTTCTTTGCTGCCAGTGGGCATTCCTGGCGACGGGCAAATACCTAGCTATGCCCAGAGACGCGGAGCCCGCATGGGACTCTGAACGTTCCTTGCCAAAACTACCACACCGCGATGGGCTGGAAGCCCATCCGGGCTGTCCCCGAATTCGATCACAACAAGACCAAGTATCCTTTGCGCGGCATGCACGAGAATGTGGCTTGCAACCAGTGTCACACCAAGCCAGTCTTTACCAATGTGGGTGCCAGATGTGCCGATTGCCACGCCGACATCCACAAGCGGAAGATGGGCGTCAATTGCGAGCAGTGCCACACGGTCAAGGGCTGGAATGTTGCGATCCAGTCAATAGCGAACCACCAGAACCGATTCCCCCTGATCGGCGCGCACTCTGCTGCACGATCCAAAAGGCACAGGAATTTCGTGCCACGTTGACACCGCAAAATCTTTCCTCGGTCATGGCCGATTACAAAGAAGCAGTAAAGAACACCAAAGCATGACGGTCGGGACGGTGAAAAAGTCCATTGCGGCAATGGCCTCGCGATGGTTCCGTAAAAAGGTCAGCCAACGCTTGCCCACATCCGGACTCCTCGGCGCCCGTCGCAGCCAGCATGAGACGGTTGGCTCCGATACATTGAAGCCCAGCATTAGCAGCTCGCCGTGCATGCGGGGTGCTCCTCGCGTCGGGTTTTCGGCAGCCATACGAAAGATCAGAGCCCGAATCTCCTTGCCCACGGGCTTTCGGCCACCGACCTGCTTGGCTCCGGAGAGCCATTTCCCATACAGACGAAAGCCCGCCCGATGCCACTCCACCACGGTTCGTGGCGTGACCAGAATGAAGAGGGGTTTTCCATCCCGACCAGAGCCGTCGCAGAAGAACCCAGAACAGTTTGTGCGTTGCGGATAATCGACGGCGGGGGCGCTTGGCATGCAACGAGAGGAGTTGCTGACGAAGCGCAAGATTTTCCAGGACGAGGTTCCTGCGCGAACCCAAGGCGCCGACAATCCAGCCGATGAGGTGCCGGAGCACAAGAACATGGCGGAAATCTTATCTAAGGGTCCGGCAACAAAACAGATCCCAAGTCGTTCATTTTACGGGTGCACGACATTTTGATGAGGGACAGCCCTAACCTAGAATTGACTTTGCCCGATGATTGAGGCCCAATGTATAGAGTACCGAAATGCCCTCGACAAAACCATGCAGCATGGCGCAAGGAGGAGAGCGCTCGCGATCATTACTTTACGCACGACGGTGGAAGGCTCCTATTGTGCTGCTTCTGTGGGTCGTTCCGCAGCTGTCCGGGCAAGAGGGCGGCAAGCGGATTTCGCTCCCGCAGGATTGGAGTTCCCATTACGTCATCTACACCAAGAAGCTCAGCATCGAAGACTTGGAACGGGCAAAGAACGAGCCCCGTTTCTACCATTCCTGGCTGTTGCTGGGGCATGTTCTTGGTCAACAACTGGACCGGTCGGATGCCGAGAGGCAACTCAATCGCCGCCGCGACGACGACAACGATGAGGACGATCGTGGCGGCGGAAACATGCGGCGGAAGAAGCGCCACCAATTGCAGCGCGATTGGAGTTTTTCGTTGGGCAGCGGCACCATCGCGCGAGGGATGTCTCCCGCCAAGTTCAATTTCGACATCAACGCTATAGTTAGCGCCTCCAACTGCACTACCGATTATGTCGTCTACGGTTTGAATGTCGCCGGAGTGACCGGGGGGCAGGCAAACCTTGTCGAGCTACAAAATCTGTACTCGGGCGTTGCTCCGGCCGGACTGTGCGGCGCCAATCCTACTGTCAAATGGGCCTATAACGTAACGACGGTCGCCAACGG
>Ga0209804_1000068_pt1 | contig 87241 bp, 87 predicted proteins | sample GraSoiAngelo_139_FD_185896 | JGI IMG/M metagenome (GOLD analysis project Ga0209804, IMG submission 185896) | Grasslands soil microbial communities from the Angelo Coastal Reserve, California, USA - 14_0929_12_20cm (SPAdes) (version 2) | ecosystem: Environmental > Terrestrial > Soil > Grasslands ... | reverse complement strand
CCCGGCTATACGGCGTGCAGGCCGCGGGATGCGCGCCCGTCGTGAAAGGGTTCGAGGCCGGGGCCGAGTCTTGTGCGCCCTGGCCAAACCCCCAGACGATTGCCGCGGGGCTGCGGGTTCCCGCCCCACTCGGGGATCGCCTGATGCTTCGAGCGTTGCGCGAGAGCGGCGGCGGAGCCGTGGCGGTCACGGACGGGCTCCTCGCCGCGGCGGCGAGGGACCTGCAGACGCTCGAGGGCATCGACGCCTCGCCGGAGGGCGGGGCGTCGCTCGCGGGAGCCATCGAGCTCAAGGGGCGGGGGGCGTTTCACCCCGACGATCGCGTAGTGATCTTCAATACCGGCGCCGGGTGGCTCTACCGGGCCTAACCCGTTTATATTCCACCGCTTGAGACCTATGCGCATCGCGATCCTGGACCCCGCCGCCGGCATCTCGGGCGATATGACCCTCGGGGCACTGCTTGCCCTGGGCGTGCCGCAAAACTGGCTCGAGGCGCTGCCGGGGCGGTTGGGGTTCGAAGGCGTGGCTGTCACCGTTCGGAACGCCGTGCGGTGCGGCGTGGAGTGCAAGCAAGTCGAGTTCACGATCCCGGAGCGAGCGCACGGACGCCACGTCGGAGAGCTGGTGCGAGTGGTCGAGCGAGCGCCGGTATCCGATTGGGTGAAGGAGCGTGCGGTGCAGGCGTTCCAGCTGGTTGGGGACGCCGAAGGCCGGGTGCACGGCGTGGCACCCGAGAAGGTGCATCTGCACGAGGTCGGGGCGGTGGACGCCGTGCTCGACATCGTGGGTGCGATCGAGGGGTTCGAGCAGCTCGACGTCGAAGCCGTGTACGCCTGGCCCGTCGCGGTGGGGAACGGGTGGGTGGAGGCGGAGCACGGTCGGCTGCCGGTCCCGGCGCCGGCGACCGCGATCCTGCTCGAAGGTGTCGAGCTGGCGACGGGCGGCCCGGTGGAGGGCGAGGCCACGACACCGACCGGGGCCGCCTTGGTGCGCGTCCTCGCTGCGGGTCCGCCGCCCGGGCAGTGGCGCATGCTGAAAAGCGGGTGGGGCGCGGGGCAGCGGAACCCGAAGCACTATCCCAACGCGCTGCGGATCCTCTTCGCCGAGCAGGCGGCGGAGGCTGGCCGCGTCGCGCTGCTGGCCACGGATGTAGACGACATGAGCCCGGAGTACGTGGAGCCGCTGCGCCAAGCGCTCGTTGCCGCCGGGGCCCTGGACGTGCAGACGTGGCCGGTGCAAATGAAGAAAGGACGATCCGGGTTCCGGGTGGAAGTCGTGGCGCCCGAGGAATGCGCCGAAGCCGTGACCGCCGCGCTGTTCCGGCACAGCACCACCGCGGGGATCCGTCGCTGGGTGGCAGAGCGGGCGACGCTGGCCCGCCGCCACGTGACGGTCCGGCTCACGCCCGAAGTCACCGTGCGGGTGAAGGTGCTGGAGCAGCCGGATGCGGAAGGTGTGCGAGTGAAACCGGAGTACGATGATGTTCTCGCGGCGGCCCGCGTGCTTGGCCGACCGCCGCTCGAGGTCGCCCGGGTCGCGCAGCGCGACGCCGAGGCGTTGGTTGCCAAATCCAAGGAGTGAGCATGACCGTGAAGCATCAAATCGCCCTTCTCGGGTGCATCTGTGTGGCCGCTTCGGCTCCGACCGCCCTGCGCGCGCAGGGTATCGGCTTCATCCCGGCGGCGGCGGCATGTGGGCTCAAGGCGAGCAGCAGGGTGAACAGTGGCATGGAATCGCTCAGGACCGGGACGAACACGAAGTTCGCGGACCAACGCACCAAGGCGTTCAAGGAAGCAGAGCGCGACCTGACGCAGGCCGTCGGGGCAGACGACCACGGAAAAAGCTCGGGCGCGTGGTACTACCTGGCGCGGTATTACATGGCGGTCAACGATCTCGCGGGCGCGGACTCCGCCTTCACGAAGGCCCTGGCGCTTGCCCCGGGCTGCAAGGACGACATCGCCTTCCACCGGCGCGAGGCGTGGGTGCCGGTCTTCAACGCCGCCACGGCGGCGTGGCAGGCGGGGAACACCGACTCCGCGATCGCGGCGTTTCGGCGCGCCAACGAGATCTACCAGGCCGAGCCCTTGGGCTTCATTTACCTTGCCAACCTGTTTATCGCTCGAGATGAGCCCGATTCGGCGCTCAAGCAGGCGAACGCCGCGAAGTACCACCTGGATTCCCTCGTCTATGCGACGCGCATGGACTCGGCGGCAAAGTACTTCCGATTGGCTGTGCCGGCCGCATCTGATCCGAAATACGCGAACGATCGACGGGAAGCGTGGCTGAACGTCGCCCGCGTGTATCACAGCGAGAAGCGCTACGACGAGGCGGCTGCGGCCTACCGGGAGTTCCTCGGCGCGTACCCCAACGACGTGCAGGCGAGGGCGAGCCTGGCGGAATTGTATCTGCGCGCGAATCAGCGCGATTCCGCCATGGCGCTGTACGCGGCCATCCCGGCGCACGCGGACTCGGCGAGTGCGGATGATCTGTTCGGCGCTGCTGGAGCCGTGCTGAGCGCGATCCCGCAGCTGCCCGACACCTCCGAGCTCGATGCCGCGTGCGCGAAGGCCCTGAAGCGGAAGACTCCCACGCTCACGGCGCGTCAGCTCGCGGCGCGGTGTCAGCCCGCGGCGGCCGACACGATGCGGAAGTTCCATGCGTTGGCGGACCCGCTATACCGCCTTGGCGTACAGACGTACCAAGCGGGTTTGGTGAAGAACCCGTACCATCGCGACGCGCTCTACAACCTCACCGGCATCTCCTTCGTGCTCAACGACACCGCCAAAGTGCTGCTGCTCGCCCAGCGACTGTACGCGGTAGATCCGATGAACCGCCTGTCGCTCACCAAGCTGGCGGGCGCTTGGCAGCTCGCGGGGAAGAAGGACTCCGCGTTGTATTACATCACGTTGGCGGACTCGCTCCCGATTGAAGTCAGCGTCGGCAAGTTCGTCGCGAACGAGCAGGGCGGGGCCCTGGAAGGCCTGTACTCGAACTTCCACTCCAAGCCCTCACGGCCGGTGAAGGTCACGTTCGAGTTGGTGGATGGGAAAGGCAACGTCGTGGCGTCGCTGCCACAAGACATACCCGCGCTCGATGCGGGGGCGAATCAGTCGTTCAAGCTGAAAGCGACCCAAACGGGGGCAATTGCCTGGCGGTACAAGCGATTGTAAGGGCCGGGTTGATAAAGTAGCCTAATCTTGGCACACTTCCTCCCAAGTTAGGCCTTTCGCGGGCGTAATTCAGGGGTAGAATGCCAGCTTCCCAAGCTGGACGTCACGGGTTCGAATCCCGTCGCCCGCTCTGCCGGTTCTCGTCTGGACCTCCGTGACGCCTCGCCATGCATGGATTCCGCTCGTCCTCGCTGTGGCCTGCTCCTTCGGAGGCACCCCCGAATCATCCCGTCCGCGTTGGCAACTCGTGTGGCACGACGAGTTCGACGGTACCACCCTCGATGCGAGAAAATGGGTCCGGGAGACCGGCGGCGACGGCTGGGGCAACGCGGAGCTCGAGTTCTACACCGACCGCACCGAAAACGCGCGTGTCGCAGGCGGCAGCCTTATCATCGAGGCCCGCGGCGAGACGTTCGGGAACCGTGACTACACGTCTGCCCGACTAAAGACCCAAGGGTTGGGCGCGTGGCGCTACGGGCGCATGGAAGCACGGATTCAGGTCCCGCGGGGACAGGGCCTGTGGCCCGCCTTCTGGATGCTGGGCGACAACTGCGCCACGGTGGGATGGCCCGGGTGCGGCGAGATCGACATCATGGAGAACATCGGCAAGGAGCCGAGCCGGGTGCACGGCACCCTGCATGGCCCCGGCTACTCTGGTGCGCAGGGCGTCACGAGCGCGTATGAGCTGAGCGTGGGAGCCTTCGCCGATACCTTTCATGTCTTCGCGGTCGAATGGGACCCGGGCGCGATTCGCTGGTACGTCGACGATTCGCTCTACAAGACCGTCACTCCTAATGACCTGCCCAGACCATGGGTGTTCGATCATCCGTTCTTCATCATTCTGAACGTAGCGGTCGGTGGGTCCTGGCCCGGCAATCCCGATACTACGACGGTTTTCCCGCAGACGATGCGGGTGGACTATGTGCGGGTGTACGAGAAGACGGGGGGAGGAGGAAGGTAAGGGACGGGCTGAGGACCATCCAATCGAGTGCGCCGAGTTCGAAGGGGCCGGCCGAACGCTGCACCAGATTGCGCGGGGAGCCTAGCCGAGGGGGTTAGCGGCTGGCGCGATCGCGTTTCCCAAAGCATATTTGATAGCTTTTGGAAGTCACGGCCCGCGTTGGGGTTGCGACGTCAGGCCTCACAAAGTCCTTGAAGGGCAGGGAAGTGCCGTGATTCGCGTGCAGTCGGTAGCGCCCGACTCCATCGGCGGCGAGCTGCGGCTCGCGCCTGGAACCGAGCTGTTGGCCGTCAATGGCCGGCCGCTCGAGGACTTCCTCGACTGGGAGTTCCTCACGGCGGACGACCGCTTCCTCTTGGCGGCGCGCCTGCCGACGGGGGAGGCGGTCGAGTACGACATCGAGCGCCCCGAAGGGCTCCCGATGGGCGTGACGCTCGAGCCGCCGCGGATCAGGCGTTGCGGGAACCACTGCGACTTCTGTTTCGTGGATGGGAACCCGGACGGCTTGCGGGCGCCGCTGTACATCCGCGACGACGACTATCGGCTCTCTTTCCGCTACGGCAACTTCGCGACGCTCACGAACCTGAAGCCCTGGGACAAGGAGCGCATCGTCGAGTATCGGCTGTCGCCCCTATACGTCTCCGTGCATGCCACCGACCCCACGATCCGGCGGTGGCTGCTTCGCAACCCCGAAGCGCCCGACATCATCCCACAGCTCGGCTGGTTCGCCGAGCGCGGGATCGCGTTCCACACTCAGGTCGTCCTCGTTCCAGGGGTGAACGACGGGGTCGAGCTGGAACGCACGCTCGCTGCCCTGTACGGTCTTGGTCCCGCGGTGCTGTCTGTTTCGGTCGTTCCCGTTGCCCTCACCGAGTTCTCGAAGCACGGTCTGGTGCGCGAGCTAACGCGGGACGAGTGCCGGGCGGCGCTTACGGCCGTCGACCGGATGGCGACCCGGGCACTGGCGGAACGGGGAGGACCATGGTGCTATGGCGCCGACGATCTCTACCTCCAGGCGGGAGAGCCCCTGCCGGGCCCCGCCTGGTATGGGGATTTTGAGCAACGCGAGAACGGCGTCGGCGCCGTGCGGTTTCTTCAGACCAGGATCGCGGCGGCCGTCGAGCGGCTTCCCGACCTGAGCGGGAAGCGCATCGGAGTGGTGACCGGCCGGGCCATGGGTCCCTTGATGCCGCAAGTGCTGGCCGACGTCGCGGCGACCACAGGCGGCCGTTTTGAGCTGGTCGTGGTCGAGAACACGCTGTTCGGATCCTCGGTCACCACGGCGGGCCTCCTCCCCGGAGCGGCCATCGAGCGGGCGCTCGGTGATCGGCGGGACCTGGACTTCGTGCTGTTGCCGGCGGAAGCGGTGAACGATGACCTGGTGTTCGTGGACGATGTGAGCGCCGGCGAGCTGGCGGAGCGGCTGCCATGCCCCGTTCACCTGTCGTACGACTTTGCGGACGTGCTGACCGAATGCGGAATAGATGTGCCAGCCTCGACGCCCCAGGCCGACGTCATGACTCGAAGCCGGCAATCCAATTCTGTATTCCGCATTCCGCACTCCGCATTGGGGGACGTGGAGAGGAAGGGATGAGCGGCGCCCCCACCGTTGCCATCATCGGCCGCCCCAACGTGGGCAAATCCACGTTGTTCAACCGGCTCATCGGGGGTCGGGATGCGATCGTGGACCCTCGCCCGGGCGTCACGCGCGATCGACACTTCGGCGCGGCCGAGTGGAACGGACGGCGATTTTGGCTGGTGGACACGGGCGGGATGGTCCCAGGCGCTGAAGACCAGCTCAATCGCGCGATTCGGACGCAGGTCGAGGCGGCGGTGGCGGCCAGCGACGTCGTGCTGTTCCTGGTCGATGTCGAAGCGGGGGTGCATCCCGCCGATCTCGAGATCGCGCAATACCTGCGGAAGGCGAGCCGTCCGGTGATCCTGGTCGCCAACAAGGCCGACCAGCTGCCCAAGGACACGCGACACCTCGCCTTCTACGAGCTCGGCCTGGGCGATCCCTTTCCCGTGTCGGCGGCGATCGGCAAGAGCTCGGGCGACCTGCTGGACCGCGTGGTGGAGCTGTTGCCGGCCGCCCCGGAGGCGAGCGAGGAGGCCGAGATCCACGTGGCGGTGGTCGGACGGCCGAACGTGGGGAAGTCGAGCCTCGTGAACCGCTTGCTCGGCGAGGAGCGGCTGGTCGTGGCGGATGAACCCGGCACGACACGAGACGCGATCGATACGCCGCTCAGCTATGAGGGGCACACCCTCGTGTTCATCGACACCGCGGGGCTGCGCAAGCGCAGCAAGGTCGAGGACGACATCGAGTTCTACTCGACGCTTCGGACGGCCCGAGCGATCGAGCGCGCCGACGTCTGCGTCCTGGTGGTGGATGCGAAGGATGGCATGCACGTCCAGGACCTGAAGATCGCCAACGATGCGTGGGAGCGGGGCGCGGCGATCATCGTCGCCGTGAACAAGTGGGATCTGATCGAGGAGAAGGAGACGAACACGGCGGCGCGGGGCCAGCGCGAGCTCGAGGAGCGGGCGCCGTTCCTGCGGTTCATCCCGTTCCTGTACCTGTCTGCCAAGACCGGCCAGCGGGTGCCCAAGCTCCTCGAGCTGATCCTGGAGGTCGCGGACGAGCGCGCCAAGCGGGTGCCCACGTCGGAGGTCAACCGGGTACTCGAGGCCCTGGTAGACCGGCAGCAGCCGCCCCAGCCCGTGGGAGAGTCGGTACGGCTCTTGTACGCGTCGCAGATCGGCACCGCGCCGCCCCGGTTCGCCATCGTGTCCAATCGCCCCGAGGCGATCCCCGAGGCGTACACGCGTTACCTCGTGAACGGCTTCCGGGAGGCGTGGCGGTTCACCGGCTCCCCGCTCAATCTGAAGCTCCGCCGCAGACGGGAGACCGCCCGCGGATGAACGACTTCGGGCTGGCCGTGATGCTCCTCCTCGCCTACCTGATCGGCGCCACGCCGACGAGCTACATCGCCGGCAGGCTCGGGAAGGGCATCGACCTGCGCGAGCACGGCTCGAACAACCTCGGCGCCACCAACGTGTACCGCGTGCTCGGCTGGAAGTACGCGATTCCCGTCGGCGTGATCGACATGGTCAAGGGCGCGGTCCCGGTTGCGATTCTCGGGCCCTGGTCCAACGGCCCGGCGTGGTTCACGGTCGCGCTTGGGCTCGCCGCGGTGCTCGGCCACATGTTCTCCCCGTACGTCCGGTTCCGCGGCGGCAAAGGAGTGGCGACGGCAGCAGGGATGTTCCTCGCCCTCGCGCCCCTCGCGGTCCTGATCTCCCTTGCTATCTGGGCCATCACCCTATGGCTCTCCGGCTACGTGTCGGTCGCGTCCATCACGGTTGCCGTGTTGTTCCCGTTGTGGGTGCGGCTCACGGCCCCCGAGCAGCCCTACACGCTTTGGGCAGGGGTGGTTATGGCGCTGCTGATCATCTACTCGCATCGGCACAATATCGCGCGCTTGCGGCAGGGGACGGAGAATCGGTTCCGGACGCGGAAAGGGGTAGCCGCATGACGCGGATTGCCGTGGTCGGCGGGGGCGCGTGGGGCACCGCGCTCGCGGACCTGCTGGCTCGTAAGGGAGACTTCGACACGGTCACCCTCTGGGCGCGCGAGCCCGAGGTGGTGGAGAGCGTGAACCGAGAGCACGTGAACCACATGTTCCTCCCCGGCGCAGCGCTCGCTCCCGCGGTTGCCGCTGTCGGGGACCTGACGGCGGCGGTCCGGGGCGCCGAGGTTGTCGTGTCGGCGGCCCCGTCCCACGCGGTGCGCGACGTCATGATCCGGGCGCGGGACAAGATCGGTCGCGGTGCGTTGGTCGTGAGCGTGTCCAAGGGCCTGGACCCGGAGCGACTCTCCACCCCGTCCTGCGTGTTGGCGGACGTGCTGCCGAAAGATGCGCCGATCGCCGTGCTGTCCGGCCCCTCGTTCGCCCGGGAGGTGTATGCGCGTCAGCCGACCGCCGTCGTCGCGGCGGCGCGGGAGCACGCCACCGCCCAGCGGGTGCAGCAAGTGTTCTCGACCGGGTTCTTCAGAGTGTACTCTGCGACGGACGTACTTGGGGTGGAGCTCGCGGGGGCGCTCAAGAACGTCATTGCCCTCGCGGCCGGCATCTTGGAAGGACTCGGCTTGGGCCACAACACGCGCGCGGCCCTGATCACGCGTGGGCTGGCCGAGATCACGCGGTTGGGCGTGGCGCTGGGCGCCGAGCCGGCCACGTTCGCCGGGCTCGCCGGGATGGGCGATCTCATCCTGACGGCCACGGGTCCCCTCTCGCGCAACCACCAGCTGGGGGTGGAGCTCGGGGAAGGGAAGCGGCTCGAAGACGCGCTGGCGGGGCGCGCCGCAGTCGTCGAAGGGGTGAACACCGCCCGCTCCGCGGTGACGCTCGCGGAGCGGCACGGCGTCGAGCTGCCGATCGCACGCGAGGTGGCCGATGTCCTCTTCAACCGCAAATCGCCCAGCCAGGCCGTCGCCGACCTGATGGAGCGGGAGCTCAAACCGGAGCACTGGCGATGAGCGTCCCCCATCCCGTTCAGGAGTTCTTCTCGATCGGCGAGGTGTGTCAGCTCACCGACCTGAAGCCGCACGTGCTGCGGTACTGGGAGAGCCAGTTCCGCTTCCTGAACCCCGCCAAGAACCGGTCCGGCAACCGGGTGTATCAGCGGCGCGAGATCGAGCTGATCATGCTGGTGAAGCATCTGCTGTACACCGAGAAATACACGATCGAGGGGGCGCGCCAGAAGATCGAGCAGTATCGGCGCAGCGGGGACCTGAAGCCGGAGGCACGCCGCGCGCTCGCGACCCAGACCGTCAAGGACCTGCGCGCCGAGCTCAAATCCATTCTCGCCATTCTCGAGGGGAACGCTTCTCCCAATGCCGGGGCGCGCTGACCGCACGGTCGCGGTCGTCATCCCCGCCTATCAGGCCGCCGCTACCATCGCCGAAGTCGTCTCCCGGACGTCCCGTGCCGTTCCGGGCGCAACCGTTTACGTTGTGGACGACGGATCGACCGATGACACGAGCGGAGCGGGAAGGGGGCGAGGGGCCACCGTGCTGGTCCATCCGCGCAACCGCGGTAAGGGGGCGGCTCTGGCGACCGGTATCGCGGCGGCCCTCGCGGGCGGGGCGGACGTAATCATCACGCTGGACGCCGACGGGCAACACCCGCCCGAGGAAATCCCCGGCCTGGCGGCCCCGGTGCTGGCCGGCGAGGCGGACCTGGCGCTCGGTGCCCGGGCGCGCACCGGCGCCATGCCGTGGGGGCGGCGCTGCACCAACTGGCTGTCGGCGGCGCTCGCGTCGCGGATCGGCGGGGTGGTGGTCCCGGACGCCCAGAGCGGCTTTCGGGCGCTGTCCCGGCGCGCCGCGCAGGCGGTGCGGCCCGGGGAGCAGGGCTACGATTTCGAGACGGCGTTCCTGCTCGCCGCGCTGGGACAGGGCCTTCGGGTTCGGTTTGTACCGGTGTCGACGGTCTATGACGGGCGGCCCAGCCACTTCCGGCCCTGGGCGGACACGTGGCGGCAGGCGCGCATCTTCACGCGCTACGGCCGGGCGATCATTTTCGGGGCACGATGAACATCCTCATCTCGAACGACGACGGCATCCTCGCCCGCGGCCTGGCCGTGCTCGGTGAAGTGTGCGCCGCCCTGGGACAGGTGACCGTGGTCGCTCCCGATCGGGAGCAGAGCGGCACGTCGCACTCGCTCACGCTGCACCGTCCGCTGCACGCCACGCGACGGCCGGACGGCGCCTTTCAGGTGGACGGCACCCCCACCGACTGCGTGCTCCTCGCCATCGGGATGCTGATGCCGCAGAAGCCGGACTTCGTCATCTCGGGGATCAACCATGGCCAGAACATGGGGGAGGACGTGTTCTACTCGGGCACGGTGGCCGCCGCGATGGAGGGCCTCGTGGCCGGCATCCCCAGCATCGCCGTGTCGTACGCGGGCGGTGACCTGGACGTGCTCGAGATGCACAAGGACGGCCTGCGGTCGCTGCTCAAGCGCATCGTCGAGGTCAAGGATTTCCCGAAGGAGACGCTGCTCAACATCAACCTTCCCGCCCTTCCCGGTGACCAGGTCAAAGGCGTGAAGGTGACGCATCTCGGGAGCCGGGTCTTCAGTGAGGAAATCGCGCTCATGAAGGACCCGTGGGGGAAGGAGATCTATTGGATCGGCGGCGGTCGCATCACCTGGAGCGGGGATGCCGATTCCGATTTCCGCGCCACCAGCGACGGCTACATCTCCGTGACGCCGCTCCACATGGACATGACCAATTACGGCTTGATCGAAGTGGTACGGAAGTGGCTCCCCGGCGACTGACCGGGGCGACGGATACGTACGCGGGATACCGCGCGCGGCTGGTCGAGACGCTGCGCGCCAGGGGGATCCGCGATCTCGCCGTCCTCAAGGCATTCGCCGAGACACCGCGCCATCTGTTTGTGCCCCAGGCGGTGGGGCACCGCGCCTACGAAGACACGGCGCTGCCGATCGGCAACGGCCAGACCATCTCGCAGCCGTTCACCCAGGCCCGCTATCTCGAGGCCCTCCGCCTCAAGGGTAGGGAGCGCGTGCTCGAAATCGGGACCGGCTCCGGGTATCAGACGGCCCTGCTCGGGGCGCTCGCGGGCACCGTCTTCTCGGTCGAGCGGGTGGAGGCGCTCGCCCTCGCCGCCCGGCAGGCGCTGCGCGAGGCCGGGATCGCGAACGTCTCGGTGCTCTTGGGCGACGGGACGCTGGGGTGGAGCGCGTACGCGCCCTACGATGCGATTCTGGTTGCCGCGGGCGGCCCGGAGGTCCCACCGCCGCTGGTGGAGCAGCTCGCACCGAACGGCCGCCTGCTGATTCCCCTGGGCGAGCAGGGCGCGCAGACCCTCACGCTCGTCGAGCGGGTGGGACACGGTGGCCACGAAGTGCGCCTCACGCCCCTCGGTGCGGCGCGATTCGTCCCCTTGCTGGGAGAACACGGCTTCAATGTTTGACGCGTTCATCCAATGGCTGCTGGACCTGTTCCGAGGAATGGGGTATCCCGGCATCGTGGTGCTCATGGCGGTCGAGTCGTCGATTCTCCCGCTCCCGAGCGAGCTGGTGATGCCCCCCGCGGGCTATCTCGCGGCCAAGGGAGAGATGAGCTTCGTCGTTGCGGTCGCCTGCGGCGTGCTGGGGAGTATGCTCGGCGCGCTCGCCAACTACGGGCTGGCCCACTGGCTCGGGCGCGCGTTCTTCCTGCGGCTCGGCAAGTACGTGCTCATCACGGAGCGGGCGCTCGATCGGTCAGAACGCTATTTCGCGGCCCACGGCGAGATCAGCACGTTCCTGGGTCGTATGCTGCCCGTCGTGCGCCACCTCATCTCGATTCCCGCCGGCATCGCGCGAATGCACCTGGGCCGATTCGTGGTGTTCACCGGACTGGGCGCGCTGGTTTGGTGCACGATTCTGACCTGGATCGGCTGGTTCATCGGCAGCCGGGAAGACGTGATCCTCGAGGTGCTCAATCAGGAGGCGAGGCGCTACGCCGGACGCGCCGTGCTCGTCGTGTTGCCGGTGCTGGCGGGGATCGCGGCGATCTACATCTGGTGGTACCGCCGGCGCGCCGCGCAGGGGCGGCAAGGGTAGGGCCTGAGTGGCTGCCATGCGCTTCCTCGTGCACGGCCACGTCCAAGGCGTGGGGTTCCGCTGGTGGGTGTGGCGCCAGGCGACGCGTCTGGGGCTCCGGGGACTCGCCCGCAACCTGCGCGACGGGTCGGTGGAGGTGATCGCGGAAGGCGCGGAGTCGGCTCTCGCGGACTTGGAGCGTGCGCTGGCGCAGGGCCCGCCTGCGGCACAGGTGGAACGCGTGGAGCGATCTCAAGTGCCACATGAGGTCGCGATCCCAAATGAGTTTGATATCAAATAGTTACGAGGTCCGCGCGTGACCCAAGTCGTCACTGTCCAGGACATCTATCAGGCCATTCGCGACGTCCCCGACTTTCCCAAGCCGGGGATCATGTTCAAGGATATCACACCACTGCTGCTCGATCCGGCGCGGTTCCGCCGGGCGGTAGAGCTGATGGCGGCGCCGTTCGCCCCATCCAAGGTGCGGCGCGTTGTATCGATCGAATCGCGCGGATTCTTGCTTGGCGCGCCGATCGCGTTGCTGCTCGAGGCGGGGCTCGTGCCCATCCGGAAGCCCGGGAAGCTCCCCGCGGCCCGGGGTCGGGTAGAATACGCCCTGGAGTACGGCACCGATGCACTGGAGATGCACCGCGACGCAGTGGGCCAGGGTGACCGCGTGTTGATTGTGGACGACGTCTTGGCGACGGGGGGCACGGCCGAGGCGGCCGCGAAACTGGTGCGGGCGCATGGCGCAGAGGTTGTCGGCTTTACGTTCTTAATCGAGCTCGATTTTCTCAAAGGACGAGAGCGGCTTCGCGCCGAGCGCGTCGAGGCCTTGCTACACTACGCGTAACCTCGCTACATTAAAAGGCTTAGCCCCTGTAGCTCAGGTGGATAGAGCAGCGGTTTCCTAAACCGTTGGCCGGGTGTTCGAGTCACCCCAGGGGCACGATCTGAAGCAGGTGCTGGAGGGTTGTGGAGGTTGTGGAGGATGGTGGAGGCTTACGTCGATCGACCTCCACCAACCTCCACCAACTTCCACCCACCTCTACAACCTCCCGACGAGGGCGTATGGCAACGACGGTAACGACGGCAGGACGCCCGGTGGTTGGAGAGTCCAACTGGCTGAAGGCGCTCACCAACTGGATCAGGAATCACAAGCAGGCGGCGGCATATCTCGCCGTAGCGCTCGTCGTGGTGCTGGGACTCTTCGCGTGGAACCTCTTGTCCGCGAAGACGGCGGAGCGAAGCGCCGGTCGCCAAATCGCTCAAGGGCGCCTCGCGCTCGACTCGAAGAACTACCCGCTCGCCGCCAGCGTACTTTCCCAGGTGGTGGAGAACTTTTCCGGGACCCATGGGGCCCAGGAGGCCAGCATCCTGCTCGCACAGGCCCGGCTCGCGCAGGGCCAGACCCAGCAGGCGATCGAGGTGCTCCAGCGGTCTGCGCCCAAGGCCGACAAATACTTTCGAGCGCAGACGTACGGCCTGCTCGGCGCGGCGTACGAGAATGCGCTCCGGCCCAAGGACGCGGCGACGGCGTACGAGGCAGCCGCCGCGGCCGCTCTGTACCCGTTCCTGCGCGCCCAGTTTCTTTCGGACGCCGGGCGGGCCTGGCTCGCGGCGGGTGACACGGCTAAGGCGCTCGTTGGATACCGGACGATCACAGAAAAGCTGGACTCCACAACCGCGGCTGGGGAAGCAAAGGTGCGGCTCGGCGAGTTGACCAAGGGGAGTGGTCATCCGTGATTTCTTGAGCACGGTTACTTCGTATAAGATATGTTATGTTAAGTTAAACCACGACCGAATGTGGAGAAGCGCCTCAGTTAATCACACCCCGCACCACGAGTCTCGCCTCCCCGCCTAGCCACACGTCGTCGTACAGCCCCTCCGGGGTTTTTCGCGCCCGGATCTCGAGCCGCTTGGCGCTCCTCGTCCAGAACGTGACCGGGAGCTTGGCCAGTCCCCAGTCGGCAAGCGCGCAGGCGGCTGCCACGGCCCCCGTGCCGCACGCCAGAGTTTCGTCCTCGACGCCGCGCTCGTAGGTCCGCATGCGCCACTCGGACGCACGGCCTGCCGGCGAGATGAAGTTCACATTCGCACCGGAGGGCCCCAGCACCGGGTCGGACCGCAGCAGTCTGCCGCGACTCACGACGTCCACCAGCTCTACGTCTTCCACAACGACCACGAGGTGCGGGACGCCCACCGTGCCCAGGGCGGCCTGTCGCTCTCCGGGCGCGATCGCCAGGCCCGGCACGGGCGCCGGCGAGCGCACCGGCGCGAGGTGCAATTCCGCCCGCTCGCCATCGGACGTGCAGCGGCTCTCGTACGTGGCGGCGTCGGTCTCGAGCGTCATGCGCTGCGGGTTGGCCAACCCCAGTCGGGCGGCAAGACGTGTGCTGCACAGAGCGGCGTTCCCGCACATCGCTGCGCGCGAACCGTCCGAATTGAAGTAGATCATCCGGACGACGTCCGACCCGTCCGGGGCCGATCCAGGCCCGACGAACACGAGGCCGTCGGCGCCGACGCCGGTGCCCCGCGCGCACACCGCCCGGATGTCCTCGACCGACCAGTCAGCGGGTGTCGTGTGGCGGCTGTCTACCATGACGAAGTCGTTCCCCGACCCCGTCATCTTGTAGATCGTGGTCCCGACTAGATGCGGCCGAACCAGGCCATCAGTCTGAGCCGGGGCACCATCCACACGGCTTCCCGGACGATCCGCCGATTCATCTTGCTTTGGCCCTCGGTTCGGTCGACGAACACGATCGGGACTTCCTTCAGGGTGAACCCTTGGCGCCATGCCCTCACGCTCATTTCGATCTGAAACGCATACCCGTTGGACCGCACCCGCGACAGGTCGATCGCCTCGAGCACCCGCCTGCGAAAGCACTTGAACCCTCCCGTCAGGTCCCAGATCCGCAGGCCCGTGATCCAGCGGGCGTAGATGTTCGCACAGTATGATAGCAACAAGCGCCCCATGGGCCAGTTGACGACCGTCACCTTCCCGTTCAAGTACCGCGAGCCGAGCACCAGGTCAGCCTGGACCACGGCCTTGAGAAACTCCTTTAAGTGTACCGGATCGTGGGAGAAGTCCGCGTCCATCTCGAACACGTAGTCGTAGCCCCGCTCCAGCGCCCACCGAAAGCCCGTGATATAGGCGGTGCCGAGGCCCAGCTTCCCTTCCCGGTGCAGCACGTGGACACGGGGCTCCGGCGCGGCCAGCGCATCGGCGATCTGTCCCGTGCCGTCCGGGGACTTGTCATCCACCACCAGGATCTCGAGCCGTGGGTCTTGCGCCAGGACTTGCGGGACGAGGCTCGGGAGGTTCCCGGCCTCGTTGTAGGTAGGGATGACAACCAGCGCTCGCTCACCCATGCCGGGCGCGCCGGGGGAGGACCACGGCCGCGAGTAGCGCGATGAGGAGCCCGGCGAGCGACGCGATGGTCAGCGTCCTGCCCAGCTCGTAGAGCTTCGAGCGGAATGTGAGCTCCACCACTTTGGCGCCGGCCGGGAGTGCGAGCGTAATCAGGCTGTAGTCACCCCGCAGCACCTGTGCCGGCTGACCGTCGGCCGTAGCCTGCCAGTCAGGATACCAGTTCTCGGCGATCAACAGGTAGCTCGGTTGAGCGGGCACGGGGTCGAGCGTGACGGTCATCCGTCCTGGCTGCCACCTCGTCAGCGTGGCGCGCGACGGGCTGGGCTCGGGCATCTTCTTCAGCGGCTCCGGGATCACCGGCTGATCGTTCGTGAAGAGGACGATCCTGGAGAAGTCCATGCGAGCATCGATGAGGGCCGGGATAACGGTGGCGGAGTCGGTCTTGACGGCACCCGGCACGACGCGGGCGTACGGCGCCGGGGCGAGCCGCTCGAACAGACGCGCCGTCCCCGCGTCGCCGTTCAGGATCGGCACGGTGTCGAGGACGCGACGGAAGCCGGGAATCGAGTCGACGCCGCGGCCTTCGGCCGGCGCGATCACGTAGCGGACCGCCAGCAGATCCCAGAGCGACAAGTAGCCGAGGTTTTTCCACTCACCCTGCCCACCCAGGAGCTCGTCATAGTAACGCAGCTCGTTGCCGTGGTACCCCAGGACCTGAGGGACATCGAACGTGGCGAGAACCGAGCCGGGGTACGCGGGGCCGAGGTCGATCACGCGGTACGGTGCGGGCGTCGCGGCGACGCGCTCGATGAGCGCGTCGCGACCATATGGCTTCACGTACGACCAGAACGGGCGCGCATTGAGCCAGAGGTCGGTGCCGACGATGAGGATTAACGCGAGCGCTTGCAGCCGGGGGGTCAGGCGGTCCGCTCCGTAGCCGAGGACCACGGCGACAGCCGCCAGGGCGAGGCCGCTCGACGCCGCGCCCCAGAGGATAGCGGATCCGCCGGTGGCTGCCGCGGCCACGGCGTTGCGTCCTGTTGTCGCGTGGATGCCGGACGCGAAGCCTTCCGCGAGCTGGCCGATCGCGCCGGTGATGCCGAGCAGCGTGACGACGGCCCCGACGATCAGCGCCGCGGTCATCGCGCGCCGGCTCCGGGTCGCGAGCGCGCGCTCCACGCCGAGGGCCGCGAACACGGCCGTGACGAACGCGACCACGAAGAACGCCATGCCCGGTGCGCGAGTCTTCTTGACCAGGGGCATGAGTGCCCACCACAGCTTGTAGAACGGCGTGGTGGCACCGAGGCTGATCAGCAGGAACAACAGGCCGATGCCGCCCACCCAGAGCACGAGCCGCCGGCGCTCTCGGGCGATCGCTCCGAGCACGGCGAGGGCCACCACCGGCAGGCCGAGATACTCCGAGTGGAGCTTGATGGGATTCGCGCCCCAGTACGTGCCGCGCGGGGTCCAGCCAACGAAGTTCTTGATGAAGAACTCGGGCACGTGGCTCAACGGAATCGCGTACGACGTCGATCCCTCGAATCCGTGAAAACCCTGGGCGCGCGGGGAGAAGGGGATGTATTCGAAGAACGGCAGGATCTGGATCGCGGCGACCCCGAATCCGATCAGGACGGCGACCAGCGCCGTCCCGAGCCGGAGCGCCCGCTCCCCTGCCCCGCTGTCCCCAGCCTCCTCGAGCGTGAGGTACAGCGCGAACAGACCAGCGGCGATGAGCGAGTAATACGCGAGCTGGAAGTGGCCGAGTAGCGTGAGCGCCGTCGCCACTCCGAGCAGCGGGTAGCCTACCCAGCGCCGGTCGCGGAGCGCCAGCACCAGGGCGAGCAGCATGAGCGGCAGCATCGTCGAGGCAAACAGCTTGCCGTCGTGCCCTGGCGACGGATATGACGCGATGAGGCCCGACAGCTCGTAGGCGAGGCCGCCGATCACGGAGCCGAGCCATCCGACACGCAGGCGCCGGAGCAGCAGATAAGTGAAAAGGCCGGCGAGGATGTAATGGAGGAAGAAGCTCAGGTTGCCGGCGGTCGTCACTGGCACGATGAAGCGCAACAGCCAGGTTGGGTAAAACATGTCCCCGTGCCCCGCGGCGACGAACGGGAGGCCGCCGAACACTGCGGGGTCCCAGAGCGGCAGATGCCCGAGTCGCTTGTACCACTCGGCGCCCCACGCATGGAACGGAACACCCGAGATGTACTGGTCGCTCCAGGGGCTCGCGAGCCACAGGCCGCGCAGCATCGGCAGCGACAGGAGGACGGTCCAGAGGCTGAACGCTGCCGTGGCCCACAGACCAGGATGCTTGGGCTCAAACGGGGGGGCGGCCGGAGCCGCCGATGTCACCGGATCACGTTCGCTCACTGGGACTCCTGCGGGCGATGTCGGAGTGGGAGAGTCGCGAGGGCAGCCGCGGCCTCGAGGACCGTCAGCAGGATGCGCGATGCGACGCTCAGGGCCACCGCGCCCCCGCTCCCAAGGAACGGCGCCAGCAGACCGATCAACACGAGCTCCCGAACCCCCACGCCGCCGGGAGCGAACAGGGCCAGGAGACCGAGAGTGTACCCGAGGGTGAAGGCTCCCACCGCGGTCCCGAGCGGGAGGTGCGCGCCGGGCAGGAGCCCGCGGCACAGCATCCAGAGGGAGGCGCCGTAGGTTCCCCAGCTGAGTACCGTCAGAACTGTGCTTGCGAGCACCGCGGCCAGGCTCAGCGGCTCGAGGGGAGCCGTCGCCTGTACGAACCGCCCAAGCCACCGGGCCGTCGGCCGCCACCCGAGGAGGGCGATCGTTCCCAGCGCGGCAATTCCGGCGAGCAGGAGGCGCAGCGGCGGTGCCGCCTGCGGGGTCACGGCCGCGACCACGGCCACCCCGCTGCCCAGCGCCACCGCCTGGATCACAAAGGCAGACGCCGTGGCCGGCCCTGGGGGCACCCCCGCCTGCTGAGCCAGCACAAGCAGCCCGGCCACGCTCCACACCTTCCCCGGGACGTAGCGCCCGAGGTTCGCGAGGGTCCAGATCCGGGCCGCGGACGTGAAGGGGAGCCGTTGGCGCCAACCGGCGAGGATGCGGCGCCAGGACTCGATCTGCATGACGTAGGTGACCAGGACCACGAGTGCCGCGGCGACGATCCACCCCGGCACGATCGTGAGCGTGACGTGGAGCGAGCGAAACTCCGACCAGTTGCGCGTGATCGAGCGGCCGACGAAGGCCAGGACGGCCAGCGTGACGAGACCCTGCACGGCCCAGAGCCAGCGCCGGGGGGAGGGACTCGCCGTGGATGGAAGGATCAGCGCGATGCTCAGGTCTTGACGAACTTGTAAACGACGGAGCGCGCGAGGAGCCACGGCGCAGGAATGGGCGGGTAGAAGTAGCTGCCGCCCCAATCGTCGAGCCGGAAGCCGTTCATCTCTCCGAGACGTGAGATCGTCTGACGTGTCCAGCTGTAGACGTGTCCCCACTTGTCGGGCACGTGGAAGAGGTTCCAGATGATCTCCTTCACGTGGTAGGGGTTGGGGACCGACACGATCCACAGGCCGCCCGGACGAAGCACGCGGTAGATCTCTCCGGCCGTGTTGTAGGCGGTGGGCGTGTGCTCGAGTACCTCGATCATGAACACGTAGTCGAACGACGCGTCGGGGAACGGGAGCCCGGACGTGATGTCGTGGATCAGGATGTCCGGGCCGGCGAACTCGGGGGCGATATCGAGGCCCTGGTACTTGATGTCCGGAGGCAGGTAATGTCGCAGGTCGCCGTCGCGAGAACCGATGTCGAGCACGGCGCTCCCCGGACGCACGCGTGCGAGCTTCGTGGCCTTGCGATAGCGCATGCGCTCCTCACCGGCGTTGCGCCAGTGGTGGCGTGCACTATAGAACTGGGCGAGCTCCGGGGAGGAAGGCGCGATCCTGGGGCTCATCGGTCGGTGGCTGCCTCAGCGTGAACGAGTGGTGTGTGGCGTCCCGAATACGGCAGTAGCCCGAAAGATACGACCGGCGGAAACCCGCGGAAAGGCCGCGGCGCCAAGGGGGTTTGCCGCGGTTCACCTGGCGGCTATAGTACGGGCTGAATGCGCATCCTTCACGTCGTCACGGCGTTTCCGCGCTTCCCGAACGACATCATCGCACCTTGGCTCGTGGAGCTGCTCAAGCGGTTTCAAGCGGCGGGACACGAGGTGGAAGTGTTTGCGCCCGCTTACCGTGGCGGTGGAAATCGCGAGGTCCACGGCCTACCGCTCCATCGCTTCCGCTATTTCCCGGCTCGGTGGGAGGACCTGACCCACGATCAAGGCACACCGGACCGCGTCCGGCGCTCGCTGCGCTACAAGATCATGCCGCTGTTCTACGCGCTCGGCGGCATGCTGGCGATCTGGCGGCTGTGCCGGCGGCGGTCGTACGATATCGTCCACGTCCATTGGCCTGTGCCGCACGCGCTGTTCGGATGGGTGGCGCGGAAGGCGTGCGGGGCGGCGATGGTCACGCTCTGGTACGGCGTCGAGCTGCGGTGGGTGAAGAGTCGGCTGCCCTGGCTTAAGGCGTTCCTGCGGTGGGCCGTCAGGACTTCCGATCAGGTCGTGGCGATCTCCTCGGCCACGGCCGGGGAAATCGCCGAGCTCGTGCATCGGCCGGTGCCCGTCATCCCCTACGCCGTCGGATTCGCGACAGCGCCAGCCGACATTCCTCCGCGACCTGACCGGGCGGCCGACGATCCGTTCGTCGTGCTGTTCGTGGGCAACCTGATCGAGCGCAAGGGTGTGCGCTACCTGGTCGACGCCGTCCACCGCCTCTCGCCTCGGATACCGATGCGGCTATTGATCCTCGGCAAGGGAGAGGGAGCCGAGGGGTCTCGATTGCGGGAGCAGGTGAAGAGCCTCGGCCTGGAGGATCGCGTCGAGATGCCAGGCCGCGTCCCCGAGCCGGAGCTCCACCGGGCCTTCGCCCGCGCGAACGTGCTCGTCCTGCCTTCCATCGTAGACGCACGTGGTGATACCGAAGGGCTCGGCGTCGTCCTCCTCGAAGCGATGAGCTATCACCTTCCGGTGATCGCGAGCAACGTCGGCGGTATCACGGACATCGTGGCGGACGGGGAGACCGGCCTCCTCGTGCCCCCCGCCGACCCGGTGGCGCTCGCCGCCGCGTTGGAGCGGCTCGCGACGGACGCGCCGCTCGCCGAGCGGCTCGCCGACGCAGGGCGTCGATATGTTCAGGAGCATTTCAGCTGGCCAGCTATCCTCGAGGAATGGGAGGCGTGCTACGCGGCGGCGCTCGAAGCCGCGCGCAGACGAAGGCCGGTCAGCAGCGGCGCGGACGCCGCGGTCAGCGGTTGACGGTCGCGAGCACTCGGTGGCTGGGGTCCTCCAGGGTGAGTGACTGCGGGGCCGGGGGGGAGACTACCGCCTCAGCGTCGAACCGTCCATCGGGTAAGAGGTGCCGGACGCGCAGGCTCCGGCGCGCGGCGCGCCACTCGACCATGGTGCGCAACGGACCGAGAAACGGCCCCTGCGCCGCGATCCGACTCAGAAGCGAGCGAAAGGCATCAGGCGCGTCCGGGTACCCGAGCGGCGGGCTCAGGTTCGGGTGCCACACACCCACCCACAGTCCCTCCACCTGGCGGCACGTTTCCGCGAGCGCCGCGCCGTCGGCGACCCAGGTAGCTGGATCTTCGACACCCCCGTACTTGCTCAACGTGCGATCCATCCAGCAAAAGGGGGCCTCGTCGAGCCCGAGGGACCGCTCGGTAGACGGGTCCCACAGCGGCAGGACGTCGGCGATTCCCACGCGGAAGCCGTTGCGATCGAAGAATCCGCACGTCGAGTCGTAGCGGAAGCCCGCGGCGGCCATGCCTCGGGGGGTGGCGCCGGCACGCAGGCGGAGGAAATGCTGCCGCACGCCCCGCACCGGGGGGCCGACCAGTCGTTCGAGTCGCCCTCGCTGCTCTCGGAAGAGCTCGTCCCGATCCGCGGTCGCGAAGCTTCCATGGAGGCCGATCTCGGAGCCCCGCTCGGTCAGTGTGTCGAGAATCGCTTGCGCCGCTCGACCCTCGGATCGGTACGTGAGGTCTCCCGCGCGCATGGTAGCGAACGATGGCGTGCCGCAGAGGACGAACCAGGTGGAAACGATGCCGTGGGCGCACTCGTCGTCGAGCACCCCCCGCACTGCCCGTGCGACCGGATCGCGCCCGATGGCCGAGACGGCGGCCAGAGCAACGCGCCCGATCCGTCGCAGCTCGCCCTTGCGGGTGAGCTCTGCGATGCGTAGCAGTGTGAACAGGGGCCAGTAGGCCACGACGTCGAGATCGTGGGTGAACGCGGCCGCCCATCGCCTGCCGTCCGGCCAAGGCGCGACGAACGCGAGCGGCCGCCGCCCGGCCGTCGCGATCACAGCCGTGCGCAGCGCAACAGCGGCCCGCGAGATGACCGGATCGGAGGCGAGCCCGGCCTGGACCAGCTCGTTCTCGCGCGCCGGAACTCGGTCGTAGCGATCGCGCGAAGTGCTACGCCACTCCGTCCGCGCCGTCGCCACCTCGCCGATACGGCGCAACACCGGGCGTGGGAGTGACACGGTGCCGTCGCCCCGCTCCAGGTACCAGTCTCTGGCGACGCACGTTCGGAGGTCTGGAGCGGCTCCATCCCGCTCGACCACGAGCAGGCGCACCACGTCGACAGACGGATCCTCGACCGGCGGAATGCGGGCGAGATCGATGAGCAGGCCGAGCGCATAGCGCTCGATATCGGTGAGGCTTTCCTGTGGAGGCAGTCGAATCACGAGTGCCCGCAATATAATAGACGCCGCTTCGCGCGGCCTTTATCTTACGCCGGACCCCACGCCCACCGGAGCGTTTCCGCGATGGCTCAGCCGCTCATCTCGAAAGACCGCATTCCGTGGCGCCACCTCGCACTCTTCGGCTGGCTGCCGAGTCCTCTAAAGATTGTCGCGTACCGACTGCTCCTCGGGTACCGCATCGGTCGCGGCGTCCGTTTCGGTTTCGGTGGCATCGTCGTGGGGAAGTCCGTGGAGATCGGGGACCACGTGGAGATCGGATTCCTCGCCATCGTGCAGGGGAAGACCATCCGGATCGGCCGCTACTCGAGTGTCGGGACCATGAGCTACCTGTCCTGCGAGACGATCGAGATGGGCGAGGACGCGAAGATCCGCGAACAGGTGTACGTCGGCGGGCCCCAGTTGCCCGAGTCGCGATTCGCGCTGGGCAGCCGGACGATCATCCTACAGCTCACGTCCATCAATCCGACCAAGCCCGTGGTCATCGGCGACGACACGGGCATCGGCGGCCACTGCCTGATCTTCACGCACGGCGTGTGGCTCAGCGCGCTGGACGGCTATCCGGTGACGTATCAGGCCGTGACCCTTGGCAAGAGCGTGTGGCTGCCCTGGCGTGTCTTCGTGATGCCCGGTAGCACGATCGGCGACGGGACGGTGATCGGCGCGAACTCGCTCGTATCGGGATCGATCCCGGCGAACAGCCTCGCCGTGGGCTCTCCGGCCAAGGTGATCCGCTCCGCGCCGGACTTTCCCACGCGGCTGAGCGAACGGGAGCAGGCGGCGTTGGTCGAGACCATCATGAGCGAGTTCGATCGTTACGTGCGCCACAACGGTGTGACGCTGGACGAGCAGCCGCCGTTCCGAGCGTACCGGTTCGGGCGCAAGTCGTGGCGTCTGCTGTGGCTGCGCGGCAGCGCGCCCGTGTCTCCCGATCGCGGGGATACCGTGCTTGCGGAGATCGCCCTGCCGTTCGAGATGCTCGCGGGCTTTCGTAAACGGGGCGTGTATTGGCTTGATCTCGGTGGCCGGACGCGAAGTCGGGACGGTTCGCCCCTGACGGAGGAGCTGGCGCTCTATCTGGGCCGCTACGGTGTGCGGCTCGCGCGGGACGCCTGAGGTACACCGCGTCGCCCGCAGGCTAGTTGACGAAGGTCACCCACCCTCCCTCGTTCGGGATGACGGCAGTGTCACCGGGTCCGTCGAACCCGATGTATCGAGCGCTCCCGCCCGTTCGAATCGAGTCGATCGACGCATGGGTCACACGGTCCAAAACATACACCTTGCCGTCGACCAGCGTGCTCACGTATACCTGTGCGTTGTCCGGTGTGACGGCCACGTCGAATGCATTCCGCGAAACCGGCGTGCCGATCGGATACTCGTGGTGCGTGGACGTCAGGTTTCCGGACACGAGGTCCCAAGCGATCAGCTTGCTTCGCAGGATGTCCGTGGCGAACAGCTGGTTGCCGTCCGGGGATATCGCGACGTTTTGAACGTTTCCTCCGACGACCGAGTCCACATGGATGACGACGTCGGTCTGCGTGTTGATGGTCGCGACTGTGCCGGCGTCCCGCGCCGAGACATACATCAGCGGACGAGTCGGGTGAAACGCGACTCCAGTCAGGATGGACCCCACCGCGGCCGGATTGATGGAGTCGAGCACGGCGCCCGAGCCAGCGTCGATTACGTACACACCCCGGTAGTCCGTCAGCGCGTAGAGGTGGGTGCCGCTGGGGGAGAGGCCGAGGCCTAACACGCTGCCCGGGACCGTCGTCGTCTGGACCGTCGTGCCCGCCGAGGTGTCCAGAAACTTGACCGCGCCCGCATCCTGATTGTTCACATACACCGTACGGCCATTCGGGCTGACACGCACCTGGGAGGGGGTGGCCCCAACGGGGAAATCGGTACCGAAGCTCCGGCCGGCGACCGTTGTGCGCCCCATATGGCCTGCATCGAGCTGCGTCACGAACACCACGCTCGTCGATGATATGGCCACCGCGAACGGTCTGCCCGTAAGCACGATCGAATCCGACCCCATGCCTGACGGGTGCGTGTACGGAGGTCCCCCCGGCCCCGTGGAAATGGTGCATTGCAGTACCACCCCGACCGGGAGCACGAGTGTGAACAGGGATGAGCGCGGGGCCATGTTCCCCTCCAGGGTTCGATGGGGGACGTGACCCAACATGCCCCGGCGCGAACGTGCCGCAAGGGGGCCCAAACGTCAGGCCACCCAGGGGCCTCGCCGAGTCCCCCGGGGTGGTCGCTTGCCCAGCGTTCAGCGCACGAAGTTTACCCAGCCAGTTTCGTTCGGGATCACCGCTGTCATGCCCGTCGCGTCGAACCAGATGAAACGCGGGCTGCCGCCAGTTGCCACCTGCCCGATGAGCGCACGCGTGCTGAGGTCAAACACGTAGAGTTTGCCGTCGGCGAGCGTGCTGACGTACACTTGCGCGTTGTCTGGCGTCACGGCGACATCGAACGCGTTGCGGGATTGCGGCGTGCCGACCGCGTTCGCCGTATACGGCGAGCCATCGGCGGTGAGATCGCGAACGAGCAGCCTGCTATTGCCGATGTCCGTGGCGAAGAGGAGCTTGCCGTCGCGGGAGACCGCCAACTCCTGGATATTGCTGCCGGCGACAGTCTGACTCCTGACCACCGCGTCCGTCCGTAGGTTCACGGTTGCGACCATGCCCTGGTCCCGAGAGGAGACGTACATGCAGGGTGCAGTCGGATGGAACGCCACCCCCGTCAGGATTGTACCGAGGCCCGCGATCGAATCGACGACTCCGCGAGTGGCCGTGTTGATGACATATACACCGTTGAAGTCCGTCAATGCGAAGAGGCGCTTCCCATCGGGGGACAGGCCGATGGTGAGAATGCTCCCCGCCGGCACGGCTGCCGTGCCGACGGCCTGGTTCGTCGCGACATCGACGTAGGTAATGGTGTGCGCGTCTTGGTCATTGATGTACGCGGTCCCACCATCGGGGCTCATACGCACCTGAGAGGGGATGGGACCGACCGCAAACGATGTGGAGAATGAGGTTGACGGCAGGTCGGCTCGAGCGGCCGAGGCGGCGAGCAGCTGGGTCACGTACGTGACGCCGGCCGGTGAGATGGCGACGGCGAAGGGCGTCCCGCTGAGCGGCGTGGCCTGATTGCTGGTGCCGGTGGGATGAGTGGTGCCCGACGGCGACGTGCCCGCAGGTGGAGCCGCGCAGACGTCTGGTACGTTGCTGAAGCTCACCCAGCCTGCCTCGTTGGGAATCACGGCGCGGTCACCCGAACGGCTGAAGCCGATGTAGCGCGGGCTGCCGCCCGTCGAAATGGTGCCGATCAGCGCACGCGACGAGCGATCGAACACGTAGACCGCGCCGTCGGCAAGCGCACTGACGTACACCTGTGTGTTATCGGGTGTGACGGCCACATCGAACGCGTTCCGACTGACGGGCGAGCCAACGGGATACTGGAGCGCCTGGGGGCTTCCGGTCGTCAGGTCCCAGACCAGCAGCTTGCTGTTCTGGATGTCGGTTGCGAACAGTGTCGCGCCGTCGGGAGACACGGCGACGTTCTGGATGTTGGCGCCGGAGACCGCGAACGTCTGCACGACCTGCTTGCTCCGCAGGTCGACGGTGGTGATCGTCCCCTGGTCCCGTGAGGAGATGTAGACGCACGGCGACGCAGGATGGAAGGCGATGCCCACCAGGATCGTGCCGGTGGTGGTAACGGGAATGGAGTCTTCGACCTCCCGGGTTGTCGCGTTGATGATGTAGACGCCGTGGAAGTCAGTTGGCGCGTACAGCCGTTTGCCATCTGGGGAGACGCCGACTGTCAGGATGCTCCCTGCGGGCACGGTCGCCGTAGCGAAGGCCTGGTTCGTGGCCACGTCGACATACGTAATCGTGCGCGCGTCTTGATCCCCGACGTAGGCCGTCTTCCCGTCGGGGCTCATGCGCACTTGAGACGGGATTAGGCCGACCGGGAAGGGAGCCGAGAAGGTGGTGGAGGGGAGGTTGGTCCTGGATGCCGTCGCCGCAGACAGCTGAGTCACGTAGGTGACCCCCGTCGGTGAAATCGCCACGGCGAAGGGAGTGCCACCGAGCGAGACTGGCGTTGCGCCCAGGATCGGGTGCGTCGCGCCCGTCGGCGGTGACACAGTAGCTGGAGGCGTGCACGAATTCACGTTCTGGCCCGCTCCTGCGGCGGTTAGGTGGTCGGGTGCGCTGACGTCGCCGCATCCGATCACGAGCCCCGAGAGCGCCAGGATGGGAAGGGTTGCGGAGCGCGCCATGTGCGCTCTCCTCGCTTCAGTGGCCATTAGGTGCCTCGCCTGAATCTGGGAAACACCGACGTTAGGGTCGAAGGAGGGAAGGTGCACCTGGCCCCGGGCGATCGGCAAGCGACGTCGCACCAGGCGTCATAGTGCGCGACGCTCTACAAAAGATGCTCCTGGGCTCCCCCGCTCGGTGATGCGTCACTGCAGCAAGTCTCGCACCCCACGGGCCCTGCCTGGGCGCCTCTACGGTTGTGCGGCTCGAACGCATCAGTCGGAGCGGCCCTGTGGCGCGTCCACTACAAGCGTTTTGCTACACTCGCCCTGTGCCGTCTCCCGAGTCGCGGGCCCTCGCCTGGTCCATCTCGCGCTGCAGCCCCCGCACCTCTTCCCGCATCCCCGCCACCATCTCTCCCAGGAACCCGAAGCCGAACAGGATCAACCCCGCGAGCACGAGCAGCAGCACCAGGTACAGGAACGCCCGGTTACCCTGCTGCAGCGCGTAGCGCTCGATCAGCGCGTATACGCCGACCAGAAGACCCAGGAAGATCAGCAACGCCCCCGGGACCCCGAAGAACAGCATCGGCTTGCGACCGAACCGCAGCTGGAACCAGACGGAGACGAGGTCCAATACGCCCACGGGAATGCGGCCGATCCCGAACTTCGACTTCCCTGCCCGCCGCGGCTGGAGCGGGACTGGACGCTGGGCGACCCGGAAGCCTTCTGCCGCGGCGATGACCACCATGAAGCGATGCCAATCCGGCCGCCGCGTCACGCCGTCCATCACCTCGCGGCGGTACGCCTTCACCGAGTTCAGATCCGTGACGCGAACACCGAACAGCCAACGACACAGCCCGTTGTACACCCACGAGACGAAGCGTTTTTCGTAGTGGCCCTGCTTCGTGCCGGCGACTACGTCGGCCGCGTCATCGAGAATCGGCTGCACGAGGCTGGGAATGTCGCTCGGGCGATACTGCAGGTCGGCGGGATAGAACACGAGGACGCGGCCGCGGGCGGCGTCGGCGCCCGACGCGAGCGCGTCGGCGATGCCGTGCTGGCTGCGGTGCGTCACCACCCGCAGAAAGGGGTGCTTGGCCGCGAGGTCGCGCAACACGTCCGCAGTGCCGTCACGGCTGCCGTCGTCGATCACGACGATCTCGCACGGATAGGGCAGCGGCAGCAGCGCCTCCCGGGCCTGGCGCACGAATTCCGGAAGGTTATCGGCCTCGTCCTTTGCCGGGACCAGGACGCTCACGTCCGGGAGGGCCGCGCTGGTGGCGAGGCTCACAGCCGCTTGCGCATGCGGGCCGGGAGGATGCTCAGCTGGTCGCGGTACTTCGCGACGGTCCGGCGCGCGATCTTGACGCCCTTCTGCGCGAACATCTCCACGATTTGCTGATCGGTGAGCGGGTTCTTCGGGTCCTCGTCGGCCACCATCTTCTGGATTTGGGCGCGAATGGCGCGAGCGCTGGCGTCCTCCCCGGTGGTGGTCGAGAGGCCGCTCGAGAAGAAGAACTTGAGCGGGAGGAGGCCCCGGGGGGTCTGGACGTACTTCTCGTTCGTCACGCGACTCACGGTGCTCTCGTGCATGTTGATGACGTCGGCGACTTCCCGCAGGGTGAGCGGCTTCAGGAACTCGACGCCCTTCTCGAAGAACTCACGCTGCCGATCCACGATGAAGTTCATGACCTTGAGCATCGTCTGGCGGCGCTGCTCGATGGCCTGGATCATCCAGTGCGCGCTGTTCATGCGCTGGTTGATGAAGTCCTTGTTCTCGCCCTGGAATTTCTTCTTGTCGCGCGCAATGTCCTGGTAGGTCTTCGAGATCCGCAGCCGCGGCAGCCCGGAGTCGTTCAAGAACACCTTGTATTGGCCGTCGATCTTTTCCACCACCAGGTCGGGGATGATGTACGCCTCGTTGGCCGAGGAGTGCTGCAGGCCGGGCTTGGGATCGAGCTTGGCGAGCTCGTCGGCGACCTTCTGCACTTCGGCCGCGTCCAGACCGAACCGCTTTCCGAGATCGCTCCAGCGATGTGCCTTGAGATCCTCGAACGCGTCCCGGACGAGCCGGTAGGCGAGCGTGTCGGTTTCACCCCGGGACTCGAGCTGCAGCAGCAGGCACTCGCGCAGGTCCCGGGCGCCGACGCCCGGCGGATCGAGCTTCTGGATGATGCGGAGCATCTCCTCGGCCTCGGCCAGCGTGTACAGCTGGGGGGCCACGTCGTGCTCCGCCTCGTCCGCGTGGGCCTGGAGCACCTGATTCACGCCGTTGACGATCTCTTCGAGGGTGGCGCCGAGGTAGCCGTCTTCCGCGATGTTTCCGATGAACTCTTCGGCCAGGAGCTGCTGGCGGGGCGTCAGGTCGAGCAGCCGCATCTGTTCGCGCAGGTGGTCGGCCAGATCCTTCGTCTCGACCGGCACCGGCTCGACGTACTCGCGGGCTTCGCTCAGATCCCGCGGCGGGGCGCCCTGATCGCCGCCGTCGTCGAGCAGGATTTCCTCCCAATTGGGCTCGTCGTTCTTCTCGGCTTCCTTCTTGTCCTCCTTGGCCTCCTCGGCCAACGGGACTTCGGTCTCCTCCTCCGGCTCGACCAGCTCGAGGAACGGATTACCGAGCAGCTCCTGCTTCAAGTGCTGCTGCAGGTCGAGCAGCGGCATGTACAGCAGATCCATCGCCTGATACAGGCGCGGATTGATCCGCAGCTGCTGCGACAGCGACGCGTGCTGCTGCAGGCCGGTCTTCATGCCGCCTGGGTCAGACGCGCGCGCAGCCGCGCGGTGAGGGTGGGCCCGAGATACAGGTTCGCGACCCGGTCGTCGAACACCAGCTCGCGCACCGTGCCCGCCACCTGCACCTTGCCTTCGAACATGATGTAGGCGCGGTCGACGATGTCGAGCGTCTGCTCCACGTTGTGGTCGGTGATCAGCACGCCGATGCCGCGGTGGCGCAAGCCGGCCACGATCGTCTGGATGTCGTGCACCGCGATCGGATCCACCCCGGCGAACGGCTCGTCGAGCAGCATGAACTTGGGCTCGGTGACGAGCGCGCGGGTGATCTCGAGGCGACGGCGCTCACCCCCGGAAAGCTGGAACCCCTTCTGCCGCCGCAGATGCTTGATCGCCAGCTCGTCGAGCAATCGCTCCAGCCGCTCGCGCCGCTCCGCGTCCCCCAGCGGCAGGGTCTCGAGGATCGCCCGGACGTTGTCCTCCACGGTGAGCTTGCGGAACACCGACGGCTCCTGGGCCAGGTAGCCGATACCCATCCGCGCCCGACGGTACATCGGCTCCGCCGTGATGTCCCGTCCGTCGAGCGCGATGTGCCCGCCGTCGGGCCGTATCAGGCCGGTGATCATGTAGAACGTCGTGGTCTTCCCCGCCCCGTTGGGGCCGAGCAGGCCGACGATCTCGCCTTGATCGAGCTGCACGCTCACATCGTTCACGACCGAACGACCCTTGTAGGCCTTGAGCAACCCGGTGGCGGTGAGACGGCTGCCGCCACGCACCACGGGGTGCTCGCCGCTCGCTGAGTCGGCCCGGGTGAGGGCGTGCTCGGCGGCGCCGAGCAGGCGGTCGGCGCTGGCGGCGCGGTCGGCGACGATCTCTTCCCAGGCCTCGACCGTGAACGCAATGGGGGCGGCGTCCTCCAGAGCGGCCGCCGCGTACGTCACCACTTTCATCAGGGCCAGCCGCGGCAGCACGGAGGTGCGCAGGCTGGTCCGAAACTCCTCCACCGACAGCCCGCCCAGCTCCGGCAGGCCCGCCTCGCGCGAGTGGGCCCGGAGCGTGAGGAACTCCTCGCGGTAGGCGATGGCCAGCTCGCTGAACGGGGCGTGCCCCCGCTCGTCGGCCACCCGGGCGAGCGCCGCGGCGGCGAGCGGGAGGGACGAATCCCGTGCCGCCATCAGATCGGCGAGGTGCGGAGAGGAGACGGGCGCGGTCATGGGCGGGGTTTCTTTTTCGTCGTGGCCGTCGCTTTGGTCGTGTCGGCCTTTTTCGTCGTGTCCGGGGCCGGCGGCTTGGGCTCCAGCTGGACGCCGTTGGCCTGCCCGGTGACGGTGCACCGGTCGACCTTGTCGCCCTTCAGGATGCAATCGATGACCTTGCCACGGGAGTAATTGAGCGACGGGCCCGCGGAGTCGTGCTGACTCGCCAGATGCGTGAAGGAGCGGGCCGAGCCCCGGGCGATGACCCGATTCAGCTTGGTCCTCGGCGTCCCCGCCGAGTCGGGGACCTGCGTCCAACGTGCCGTGAGCGAATCCCCCGCGAACCAGTCTGCGTCGCCGGTCGCCGTGGAGTCCCGCTTCGGGGACTCCTTGGTCGAGGTCGAATGGGCGTGGCCAAAGGCGCGCGCCTCGGTGAGCACTTCGTCCGGGAGATCGAGGGCGAGTGAATCGGAGACGATCGTGTTGCGCGTCGACACGGCCCGTGCGTGGACCGAGTCCTTGGGCCCCCAAGCGAACGCCTGCTGCAGCTTCTTCCGGTCGAGGTGCAGGTGGATCGTGTCCGCCGTGAGGCGCCAGTCGGCCCCGGTGGCCACGCCGTCGCCGAGCGCCTTCACGAGGCGGATCTCCTGCCCCTGGAGCCCGAGCTCGATGCGCGTGCCGGTGAGCGCGTAGGGCCGTGGGCCCTTCCCTTGCACCCGGGGCTTGCCGACGAGCACGGCAAATCCGGAGGTCTGATCGAGCTGCATCGAGTCGCCGCGCGCCGCGAAATCGCTCCGGTCGATGGTCACCTGCCCGCCTCCCCACATCCGGTCGTTGCCCTTGAAGCGCACCCGGTCTGCCATGATGATGTACGGCTCCCCTCCCCCGGAATCCGCGGTCGCGCGGTAGTCGATGGTCGGGCGACCTGATGCGTACATCTCGAGCGTATCGCGCACACCTCTGACGGCGCGGTAGTACGTCAGGTTGGGACCGCGCAGCACCGACCCCGTCTTCCGATTCACGGCGATGACGTTCTTGTGCGCGTCGAGCCGTTCCTGTCCCATGAAGTAGGCGGCCGTCGTCGCGTCGAGCGTCATCGCGGTGTCGCGGATGTGCACAGGATTTTTCTGGCCGAGCATGTCGAACCGCTTGACGCCGGCGAACCAGGCCACGCTGTCGGAGGCGAGGGTGCTGCTGGTGCCCTCACAATGGGCCAGCACCCCGCCGCCCGCGAACACGTTGGTCTCACCCCGCCGCACCTCCACTTGCTGCGCCTGCCGGCCCACCGAATCGATGATCATCTTGCAGGGCCGGCCGGCCGCGGTGTCGGCGGGCGACGCAGGCTGCTGAACGAGGGCGACGAGGAGCACGGTTGCCATCATTGGTTCGGGAGGGTGAACTTCCCACCCTCTCCCGTCACTCGGTTCGCGGTCACGACCTTGAAGTCCGGGTCGGCGGTGAAGCCGGTTCCCTTGATGTGACGCGTCGGCTCATCGAACACGAAATCCTTGTCCGAGCTGACCTGGTTCCGGACCTGGCTGTAACGTATCACTTCCGTCCGGAGCGTCGCGCTGTCGGTTCGCACCACGACCACGTTGCCTCGCGCCTCCATGTCGCCGCTCCGCCAGTGGTACGTGCCCTGCCGCGACGTGAGCGTCGACGTCTCGGCTCCTCGGGTGTCGTAGAACGTGATGTGGACGTTGCGGAGCTCGGCGGTCTGCGCCGGGGAATAGAAATATGCCGTGTCGGCCCGCACGTGCGCACGCTGAATCCCGGCGTCCGTCACGTAGTGTGACATGCCGAACAGCACCTGGTCGGCCGAATCCGGTGCGGCAATAGTGGCCGTGGGCTTGATGCCGGTGTCGCAGGCCCCGGCCACGACCCCACCCATGAATACGTAGCACAGAACGACGTAGCACGAAGGCGTCTTGCTCACGTCGCACCCGCCTTCATCAGGTCGTGTAGGTGCACCATCCCCACGACCCTTCGCCCGCCGTCCAGCACGGGCAGAGCCATGATCCCGTGCTGCTCCATTAGGCGTACCGCGGCGCCGGCGAGCTCGTCGGCCGTCGTACTCTTCGGGGTCCGGGTCATCACATCGCGCACCGGGATATCGAGGAACTGATCGGTCCGCTCCATGAGCCGCGTGAGGTCGCCCGCGGTCACCACGCCCACGAGGCTACCGGCGGCGTCCACCACCGCCACGGTGCCCCGTTTCTCGGCGAGCAGCACCACGCACTCGCGCATCGGGCAATCGGGTCCGAGGGCGGGCACGTTACCGGCGAGCATGACATCTGCGACGCGCAGTAACAAATGGCGGCCCAACGTGCCGCCGGGGTGGAGCGCCGCGAATTGTTCGCGCCGGAATCCCTTGACCTCGAGCAGCGTCACGGCGAGGGCGTCACCGAGCGCCAGCGCTGCCGTGGTGCTGGTGGTGGGCGCCAGCGTCTCGGGGCACGCCTCCTCCGTGACGCTGGCATCGAGGACGACGTCGGACTGGCGAGCGAGCGGTGAGTCCGGATCCCCCGTGAGCGCAATGATCGGCACGCCGAGCCGCTTGAGCTGACCCACGAGGCCGAACAGCTCGTCGGAGGCGCCACTCTTCGAGAGCAAGATGGCGACGTCCTCTCTGCCGACGAGGCCCAGGTCGCCGTGCAGCGAGTCCACCGGATGGAGGAACGAGGCGGGGCTGCCGGTCGAGGTGAGCGTAGCCGCGATCTTGCGCGCGATCAGCCCCGACTTGCCGACGCCGGAGACGATCAGCCGGCCTGTCGCCTTCTCGAGCAGCCGCACGGCGGCCGAGAAGGCCGGGCCCAGGCGCTCGGCGACCCGACGGATCGCATCGGCCTCGAGGACCAGCACGCGGCGCCCGCGCTCAGCGAGTTCGCTGGGCTCCGTGCGGGACATCGTCACGCTCCAAGAAGTATTTCGTGAGCAGGCCCTGCCACTCACCCCGGGCCTTGAGGATCAGCTCGGCCACCTCCCGCACGGCGCCGTGGCCGCCGGGAACAGTCGTCACCACTCGGGCCGCGGCCTTCACCTCCGTCACGCCGTTCGCCACGGCGATCGGAAGCCCGACCCGTGTGAGCAGCGGGAGGTCCGCCAGGTCATCGCCGACGAAGGCGCATTCCTCCCAGGCAAGCCCGCGCCGCTCGAGCAGCGCCTCGAATACCGGGAGCTTACGCGCGGTGGGGTCCTGGATCACCTCGTCCACGGCGAGCTCCCGCGCGCGCAACATCGTGGCGGTGGATTCCCGCCCGGAGAGCCACACGACGAGGAGTCCGGCGGTGCGGAGCAGGCGGACGCCGAGGCCGTCCTGGATGTGAAAGCGCTTGAATTCGACCGGATGATCGCCGACCATCCCGACGTAGATGCCATTGTCCGTCAGGACGCCGTCGACGTCGAAGCCGACGAGCTTGAGGCGGTGGGCGACGGCAGCGTCGAGCATTGTCACTTACGGGCGCGGGCAGGGGGCACGGCTCTCGCTCGGTCCTCGACAACCGCCCTGCCACCCCCCTGGGACCTCGCTGCCGCCGTGCCCCCAGCCCGCGCCGCATGCCATACGTCGAGGGCGATGTTGACGATGCCGGCCAGCTGGTCCAGCGGGATCATGTTCGGCCCGTCGGACGGCGCGCGGTCCGGATCGGGATGCGTTTCGAGGAAGAAGCCGTCGGCCCCCGCGGCGGCCGCGGCGTAGAGCAGCGGCGGGATGAAGTCGCGCAGGCCGCCGCTCGAGCCCTCGGGTCCCTGCCCCGGCTGCTGCACCGCGTGCGTGCCGTCGTACACGACCGGCGTCCCACAGGCGCTCCGGAGCCGGGCGAAGTTGCGCATGTCGACCACGAGGTCGCCGTAGCCGAAGAAGGTGCCGCGCTCGGTCACGGCGATCTCGGGGGCTCCGCCCGCCCGCACCTTCTCGACCGCCCCCGCCATGCCCTCGGGCGCCATCCACTGCCCCTTTTTCACGTTCACGGCGCGTCCGGCGCGACCGGCCGCTACGAGCAGGTCGGTCTGACGGCACAGGAAGGCCGGGATCTGCAGCACGTCGGCGACTTGCGCGGCGGCGGATACGTGGCTGGTCTCGTGGACATCGGTGAGAATCGGCAGGCCCGTCGCGGCCCGCACCTTGGCGAGCGCCGCGAGCCCGCGCTCGGCGCCCGGGCCCCGTGGCCCTTTGAGCCGCGCGCGGTTTGCCTTGTCGTACGACGCCTTGTAGATGACGTGCAGCCCGACCTTCAGCGCGAGGTCGGCGAGCGCCTCGCCGACCCGCAGGTTCAGGTCGTCGGACTCGACGACACAGGGTCCCGCGATGAGGAAGGGGGAGGCTCCCGCCCCGAAGTGCTGCGCCATGTCAGTCGCGGCGACCGGCGAGTTGAGACGACCGCTCCGCCTGAGCGAGGGACGGCGTGCCCCTGGCCCGGCGCTGCTGGCGCGCCGCGCCCACGAACCCTGCGAACAGGGGATGTGGCCGGGTGGGTCGAGACTTCAGCTCGGGGTGGAACTGGCAGCCGATGAACCAGGGGTGATCGGGCAGCTCGATCATCTCGACCAGCGAGCCGTCGGGCGAGAGCCCGGAGCACCGCATGCCGTATTCGGCGAGCACGTCGCGGTACGCGTTCGACACTTCGTAGCGGTGACGATGCCGCTCGCTCACTTCGAGCGCCCCGTAGGCCTGCGCGACTCGGGAGCCCGGACGCAGCTTGCAGGGATACGCCCCCAGCCGCATCGTGCCGCCCAGTTCCTGGATACCTTCCTGCGAGCGCATCAACGCGATCACCGGGTTCTCGCACTCCGGCGCGAACTCACTCGAGTTGGTATCCGGGAGCTTGACCACGTCCCGTGCGAACTCGATGATCGCCGCCTGCAATCCCAGGCAGATCCCGAGGAAGGGGAGCTTGTGCTCGCGCGCCCAACGGATCGCCTCGAGCATGCCTTCCACGCCGCGCACGCCGAAGCCCCCGGGCACCAGCAATCCGTCATACGTGCCGAGCAGCTCGCCCGCGGCCGCTTGGTCGATAAACCGGTCGGACGAGATCCAATCGATCTGTACGCCGCATTCGTTCGCGATGCCGCCGTGCCCCAGCGCTTCGTGGATGCTCTTGTAGCTGTCTGCGAGCTGGGTGTACTTCCCCACCACGGCGATTCGAGCGCGGTCGGCCGGGTTCAGGATCTTCTCGACCATCTGCGCCCAAGCGCGCAAGTCCGGCTCCTTGGTCTCGAGATGCAGCCGCATGCACACTTCGCGGTCGAGCCCCTGCTCGTGCAACTTGAGCGGGATCTCATATATCGACTTCACGTCCGGGCTCTCCACCACGCAGCCGAAGTCCACGTTGCAAAACTGCGCGATCTTGCGCTTCAGCTCCTCCGAGAGCGGCCGCTCGGTGCGACACACCAGGATGTCGGGCTGGATCCCGATCTGCATCAGCTCCCGGACGGAGTGTTGGGTCGGCTTGGTCTTGAGCTCGGCGGTGGCGGCGATGAAGGGGACGAGCGTGAGGTGGATGAAGAGCGTATTGTCGCGGCCGACCTCCTGGCGGAACTGACGAATGGCTTCCAGGAACGGCAGTGATTCGATGTCACCCACCGTGCCGCCGATCTCCGTGATCACGACGTCGTGATCGGGCGCAAGGCGGCGGATGGAGGCTTTGATCTCGTCCGTGATGTGGGGGATCACCTGCACCGTGGACCCGAGATACTCACCGCGCCGCTCCTTCGTGATCACCGACAGGTAAATCCGCCCGGTCGTGACGTTGTTCACCTGTGACAGCGAGCGGTCGATGAACCGCTCGTAGTGGCCCAGGTCGAGATCGGTCTCCGCGCCGTCGTCGGTGACGTACACCTCGCCGTGCTGGAACGGCGACATGGTGCCCGGATCCACGTTGATGTAGGGATCGAACTTCTGGATCGTCACTCGGAGGCCGCGCTCCACCAGGAGGCGACCCAGCGAGGCCGCCGCGATGCCCTTGCCGAGAGACGACACGACGCCGCCGGTCACGAAGATGTACTTCGTCGAACTCACGGACTCACCTCCCTCAGTTGGCGCCTCAGCTGTGCTTCCGCATATCGCAGATCGTCGGCGGTGTCGACGCCGGGGGCCGCGGGCCCGGGAAACAGCGTCACGCCGATGGGAATCCCGTGCAGCAGGGGCCGCAGCTGTTCGAGTCGCTCCCACCGCTCCTCCGGGACAGGTGCGAGCCGGATCCAGCGATCCAGCGCTTCCCGGGTGTAGGCGTAGACACCCACGTGCTGGTGGTAGATCACGTCGCGCGCGCCGTCGCGATCGAACGGGATCGGCGCCCGGGAGAAGTACACGGCCCGGCCCCGCGCGTCTGTCACGACCTTCACCCGATTGGGATCGCCTGCGAGCGCGCGGTCCAAGTCCCCCGCCGCCGTGCCGATCGGATCCCCGCTGCGCACTCGGGCGACGGCACCATGCAGCGCGGCGGGCGCGACGAGCGGTTCGTCGCCCTGCACGTTCAGCACCACATCGTATGAACTAAATGATTTACTTCCAACGACTTCGGCGACTCGCTCCGTGCCCGACTGGTGGTCGGCGGAGGTCAGCACTGCCTCGAACCCCGCTCGCTCGACGACCGCGACGATCTCGCGGGCGTCGGTTGCGACCACCAGGCGATCGCACACGCCCGCTTCAGCGACTCGGCGCACAACCCAGAGGATGAGGGGTTCGCCTGCCAGCGACAGGAGCGGCTTGCGAGGGAGGCGGCTGGAGCCCAGCCGCGCCGGAACGACGCCGAGGACGGGCACGGGGGAACATACAAAATCCGTGCCGTGGCGTCTAGCCCTGGACCTAAACGGCTGAGAAGGGGCGGGTTAGACCACTACACCGTGGCGTGCGCGATGCGCAGGAAATTCTCCAGCAGCTGCTTCCCGTGCGAGGTGCCGATCGATTCCGGGTGGTATTGCACCCCGTAGATCGGGTGGCGGCGGTGCTTCATCGCCATGATCTCCCCATCCTTCGGCCGGTCCGCGCTCCACGCGGTGATCACGAGGTCCTTGGGGAGCGACCGGGGCTCGACCACCAGAGAGTGGTACCGCATGCCGGTCACGGGACTGGGGATTCCCTCGAACAGCTCGTCTTCTTCATGGATCACCTCGCATGTCTTCCCGTGCATGAGCCGGTCGGCTCGCACCACGCGCGCGCCGAATGCCTCGCCGATCGCCTGGTGGCCGAGACACACGCCCAGGACCGGTACCTTCCCGGCCAGCGCCTTCACGAGCGGCACGAGGATACCGGCTTCCCCCGGCGTGCACGGGCCGGGCGACAGCACGGCCGCCGTGGGCTTGAGCGCGAGCACCTGCTCTACGGTCAGCGCGTCGTTGCGGTACACCACCGGCTCCGCGCCGAGCTCGCCGAACAACTGGACGAGGTTGTAGGTGAAGGAATCGTAGTTGTCGAGGACGAAGAGCATGGTTGAATCTAATCGAGCGAGCGCGGCCAATCCTGCTTCAGGATCCGCGACAGCGATCGGTCCGCGAGCAGCCGCCCGCCCGTCTGGCAGGTGGCACAGTAATTCACCTCGTTGTTCGCGTAGCGGATGCGTTGCACCGGCGATCCGCACACCGGGCACGGCTTCTTGAACCGGCCATGGACGGCCATCCCCTCCCGGAACGCCGTCACCTTCTCCGGGAATCCATCACCCGTCTCTGCACGCAGGCGCGCCATCCAGCTGGTCAAGGTGTGCCGCACGGCGTGGAACAGCCGCTCGCTCTCCTCGGGCGTGATCCGGCTCGTGAGACGGAGCGGCGACAGGCGGGCCGCGTGCAGGATCTCATCGGAGTAGGCATTGCCGATGCCGTCGAGCAGGTGGGGATCCGTCAGCGCCCGCTTGAGCGTGTGCGACTCCCGGGTCAACGCCGATCGAAATTGCTCGAGCGTCGCAGCGAGTACATCGAGGCCACCGGGGTCGTGTGCGGCGAGGGCAGCCGCACCCCGGAGAATGTGAAGCGACGCCCGATGCTTCGTGCCGGCTTCCGTGAGCAGCAAGGTGCCGTTCGGGAAATCGAACGCGGCGAGCCCCGCGCGGCGGGGAATGAGCGCGCCGGCGGACTTCCAATGCAGCCGGCCTGCGATCATCAGGTGGAGCACGACGAAGTAGTCGTCCTCGAGGGCCAGGACGATCCGCTTGCCGAGGCGGCGGACATCGCGGATCGCGCGACCGACCAGGTCCGCCACCGGTGGATCGGCTGTCCGGAGCAAGAACGGGCTCGCGATCCGCAGGCGCTCGAGCTGCTTTCCTACGACCCGAGAGGCGAGGGCGTCGAGGTACAGCGCGATGTCCGGCAGCTCGGGCATCAGCTCAGGAAGCGCGCGGCCAACTGCCCCAGCCGCTCGTCGCCCGCGGCCCGCGCGCGCTCCAGAATCCGCTTCACGTGGGGCCGCAGCTTCGGCTCCCCCCAATAGTAGCCGGTCGCTTGCTCGGCACTCGCCGTCTCGCCCGCGCGCGCGGCCTCGAGCAGCGCCTCGGCCGCCGCGGCGTCGAATCCGGGGTCGTCACGCGGTGGGAGGCCATAGTGCCGCCGGGGCCCCGACTCACCCGGATCCTCCTTCACGAACGCCCGCGACACGGGATGGTCAGCCGCGGGGATGAAACGTCTTGTGCACGGTCCGCAGGTAGTCGCGGTCGACGTGCGTGTACAGCTGCGTGGTGGCCAGGTCCGCGTGACCGAGCATTTCCTGGACGGCGCGAAGGTCGGCGCCACCCTCGAGCAGGTGCGTCGCGAACGTGTGCCGCAGGGTGTGCGGCGTCACCCGCTTTGTGAACCCCGCGAGCCGGGCGGCCCGCTTGATGATCGACCACGCGCCCACCCGTGACAGGGGCGTGCCGCGGGCATTGAGAAACACGAGTCCGCGCCCCTTCCCCTTGTCGAGGCGGGGGCGGATCTCGCGTGCGTACAACGCCACGGCGCCCAACGCGCGCCGACCCACGGGCACGATCCGCTCCTTCGAGCCCTTACCGAAGATGCGGGCGAGCCCGTCCTCGTACAGGACGTCCTGCAGCTTGAGGCCCACCAGCTCGGACACGCGCGCGCCGGTCGCGTACGCGAATTCGAGCAACGCGCCGTCGCGGATCGCGAGCGGCTCGTCGGCGTTGGGGGCGGCGAGCAGGCGCTCGATCTCGGCGACCGACAATACCGTCGGCAGGCGGCGCCACTGCCGCGGAGACTCCAGGCGCTCGCTCGGATCGCGCGTGGCGTGGCCTTCGCCGACCAGGTACCGGTAGTACGTGCGGACCGCGGAGATCTGGCGCCGGATGGTCGCCGGGGCGAGCCCCAAGTCCTTGAGCTCGTAGACGAACTCGCGCAGCAGCCCGCTTGTCACGTCCTCCGGGCGGCGCGCGCCCTTGGTGCCGGCATACCCGGCGAGCCGCCGGACGTCGCGGACGTAGTTCGCGACGGTGTGGGGGCTGTCGCCCGCTTCCAAGGCGAGGAAGTCGCGAAACTGCTCGACGCGGAACGCCGCTTCGGTCGTCAGATCCACCGGCGCACCCGCGCCTTGTACGCCCGGTACACGTCCCCGAACGTGCGCTCGAGGTACGCCTCTTCTTTGGCGATCACGCGACGCTGGACCAGCGCGATGACCACGGGAAGCAGCGCGAGCGGCCACAGGTCGTTCAGGAGCAGCGTGCCGCCAACGTAGAGCGTGGCCATCCCCACATACATGGGGTTGCGCGTGAAGCGGTACGGTCCCCAGATCACCAACGCCGAGGTGGGCTTGGTGGGGTTGGGCGTTGTGCCCGCACGGCGGAACAGGTACGCCGCGCCGGCGGCGAGGAGCACCCCCGCGACGAGGAGTCCCCAGCCCAGGACGCTCTCGAGCGTGGTCGGCGTGGGCCACAAGCGGATCGGCAGGAGCCGGTGGGCGCCGTACCCGACGGCAAACCCGCCGGCGTAGAGGAGTGGCGGCGGGAACCCCACCCCGGAGGTGTCGTTCGACGCGTCGCTCATGGCACTCCGTGGTGACCGGTGCGTGTCAGCGCTTCAGCCGGCGCACGATCCATACGGCTAGAAATATGAGGATCCCGAGTGCGGCGGCGCCAAGCACCCAATTGACGTGGGCGAGCGCCGCCACGACGGCGTCGAGGTTCGTACCCAGGGAGGCGATGAGCACCGTCAGCAGGCCGTACCACAGCGCGGATGCGAGGGCGAGCGGGATCAAGGCGCGAGGCGCGGACAGTCCCGCGATGCCCGCGAACGGTGGGACCACGGCGCGCCATACGGGAAGGAGGCGGGAAACGAAGATGCCGTAGGTCCCGTGGCGCTGGTACTGCACCTCGATATGCGCGAGCACCGGGGGCGTGAGCAACCGCCGGCCGGTGGGTCCCTTGAAGAAGTCGCGTCCGTAGCGTCGTGCCAGCCAGTAGACGAGGGACGCCGACGCGACGTTCGCCACCCACGTGAGGCCGAAGACCGTCCAGAGGTTGAGCCTGCCTCGCCCGGCGAGGAACGCGCCGAGCGCCACGGCGGTGTCGGCGGGCAGCGGTGGAATGACGTTCTCGAGTGCCGCGAGCGCCGTGATCAGGCCGTACAGCGGTCCGGGCGGCAGGCCCTCGAGGAACGCGAGAAGATCGCTCAGGGGCGGGCCTGCTCGAGCAGCGCCACCGCGAGCACCGCGACCCCCTCGCCCTTACCGATCCAGCCCATTCCTTCGTTCGTCTTCGCTTTGACCGAGACGGTCGAGAACCCGCTCACGAGCGCGCCGGCAAGGTTCTCGCGCATGTCGTCGAGGTAGCGCGCCAGCTTGGGCTGCTCGATGATCACCGTGATGTCGGCGCTCACGAAACTGAGACCCGCCTCGACCACGCGCAGGTACGCGCGCTTGAGCAAATCGAGAGAATCGGCGTCGCGCCAGCGGGGGTCCGTCGGGGGAAACATCTGCCCGATGTCGCCCAGACCGGCGGCGCCGAGAATGGCGTCGGTAAGGGCATGCGCGACCGCATCGGCGTCCGAATGTCCCACCAGCCCGCGTGAGTATGGAATCTCCACGCCGCCGAGAATCAGCTTCCTGCCTTCTCCCTCGGCGAACCGGTGGGAGTCGTACCCGATCCCGACCCGCATGTCAGGCGTTGAGGATGCGGACCGCGAGGAGAGCGGCGTTCTTGGCGTTGTCGATCCCGACGCAGGCCACCGGGACGCCCCCGGGCACTTGCGCCGTGGCGAGCAGGGCGTCGAGCCCGTTCAACGGCCCGGCCGCGAACGGCACGCCGATCACGGGAAGATCAGTGAGCGAGGCGGCGAATCCCGGGAGCGCCGCCGACAGCCCCGCCCCGGCGATGACCACCCGGAAGCCCTTCGCCCGGGCGCCCTTCACGAGGTCCGCGGTCTGGTCGGGTTGCCGGTGGGCGGAGGACACGTGGAACTCGTACGAAACGCCCGCCTTGCTCAGGACGTCGAAGGCGGGCTCGATACGCGGCTTGTCGCTTTCGGAGCCGACGATAATCAACACGTCGGCCACTCTCAGGCCGCCTCTTCGATCACGCTGTAGTCCTGGCGCCGCTGCCGCGGCACGTAGCCGGCGTCGGCGATGAGCCGCTGCATCTCGGGGAGGGTCATCCGCCACGTCGTCCCCGCGGCGGAGACGACGTTCTCCTCCATCATGAGCGAGCCGAAGTCATTGGCTCCGAACCTGAGCGCCACCTGGCCGATCTTGGGCCCCATCGTCACCCAGGAGGCCTGGATGTTGGGTACGTTGTCGAGCACGATGCGCGCGATGGCCTGGGTGCGGAGGTAGGTCACCGCGTCGGTCTTCTCGAAGTGGGCGAGCTCGGTGTGCTCGGGCTGCAGCGGCCAGCAAATGAAGGCGGTGAAACCCCCGGAGCGCCCCTGGACCTCTCGCACGCGGAACAGGTGCTCGACCCGGTCGGCCAGCGTTTCGCCCAGGCCGTACATCATCGTCACCGAGGTCTTGAGTGCCAGCCGATGGGCCGTCTCCATGACCTCGAGCCAGCGGTCGGCGCCCGCTTTCTTTTTGGCGACGCGGTCGCGAACCTCCTGGACGAGAATCTCTCCGCCCCCACCCGGGATCGAGTCGAGGCCGGCCGCCATGAGCTCGCGGATCACCTCCTCGATCGACATCCCGAATCGGCCGGCGAAGAAATCGACTTCGGAGGGCGAGAACCCGTGGATATGGATCGGATGGTGCCGCTTGATGTAGCGCATCAGATCCAGGTACCACGCGAACGGGATGTAGGGGTTGTGGCCGCCCTGGATGAGGATCTGCACGCCGCCCAGCGCCTTCAGCTCGTCGATCTTGCGACCGATCTGCTCGAACGAGAGCACGTAGCCTTCGCCGTGCTTCGGCCGCCGGTAGAAGGCGCAGAATTTGCAATCCGCGACGCAGACGTTCGTGTAGTTGATGTTCCGGTCGATGATGTAGGTGACCACGTTCTCCGGATGCAGCCGCCAGCGTGCCTGGTCGGCGAGGCTTCCCAGCTCGAGCAGCGACGCCCGCTCGTACAGCTCCACGTACGACCGGAACTCGCCGCTGGCGCGGTCGATCATGGTCATGCCACCTGGAGGAACTGCAGCGATCCGTCGGGCACGAGACCGCGCGCCGCCAGCCGGCGGAAGAAGTCGGTGAGCCCGGCCAGGTGTGTGTCGGTCAACGCATAGTCGAGACCGGCGAGGTAGCTGCGGCACTCGGTGACGCCGACGCCCGTGGCGCGGGCCGCCGCCTCGGCCAGCAGGTCGAGGTGGGCGAGGCCCCAATCACGGGCCGCGAGCAAGGTGTGGTGGACGGCGCGGACGGCGCGCGGGTCCGCAGCTCGGCGCGCGGCCCACATGGCGAACACGAAGGGGAGGCCGGTCCAGCGCTTCCACTCATCCCCCAGGTCGTAGCGGTGGGGGTAGGCGTGCCGCGCGGCCAGGAGCAGCGCCGCGTCGCCGATCACCAGCACGGCCTCGTGCGGCAGATGCGCCAGCCCGTCGAGATCGGCCGCCTCTGCCCGAGCCTGGGCGAAGTGGGGGCGCACCTTCCACACGTCGCGACACAAGAGCTCCAGCAGGCCGACCGCGGTGCGCGAGGACGCGGTGAGCAGCACCGTCCGATCGTCCAGCTGGCCGACCGGCCGCCGGCTGAACAGCGCCACACTGCGCACCGGACCGTCGCAGGAAATCGCGAGGTCGGGGAGCAGGACGTAGTCGCGCGCATTGCGGGCGTATTCGACCGCACTGACCACGGAGAGGTCCAGCTCCCCTGCCGCGAGCAGATCGTTGAGCTCCGACGGCGTGCCGGTTACGAGCTCCGCCGCCAGTGGGGTGACCCCGCGGTCGATGGCCCCGTAGACCGGGTAACAGTTGATGTAGCCGATCCGACCCAGTCTCATTCGGCGCCGTCCACGACCCCCGACAACACGGGCAGTCTGCGGCCACCCCGGGCTTGCGCCCGGGGTCTGTGGGCGATCTCGAACGTCGGGCCTTCGGGGCCCTCGGGGCGGGCGGACCTCTGTCCGGGAACCCAGTCTTCGAACGTCCGCACCGTCTGGTAGAGGGAGTCCCGCTCGACCGGCTCCTTCCCCGCCCCGCGGATCAGCCCGACGATCTGATCGTACGACAACCACATGGGCGTCCCGGCACCGGCTTCGTGGTACACGCGTTCGAATACCACCGTGCCCTCGAGATCGTCGCACCCGAAGGTGAGCGCCACCTGTGAGATGAAGGGCGTCACCATGGGCCAATGGGTCTTCACATGCGGAACATTGTCGAGCACCAGTCGACCGATGGCAATGTTCTTGAGATCGTCGAAGCCCGACGTCGCGGTTCCGGTCCGGCCGAGTGCCTCGCCCAGCTCGTTGTGGTCGGGGTGATAGGCCAGCGGGATGTAGGTGAGGAAGCCGCCCGTCTCGTCCTGCAGGGCTCGGAGCGCGAGCAGGTGGTCCACGCGATCCGCCATGGTCTCCACGTGTCCATACAGCATCGTGCAGTTCGAGGGCAGGCCGAGCCGGTGGGCCGCGCGATGCACCGACAGCCATTCCTCGCCGGTGAGCTTCTTGTCGGCAATGGTGGCACGCGCGGCGGGGCTGAATACTTCGGCGCCGCCACCCGGAAGGCTCGTGACGCCGGCGTCCTTCAGGGCGATCAGGACGTCCCTAACCGACAGCTGCTCGATGCGCGCGAGGTGCGCGATCTCGACCGCCGTGAGGGCCTTGATGTGCACGCTGGGGTGGCGCGCCTTGAGGCCGCGGAACATGTCGACGTAGTAGGCGAGCCGCAGCTTGGGATGCAGGCCCCCCACGATGTGGAACTCGCGCGTCGGGTTGTCGCGCGCCGCATCGGCCTCGGCGAAGACCTCGTCGAGACTCCGTGTATACGCGCCCTCCTCCTGCGGCATGCGCGCGAAGGAGCAGAAGACGCACGTGTTGCGCAGCACGCACACGTTCGTTGGGTTGATGTGCTGGTTCGCGGCGAAGCACACACGGTCGCCGTTACGCCGGCGGTTCACCTGATCAGCGAGCCGCCCGATGGTGAGCAGGTCGTTCGAGTGGAACAGCGCGAGCGCGTCGTCGCGCGTCAACCGCTCGCCGCGCTCGACTTTGTCCGCGATGGGAGCGAGCGCGGACCGTCCGTCCATCACGCCGCCCGCCGGATGGCGAGCGTCACGTTGTGCCCGCCGAACCCGAAGGAATTCGAGAGCGCCACGTCCACGTGTCGTTTCACGGCCTTGTTGGGCGCCGAGTCGAGGTCGCAGGCCGGATCGGGCGTGAACTGGTTGATGGTGGGAGGGATGATCCCCGTTTGGACGACGAGGGCGCAGACGCCCGCCTCGAAGGCGCCGGCGGCGCCCAGCAAATGGCCGGTCATCGACTTGGTGGAGCCGAAGATGAGCTTCTTGGCCCGGTCGCCGAACACGGCCTTCACGGCCGCGGTCTCCGCGGCGTCGCCGTGCGGCGTCGAGGTCCCGTGGGCGTTGATGTAGCCGACCTGACTGGGCTCGATCCCCCCGTCGCGCATGGCGAGGCGCATCGCCTCCTGGGCTCCGGAGCCATCGGGCGCCGGGGCCGTGATGTGGTGCGCGTCCGCGGTCTGGCCGAAGCCCACGACCTCGGCGTAGATCTTCGCGCCGCGGCGCCGCGCGTGCTCCCACTCCTCGAGGATCAGTACCCCCGCGCCGTCGCCCATCACGAACCCGTCCCGGTCCTTGTCGAACGGGCGGCTGGCGGTTTGCGGACTGTCGTTACGCTGGGACAGCGCCTTCATGTTCGCGAAGCTCGCGACGGCAAGCGGCGTGACGGCGGCCTCCGCGCCGCCCGCGATCATGATATCCGCCTGGTCGTGGCGGATCAGCTCGAGCGCGTCTCCCACGCTGTGCGCCGACGACGCGCACGCCGACACCGTACAGTAGTTCGGTCCCTTGGCCCCGTAGCGCATCGAGATGAGCGCGGCGGCGGCGTTCGGCATGTACATGGGAACGAAGAACGGGGACACCCGACTCGGTCCCTTCTCGAACAGGGCGCGGGCGTTCTCCTCGAACGTCTGAAGCCCGCCGGTCCCCGTGCCGACGATGGCGCCGACGCGCTTCAGGTCGACCTTGTCCCAGTTGCTCGCGAGGCACGCGTCCGTGACCGCCTGCTCCGCCGCGCCGACCGCGAACTGCGCGAACAGGTCGTAGCGGCGGACCTCCTTTTTGTCGAGGAACCGCGTCGGCTCGAAGCCCTTCACCTCGCACGCGAACTTCACGGGACTCTGCACCGGGTCGAACCGCGTGATCGGCCCGGCACCCGAGCGACCCGCGATCAGACCCTCCCAGGTGCTGTGTACGTCCGTGCCCAGGGGCGTGACGAACCCGAGGCCCGTGATCGCGACCCGTCGCATCATGCGCTCATTTCCCCATCTTCTCGTGCAGATATTGCAACGCCTGTCCCACCGTTCGCAGCTTCTCGGCTTCCTCGTCCGGAATGTCGATGTCGAATTCCTTCTCGAAGGCCATCACCAGCTCCACGGTGTCGAGGCTGTCCGCGCCCAAATCCTCCATGAAGCTCGCTTCGGAGGTGAGCTTGTCGCGCTCGACCCCCAGCTCCTCGACGATGATGTCTTTCACCTTCTCCTCGAGCTGCTTCATGTCCATTGCCATGGGTAGCCTCAATCGAGGTGTGGGGAAACGATCACAGCACCATCCCGCCGTCGACGACCAACACCTGACCCGTAATGTAGCTCGCGAAGTCGGACACGAGAAAGAGCACCGCCGCGGCGACATCCGACCCCTGCCCCAGCCGGCCCAGCGGAATCGCCCCGATCAGGGCTTCCCGCGCGTCGCCGGTGATGGCGCGGGTAAGCTCCGTGTCGATGAACCCCGGGGCCACCGCGTTCACCAGGACGTTACGGGAAGCCAGCTCCTTGGAGACGGATTTGGTGAAACCGATCAGACCGGCCTTCGACGCGGTGTAGTTCGACTGCCCCTTGTTCCCGTAGATGCCCACTATGCTCGTGATATTGACGATCCGCCCCCAGCGCCGCTTGATCATGCCCCGGGCCGCGTGCTTGGTCACGAGGAACGCGCCCTTGAGATTCGTGTCGATGACGGTGTCCCAATCGTCCTCGCCGATCCGAAACAGCAGGTTGTCGCGCGTGGTTCCGGCGTTGTTCACGACCACGTCGATGCGCCCGAAGTCCCGCTCCACCGCGGCGATCGTCGTCTCCACCTGAGCGGCGTCGCCCACGTCACATCCGTAGCCCCGCGCCGCGCCGTTGGTCAACGCATGGGCGACCGCCTGGGCCTTGGCGCCGTCGCGCCCCAGGATGGCCAGCTGCGCGCCCGCCACCGCGAGGGCCTGCGCGATGGCGTGCCCGATGCCGCGGCTTCCCCCCGTCACGATCGCCACTTTTCCAGACAAGTCGATTCTCATCCCCACCCTGCCCCGAGTGCGGAACTCTCCTTGAAATTCCGCATTCCGCACTCCGCATTCCGCATTGGCATCAGGCCGCCTCCAGGAAGCCCGCCACCTCGTCGGCGGTTCCCAGGGACGTGACGTTCGCCCCGGGCACGATGCGCTGCAACAGCCCGGCGAGCACGTTCCCCGGACCGGCTTCGATGAAACGGGCGCCCGTGCCGGCCAGCTCGGCGGCGCGCTGCATGCAGGACACCCACCGGACCGGAGCGGTGAGCTGGTCGGCCAGCAGGCGGCGCGCCCGCGTCGCGTCGCGCACGGGCTCGGCCGTCGCGTTGGCGATCACCGGGAACGCCGGAGGCTGGAACGGCGCATGCTCGAGCGTCACCCGCAGGTGGTTCGCCGCCGGAGCCATGAGGGACGAGTGGAACGCACCGCTCACCTTGAGCGGCACCACGCGCTTGGCCCCGCGTGCCTTGCACGCCGCCCCCGCCTTCGCCACGGCATCGGGATCGCCCGAGATCACGGTTTGGTCGGGTGCGTTCAGGTTCGCCGCCACCACCACGGCGCCGCCGCTCGACGCCGCGCGGCACGCCTCCTCCACTTCGGCCGTCGCGAGACCGAGCACCGCCGCCATGGTCCCCGGGCGCTCCGTGCCCGCCTGCTGCATCAGCTCGCCGCGCCGGCGCACCAGGGCGGCTGCGTCGGTCGGCGCGAGCGCGCCGGCCGCGACGTACGCCGAGTATTCGCCGAGGGAGTGTCCCGCCGCCGCGACCGCAGCGCCGTCGATCTTGGGCCCCACGACGGCGAACACCGCCGCGCTGTGTGCGAGGATGGCCGGCTGCGCGTTTTGGGTTGCCGTGAGCTCGTCCTCAGGCCCGTCGAACATCAGGCGACTCAGCCCGAAGCCGAGTGTCTCGTCGATCGCCTCGAGCGTCTGCCGGGCCTCGGGGAACCGTTGGGCGAGGTCCTTGGCCATCCCGACTTTTTGCGCGCCCTGTCCAGGGCAGAGCCAAACCGTGTTCTGCGCGGCTACCACTGCAGCACCAGGCTCGCCCAGGTGAACCCCGCGCCAAACGCGCAGAACATCACCTTCATGCCCGGTGTGAGTCGACCACAGCGCACCGCCTCGTCGAGCGCGATCGCGACCGACGCGGCCGACGTGTTGCCGTAACGGTCGACGTTCACGTACACCTTGTCCATCGGCATCCTCGCGTGCTTGGCGGTCGCCTCGATGATCCGGATGTTCGCTTGGTGGGGAATCAGTAGGTCGATGTCGGCGCCGGTGAGGCCGGCGCGCTCGAGGGCCTTGTCGCACGCGTCCGCCATCGAGAGGACCGCGGCCTTGAACACCTCGCGCCCCGCCATCTGGATGAAGTAGGAATGGTCGGTGAGCAGGGCGGCATCGGGCGGGTGCGCGGCGCCGCCCCCGGGCCGGTACAGGAGCTCCGCCAGTGTGCCGTCGGATTTCATGTAGCTCGACAAAATACCGCGCTTGCCCGCGCTCTTGCGCACCAGGGTGGCTCCGGCCCCGTCGCCGAACAGCACGGCCGTGGCGCGGTCGGTCCAATCCATGATCGCCGTGAGCTTCTCGGAGGCGACGACCAGCACCTGCTCCGCCTGCTCCGAGGCCACGAGCCCTTCGGCGATGTTGAGCGCGTACAGGAAGCCGGTGCACGCAGCCTGAACGTCGAATGCCACGGCGCGCTTGGCGCCCAGCAGGGCCTGGAGATCGCAGGCCTGTGAAGGGAGCAGACGGTCGGGCGAGCAGGTGGCCACCACGAGGGCGTCGATATCGAGCGGGGTGAGGCCCGTTTCCTGGAGCACCTGCTCCGCGGCGGCTTTGCCCATGCAGGCGTTGGATTCGTCCGGCCCAGCCACGCGGCGCTCGCGGATGCCGGTGCGCTCGCGGATCCACTGATCCGAGGTGTCGAGGATCTTCGAGAACTCGTCGTTCGTCATCACGCGCTTGGGCGTGTAGCGACCGGTTCCCTGGAGCTCCGCGATCGGGCGCTTCACCGGGCGGCCCTCCCCCCGGCGAGCTCGGCGCCGATGTCCTGATCGAGATGACTTTCCACCATATGCGCGGCGACCCGGACGGCGCTCATGATGGCGCGCGCCGGTGAGGCGCCGTGACAAATGATCACCACGCCCTTCACGCCCAGGAGCGGTGCGCCGCCGTACTCGGAATAGTCGAGGAACTTGAAGAGCTGCTTCGCTTCCGGCCGCCCCAGCACGTCGGGGAACGCCTGCTTCATCATGCCCATGAACATCCGGCCCGCGGACTCGTAGAACTTGAGGACCGCGTTGCCGACGAAGCCGTCGCACACGACGACGTCGATCCTTCCCTTCTTGCACTGGCCCGCAAGGATGTCGCGGCCTTCGACGTTCCCCACGTACTTGATGCTCGGCGTCTGCGCGAGGAGCTGGTGCGCTTCCTTGACGATCGCGTTGCCCTTTTCGTCCTCCTCACCGACGTTCAGGAGCCCGACGCCGGGTTGCGGCCGGTCCAACACGTCGCGCACATAGACCGAGCCGAGGTGCGCGAAGCCGACGAGCTCGCGGGCGTCGCAGTCCACGTTGGCTCCGCCGTCGATCACCAGCACTGGATGGACCGCGGTCGGGAACAGCGGACCGATCGCCGCCCGCTGCACCCCCTCGTGCAGCCGCAGCAGCAGCGTCGCGGCCGCCATCACCGCGCCGGTGTTGCCCGCGGAGATGAAGGCGTCCGATTCCCCCTTCTTCTGCAGCCCGAGCCCGACCGCTATGGAGGACCGTGGTTTGCCCTTGACCGCCGCGAGCGGCTTCTCGCCCATGCCCACGACCTCGGGTGCCTCGACGACCTCGAGCCGGCTGCGATCGACCGCTCCGTGGGCCTTGAGCGCCGCCTCGATGTCGGCGGTCCGGCCGACGAGCTGGATCCGGAAGCCCGGCGGCAGGTCGCGCAGGGCCAGCACGGCCCCCTCCACTTCTACGCGCGGCGCGTTGTCGCCACCCATCGCATCCAGCGCGATCTGAATCACCGTCAGGCGTCCTCGACCGGCACGCGCTGCTCGTCCCGGTAGTAGCCGCAGGTCGGGCAGACGCGGTGCGGGCGCTTCAGGTCACCGCAGCGCGGACAGGGTTGGAGCGCGATCGGCGCCGCCTTGTAATGCGTGCGGCGCGCGCGCTTCTTCCGCTTGGAAGTCCTTCGTTTCGGTACGGCCATGAGATCGTCCTTTTCAGTCGCGGAGCTTGTCCTTGAGAGCGGCCAGCCCCTTCCAGCGTTGGTCCACCGCCGGTGGGCATCCACACGGGCCTGCGTTCAGGTCGTTCCCACAGCGCCGGCACAGCCCGCGGCAGTCGTCCCGGCAGACCACCCACCGGGGCACGGCGAGCAACAGTTCCTCCCGCACCGCGGGCCGGAGGTCTATCTCCGTCGCATCAGGCGCCAGAGGATACGAGCTCGGGTCCTCCAGGGAGTCCGGGTCAGCGGAGAACAAGGCATCGATTTCCGCCACGACCGGCACGGGGACTGGCACGAGACAGCGTCGGCACTGCCCGGCCATGCGGGTGTGGAGCGAGCCGCGCCAGTAGAATCGCCCTTCGCCGGCGGCATGCAAACGGCCTGCCACGTGTACCGGCTCGGCCAGCACGACGTCGAGGCCCTCGAACAGGGGATCATTCCCTGCGAGCTGGCCCTGCGTTTCGACCGGACCACGGGCGAGCTCCCGCAGGTCGACCTGTAACATGAGCAAACGAACCTAAACCCTTGTGGGACTTGCGTCAAGCGAACTGCTACCGATGGCCCCACAGGTCCCGCAGCTCGCCCTCCGGGAAGAAAAACGCCACCTCGCGGGCGGCGGTCTCCGGGGAGTCGGAGGCGTGGATCGCGTTCCGCTCCTTGGACTCGGCGTAGAGCTTCCGCACCGTGCCGGGCTTCGCTTCGGCGGGGTCGGTCGCGCCGATCACCTCCCGCAGGCGGGTGACGGCGTCGTCCCGCTCGAGCGCGAGAGCCAGACCGGGCCCCGACGTCATGAAGGTTACCAGGGAGCGGTAAAAGGGACGCTCCCGATGCACTTCGTAGAAGGCCTCGGCCTGCGCGTTGCTGAGCTTGATGAGGCGGGCGGCGCGGACGGCGAACCCGGCGGCCTCCAGGTGCGCAACGATCTTTCCCGCGAGGCCTCGCTTGACCGCGTCGGGCTTGATGATGGCGAGTGTGAGCATGTGAAGGGGCAAGGGGCTAAGGGGCTAAGGGGCTATGAGGCGGCGAACGACGTCGGCGCGCGTCAGGAATCCTACCACAACCCCCTCCCGCACTACGGGGAAGCGGTCCAGGTCCTTGGAACTCATCAAATTGGCGACGTCCGCGAGGGTTTGGTCCTCCGCCAGGCAGAGGACGGAACGAGCCATCGCCTCCCTCGCCGGGATGAGCTGCGGATCGGCCGAGCCGCGTTGCAGCTGGGAGCGCGTGGGCGCGTGAAACTCTCCGGTCTTGGTGCGTTGCACGAAGTGCGGGATCAGGAAACGCAACAGCTCACGGTGCGTGATCATCCCGATGAGCGAGCCGGCGTCGTCCACCACCGGCAGCGCGCGGATGTCGTGCTCCACCATGAGACGGGCGACGTCGCCCAGCGTCCGCTCCGGGCCGACGGTGATCGCCTGGGGGGTCATGACGTCCCGCACCGTGAGCTGGCTCGGCAACTCGACCGCGTCCAGCGCGGCGAGCGCGACGACCTGCTCCGGGCTGCGCGCCGCGAGCAGTCCGAGCACCGTGTCGGGGTGCGCCAGGGTACGGGCGAACGCGCCCACGACCTGAAGGTACAGGGCGGCGTCGCGGATCGGGGCCACGATGAAGATCACGACCCGCGCCGTCCGGTGCGGGTCTCGTTCCCAGCGGATCGGGGTGGCGGAGATGCCGATTCCCGTCACGAGACTGCGCACCGCCTCCGTGCGGAAGTGGGGGAGAAACGCGTGCTCTCCGACGCTCACCATGTCCTCGGGCCAGGTATGCCGGATGACGGCGTTGAGGCGCTGGGGATCGGCCACCGCGCCCGCTGCGATGAGGCGCTCGGCCAGTCGCTCGGTGGCCTCTTTGACGGTCGCGGCGCGGAGCGGGACGATGATGTGCTCGGGCTTGAGCACGTCGCGCAGCTTCACAGCCGTTCTTTCAGGAGCGGTACGACATCCGCCGGACGCTTCATGACCGCGATGCCCGCCCGCGCGAAGGCCGCCATTTTCTCGGCCGCCGTGCCGCTCGACCCCGAGATGATCGCGCCGGCGTGCCCCATGCGGCGGCCCGGCGGCGCGGTTTGCCCGGCGATGAAACCGACCACGGGCTTCGTCATCGCCTGTTGTACGAAATCGGCGGCCTGCTGCTCGTCGGTACCGCCGATCTCCCCAATCATCACGACCGCGTCGGTCTCGCCGTCCGCCTGAAAGGCCGAGAGACAGTGGATGAAGTTCGTGCCGATGAGCGGGTCCCCGCCGATCCCCACGCAGGTGGACTGCCCCAGCCCCTGCGTGGACAGTTGGTGCACGATCTCGTAGGTGAGCGTTCCGCTGCGCGACACGACGCCCACGCGGCCGGGCCGGCAGATGTTGCCGGGGATGATCCCCACCTTGCTCTTGTCGGGGGAGATGAGCCCGGGGCAGTTGGGACCGATCAGTCGGGCGCCGCGTTCGTGCAGGTACGGCAGGACGCGCGTCATGTCCAGGACCGGGATTCCCTCGGTGATGCACACGATCAGGAGGATGCCCGCGTCCGCCGCCTCGAAGATCGCCGAGGCGGCGACCGCAGCCGGGACGTAGATCACGGCGGTATTCGCCTGGGTCTCGCGGACGGCGTCGCCAACGGTGTCGAACACCGGAACCACGCCGTCGAACAGCTGTCCACCTTTGCCGGGCGTCATGCCGGCCACCACCTTGGTCCCGTAGCCGATCATCTGCCGCGTGTGGAACGATCCGTCGCGGCCGGTGATGCCCTGCACCACCAGGCGGGTCCGCTGATCGATGAAAATGCTCACGCGGCCTTCACCTGGGCGACGGCTTGCTTCACCGCCTCGTCCATATCGGTGAGCGCCGAGAAGCCCGCCTGCTTGAGGATCTGCACCCCCAGCTCCTCATTGGTGCCGGTGAGTCGGATGACGAGCGGTAGCTTGAGCGGTAAGCTTCGCGTGGCCTGGACGATGCCGTTGGCCACGTCGTCGCACCGGGTGATGCCCCCGAAGATGTTGAACAGGATGGCCCGGACGCTCGCGTCGGCGGTGATGATCTGGAGGGCGCTGACGACCTTCTGCGGGTTCGAGCTCCCACCGATGTCGAGGAAGTTGGCGGGCTCGCCGCCGTAGTACTTCACGAGATCCATCGTCGCCATCGCGAGCCCGGCTCCGTTCACGCAGCAGCCCACGTTGCCGTCGAGCTTGATGAAGGTGAGCCCCGCCTCCCGTGCCGTCACTTCGGAGGGTGCTTCGGCGCTCGTGTCGCGCAGCGCCGCGATTTCGGGATGGCGGTCGAGCTCGTTGTCGTCGATCACGATCTTCGCGTCGAGGGCGGCGACGGCGCCGTCGCGCGTCGTCACGAGGGGATTGATCTCCGCCAGGGAGGCGCCCACGGCGTAAAAGGCCGCATACAGTCGTTGCATGATGTCCGCCGCGGCGCGCGCCTGCGCCATGTCGCGGTACAACTTCAACGCGAGGCCCAGCGCTTGATGCGCGAGCAGGCCATAGCGCGGGTCCACCGCCAGCCGATGAATCTTCTCCGGTGTCTTGGCGGCCACCTCCTCGATGTCGATGCCGCCGGCGGCGCTCACCATCAGCACGGGGCGCTGGGACGTTCGGTCGACGATGATGCCCACGTAGCTCTCCGAGGCGATATCGGCCGCGGGCGCCACGAGCACCTTGCGCACCGGGAGGCCCTTGATGGTCATGCCCAGGATCTTGGCGGCGTGCGCCGCGGCCTCGTCCGCGTTCGCGGCGAGCTTCACGCCGCCGGCCTTGCCCCGCCCGCCGGCGTGTACCTGGGCTTTGACGACGACGCGGCCGCCGCCGAGGCGCAGGGCGATCGCGCGAGCCTCGGCGGCCGTCGTGGCGACCTCCCCGGGCGGCACCGGGATGCCCTGCCGCCGCAAGATGTCGCGCGCCTGGTATTCGTGGAGATTCACACTGAGTCCCTCGTGATGGTGGTGCCGGCTTCGCCCTGCAACGCGGCGAGCCCCTGCGCCAGCTCGGCGATGATGGCGCGGTGGCCCCGCCCGCCCTCGCCCGCGCGGACGAAGGCGGCTGCGGCTTCGACCTTCGGACGCATGCTGCCGGTGCCGAGCTCCTTTCCGGCGAGCAGGTGATCCGCTTGGGCGAGGGTCAGGCAGCGGATCGCTTTCTGTTGCGGCGTACCATAGGCGTGGTACACGGCGTCCACGTTCGTGAGGATCAGGAGCACGTCGGCCGCGATCTCCCGCCCGAGGATCGCCGCCACCCGGTCCTTGTCGGCCACGGCGTCCAGCCCCTCGAGGCGGAGCGTCGGATCGTCGTACACGGGCGGCCCGCCGCCGCCACACGCCACCACGATGTGCCCCGCGGCGACGAGGTGGTGAATCATCTCCCGCTCGACCACGGCGCTGGGCCTCGGGCTCGGCGCGAGCCGGCGCCAGCTGCCCCGCTGCTCTTCCTTTACAGGAACGCCTCGCGCCTGGAGTCGTGCCACCCGCACGGGATCGAGCGCGTGGCCGATCGGCTTTGTGGGACTGCGCAGATTCGGGTCATGTGGATCGCACAGGGTCTGGGTGATCAACGTGACGACCTGGCGTGTGACCCCGGCCCGCGCGAGCGCGTTCTGCAGCGACTGCTGGATCATATAGCCCATCCAGCCGGCGGTCGCGGCGACGAGCACGCCCAGGGGCAGCGGCTCGACCTGGTCGGCCGCGATTTCGTTCCGGGCCAGCTCGTCTCCCACCTGCGGGCCGTTGCCGTGGACCAGCGCGATGTGCCATCCCTGACGCGCCAGGTCCACGATCGGCGCCAGGCTCGCCCGCGTGTGGCGGAACTGATTGGAGATGGTGGGCCGCTCCCCCGGCGGGGCCACGGCGTTACCGCCGAGCGCGACGACGATGGTACCGGGAGGAGCGTTCACGGCGGCGCAACCTAGCGGCGCTCGGGGGTGGGAGCAAGCTTGCGGCGCCCCAGGCCGAGCAGCTCTTTCAACTGGCCATACAAGCGGCCGAAGCTCTCCAGGTCGCCGGCGGCGAGGGCCGCGTCGGCCTGTGCGGCGAGCTGCTGCGCCCGTCGCCACCGCGCCGCGAGCGCCGTGTCGGCGGGCGCGCGCGCCTCGCCACCCGAGGAAAACAGGCTCCGGAGTGCGGCCGCCGTGCTCCTGCCCTGGCCCCGGTGCTCCCCCCAGGAAAGAAACACCGTGTCGATGCCGGTGGGTGGACCTCCGGCGGCCGACTGGCTGAACAGCGCCTGCTCGAAGAAGAGGGCGCGGGCCACGTTCCAGAGGCGGGGCACGCCGGGCGCCGTCGTGTTGGGGGACCCGACGAGCACTGGCGGCAGGCGGGGGGCCGGTTTGGGGCGCCACACGAACACGCGAGGCCCGTGGAGTGCCATCGTCGCCGCCACGAGCGCGGCGAACGTGGTTCCGGCTTCGAACGACTGACCCATCCAGACGCGCGGGGCGTCCGTCGCCCCGTCGGCGCTCGGCGCGACGATCTCGAACGGCTCCCTCGGTTGCGCGCTCCACGCCGCGGTCTCGGTGCGCCAGCGCTCCACGAGCGCCGTCGCCGCGCGGAAGGCTCGCACGGGGAACGGGAGCTGCGCGCGCAGGGCCCGCGGCAGGCTGTCGAGTGGTCGGATCAGGGGCGCGAGGAGCTTCGCCCACGCGGCGGCCAGCGAGTCGGCACCCGGCGCGAGGTACAGCCGCGTGTCACCGTTGGCGGCGTTCACAGTCCCGAGCAGACCGGCGCGCAGGTAGCGCAGCGAATCGCCCGCGGCCACGACCACCGGACGGGCCAGCGGAAACCCGTCCCCTTCGAAGTAGCCGTACGCCACCCACCACAGGGCGCTGTCGGCCACCACGGGTACGGCGTCGGCGAACGAGGCGAACGGTGCGAGCCGCCCGAGGCGCTCCGGAACGTCCCGTCGCCACAACAGCACGAGGCCGTCGGTCTCTCGGCGGGCCAGCGCGGGGCTTTGGAGAGCCCAGGCGAGGGCGGTTCGCTGCCACCACCCCGCCAGCGGGATTCCCGCGTGGCGGAGCGCCGGCCAGCTGTCGGGGGTGGCGACCGCGAAATCCATGAAGCGCGGGCCGAACCAAGTCGTGGAGTCACGCGTCGCGACCGGCGCAAACGCGAGCAGGGTGTCGTCCTCCACCGCCGCGACCGGCCGCCCGACGCGGGCCGACGGGCCGCGGTGCACCGCGGCCCAGCCCGGTGGCGGCTGTTGCAGCGCGGCGCTGTCGCGGTCGGGTCTGAGCGCCACGATCCAGGTGGATCTTCCGGCGCCGAAGGAGTGGGGCGACAGGCCCGCCGCCGCGGGCGTCCCCGGCGAGCGGACGAGGTCGCGTCGTGTCGCGGCCTTCGCCAGGACCCGCTCAGCGTCCCAGATCGGCACGGCCGTGGTGGCCGCGTCGAGGTCCGGAAATCCCGGCGGCGCGCTGTCCGTCAGCGTCGTGAGGCCGAACGCGAGCCCTTCGAGCCGCCGCCGCTCGCCCGCCAGGGCGGTGTCACGATCGGTGGCGGCTCGCTCATCGGGCCCAGCGCTCGAGAGCGAGGCGGGAATGACGGCGAATCCCAACAGCGACGCCACGAGCAGCGCACTCCAGGCCACGACCAGCAGCATCGGTCTCTCGCGCAGGCCCCACACGAGGGTCACGACCGTGGCCGCGATGCCTACGCCCGCGACCACCGGCGCGGCGGCGAGACGTACGTCGAGCGTGCGACCCGTGAGAGTCCCGTGCAGTCCCGCGACGGACTCGGCCGGGTCGAGCCAGGCACCCCACGTGAGCGTGAGGGCGAGCAACGCGAGCAGTACGCCGAGGTGCGCGCGGGCGTGTGCGTTGGCATAGGGCAGCCAACGACGGAAGCGCAGCGAGCCGATCCCCACGTACAACAGCGCGACCACGACGCTGGCGGAGCCCACCGCTACCAGCGCGAGCTCTCGCAGCCGTTCAGTCCAAGGCAGCTGTCCCAGGTAGTAGCCGAGGTCCTGGTGGAGGACGGGGTCCGTGACACCGAAGGTCGGCGGGCGTGACGCGAGCGCCGCCGCCATCCACCAGTCTCCCGTGCCAAGTGAGAGGAGGAACCCGAAGGCCAGGCCGCAGGCGACCGTGCCGGCGAGCAGCAGCGGTTGCGGGACCGCCTCGACGATCTCCAGGTCGCCGAGCCGGCGAGACAGCTGCATGGAGCCGATGGAACGGTACACGAAGAGGAGATTCGCCGTGCCCCAGGCGATCGCCCCGACGAGCAGTAGCCCCGACACCAGCCGGGCAAAGTCGCGGGTCGTGAGATACGCGCTGCCGCCGGGCAGGCTTGCCCCCCAGGCGCGCTCGGCCGTCTCCAAGGCGAGCCAGCGCCCGCCCACGAGCACCGCGACCAACAGTCCGACTCCGACGAGCAGTGCCCGGCGGCGGACGACGGGCTTCACGCGCCCGGGCTCTGCGCGGCGAGCCAGCTCTCGACTTCGGTCCGGTAGGAGGCGAGCGCCGACTCGCTGGCCGCTTCGAAGCGGAGCACCAGCACCGGCTGCGTGTTCGACGCGCGCAGCAGTCCCCACCCTTGCGCGAAGGTGATGCGGACGCCGTCGAGGGTGGACACCGGGTATTTCGAGGCGAAGTGCTTGGCGGCGCGCTGCACGATCTCGAATTTGCGGTCGTCGGCGCAGTCGACACGCAGTTCCGGGGTGGCGACCGTGACGGGAAGGTCGGCGAGCAACCGCGAGAGGGGCCCTCCCTGGTCCGCCACGTACCGCAGCAAGCGTGCGGCGGCGAACAGCGCGTCGTCGAAGCCGTACCAGTCGCCCCCGAAGAACATGTGCCCGCTCATCTCGCCCGCGAGCGGTGCGCGGGTCTCTTTCATCTTTTGCTTGATGAGGGAGTGGCCGGTCTTCCACATCGTGGGCACGAGGCCCGCCCGCGCGAGCTCGCGCGGCAGCACTTCAGAGCACTTCACGTCGAAGATCACCGCGTGGCCCGGACCCATGCGGCGCGCCAGGTCGCGGCCGAGCAACACGAGCAGCTGATCGCCGAACACGGGGCGACCCCGATCGTCTACCGCGCCGATGCGGTCGCCGTCGCCGTCGAAGGCGATCCCCAACTCGCCGCCATCGCGGCGGACGGCCGCCTGCAGGTCGCGCAGGTTCTCCAGCGCCGACGGATCAGGGTGATGATTGGGGAACGTACCGTCGGACTCGCAGAACAGCGGAACGACTTCGGCGCCGAGGCGCTCGAGGGTGTCCACCGCGATGAGGCTCGAGACGCCATTGCCGCAATCCACGACGACCTTGACCTTGCGCGGGAGCGGGCCGTTGCGCTGCACGATGGCATCGCGATAGCGCGGCAACACCGAGCCGTCCTCACTGCGCCCGCCCCCGGGACGACCGGGGGTGCGTCCCTCTTCGATGAGGCGTCGAAGGCCCTGGATGTCGGGGCCGGCAACCGCTTCGCCACCGAGCACGAGCTTGAAGCCGTTGAACTCCGGCGGATTGTGCGAGCCGGTCACCTGGACGCCGCCGTCCACGTTGAGCACGTGGGTCGCGAAGTAGAGCGCCGGCGTCGGCAGCTCGCCCACCTCCACGCCGTGGCCGCCCACGGCCTCGATGCCGGAGAGCAGGCCGTGCGTGAGCGCGGGTCCGGAGGGGCGGTTGTCCCGCCCCACGGCCAGCCGGGGTGCGCGCCCCAGGCGCTCCCACGCGAGCGTCGCGACCGCTTGCCCGATGGCGCGCCCGACCTCCGCCGTGAGCTGGTCGCCCACGGTGCCGCGGATGTCGTACTCGCGAAAAATGGCTGTAGGGAGCTTCATGGGGGGCTGCCGGCGTCAGCGACCGGTCGCCGGCGGCGCGGTGGTGGTGACCGCCGGCACGGGGCGCAACCCGTCGCCGCTCGTTTTCGCGAGGTCGAGCAGGCGGTTTGGGCGAATGCCGAGCACGAGCAAGCCGGCGACCGACACCGCCACCACGGCGCCACCCAGCCGACCGATGCGCATGCCCGTGTGGGCCTGCTCGAACGGCTCGGGCTGCATGTACATCGCCATAATCACCGGGAGATAGTAGCCTGCCGAGATCACGCTCGTAAGGACGAGAATCGCGGCGAGCGGGAGCTGCCCCGCCGCCGTGGCGGCGACGAGGATGTACCACTTGCCGATGAACCCCGCCGTCCCGGGGAAGCCGAGCAGGGACAGCATGCAGACCGCGAGCGCGAACGCCAACCACGGTCGGCTGGTCCCGAGCCCCGCGAGGTCGTCGATCCGCACGTCGCGCTCCCCATCCCGCCCCTTGGCGGCCAGGAGTGCGAAGGCGGCGAGCGTCGTCAGCGTGTAGGCGACCAAATAAAAGATGAAGGCCGCCGAGCCGGCGGTCGTCCCCGTGGCGACGGCGACGAGCAGATATCCGGCGTGAGCGATCGACGAGTAGGCGAGCATCCGCTTCACGGTCCGTTGGGCCAGCGCGACCAGGTTTCCCACCACCATGGTGGCGACGGCGAGCCACCACACGATCTGGTGCCACGCTGGAACCCCCCCGAATGCTTCGCCCAGGACGCGCAACAGCGCCGCGAACGCCGCGGCCTTTACCGCCGTCGCCATGTAGCCGGTGACCGGGGTCGGCGAGCCGTCGTACACGTCGGGCGCCCACATGTGGAACGGAACGGCCGCCACCTTGAACCCGAACCCCACCAGCAGCAGCCCGAGGCCGATCAGCAGCATCGGACTCTCGTCCAGCCCCAAGGTCCGGACCTGCGCGCCGATCTGACTGAGGTTGGTCGTCGCGGTCGCGCCGTACACCAGCGCGATCCCGTAGAGCAGGAAGCCCGAGGCGAACGCGCCCAGGAGGAAATACTTGAGGGCTGCCTCGGCGGCGGCAGCGCTGTGACGGTTGATGCCGGCGAGCGCGTAGACCGCCACCGACATCAGCTCCAGCCCGAGGAACACCACCATCAGATCCTCGCCGCCGACCATGAACATCATCCCCAAGGTGGCGAAGAGCAGCAGGGCGTGGTACTCGGGGACGAGCAAGCGCTCGCGCTCGAGGTAGTCGAACGACACCAGCACGGTCAGGCCCGCGGTCCCGAGGAGCAGCCAGTCCGCGACGAACCGGAAGTCGTCGACCGCGATCATGGCCGGGGCCCCGATCGCGCGCGCCGTGTGCCACCACAGCCACCACGCCGCCACTCCCGCCGCCGCGAGCCCCGCCAGGGTGACCCACCCCGCGACCCGCAGGTCGGCGGCCGTACGGTGCCGCCACGCGATCACGAGCAGCAGCACCATTCCCACCAGGGTGAGCGTCAGCTCGGGCAGTAAGGCCCGCAGCAGGTCGCGTGTGTTCGCGAGGTCGAGGCTCACCGGGCCGCCGTGGACGAAGCCGCGTTGACCCGCACCGATTGAATCAGCTGCTGGGCGCTCGGCTCCATCCGCTGGAGGATGGGCTTCGGGTACACCCCGATCCATATGATGCAGGCGAGCAACGGCACGAGCACCGCGATCTCGCGCGGCGACAGGTCCGCGAGCTTCTCGTTCACGCTCTTGTCGAGTGGATTGAAAATCACGCGCTGCAGCGCCGGGAGCAGGTACATCGCGGCGACGATGACGCCCGCCGTCGCGATCGTGGCCGCGACGGGATACGTCCGGAACGTCCCGAGCAGCACCAGGAATTCGCCGACGAACCCGTTCGTGGCCGGCAGTCCGATCGAGGACAGCGAGACGATCGTGAGCACCGCCGCGAGCAGGGGCACGACCTTCGCGATGCCGCCGAACGCTTCGATGAGGCGCGAATGGCGCCGCTCGTACAGCATGCCGGCCAGGAAGAACAGCGCGCCGGTCGAGATGCCGTGGTTGATCATCACCAGGAGCGCGCCCTGCACGCTCTGGAGCGTCAGGGCCCAGATGCCGAGCATCACGAAGCCGAGGTGCGCGACCGATGAGTACGCGATCAGCTTCTTGAAATCGGGCTGAACCATCGCCACCACGCCGCCGTACAGGATGCCGATCAGCGAAAGCGCCACGATGACCCGTTGCACCGCCGGATGCAGGGCCACGGCCGGGAACAGGGGCAGCGCAAACCGCAGGAACCCGTAGGTCCCCATCTTGAGCAGGACGCCCGCGAGCAACACCGACCCGGCCGTGGGCGCTTCCACGTGTGCGTCGGGAAGCCAGGTGTGGAACGGGAACATCGGCACCTTGATCGCGAACGCGAGGAAGAAGGCGCCGAACAGCCAGAACGCGAGGGGCCCGAGTCCGCCGCTGTGCGTCGTCAGGTGGGTGTAGGAAAACGAGTACACCCCGGTGCGCTGGCCAACGATCGAGACGAGCGCGAGGATCGCCACCAGCATGAGGAGCGAGCCAAAGAAGGTGTACACGAAGAACTTGATGGCCGCGTACAGACGGCGCTCCCCGCCCCACACCCCGATGATGAAGTACATGGGAATGAGCATGACTTCCCACATCACGTAAAAGAGGAACAGGTCGAGGGCCACGAACACCCCGATCATGCCCGTTGTGAGCACGAGCATCAGCGCATAAAAGCCACGCTCGCGCGTCGTGATGTAGGCGTAGCTGCCGAGCACCGACAGCGGGACCAAGAACGTCGTCAGCAGGACCATAAACAGCGAGATCCCGTCCACGCCGACCGTGTAGCGAATTCCCCAGCTCGGGATCCACGACGCATCGAGGATGAACTGGAAGCCGCCCGCCGGCGCGAACGTCCACCACAAGGGCACCGAGATCGCGAACTCGACCAGGCTGGCCGCGAGCGCGACGTGCTTGGCCCAGCGCGCCGGCGCGACCATCACGACGAGGGCGGCGAGCGCGGGCCACGCGAGCAGCGCGGTGAGCACCCATTGGCGGTACATGGGCTACCGCACCGCCGCGCCGACCACGGCCAGGACGCCGATGACGAACAAGACCACGTACACACCCACTTCGCCCGTCTGCAGCCGGCTCCCCAACCACCCGACGGCCCGCGATGCGGCGGCGGTACCGTTCACGAGCAGGCCGTCCACGATTCGCGCGTCGACGATCTTCCAGAGCACTTCACGCGAGAGCCACATCACCGGTCGCACGATGATCGCGTCGTACAGCTCGTCCACGTACCACTTCTTCCAGAGCAGTCGGGCCAGGCCGGTCTCGGGCGGCGCGAGTCGCGCCGGCACGAGTGCTTCCGGCTTGAGCAGGCGGAACGCGCCGAAGATGCCCAACGCAGCGACCAGGACCGCGCCTGCTACCAGGGCCCACTCGGTTGACGACGCGAGCTCGACCACGGGCCGAAGGCGTTGGGCGACGCTCGTCACCGGTTCGAGCCAGTGCTCGAGGAAGGCGTGGCCGCCGAACAGCTGCGGGACGTTGAGGGCGCCGCCGGTCACGGTCAGCAGCCCGAGCACGACCAGCGGTCCCGTCATGACGGGCGGCGCCTCGTGCAGGTGGTCGCGCGCGTGCTCGCCGGTGCGGTTCGGGCCGTGGAAGGTGTAGAGCATCAGCCGGGTCATGTAGAACGCCGTGAGGAGGGCGGCCGCGATGCCCATGGCCCAGAAGGCATACCACAGGGGGTGCACGGCCGCTTCGGCGAACGCCGCTCCGAGAATTTCGTCCTTGGAAAAGAATCCGGCGAACGGCGGAATCCCCGCGATCGCGAGCGTGGCAATCCACATGAGCGCCGCGGTCCACGGCATGTAGCGGGCCAGCCCGCCCATGTTGCGCATGTCCTGTGCGTCCTCGTGCGTATGGGTCGCATGCAAGGCGTGATGGACGGCGTGGATCACGCTTCCCGAGCCGAGGAACAGCAGCGCCTTGAAGAAGGCGTGGGTGACGAGGTGGAACATGCCGGCCGCATACGCGCCGGTGCCGACGGCGACGAACATGTAGCCGAGCTGGGAGACCGTGGAGTACGCGAGCACCCGTTTGATGTCCCACTGCTTGAGCGCGATCGTGGCCGCGAACAGCGCGGTGAGCGCGCCGATCCCGGCGACGACCGCGCTGCCGAGCGGCGAGAGCGCGAACAGCACGCCACACCGCGCCACCAGATAAACGCCCGCCGTCACCATGGTGGCCGCGTGGATCAGTGCCGAGACGGGAGTCGGGCCCTGCATGGCGTCGGGGAGCCAGATATACAGAGGGATCTGGGCCGATTTACCGGTGCAGCCGAGGAACAAGAAGAGTGTGATCGCGGTGGCCGCCGCCCCACCGGGCAGGAGAGCGGCGGGCGCCTTGGTGAAGACCGTCTCGAAGTCGAGCGATCCCAGGTGCGTGAAGATGAGGAACATCGCCACCAGGAACCCGAAGTCCCCGATCCGGTTGACGATGAACGCCTTCTTGCCCGCGTCGGCGTTGATCTGCTCGTTGAACCAGAAGCCGATGAGCAGATAGGAGCAGAGCCCGACCCCTTCCCAGCCGACGAACATCACCGGGAAGCTCGCGCCCAGCACCAGCATCAGCATGAAGAACACGAACAGGTTCAAGTAGGCGAAGTAGCGCGCGTACCCCGGGTCGTCGTACATGTAGCCGACGCTGAAGACGTGGATCAAGGCGCCGACGCCGGTCACGACGAGGATCATCACGGCCGCGAGCTGATCGAGCTGGAGCGCGAACCCGACCTGCAGGTCGCCCACCGGGAGCCATTCCCAGTAGTGGAACACGAGCGGCGCCGTCGCGTGTTGGCGCGCGAGCTCGGCCACCGCCAGGGCGGCCGCGGCGAACGCCAGCGCGAGCGTGCCGACGCCCACGATCGACACCGCGCGCTTGGCCGTCGGCCGGGTGAGCGCGAGGGCGCCGTTCACGACGAAGCCCGCGAGCGGCAGCGCCGGCACCACCCAAAGCAGGGACAGGGGCGGCGCGGGCATCAGCCCTTGAGCAGGTTGATGTTCTGCAGATTGACCGTCTGCCGGTGGCGGTAGATCGCGAGCATGATCGCGAGCCCGACGCCCGCCTCGGCCGCCGCTACGGCCATCACGAAGAAGACGAAGATCTGACCCGCCACGCCGAGCTGCTGGGCCAGCGCGACGAACGTCAGGTTCACGGCATTGAGCATCAGCTCGACGCACATGAAGATGACGATGGCGTTGCGCCGCAGCAGCACGCCGGCGACCCCCAGCGCGAACAGCACGGCCGACACCGCCAGCGACGGCCCGAGGAGCATCACAGCTTCCGCTTGGCGAGCACGACGGCGCCGACGATCGCGGCGAGCAGCAGGATGCTCGTGATCTCGAAGGGCACGAGGTAGGCGCCGAACAACGGCCGCGCCACGGCCGGCACCATCCCCTGCTCCGCCGCGGCGCGCGCCACGGCCCCCGGCGCGAGCGCCATCCCCGGGGGCGGCGCCACCCGGCGCAGCCCGAGCAGCTGCACGAGGAGGAGCCCGGCGAGCAGCACGCCTACCCCGAGGCCCGCCGGACCCTTCAGGTCCGTGGGTCCCGGCCGGCCGAGATTGAGCAGCATGATCACGAACAGGAACAGCACCATGATGGCGCCGGCGTACACCAGCACCTGGAGCACGGCGATGAACTGCGCATCGAGCAGGACGAACAGCGCCGCGAGCGAGAACAGCGTGACGACCAGCCACAGGGCGCTGGCCACGGGACTGCGACGCGTGATGCAGGACAGGGCGCTCAGGATGGCCAGTCCGGCGAACGCCCAGAAGATGACCAGGGTCCCGTCCACGGCCTACTCGCCCTTCGGGTCGGAGGGATCCCACAGGGTCGAGACGGGGTGCGTTTGCGCGCACAGCCGCTCGAGGTCGTACACGAACCGGTCCCGCGAGTACTCCGAGTTCTCGTAGTGCACGCCCACGTGGATCGCCTCCTCGGGGCATACCTCCTGGCAGTAGCCGCAAAACACGCAGCGGAACTCGTCGATCTCGTAGATCAGCGGATAGCGGTTGCCCTGCTCGTCTTCGCCCGGCACGAGCTTGATGCAGTTCGCCGGGCAGATCTGGGGGCACAGGCCGCACGCGACGCACTTGGCCCGTCCTTGCGCATCGGTGAGCATGCGGTGCGTGCCGCGCCAGCGCGGCGCGAGCGTCCAGTCCTTGCTGCTCTTTTCCTCCGGATACTGCATGGTCACCTTGGGCCGCCACAGGTGGCTCAACGTGAGCGCCATGCCCTTGAGTGTGGCGCGCAGATAGGAGACCTCCGCCCCAGGCCGCTTCATCACCTTCACCCCGATCGCCATCAGGCCCGTCCCCCTTCTTCCACCACCGAGCCGGCGATGATGTGGCCGCGGTCGAGCACGAAGAACAGCGGGACCGCGAGCAACAGGTTCAGCCCGAACAGCGCGAGGGCGAACCGGGTGTCGTACGTCCAGCCGAGCTGGTCGTGCAGGAACCAGATCGCGGTTGCGATGACCGTCACATAGCCCAGCGCGAGGGGCAGCATGACCTTCCAGCCCAACGCCATCAGCTGATCGTAGCGGAAGCGCGGCAGGGTCCAGCGCACCCAGATGAAGAGGAACAGGAAGAAACCGACCTTGAGCGAGAACATCGCGAGCGTGGCCAGCAGCTTCACCACGGTCCAGGGTGGCGCGTTGTCCCAGTGCGTGAACGGAATGTCGTACCCGCCGAAGAACAGGGTCGTCACGAGCGCCGACGCCGTCACCATGTTCGAGTACTCTGCGATGTAAAACATCGAGAACTTCATCGCGCTGTACTCGGTGTGGTAGCCGGCGATCAGCTCGCCTTCTGCCTCGGGCAGGTCGAACGGCAGCCGATTCGTCTCGGCGAATGCGGCCACGATAAAAATGAACAACGCGAGGAACAGCGGGAACACGTTCCACGTGAACAGCGACTGCGACTGCTTCGCGATCACGTCCGTCAGCGTCACGTTCCCCCCGAGCAGCAGCACCGCCACCGTGCTCATGCCCAGGGCGATCTCGTACGAGATCATCTGAGCGCTCGCGCGCAGGCCGCCCAAGAGCGAGTACTTGTTATTCGACGACCACCCGGCCAGCACGATGCCGTACACGCCGAGCGAGCCGAACGCCAGAATGTAGAGGAATCCCACCGGCAGGTTCGCCACGACCATCTCCACCTCGCCCCAGGGTGTGGGGAGCGGCGTGGCGAACGGGATCACGGCGAACGTCAGGAGCGCCGGGATGAAGGACATCGCCGGCGCGAGCATGAACAGGATCTTGTCGGCTCGGGCGGGGAGCGTTTCCTCCTTGACCAGGTTCTTCAGCCCGTCCGCCGCCGGTTGCAGCAAACCCTGCGGGCCGACCCGGTTCGGGCCGAGCCGGTCCTGCATCCACGCGCAAATGCGGCGCTCCGCCAGCGTGAGCAGCGCCACGCCGACCATGATGGCGGTGAAGACCGCGAGGATCTTGACGATCGAGCTGATGAGGAAGAAGGTCACCGCGGTCCCGCGAAGCCGAGTTGTGGGTAGGAGAGCCCGCGAAACGCTTCTATGGACGCCGCCAGCCGGTCGAACGCGTCGGCGGCGGTCGCGACATGCCCGCCGCCCTGCAGCGTCGCGACCAGCTCGGCAAACACCCACCACGCCGGCCGCGCCATTCCCGGCGCGGGCTTCGCCTGGAAGTAGCGTTGCACGCGCCCGTCCCGGTTCACGAACGTCCCTTCCTCCTCCGCCACGTTCGCGATCGGCAGCACCACCTCCGCGTCGCGGGCGCGCTCGGGGAGCACCGTCCCGACGTACACGAGCTTCCCCGCCGTGCGGACGGCGATGTCCGGCTCGTCCAGCACCAGCACCACGGCCGCGGTCTCGGCCGCCGCGAGCGCCGAGGCATAGTCCCGGTGGTACCCGAGCAGCTCGGCGCCCCGGCCGTTCGGCGCCCGCTCGGCGCGGAGCGCGAGGTTCGGAACGCCCGCGAGCGGGGCTTCCTCACCCATGACGACCTGGAAGGCGCCGCTCCACTCGTGCCCGCGGAACAGCTCGCGGGCGAAAAACAGCGCCTCCGTCGAGACTCTGGGCGATACCAGGGCGACCGCCGCGCCGCCCGCACCGCGCAGCCGGCTCGCCACCACGTCGAGCGCCTCGTCCCAGTCCGTGGCGTGCAGCTCGCCGTCGCGCCGCACCAACGGGGCTTCGATCCGGTCGCCGCGGTTCATCCAGCGGTAGTTCATCCGCCCGTGGTCGCAGATGAAATAGCGGTTCACGTCGAGATTCGGGCGCGGCCGCACGCGCACGACGACATTTTCGCGGGTGTCCAGGGTGACGTTGCACCCCTGCGAGCAGCCGGTGCAGATGGACGCCGCCTTGTCGAGCTCCCACGCGCGCGCCTTGTGCAGGAAGTCCTTGGACAAGAGGGAGCCGACCGGGCACAGATCGACGACGTTGCCCGCCCAGGGGTGATCGAGGCGCCCCTCGGAATGGATCCCGATGAAGGCGCGGTCGCCCCGCTCGGACACGTTGAGGACGGGCTCCTGCGCCACGTCCTCCATGAATCGGACGCAGCGCGTGCACAGGATGCAGCGGTTCGGGACGTACAGCACATCGGGGCCGAAGTCCTCGACCGGGTTGAAGCGCTTGGCGTAGTCGGGGCTGTAGCGCGTGGCGGGACGACCTTCCTGGAACGTGAAATCCTGCAGCTCGCACTCGCCTGATTGGTCACAGATGGGACAATCGAGCGGATGATTGATGAGCAGCAGCTCGAGCACGCCCATGCGGCCGCTTTTCGCCTGCGGCGACTGCGTGCGCACCACCATGCCCTCCGCCACCTGCGTGGCGCAGGCGATCTGGAGCTTCGGGGCCTTCTCGATGTCCACGAGGCACATGCGGCACACGCCGGCCACCGGCAGTCCCGGGTGGTAGCAGTAGTGCGGCACGAGCACCCCCGCCTGCTTGGCGGCCTCGATCACGAGCGTCCCTTTGGGAACGCCCACGGGCACGCCGTCGATCGTGAGGTTGACGAGCTCGTCGGCCATCAGGCGACCGAGACGGGCTTCCGGCGCCCCGCGATATAGTCTTCGAATTCCTTCTTGAACTTCTTGATTCCGGACACGACTGGGGCGGCGCAGGAATCCGACAGCACACAGATCGTCTTCCCGGTCATGTTGTCGGCGAGGTCGAGCAGCAGATCCAGGTCGGCCGTCTTCCCCTGCCCCGACAGGATCCGCTCGAGAATCTTCGTGGTCCACGCGGTGCCTTCGCGACACTGCGTGCATTGGGCGCACGACTCGTGCGCGTAGAACCGGGCGAGTCGCATGATCTGGTAGACCATGTCGGTCGAATCGTCGAACACAATCACGCCGCCGGACCCGAGCATCGAGCCTTTCTCGACTACGCCCTCGTAGTCGAGGAGACAGCCCTCGGTCTCCTCGCGGTTCAGGATCGGCACCGACGAGCCCCCGGGGATACACGCCTTGAGCGTCCGGCCCGGGGGCATCCCCCCGCACAAGTCGTAGAGCAGGTCTTTGAGCGGGAAGCCCATCGTGACTTCGTAGTTGCCCGGCTTCTGCACGTGGCCGCAGACGGAGAACAGCTTGGTGCCGGTGCTTTTCGGAGACGAGAGCGACAGTCCCTTGTACCAGGCCGCTCCCTTCTTGAGGACGAGCGGCACGGCGGCGAGCGTCTCCACGTTGTTGATGGTCGTCGGCATGCCGAACACGCCCGCGGCGGCCGGGAACGGCGGCTTGATTCGGGGATTGCCCCGCTTGCCCTCGATCGAGTTCATGAGCGCCGTCTCTTCACCGCAGATGTAGGCGCCCGCGCCCCGGTGGAGATAGAGCTTGATGACGCCGAACACGCCCGCGGCCGTCGCCTCGGCGAGGGCCTTCTCCATGACCGCCCAGGGCTCGGTGAACTCGCCGCGGATGTAGATGTAGACCACTTCGGCCTGGATCGCGTGCGCCGCGATGGCGGCGCCCTCGAGCAATGCGTGCGGTGTCCACCGCATGATCTCGCGGTCTTTGAATGTCCCGGGCTCGGATTCGTCCGCGTTCACGCACAGGTAGTGCGGCTTCTTCTTTTCCTTGGGCATGAAGGACCACTTGAGCCCCGTCGGAAAGCCGGCACCGCCCCGTCCGCGCAGCCCCGATTCCTTCACGATGTCGATGACCCGGGCGGGCTCCATGGTGAGGGCCTGCGCGAGACTCTCGTAGCCGCCCCGCTTCACCCAGCCCTTGTGCGTGCGGGCGTCGGCCTCGCCGAAATGCTTGGAGAGGACGACCGTCTCCTTGGGGTGCGGCTTGTGCGGGTACCCCATTTTACTTGTACCGCTTCACGAGGTCGGGCACCTTTTCCGCGCTGACGCCTTCGACGAAATCGTCGTCCACGAGCACCGGAGTCGCGAATCCGCAGGCCCCCAGGCACTCCACCTCGATCACCGTCCACTTGCCGTCGGGGCTGGTAGCGCCGAGCTCCTTGGCGCCGGTCGCGTCGAGCAACGCCTTCACGACGGCCTCGGCGCCGCAGACATTGCACGGCGACGTGGTGCACACCTGCACGAAGTGCTTCCCCACCGGGTGCTGGTGATACATGGTGTAGAACGTCACCACGCCCTTCACGTACGCGGGCGTCAACCCCAGCACCTCGGCCACCTCCGCCATGTTGCGATCGGAAATCCAGCCGCGCGCCTCCTGCACGAGCCACAACGCCGGTAGCAGGGCCGCCTGTTTGGTGGGATAACGCGTCAGGATCTCGCCCAGCTGCTCGAGGGTCTTGCCCACGAAGACCGGATGGTACTCTTCCGTGCCCGGCTGCGGTGTCGGATGCGCGCTGACACTCATCGATCCACCTCACCCATGACGATGTCGACCGACGCGTTGATCGCGATCAGGTCGCTCAACAGGTGTCCCTCCGCCATTTTCGGGAGGGCCGAGAGGTTGATGAACGACGGCGGCCGGATGCGCCACCGCACCGGCTTGGCCGTGCCGTCCGACACCAGGTAGTTGCCGAGCTCGCCTTTCGGGTTTTCGATCCCCACGTAGGCCTCGCCCACCGGTGCCTTCACGCCTTCCATGACCTGCTTGAAATGGTAGATCATCGCCTCCATGTCGTTCATGGCACGCGACTTTGGAGGGAGGATCACCCGCGGGTCGGCCACGTTGACGGGGCCATCGGGCAGACGGACGAGCGCTTGCTGCAGGATGCGGTTCGACTGGGAGCATTCCTCGAGGCGTACGAGGTAGCGGTCGTAGACATCGCCGTGCTCGCCCACCACGACGTCGAAGTCGTATGTGTCGTAGTCCAGGTACGGCTTGTCCTTGCGCACGTCGTAGGGGACGCCCGAGGCGCGCAGCATCGGACCCGAGAGCGAGTGGTTGGTCGCCTCCGCGGCGGTGAGCGCGCCGACGCCCTGGGTGCGGCCGACCCACACGCCGTTCCGAGTCAGGACGCGATCGATCTCGCTCAACGTCCGGGGAAAGGTCTGGGTGAATTCGCGCAGCCCGGCGACGAAGTCGTCGGGTACGTCGGCCATCAGGCCGCCGACGCGCGTCACGCTGGTGGTGAGCCGGGCGCCGGTCCACATCTCCTGGAGATTGTAGATGCGCTCGCGCTCCTGGAACGCCCAGAGAAACGGGGTGAACGCGCCGAGGTCGATCGACGTGGTGCCGAGCCAGACCATGTGGGAGATGATCCGGCTCATCTCGCACGCCATCACCCGCAGCACCTTACAGCGCGGCGTGATCTCGATGCCCATCAGCTTCTCGGCCGCGAGCGCGAAGCCGACGTTGTTCGCCATCGGCGACAGATAGTCGGTGCGGTCGGTGAGCGGGATGATCTGGTTGTAGTGCCGGTACTCCCCGAGTTTCTCGAAGCCGGAGTGGAGATAGCCGAGGTGGGGGATCACCCGAACTACGGTCTCGCCGTCGAGCTCGACCACGAGCCGCAGCACACCGTGGGTCGCGGGGTGCTGCGGCCCGAGGTTGATCAACATGTGCTCGCCCGGAAGGTCCGGCTCCGGCGGCGCGACGTCGCTGGTGCCGGGAGCGGCCGCGACACCGAGCGGCACGCGGACCGGCTGACCCCGGGCGTCCAGGCCGGGGGTCGCCAGCTCGAGCTCGACGGTGCGCTTGCTCATTCGGAGTCGGGGAGCTTGCCGCGCTCACCGCGGCGCAGCCGCTCCTTCATGTCGGCGGGAAGCTCGTCGTACGCCTCGGCGATGGACAACTCCTCCATCGAGTAGTGCGCCTCGGGGTTGGCACCCAGGGCCTGCCGTACCTGCTCGGCGCGGCTGAAGCGGCCCCGCAGGGGGAAGTCCTTCCGGAGCGGGTAGCCTTCGGCGTAGGTCTCCCACATGAGGATGCGACGCAGGTCGGGGTGACCGCGGAAGCTGACGCCGAACATGTCGTACGTCTCCCGCTCCAGCCAATCGGCGCCGCGCCACAGCGGCACGACGGAGTCCACGCTCAGATCCCCGCGCGGGTCGAGCTCGACCTTGACTCGCAGGTCGGCGCGGCGCGCGAGGGAGCGCAGGAAGTAGACCACTTCGAGCGGTCGCTCGCGGTCCCGGTATTCGACCGCCGTGACATCGACCAGGTAGTCATAGCCCTGCTGTGGCGTGTCGCGCAGCCAGGTCATGGCGTCGAGCAGGGCTGCGCGCGCGACGTACACGATGGTGTCGCCGCAGGACTCGAGCCCGCGGCCGATCGCGCTGCCGAAGGTCGCTCGCAGGGCGTCGACGGTCGGGTTCACGCCGAGCGGAACTGGTGGACGGAGTTGCCGAACGGCTCGGAGATCTCGTCGATCTGCTCGGGGGGGAGTCGCAGACCGCGCTCGTCGAGCAGCTGCTCCTCGCGGCGTGGGACGCGGTCGAACAGCGACTCGCCTTTGATCTTCTTATGCAGCAGGAGCACGCCGTACAACAGCCCTTCCGGCCGCGGCGGGCACCCGGGGACGTAGACGTCCACGGGGACGATGGTGTCGATGCCCTGCACCATCGCGTAGTTGTCGAAGATGCCGCCGGTGGACGCGCAGGCGCCCATCGAGATCACCCATTTGGGCTGGGGCATCTGATCGTAGATCCGCCGGATGACCGGGGCCAGCTTGAAGGGCAGCCGGCCGGCGCAGATCAGGACGTCCGCCTGTCGAGGCGAGAACGCCTGCCGTTCCATGCCGAAGCGAGCGAAGTCGTAGCGGCTGGCCGCGGTGGCCATGAACTCGATGGCGCAGCACGCGGTCCCGAACGGCATCGGCCAGAGCGAGTTGGCGCGCGACGAGTTCACCGCCCAGTCCACCAGATCCTGGAACTTGGCGAGCAGGTAGTTCGGGCTCTGCCCGGAGACTTCCTTGGTTTCGATCACTCGCTTCACGTCGACAACCTCGTTGAGGAACGACGTGGAGGAACGACGTGCGGGAACAGCGTGTAGGAGACGCGTAAGGTCATGACGTCGTCCCTCAACGCCTCTCTTGCACGTCCTCCCTTCACGGTTCCCCTCCACGTCGTTAATGTCGTCAATCCCATTCGAGCGCCCCGCGCTTCCAGACGTACACGTACCCGACGGCCAAAATGAACATGAACACCAGCATTTCGACGAGCAGGAACCCCATGCTCGGCCCCCCGGTGCTGCCGGTTGCGCCCCCGAAGTAAATCGTTCCCCAAGGAATAAGGAATACCGTCTCGATGTCGAAAATGATGAACAGCATGGCGACCAGGTAGAACTTGACCGAAAACCGGTCGCGCGCGCTGCCGAGCGGCGGCATGCCGCTCTCGTACGGGCTGTCCTTGATGGCGTTGGGCTTATGGGGTGCGAGGAGATGCGAGAGCCCGATCAACAGTGCCGCGTTGAACGCCACGAAGCCAAGCAGGAGGAGGAAGGCGAGATAGGGCTGGTTCATGTGAGTTCGTGAAAAAATTCACTTGACCCGCCGAAACGTATCCGACCACGGCGGGCTTGTCAACCGAATCGAGTGGCGTAAGTGTCGATGCCGCCGATATATTGCCGCCCCATGTCCATCAAGTCCGACCGCTGGATCCGCCGGATGGCGACTGAGCGCCGCATGATCGAGCCGTTTGCGGAAAACCAGGCACGTGCGGGCGTCATTTCGTATGGCGTTTCGTCGTACGGATACGACATGCGCGTCGCGCCCGAGTTCAAGATCTTCACCAACGCGCTCTCGGCGGTGGTGGACCCCAAGCGTTTCGATCCGAAATCGTTCGTCGAGTTCACGGGCGACGTGTGCATCGTGCCGCCGAATTCCTTCGCCCTCGCCCGGTCGGTCGAGTACTTCCGCATTCCCCGGAACGTCCTGACGATCTGCGTGGGGAAGAGCACCTACGCCCGCTGCGGCATCATCACTAACGTGACGCCGTTCGAGCCCGAGTGGGAGGGCTTCGTCACGCTCGAGATCTCGAACACGACGCCCCTGCCCGCGCGGATCTACGCCAACGAGGGGATTGCCCAGGTGCTGTTCTTCACGGCCGACGAGGGAGACGAATGCGAGATCAGCTATAAAGACAAGAAAGGCAAGTATCAGGCGCAGACCGGAATTACACTTCCAAAACTCTAAGTGCGTTGAGGGGAAACGTGGAGGGATGGCGTAGAGGAACGACGTACGCGGTCCTTCTACGTTGTCCCTCCACGGTTCTACTCCACGGTCTCCTTCGACGTCGTCGCTTTTTTGTTGTACGTATAAGCCACTGCGAGTGCGATCAGCGCGAGCGCGAAGAACGACGCGATGCGGTACAGCGCATCGAGGTTCGAGAGGTCGTACAGCACGATCTTGAGTCCCGCCCCCGCGGCCACCGCGAGCCCCGCCGAGCGCACGTCCTTGCGGTCGAGCTGGAACCCGAGCCGGACCAGGGCGCCCGCGTAGGCCAGCCAGAAGACGCTCAAGGCGAGGTCCCCGGCCAGGGGAGCGCGCCGCCCGAAATAGCGTTGCAGCTCGACCGATCCACCCGCGAACACCGCCGCCCCGCACAGCACCCAGAGCAGCTCGCCGCCGCGCGCGGTCCAGCGCGCGGTGCTCGAATCCATCAGTCCCGCGCCCCAGCGGCGCGCCCCTAGCGCCGTGCCCGCGAGGTACCCGTACAGCGCCAGCGCCCAAGGGTCGATGAACGGCGCGGCGTCCGACGGTCGCGACCAGAGCGCGACGCCGAAGAGGCACGGGAACGCGAGCAGCGCGAGTCCGAGCGCGGCGATCCGCCCGCCGGGTCGCCCGCCGTGCTGCTCGGCCGCGAGCCCGGCGAGAGCGAGCGCTGTCCAGCCGATGACGACCGTAGGCGGGCTCCCCTGCATGGCCACCGCCAAGGCGCCGAGCGCGAACCCCATGACCAGGTGCGGAGCCGCACGACGGGCCCACCCGACCCCGAGGTACGGTGCCGCCAGCAGCGCGGGCAGGAGCGCCGGCGCCCGGTCGCGCAGCGCCGGATCGGCCGTCCACACCAGGGCGAGTAACACGAAGGGGTTCGCGCCGAACAGCACCGCTTCCAACGGGGCCCCGAGCCGACTCTGCTCCAGCTGCTGCCACCACAGGAGGCCTGCGATGGCAAACGGCGCCCCGACGGCGAGCCAGAGCCGCGCTTCGGGCCCGTTGCGCACACCGGCGAGCGCCACGGAGAGGAGGACCCATGCGAGCAGCAACATCCCCACTCGCGCCTCAGGCCAGGCGCGCCGCCTGGTGACGTGCAGCGTGAGCAGCGCGCCCGCCGCGAGGAACCAGCAGCCGAGCGGGCTGGACAGCGCGGTCGCCGCGCCTGCCGCAGCCAGCAGGAAATAACCCGCGAGCGCCAGGTTGAAAGTGCGCCGCCAGGTCATCGTATACGCGAGCAGGCCGGTGCCGAGGCCGATCACCTCGAGATAGCCGAGGAAGGCTTCGGGGTTGGGCACGTGCGGCGAGAGCAGGATCGGGGCCATGTACGCGCCGGCCAGCGCCCAGATCGCGAGTCCCTCGATCTCGTGTCGCAAGGCGAGCAGAGTCACCGCGACCGTGCATGCGGCGAGGAGGAGCACGCCGATGCGGCGCTCGAGCAACCCGTACGGTCCGGCGGCGGCCCACAGGCCGAGGTAGACGAGTCCTCCGCCCGCGCCGATCATCGCCGCGCCGTACCGGCGTAAGCCGCCGCGGATGCGGGCTTCCCCCCACGCTGCCACCCCGACGCCGGCTGCGATCGCCAACAGGGAGCGGACCAGCGGAGCGATCCAGCCGCGATCGATCGCGTACTTCAGGAAGAATCCTGCCGCGGTGAGCAGCGCGAGCACCCCGACGATCAGCAGTCCGCGCTGGCCGAACCATTGCTCGAGGTCGGGGGCTGCGGCCGGTGGCGGCGAGTAGGTTCGGGGTTCGTGGGGCCGAGGGATGGGCGCGGCGGGCGAGGCGACAGCGGGGGCTGCGGGTGCCGGGGTGATGCGCTCGGCGGGGGCACCGGCCGCGAGCAGCCGCCGCACCATCTGCTCGAGCACATCGACGCGCCGCTCTAGCCGCCGCAGGGCGTCGTGCTGCTCGTCGCTCACGGCGGCGGCGCGGGGGCGCTGGCCGACCGGGATCCGAGGACGGTGATGACGATCGTCGTCACCGCCAGGATGACGAGATCGGGGACCCAGCCGAGTTCGGTCGCCGGAACCGCCATTTGCAGGAAGTTCATCACGAAGTCGAACAGCCCGACCAGGAGACCGAGGAGCACGGTGGCGTGCAGCCCGCGTCCGAGCTGGGTGAGGACGCTGCCCGTCACCAGGGCGACCGCGCCCTGCCCCGCGGCGATACCGACCGTCACGGCCGCGTCTTCGAGCAGCGTCCGCCACAATCCCGGCCGGGTCGCGTGATAGCTGAAGAACCACGTATGGATTAGGGAGATCGCGACCCCGGCCGCGGCGGCGCACAGCGTCGCCCACACCGCATAGCCGATCACGATCTTCATGCGGTCGGCGGTATCGGTAGACATGCCGCAAATGTGGGTGCCGCGGCGCGCCCCCGCTAGTCAGCGCCGGGCGGGCGCGTATCTTAGGCGTGTCGTCATAGGCATGTTCGCGTGCACGCGCGGACGAGGGATGAACTCCATGTTCGGTAAGCTCGCGCTCCGCTGGTCGTGACTTCCCGCCGCCTGCTCAGCGTGCGGGTGACGCTGCTCGCCGTGGCCCTCGCCGCCGGAGCGTACGCCGCCGCCCTTCCCGTCTACCTGTTCTTTCGCGTCAGTCGACCGGCTTTGGCGCTCGGCGCCGCCACCGAAGCCATCACCACCGTGAGCGCGGTGTTCGCGCGGCGCGACAGCGCACTCAACCGGGCGGTCGCCATCGTGCGCGACCTCGCGCGCCGGCCGCGGCCCAGCGCGGATTCGCTGCGGCTGGTGCATGACCTCGCGGCGATCGGCCGCACGCCGTTGCGGGTCTCTGCAGGCGCCGCCACCCCGCAAGAGCTCGGGGCAGCCCTGGTGAGCATCGACGGCGCGCTGTCGCGCGTCGGCAACGTCCTGGAGGAGAGCGTGGCGCAGCTCGAGCGCGGTCGCCGGGCGGACGCGGCCGCGCGACTCGTGACCGTCGAGCAACTCTTGCGGGTCGCCCATGAGCGCGGTGCCGACGGCAGCCGGGTCGCTCGGGCATATCTCACGGCGCGCCAGGGGGCGTTGCGGGCCGCGGCCGGTGAGGTGCGAGGCGACGCGATCCTGTGGCTCGGGTTGGGTGCGCTGCTGGTGCCCCTCTTGGTTCTCGTGGTGCGCCGGCGCGTGTGGCGTCCCCTGCACGAGCTCGAGGCCGGCCTCGCCCAGGTCGCCGACGGCGATCTCACGGTCAGCGTCCCGGTTCGTGGGTCCGACGAGCTCGGTCGCCTGGCCGAGCACTTCAACGCGATGACCCGCGTGCTGCGTGACCGGGCCGAGGAGCAGGGGCGCTTCGCCGCGGCGGGCGAGCTGCTCGCCGGCGTCGCGCACGAGGTGAACAATCCGCTCATGGCGATCGCCGCCCACGCCGAAAACCGGCTGGCCGACCCCGCGTTCGAGGGGGAGCAGCGCAGCGAGATGACCCAGATCCTGCGTCAGGCCCGGCGCGCCACGAAACTGCTGCGAGGGCTGCTGCGATTCGTGCACGCGACCGACCGCGACGTGACGAACGTCAATCTCAACGACGTGGTGCGTGGGGCACTCGATCTCGTGTCGTATCGCTTCGGCGTGGACGAGATCACCGTCGGCGGGCAGCTCGACGCCAGCCTGCCGCCGGTGCAGGGGGACGCCATCAAGCTCGAGCAGGTCGTGGTCAACCTCCTGTCAAACGCGATCGACGCGCTGCGCGGCGTGACACCGCCCCGCCACCTGAGCGTCGACACCTGGGTCCGGGACGGACAAGTGTCGGTGGCGGTCGGGGACAATGGGCGAGGGGTCGCGCCGGACATCGCGCCGCGCTTGTTCCGGCCCTTCGCCACCACCAAGGGCCGCCGGGGCACCGGCCTCGGCCTCTATATCTCGCGCCAGATCGCGCGCGAGGCGGGCGGCGACCTCACGCTCACATCACCGCCTGGTTTCGGTGCGCGTTTCGTCCTGTCGCTCCCGCTCGCCCTCGCACAAGCCTCCGCCCCGGACTCGGCTACGTCCCTGGCCCCCGCCCCCGCCCCCGCCCCCGCCCCTTCTACTCCCCCTTCGGAGTCTCCCCTCGGGAGCGCGGGCGGCGCTCAGGCGCCAGCTGGGTCGCTCGCGGGGCTGCGGGTGCTGATCGTGGAGGACGAGGAAGCCGTGCGGCGGCCCATGGCCCGCTATCTGACGCGCCGGGGCGCCGAGGTCGACGAGGCGGCGGACGGCGTGGAGGGGTTGGCCCGGTTGCGCACCCAACCGGCGAACGTGATCCTCGCGGACCTGCGGATGCCCCGCATGGGCGGAGTCGAGCTGTACGCTCAGCTCGAGGAGGAGCGGCCCGAGCTCGCGGCGCGCGTGTTGTTTCTGTCGGGCGATGTATCCCAGCTCGCCCAGCCGGGCAACACCCCGGTGCCGCGGGAGCGGGTGCTGGTCAAGCCGGTCGAGCTCGCGGAGCTCGAGCGGCGCATCCTTGCGTTCGTGCGGGGGGCGGGGGGGTCGACGGGGGCATGAGGTGGCCGGCCGCGCGGCCGGACACTATCATGGAGACAGTATGCTGGTCGTGTTGGTCCTGCTCGTGACCGTGGCGATGCGCGTCGCGATCGTCACTGCGGTGGTCTACCTGCTGCTCCCGCGGGGTCCCCTGTGTCCGCACTGTGCCATCGAGATGGTGCCGCTGCGGAATCGCTTCTTCGACCGCCTCCTGCCCGTGCTGCAACGACGCTGGTGTCTCGAGTGCGGCTGGGACGGCGTGGTACGACGCGTGCGTGGCTCCCCTGATCACTCCATCGACGTGATGAGCCGCGCGGCACGCTCGTAGAAGAAGTAATCCCACGCCCAGTTCAGCAGCACGAACACCTTGTTGCGAAATCCGATGAGCTGGATGATGTGGACCACCAGCCACACCACCCACGCCGGGAACCCGGTGAACCCGATCCCCCGGATGTAGGCGACGGCGGCGTTCCGACCGATGGTCGCGAGCGAGCCGGGATCGCGGTAGCGGAATGCCGCGGGCGGCTCCCCGGCGATGCGGCGCCGGATGTTCGCGACCGCCGTCTCGGCCATCTGGATCGCGACCGGGGCCATCATCGGAAGGGGGGCTCCGGCTACCTCGAGGTAGGCTGCGTCACCGATCACGTAGATGTCCGGATGCCCGGGCACGTCGAGGGTCGGCTCCACCGGCACCCGACCCTGTTGCGCCGTTGGCAGGCCGAGCCGACCCGTGAGGGACACGGCCTTCACACCCGCCGCCCAGATGAGCGTGCATGCCGGGATCACCTCACCGCTCTTCAGGAGTACCCGCGCGCCGTCGTAGTCCGCGACCGTCGCCCCGAATCGAACCTCCACGTGCTTACGCCACAGGGTCTCGGCTGCGGCATCCCTCAACTTGGCGGGCATGGCGGCCAGCAGCCGGTCGGTGGCCTCGAGGAGTAGCACGCGCACGTCCTTGACGTTGAGGCGCGGATAGTCCTTCACCAGGACGAGGCGGATCAGCTCCGACAGCGCTCCCGCCATCTCGACGCCCGTAGGGCCGCCCCCCACCACGACGAAGGTGAGCTCGGCCCGACGGCGCTCGGGATTGGCCTCGATCATGGCTCGCTCGAAAGCATGCAGCACGTGATTGCGGATGCGGATCGCTTCCGGGATGTCCTTGAGACCGAACCCGTGTCGCGGCACGCTCTCGAGGCCGAAGTAGTTCGTCTGACCGCCCACGGCGAGAATGAGGTAATCGTAGGCGATTGGCCCGTCGGTGGTGTCGATACGCTTCCCGCCGGCATCGAGGCCCGTCACTTCCGTCATCCGGAACTCGGTGTTGGACTGGCGGCGCAAGATGGCGCGCACCGGGCGGGCGATCTCCTCCGGCTCGAGGCCGGCGGTGGCGACCTGGTAGAGGAGCGGCTGGAAGAGGTGGTAGTTGTGGCGATCCACCAGCACCACGTTGACTGGCGCCTTGCGGAGAGCGCGCGCGGCGCGCAGGCCGCCGAATCCGGCGCCCACGATGACCACGGTGGGTCGACCGGTGGCCGGGCGCGTCGCGACAGGCACGTGGTCGCGGAGCACCGCGCGAGGCTCGGTGGACGTGGCCGGCTGGGTCACAGCGACTCCGAGAGGATTTCGATGGGCGTCGTCCGGTCGCCGGCGAGCGTCTCGCGGATCGAGTTGTCGGCGTTGAGCAGGACGATGGTGGGATGGTGTCGGGCCGCCTCGTCCCGTGTCATCTGGGCGTAGCTGATGACGATGATCGGATCGCCGACCTGCACGAGACGCGCGGCCGCGCCGTTCACGCACACCGTGCGCGATCCCGCCCGTCCCTCGATCGCGTAGGTCTCGAACCGCGTCCCGTTCGCGATGTCCACCACCTGGACTCGCTCGAACGGCAGGATACCCGCCGCCGTGAGCAGCTCCGTGTCGATGGTGATGCTGCCTTCGTAATGCAGCTCCGCCTGCGTGACCGTCGCCCGGTGGAGCTTCGACTTGCAGAGCGTCAAGAACATGTGCCCTCCTGCTGGTAAAGATAGCAGGAGAAGGCCATCGCCTTGCACGAGCCGCGGGCGAGCAGGTATCATCCCACCGTTCCATGACCAGCCAGCCTTCAGTCGCGGCCCCCCCCCGGCCTCCCCGCCCCGGCGTTCTGGGATCGCTCGTCGGCCAGAAAGCCGTCATGGCCGTCACGGGCGTGATCCTGTTCCTGTTCGTCGTCGGTCACCTGCTCGGCAACCTGAAGATTTTCGAGGGGCCCGCGGCGTTCAACGCCTACGCCGAGGGACTGCGCACCGTGGGCGCCCCCTTCTTCGGCCGCGGGTGGCTGCTGTGGATCGTCCGCCTCGTGCTGATCGTTGCGGTGCTCGCCCACATCTGGGCGGCCATCGGAACGAGCCGCGCCAGCTGGCGCGCCCGCCCGGTGGGCTATCGCCGGCTCGAGCCGGTCGAGACGACATACGCGGCCCGTACGATGCGGTGGGGCGGCGTGCTCATCTTCCTCTACGTGGTCTATCACCTGCTCGACCTGACGTTCGGTCGCGTGAACCCGAGCTTCGTTCCGGGCGACGTGTACCACAACGTCGTGGCGAGCCTGCGGGTGTGGCCCGTGGCGGCGGCGTACATCGCCGCGATGGTCGTGCTGGGGCTGCATCTGTACCACGGCACGTGGAGCGCGCTGCAGACGCTGGGGCTCAACCCCCCGCCGACCGGCCGCTGGCGCCGTGGCGCGGCGGCCGCCATCGCCGTGCTGATCGCGGGTGGGTACATCTCCATCCCGGTGGCGGTGCTCGCCGGGGTGCTGCGGTGACCATGGAGCTGCGCTCCCGCGCCCCCGACGGACCGCTCGCGGCGAAATGGGAACGGCACCGCTCGGAGATCAAGCTCGTCAACCCGGCGAACAAGCTGAAGCATCACATCATTGTGGTCGGCTCCGGGCTGGCGGGCGCCGCCGCGGCCGCGTCGCTCGCCGAGCTCGGCTACCGGGTGTCCTGCTTCTGTTTCCAGGATTCTGCGCGGCGGGCGCACTCGATCGCCGCGCAGGGTGGAATCAACGCCGCCAAGAACTACCAGAACGACGGCGACTCGGTCTTCCGGTTGTTCTACGACACGATCAAGGGCGGCGACTTCCGCTCCCGCGAGGCCAACGTGTATCGCCTCGCGGAGGTCAGCGCCAGCATCATCGACCAGTGCACGGCCCAGGGCGTCCCCTTCGCGCGCGAGTACGGGGGGCTGCTCGCAAACCGCTCCTTTGGGGGGGTACAGGTTTCGCGCACCTTCTACGCGCGCGGCCAGACCGGCCAGCAGCTGCTGCTGGGTGCCTATCAGGCCCTGTCGCGGCAGATCGGGATCGGCATGGTGAACATGCATCCCCGCGCCGAGATGCTCGACCTCGTGGTGATCGAGGGCCGGGCCCGCGGCATCATCGTGCGCGACCTGGTCACCGGGGCGGTGAGCGCGCACGCGGGCGATGCGGTGGTGCTTGCGACGGGCGGCTACTCGAACGTGTACTACCTGTCGACCAACGCGAAGGGCTGCAACGTCACCGCCATCTGGCGCGCCTACAAGCGTGGTGCCACGTTCGCGAACCCCTGTTTCACCCAGATCCACCCCACCTGCATTCCGGAAAGCGGACCACACCAGTCCAAGCTGACACTGATGAGCGAGTCGCTTCGCAACGACGGGCGCATCTGGGTACCGAAGAAGAAGGGCGATACGCGACCGCCGGACCAGATTCCGGATGAGGAGCGGGACTATTATCTCGAGCGGCTGTACCCGAGCTACGGCAACCTCGCGCCGCGGGACGTGGCGTCCCGGCGTGCCAAGGAAGTGTGCGACGAAGGGCGCGGCGTGGGCCCGGGAGGGCACGGCGTTTATCTGGACTTCCACGACGCCATCGCGCGTCTCGGCCGTCAGGTGATCGCCGAGCGGTACGGCAACCTGTTCGAGATGTACCAGCGCATCACGGGGGAGGACCCGTTCCAGGTGCCGATGCGCATCTACCCCGCCCCGCACTACACCATGGGTGGTTTGTGGGTGGACTACAATCTGATGACGACCCTCGACGGCCTGTACGCCATCGGCGAGGCCAACTTCTCCGACCACGGGGCCAACCGGCTGGGAGCGAGCGCGCTGATGCAAGGGCTCGCCGACGGCTACTTCATTCTGCCGTACACCATCGGCGACTACCTCGCCCAGGCGAAGCCCGCCAAGGTCGACGTCCAGCATCCGGCGTTCCGCCAGGTTCAGGGTGAGGTGGACGAGCGGGTCCGTCGCCTGCTTGGGGCGAGCGGTCGGAAGACGGTCGACGCTTTCCACCGCGAGCTCGGTCGCGTGATGTGGGACAAGTGCGGGATGTCTCGGAACGCCGCGGGACTGAAGGAGGCGATCGGACGGATCGGCGTGCTGCGCCACGAGTTCTGGAAGGACGTCTACGTGGGCGGCAAGGGTGAAGAGCTCAACCAGTCGCTCGAGCACGCCGGCCGCGTGGCCGACTTCCTCGAGTTCGCCGAGTTGATGTGTCATGACGCCCTGCAGCGCGAGGAGTCGTGCGGCTGCCACTTCCGCGAAGAGTACCAGACGCCGGAAGGCGAGGCGAAGCGCGACGATGAGCGCTTTGGCTACGTGGCGGCCTGGGAGTTCGCAGGTGCGGGCAAGGAGCCGGTGTTGCACAAGGAGCCCCTCGCCTTCGAGACGGTCCACCTCGCCCAACGGAGCTACAAGTAATGCACCTCACGCTCCACATCTGGCGGCAGCGCGGGTCGGGACTCCCGGGTGGTTTCGTGCGCTATGCGATGACGGACGTGAGTCCCGACATGTCGTTCCTCGAGATGCTGGACGTGCTCAACCAACAGCTGCTCGCGCGCAAGGACGAGCCGATCGCGTTCGACCATGACTGCCGCGAGGGGATCTGCGGGATGTGCGGGATGGTGATCAACGGCCGCCCGCACGGGCCGCAGCACGCCACGACCACGTGTCAGCTGCACATGCGCTCGTTCCCGGACGGCGCCGAGCTGTGGATCGAGCCGTGGCGCGCTGGCGCGTTCCCGGTGGTCAAGGATCTGGTGGTGGACCGCGGTGCGTTCGACCGGATCATTCAGGCGGGCGGGTTCATCACCGCACGGACGGGGAGCGCGCCGGAGGCCAACACCCTGCTCGTGCCGAAGCGCGATGCCGACCGCGCGATGGACGCGGCGGCCTGCATCGGCTGCGGCGCCTGCGTGGCGGCATGCCCCAACGCCTCCGCCATGCTGTTCGTGGCCGCGAAAGTGTCGCACCTGGGGCTCCTCCCCCAGGGCCAGCCCGAGCGCGACGCGCGCGTGGTCAACATGGTTGCGCGGATGGACGCGGAGGGGTTCGGGGCCTGCAGCAACCACGGCGAATGCATGGCCGCGTGCCCCAAGGAAATTTCGATCGACTTCATCGCCCGGCTGAATCGGGACTACTGGAGGGCAGTCGCAGGCTGACTGCGGCCATCGTCTCCTTCACCGCCTCGGCCGATTTCTTGAGCGCCGCCTGCTCGTCCGGCGACAGCTTCACTTCCAGGATCTTCTCCAACCCGTTGCGGCCCAGCTTGCAGGGCACCCCGCAATACATGCCGGACAGACCGTACTCTCCTTGCAGCCAGGCGGCGCAGGGGAGCACGCGCTTCTTGTCGTGCACGATGGCCTCGACCATCTGGACCACGGCCGCCGAGGGCGCGTAGTAGGCCGAGCCGGTCTTCAGGAAGGCGACGATCTCGGCGCCGCCGTTGCGGGTCCGCTCCACGATCTTGTCGAGCGTCGGCTTGCTGAGAAAATGGGTGACCGGGATCCCGGCGACGGTCGTGTACGAGATGAGGGGTACCATCGTGTCGCCGTGTCCGCCCAGCACCATCGCCTGGATGTCCTCGACCGAGGCGTCGAGCGCCTCCGCGAGGAACGCGCGGAACCGCGCGGTGTCGAGCACGCCCGCCATCCCGATGACCCGCTCGCGGGGGAACCCGGTCACCTGTTTCGCGACCCAGCACATCACGTCGAGCGGGTTCGAGACCACCAGGACGATGGCCTTGGGGCAGTGCTGCTTGATCTGGAGGGAGACATGCCTCACGATCTCGGCGTTGGTGCGGACCAGATCGTCACGACTCATGCCGGGTTTGCGCGCGATACCCGCGGTGACCACCACCAGCTCGCTGCCCGCCGCAGGCTGATAATCGTTCGCGCCCACCACCCGGGTGTCGAATCCTTCGATCGGCGCGGACTGCCACTGGTCGAGCGCTTTGCCCTGAGGCACGCCGTCGATCACGTCGACGAGGACCACAGTGCGCGCGAGCTCTTTCTCGGCGAGGCGTTGGGCGGCGGTGGCGCCCACGTTGCCGGCGCCGACGACGGTGATCTTGTTGAGCATGTGGGCGAGCTACCAGTTGCCGTGCATGCGCGACGTATCGCCCAAATACGCATACTGGATGTGCGTCATGTAGTCCCTCGCTATGATCGTGATGTCCTCGGGTTTCACATTGTGCATGCGCCTGAGGAATTCCTCGCCGTGGAGGTAGCCACCGAGATAGAGCTCGGCGCGGGCCAGGAAGTCCGCCTGGCTCGCCGCGTTGGAGTTATCGGCGAGGTAGTCGAAGCCGAAACTGTCGATAAAGCGCGCGAGGACGAAGCGATCCAGACGGTCTCGCTCCAACTCCTCTATCTGTTGGACCAGGAGCGGCAGAGCCTCATCCGGCTTGGGTGTGCTCACATACGCCCCCCCCACGGGGATCGCCTGTTCGAGGTAGGGGGCATATGCGGCGTAGGAGAGCTTGCGATCCAGCCGGATGGCTTGGTGCAGGCCGGACGACAGCAACGCCGTGGCGACCCGGAATGCCCAATATCGCTGGCTCGTCGGGGGCGGGCCCGCGAAATAGCCTACCATGTACGTCGTCGCGAGCGGCCGATTGTCGATCAGCCAGCGGGTCCCTGCTGGAGGGACGGGGGCCGGCGGCAGCGTCCAGCGGTAATCCCCGCGCGGCAGCTTTCCCAGGCTTCCGGCGACGAGCGCTTCGACCCGCGCGCGGCTCACGTTGCCGACGACCACGAGCAGCAGACGCGACGTAACGAGGCGCTCGCGGGCATAGGTCCGGACGTCCGCGGGCGTGAGGCTGAAGAGCGACTCCTCCGTGCCCTCGGGATCGAGCGCGTACGGATGATCGTGGAACAACGCCTGCGTCGCGAGCCGCTGCACGCGGAGGTCGGGCTGGGTATAGCGGCGATGGGCTTGGGACAGGAGCCACTCGCGCGCTCCCCCGACGGCCGCGTCGGAGAGCGAGGGATGCATCAATCGGTCGGCGAACACGCGCCATGTCGCGTCGATGTCCTCGGCCAAGCCGGTGAACCCGAACACCGTCCAGTCCGCCTCCGGCTCGATGAAGACGTCGCACCCGGTTCGAGCCAGCGCGCGCCGCGCCTCATCCCCGGGGAACTGCGCGGTGCCGTCCTCCGAGGCGTCGAGCCACACCGCTTCGATCCCAGCGGTCCGCGCGGTGAGCTGGGTCGTGCCACCGAGCAGGTAAAGCCGCACGGCGACGATCTCGCTCGTGGGGATGATGCGTTGGATCACGCGGACGTCAGATACCTCGTAGGCGGTGGTGAGGGTATCGGGGTCGGTGATCAGGCGCGACCGCGCCGGCCCGTTCGCGCTTCCCCAGAGGAGCGGGCAGACAGCGAGCCAGCTCATCTGGCACCGGCCCGCGATGCTCACGGGCCGTTCTGCTGCGTCGCTTGCCGCAGCGCCGCCGACAGCGTCTGGATGGTCGCGGGCGGCGCCAGGACACCGATTACTCGTGGCCTCGAGGTCACATAGTCGGCGGCGAACCGACGGAGGTCTTGCACAGTCCGCGAGGTCATACGAGTGCGGTACGTCAGGTAGTAGTCGATGCCCGCGCTGCTCCACCAGTACGCGATAACCGGCGCCAGCATCGCGGTGCGTTCCGCCGTGAGAGCCCCGCGGACCCGGTGCCGCTTCCTGGCAATCGCGAGATCCTCCTCGGTAATACCTGCCAGGGAGCCCAGGTCGTCGAGCTCACCGACCAGCGCGAGCAGCGCCTCGCGGGCACGCCCGGGTGTCGTTTTTCCAACGAATTCGATCGGCCCCGTGTGATTGAGCGTGACATATGTGCCGGTGACCGATTGGAACGCGCCGTTGCGGACCATTCGTCGCTGGAACGCGGACGTCGGAGCATTGAGCAGGTCGAAGAGCAGGTCGGCGGCGTAGGTCGCAGCGGTATCCGATGCGACGCTCGGTCCCTGCAGGACGATGCGGATGGTGACGTCGGGCACGTTGTCGGCGACCAGTATGGCGCTACTCGTGCGGCGTGGGACGACCGGCGGAATCGGCTGGCCGGCGAACGGGTCTGGTCCCGCCTTCCAGTCGCGGAACAGCTGCCGCGCCTGCTCTATCACACGGTCGCTTGCCACGTCGCCGGTGACGATCAGGGCCGCGTTGTTCGGGACGTAGTAGCGGGCGTATGTCGCCCGCAGGCGGTCGAGCGTTATCCCAGCGAGCGTTGAGCTGTCACCGCCCACGTCTTTGCGGCTCCAGGAGCTCCCCCACAGCGCGCGTGACACCTGCCGCTCCAGTCGCTCCTCGGGGTCGGACTCATCGCGCTGCAGCTCGTCGAGCACGACCGGCCGCTCTGCTTTCAGGTCGCCGTTCGTGAAGTCCGCCTGTTGGATCAGTCGCGCAATCAGCCGGAGCCCGCCGTCGACATTGGTCGACGGCAAGGCGACGTAATAGTAAACCACCTCGTCGCCTGTGCCGCCGTTATAACGGCCCTTGAGATATGTCGCTTCCACGGCGAACGCCGAGGGGTCGTGGCGGTACGAGTGGAAGAGCATGTGCTCGTACAGGTGGGCGAGCCCCTGGTCAGCGGAGTCCTGTGTGAACGCGCCGTTGCGCACCGCCACGAGGACGGTTGCGAGCGGGACGGTATGGTTCTCGACCACGATCACCTGGAGCCCGTTCTCGAGCGTGGCCTGGTGAACCACCCGCGTGAGGGACGAGTCTTGGGCGGCAAAGAGTGGTGTACGCGGTGCCGCGAATGCGGCGATGAGACCGATCAGCGCCGTGGCCGATCGTGAGTGGGGAATGACTGGAATGTGGCGCACCCGCTCGGCTCACCCTCCCCGCGTGTGCATCTCCCGGTGCGGATCGGCACGTAGCGACTCGATCCGATACAGCGCGCCCCGGTCCGCCACACCGAGCCGCTCCTCCGCCCCGCGGTCTGTGCGACCCTGCCACGTCTCCCGGATGAGCG
>Ga0209804_1000067_pt1 | contig 87846 bp, 75 predicted proteins | sample GraSoiAngelo_139_FD_185896 | JGI IMG/M metagenome (GOLD analysis project Ga0209804, IMG submission 185896) | Grasslands soil microbial communities from the Angelo Coastal Reserve, California, USA - 14_0929_12_20cm (SPAdes) (version 2) | ecosystem: Environmental > Terrestrial > Soil > Grasslands ... | reverse complement strand
TCGAGCAACACAACAATGAACCCAAACCGTTTATCTGGACAGCCAAGGCCTCGGATATCCTGGAAAAAGTGAAACGCGGACGAGCGGCCCTCAATAAACGACCATCTGTGTGACGCACTACACTAGCTTTCGATCTGCAAACTGTGGACTGTGAACTGTCGACGGCAAACCTGGATGGTATGGATGGTTATAGCAGTCCCGCGATCACTTCAATTTCGACCAGTGCATCCTTCGGCAGGCGCGCTACCTGCACCGTCGAGCGCGCCGGCGGCGCAAGGCTAAAATACTTGCCATAAGCATCGTTCATCGCCGCAAAATCATTCATGTCTTTCAGGAAAACCGTCGTTTTCACCACATGATGCAAATTCGAGCCCGCCGCTTCCAGGATCCCCTTGATGTTCTCGAGCGTCTTCTCCGTTTGCTGGCGGATATCGGTACCCACGAACTCGCCCGTCTTCGGATCGAGCGCCACCTGGCCGGATACATAAAGGAATCCATTCGCGCGAATTGCTTGGGAGTATGGTCCTATCGGCTTCGGGCCTTTGTCCGTCAGTACGACGTCTTTCATGGTTTACTCTCCTTATGGGGACTTCCTGTTGTCGCGGTGGTGAGTTCATACCGCGCGCGAAACTCTTCCGGGACTCCCGGCTGCTTCATCCACCTTCTCACAAATTCGACTACGTTATCGTGCGTTTCCTGTTCCAGCGCGGCAATCAAATCGTTCAGATCAAACCCGCGCTCCCGGCGGGCATAGAGCATGTACCGCGTCGCTTTTCGAAATGTTTCCTGCCCGTAACGATCCTGCAACCCATAAAAGAGCAAGAAACTCTTTACCCGAAGAACGTCAGCGTCTTGTTCCTTTTCCTTCGCCAGTTTCGCGCCAGGAGGAATCAAGCGAAGCGCCCGCCGGATGGTTTCACCGCGCGCTTCCCCTCCTGCGACGGCATCGTGCCCAACGGCTGCGGCGAACACCGGGAACATCGTCAACGGCGGACTTTGTTCAAAGTAGGCGGGGTTTTGCGCATACCCCAGCCAGCTCGCGGCCAGTGACGGGGCGGCTTGGGCCGCGAACGTCAGCGTGCCTTCGCTCAAATCCACCACCATGGTGTCCTGGGAAATCATTTCCGTCGTGGTCCGTTCGTTTTCGCCTCGGCCGAGCAACCTGGCCCTCAGCGGACTGAGGCCGGTGAAGCAGCCAGGCACGACCGGGCATTCCACGATCCAAGTCTGTGAAGATTCCTTGCTGCGCGCCCCGAAAGCGGCGTTGTACGCGGCAATCACCCGCGCCAGACCTTCGCTCACGTCCCGCAGCTTGGCGGCATCCTGCTGCTTGCTGGTCCACAGATGCACGTTCTTGTCGCCCTTGCCAGCTTCCGCTGTGATGTATCGCCCAGCAATCAGGAAAGGATACGGATCCTTCTTCCCTTGCTCTGCCCGGACTACCGTCTCTCCGCGGTTTCGCGCTATTTTCCGCGGCATACCGCTGGTGTGAATCCGAAATCCTTCCGGCACGGCAACCAGGAGAACCCACTTTTTTGGCGGCACGCCGCCGGTAGCAAACCGTCCTTTGGGGGGAAGCAATTCCGCGCTCCATGACGCTGCTGGCAGGAAAAACGCATCGCTCGAAAAACTCAGCGAATTCTCTCCTTCCCGGGCAGGCACCAACTCCGTCGTCAGGTGCAAAGTGTGCCGCGCGGACACCTTCCACGGCTCCGCAAGCGCAACGACCGCGTTTCGCGGGTTCTCAGGATCGCGTGTGAGGGTCAACTCGGTCGAATCCCAGGTCGCGCGCAGCTCCTTCGAATGGAAGCGCTTTCCAGGCAGACGCAATTCCAATTCCTCGAGCGGCCGCCTGCCATTGTTTTTCAAGTGGTAGTCGGCGGCCACTTCGATCTGCGGCTCCGGCGCGGCGACAAACCGCACTCGGATTTCCTGCTTTTCAATCGTGTAGCTGGGCCCTAGCGCTACCGCGCAGGAACCTGCCCAAGAGGCGACGCCGGCAGCGAGCAAAGCCAAGGAGAGGCGAGAGCGAGGTCGCAAGTTCACAGATAAATCATTGTAACGGGACGGCCTTGGAAGAAAAAGCCGCGCTCCCAACGACTCGGAGAACGACTGAAGGCGATTATGCTTTGGTTCTCCGTGCACGTTGCCGGTTGCGCCGCGAACGCGAAACCATAAAAAAACAAAGCTTCGTAGTCTTCGCGAAGCATCAAATTCCGTTGAAGTTCATTCGAAAGCGAACTGGACGTTCCGCTCGCGCCCAAATTCTACCGCGGCCTGCGCCCGCGCACGCGCGTAAACCCAGTGTTCGCATGGTTCCGCGCCGCTTCCCGCCCCGCCGCTTCCTTGTCCGCTTGCGCATCGGTCAAGCCGCGGTTGATGCGCTCCATGATTTGAGCTTCCGAGAGCCCTGTATTTTTCAGCCGCCCGATTTCCGCGCTGCTCATCGTGCGCTGGCCCTTCATTCTTTTGTGCAAAATCACGTCCACGGCGTGGTCCGATAATCCCACGAGGCGAAGCATGACCGCGTCGCCGCTCAAGTTATCGAGTTGGTCCGCCTTGGTCATTTCCAGGATGATCGATTCGTTGTAGCCGGCACGCATCAAATTCACGGCGGAATCCGCGCTGGCGAACGGATGCTGGTGGTTGTGGGCGTCCGCAATCACCTGCACGCAGGCGTCGTCGCTGACCCCCGCTTGCTTCATTCTCGTCAGCTGCCCCACTTCCGTATCCGAAGTGTTGAGCTTTTTGAGTTCCTCGACGCTGCTCGACCACATGCCGGTTTGGTCAAGCGAGCGGTAGTCCGTGAACAGATGCTGGCTGCATCCGTAGAATCGCAGCAACAAAAAAGCCAGAGGGATGAGCTTGTACTTCATACTTTCATTTTATCGGGGGGCAAGAGGAGCCATCCTGAAGTGTGCTTTCTGAGACACCCGTCAGAAGTACAGGCGATAGAGAGGCTGTTTGCAGTTCGCAGTTCACACCGGCAGTCCACAGTCCCAAAAGTTGAGAACCAAGAAACAAGCAAGCCTGTGCGCGTCGAAAACTGAAGACGGAGGGCTGAAAACCAACACGGAAAAGCGCGCGTCAGCGCGCGGCTTGGTAGATGCGTTCGACGCCGAAAACGCCGGAGATTTTCTTGATGTTGGCGAGAATTGTTTCCAGCTGGCGCCGGTCGGCAATTTCCAGGTTGGCGTCAATGCGCGCGTTGGTGCGGTCCGGGCGGCTCTCGAGATTGTGGATGTTGGAGCCCGCGCCGCTAATCACAGCGGTAATTTCCGCCAGCAGTCCTGCACGGTCGCGCGCGCGAATGGTGAGTTGCACCGGGAATGTCGCGCCGCTCGCGCCCCCCCACTCGACGGCGATGCGCCGCTCGGTCTGGTACATCAGGTTCTGCACATTGGGGCAGGCGCGCGTGTGCACCGCCACGCCGCGGCCGCGCGTGATGTAGCCCACGATTTCGTCGCCGGGGATGGGGTTGCAGCATTTCGCGCGATAGACCAGCAAGTCGCCTTGTCCCTTGACGATGAGCGGGGCCTCGCCGAATCCCAGCATGCGCTTGACGGTCTTGACCAGCTTCGGAGACGAGTCCGCCGCTGCCGGCTCTTCTGTCTTCGCTGGTTCGCCCAGCAAACGCGTCAGAATTTGCCGCGTGGAATATTTTCCAAACCCCACTGCCGCATAGACGTCTTCGAATTTCGCCAATCCATAGTCGGCCACCAGCTTGGTGATTTCCGCCTCGGGAATTTTCTTCAGGTTCTTGCCGAAGTGGCGGGCTTCGTTTTCGAGCAGGCGCTTGCCCATTTCCATTGCTTCTTCGCGTTCCTGCTCATTGATCCAGTGACGGATTTTGCTCTTCGCGGAAGACGACTTCACGAAGCTCAGCCAATCGCGGCTGGGGTGGTGGCCCTTCTGGGTCAGAATCTCGACCACGTCGCCGGTCTGGATTTCATGTCGCAGCGAAACCATCTGGCCATTCACTTTGGCGCCAACGCACCGGTGTCCCACTTCCGTGTGAATCATGTAGGCGAAATCCACCGGCGTGGCGCCGCGGGGTAGCTCGAGCACGCGGCCCTTTGGCGTAAACGCATACACTTCCACCGGTGCAAGATCGACTTTCAGCGTGGACAGGAACTCGCTGGGCTCCTGCATCTCCTGCGACCACTCGATAAGCTGGCGCATCCAGGAAATGCGCTGGTCGTCCTGCGCGCCCTTGCCGACTTTGTATTTCCAGTGGGCCGCCACGCCTTCTTCGGCGACGCGGTGCATGTCCTGCGTGCGGATTTGCACTTCATACGGCTGTCCGCTGTGCAAAAGCGTCGTGTGCAGCGACTGATAGAGATTGGGCCGCGGAATCGCGATGTAATCCTTGAAGCGGCCCGGCACCGGCCGCCAAATGTGGTGCACCACGCCCAGCGCCGCGTAGCAGTTGCGTTCGGTGTCGGTGATGACGCGCACGGCCAGCAAATCATAAACCTGCTCGAAGCCCGATTCCTGGCGCAGCATCTTGCGGTGCAGTGAGTACAACGTCTTTACGCGGGCTTCCAATTCGGCGGGAATGCCGGCTTCCACGAGCCTCGACCGGATAGTCGCTTGCACCTCATCCAAAAATTCTTTATGGAACGCGGCTTTGTCGCTGATTTCCTTTTGCAGGGCGAAGAACCCTTCCGGCTCCAGATAGCGAAACGCCAAATCCTCGAGTTCGCCACGAACGACGCTCATTCCCAGGCGGTGCGCAATCGGCGCGTAAATGTCGAGCGTTTCGCGGGCGATGCGCAGTTGCTTTTCCGGCTCCAGGTATTGGAGCGTGCGCATGTTGTGCAGGCGGTCGGCGAGCTTGACGAGCACGACGCGCACGTCGGTCACCATCGCCAGGAGCATTTTGCGCACGTTTTCGGCTTGGCGCGCTTCCGGCGCATTAATGTTCAGCCGGCCGATTTTCGTTACGCCTGCTACCAGATGCGCCACTTCCGGCCCAAAGCGCTCTTCAATGCGCGAAACGGGATATTCGGTGTCCTCGATGGCGTCGTGAAGAATGGCAGCGGTCAGCGTGATCGCATCCATGCGCATGTCCGCGAGAACATGCGCGACTTCGAGCAGGTGCGACAGGTAGGGTTCACCGGAACTGCGGAATTGGTCGTGGTGCCGCTCGGAAGCAATTTCGTAAGCCCGACGCACAATCCAGGGATCTTCCGAGGGGCGATGCTTTTTCAGCTTTTCGAGCAGTTCTTCCAGGCGCGCGTCGAGCTGGCGAACCGTTTTGACGCGGTTGAAGCTCAACGGAAGATTGCTCGGAGAGGGCATGGGTCAGTTTACCTCAAGAGAAGCAAGGAAGTAAGGAGGCAAGCAGGCAGAGACGACCGGGCAGCTGCTTAGAAAAACGCCGCAGGAGAAATATGGAATCGTTTGCTCAATTTCTCTATGTGGGTTTTGTTGAGGTCACGTTTCTTGTGCAAGACTTCCGATACGATACTCTCAGAGCCAAAAATTGAGACCAGGTCTTTCCGGCGGAGACCATTAGCGTCCATCAACGTGCGAAGGACTTCCAGCGGAGAAGCGTCAGGAATGGCATGATGCTCTTCCTCGCATGCTTGCGTCGAATGTACACCATTCTCCATGCGTATTTGATAGAAGCAATCAGCCTGCATCTGTTATGGCTTATATCGAAGACGACGAAACGCCCGACAACATCTGAATTTCTCCAACGGCTACGAACCTCAGCAAAGTTTTTCCAATGCGCCTGTTTCGCTATCTTGTACCAAGCGTTTAGAGATGCACCCCATTCGCCCTGCTTGGCGGTCGCTTCTCTGATTGCCTTCCGGCTAACCATCCGCACAAAAAAACTTCGCATTTTGCGAAGTCCATGTCAAGCATGTTAGCTACTATGGCGCACCGACAGGGGCCAGCCGGTCCAACCAAAACTGCTTTTCTTTCTCGAACGCTTTCCGGTCTTCGCCCGTAATCCTCCGAACCTCGCCCACCCCCGCTTTGACCGTGACTACCTTCCGCAGCATTCCTTCCCTCGAGGCCAAATAGAGCGTTTGATCGTTCGTCGCCTCATTCACGACAAAAAGAACAACGTCGTTCTTATTCGCGGTCGAGACATCAAACCCTTGCACTGTCTTTCCAGTCCGCACCACTCCTTGCCTGACGACACTCTCTTCTTCCTTCGATAAGCCCAGCAAAGTAGAAAGATGCGGCGGGAGCTTCGCCTGTAAGCCTTCTCTTAACGTTTTGTCCACGGCCTGAGCCATCCTCTTTCGAGCCTGCGGACTTGGCGAAGGCTTCACCTGCGCCCCGGTGGCCGACGCAAGCATCACCGCCGTTAAAAGGGAGACCCAAGGTATCGCAAAGCGACTCGACCAATTTCCATCGAATTTCGACACTCACCCTCCGATCCGCCACTCTCTCACGGCACTTCTCGAGAAGACGTGGGCAAGAAAGGGCCCAGGCTCAACCCAAAAACAGCTGCTTCCAAGTGCTCCGGAGGCTCACTGTGGCCCATTCTTCCTTAGCTTGCAGTGATTCACTGCATTAGATAGAATACTGTAAGTACAGATCTTACCCAGCACAGCCCTCATCCCAAAATTCCTGGCGCGCCTTGAAGGAGCACATCCATGAGTAAATTGACTTCCGGCTCGGTGTTGCTCGTTTTTTTCGCCGTCCTGCTGGTCGGGTGCGGAGGGGGCATGAGTTCGCCGAACCAACCCCCGGCCCCCAATCCCAATATGGTGCAGGCTTCCTTGACGATCCACGACAATCCACCCATGGGCGTGACCGTGCTCTCCTTTGACATTGACGTCACGGGAGCTGAGCTTCAGCCCAGCGACACGAGCAAACCGCCGGTTTCCATGCTGAGCGCCCCCGAGGACATCGAGCTTGAGCATTTGCAAACCGAGTCGGCGCTCTTGGCCAGCAAGAGTGTTCCGACGGGGACGTATTCGAGCCTCATGGTCTCCTTTGCGAACCCTCGGATGACCATTCAAAACCAAACTGGCAGCACGCTTACCTTGGGCACCCAAAGCTGCGCTAATCAACAGATCTGTGAATTCAGTCCCATGCTGAACCAATCTTCGGTAACCGTCGAGGGCTCACCGTTCCCCATTACTTTGACCATGAATTCCCCGGTGGTCCTGAAAATGGACTTTAATGTCGATGCATCCGTCCAGCAGAGCGATCTTTCCATTACTCCCACGGTTAGCGTCGTGCAGATCCCGACAATGAGTTCCACCGGCCAACCAGCTGAAGAAGACGTGGAAGTGATCGGCACGATTACCACGATTGACCAGACCGCTCACACCTTCAAAGTCCAGAGCGGCATGAACGGCCCCTCCTTCACCATCGCAACCGACACCAGCACGCTATTTGATTTCGGCACTTCTTGCAGCGCCGCGAACTTCTCCTGCCTGCAAACCGGGCAAATCGTCGCGGTAGAAGCCAAAATGCAGCCGGATGGCTCGCTTCTCGCTTTCCAAGTGAAATTCTTTCAGCCTCCTAACCAGATTTCTTTTGCAGGCACAATCACCTCGGTGAGCTCGGGCGGCACCAGCTTCCAGATCGTGCTCTTTGATGAAGAGGCGTACGGCGGCGAGATGGGAAGCTTTTCCATGGGTTTCCCGTTGACCATCAATCTCGCGACTTCAACGACCTTCTCCACCGACTCTGGCGGCTTCATGCTTCCTTCCGGCCTCAATTTCGCGAGTCCGGCCGACCTCATGGTGGGACAAAGGGTCCGCCTGCATCCATCGGGACTTCCGAGCGGGATGCCTCCTACTGTGACGGTAACCGTTGATCAGGTGCAGCTTGAACCTTCGGACGTAACAGGAACCATCACCGCCATCAACACAGGCAGCAATCCGCAGACCTTCACCTTGGGTATGCTGCCCTCCTTCTTTCAGAACGCAGGGATTATGTCCATCCAAGTCGACGTTCTCTCCAACACCCAGTTCGAAAGCGAGGAAGATCAAATGATGTCAGGCCTCAGCTCGTTCAAGACCGGAGACACGGTTTCCGTTCGCGGCCTGCTCTTCAAAACGATGGGCAGCCCGACCATGGTTGCGGAAAAAGTCATGGCGAGGCGGATATCTCCCGGGGATTGAATGTCCTCGGGCGGCACCAGGGGCCAGAAACGGCTCATTGCATCTTGCAATTCTCACGGCGCTGGCTTTCTTACCGGCGCCGTTTTGGTTTCCTATAATAGGGACGGCGATCTGGGGGGCAGGTGCCGTTGAAAACGTCGAGCAAAGATACCCTCTCGGCGATGATGTGACAGACGTCAAACTTGCAGTCCCGTTCCCTTTTCGTGCATAATTGTTGAAACCAGCCTGGTTCTCGAGGCACAGGCGATTCGCCCGACCTCACGGTTCATAATCGGGGGCTTTGGTCATGCACGCCTACGGGGTGTCCATGAGCAATGAGTGGAAGAGGTTCGAGGGACGGGTCCTCCTTGACAAGTTTCCGCTTCAGAAGCTCTTAGGCAGCACAAGCTATAGTGCGGTCTTCTTAACGGAATCCCCTCCGCCGCAACCAAAAAATATCGCCGTTAAATTGATAAATCCCGGCGGGAAGGCGGATTTCCAGGCCTCTCTCTTGCAGCGCGCTTCGAAGCTCAGTCATCCCAATCTCCTCCACCTGCTACCTGGCGGCCGCTGCAAGCTCGCGAACATCGATTTGGTTTTCACGTTCATGGAGTACGCTGAGGAAGACCTCGGACGAACCCTCCCCGACCGTCCACTCAGCGAAAAAGAAGCCCGCGAAATGCTTGGACCGGTCGTAGACGCGCTCAGCCATATCCACAGCAAAGGCCTTGCCCACTCGCACATCAAACCTTCCAACATTTTGTCCATCGGCAATCAAATCAAGCTCTCAAGCGACACGGTTGTTCCTCTCGGCGAACACCGCCCTGCCTACCGCCCGCTTGACGCCTACGATGCGCCCGAGGCAGCCACCGCACTGGTTGCCGGCTCGAGCGACGTTTGGTCTCTGGGTGTAACGCTGGTCGAAGCGCTTACGCAACAGGCTCCCGCTTCATCCTCGGAGAGTCAAGACGATCCGAGCGTTCCATCCACTCTTCCTCAGCCTTTCCTCGACATCGCGCAGAACTGCTTGCGTCGAGATCCGCTGCTGCGCTGGACCACCGCTCAAATCGCGAATTATCTCAATCCCACTCCCACTCCCGTCGAAGTGGCAACGCCTGCAGTGGCCACACCCGCGGTCACGGTGAACGACGAAAAGGAGAAAGAGGCCGCGAAGGAGAATCCCACTCCCGTCCAGGTTGCCGCACCGGCAGCAGCGAGTGTGAGCGCCGAAACCAGAATAGAGCCCGCAAAGGAAATGTGGGTAGACAGCAATTATTGCTGGGTGGTCGTCTGCAAGAATAACTGGTTTCACCGGCGCCCCAACATCTTTAACGTGCACCGGATTCCGCTGGGGCAGACCGACGCCGTACTGCCTCGTCCAGAGATCGACAAACCATTTGCCGTTCGCTGCGATGAATGTGGCAAGGAATACGTGTATCAGCCTTCCGGCGTATTGCGATATGAAATGGAAGTACCGGGGTCTTTTGTGCCCCATCCGCTGTTTCGCGACTCGCTCCCAACCGACCAAGGCGAGTCGGCGCCACCGCCGCAGCCCACACAAAAAATACCGCCGGTACGAACCCTAAAACGGCTTGTGGGGCTAGCTTGCCTCGCTCTCATCGTGGCTCAGTTTGTCCTAACCAATCTGCCCAGGCTATCCGCGGACGTTTCTGATCCAGTACGTCCTAACGACCTGATGGCAGGCATGTTCCATCTGGACAATAAAGGCTGGCTGCCTGTTTACGATGTCAAAGCCGGATGCAAAGTGATGCGCGTTGACATACCTGGTGCCAGAAACACAGACGCGGTGGAAGGGACAACGGTCTATTTCCCGGAGTCCAGCGCCGAAATCCTGTCTCCGGGGCAGAGAATGACCGTTCCATGCGGACGAGCCATCGCAATCAAGCCTGAAAACAGGGAAACAGCCGAAATCCACGCCGAAATGTTCTTTGTTGTCACCTACAGGCCGAAATGGGTCTGGTGGCACAAATCGGAAAAGTTTCCGATGGAAACGGCGAAAACAGACGGTGGAATGTGGATTTGGAGAAGCATTCCACGATGAGACATGGAAGCGGGGGACCGCAAACATTAACGCTGTGAGGGGATAAACAGGCAGGCTCACCACGCATTGCTGCGAAGAAGGCCCAGTAACTCGACATGTTTATCACCACTGTTTTGACGACATACGCGATGCGGCCTTCGTCCGCTTAGAGACGGTGTCCCAGCATAACTCCATCTCCAGAAATATTTTCATGGTTCGCTTGTGGCTCGAAAGAGCCATGACCTATTCATAGCGCAGGGCGACCAGGGGATCGACTCTTGTTGCTTTATGGGCTGGTAATAGGCAAGCCACCAGCCCAACCGCAACGACAACCACGACAACCACGCTGAACGTCAGCGGATCGGTCGCCGAGACGCCCCAGATTTGGCTGGCCAGGAGCCGCGTCAAGGCAACGCTGGCGACCAGACCTATGACCATGCCTGCGGCGATCAGCTTCATCCCTTTGCGCAAAACCATTTGCAGGACATTGCCTTGCTGAGCTCCAAGCGCCATGCGAATCCCGATTTCGTGCGTCTGGAGCGACACGGCGTACGCCATCACGCTGAACACACCGATGACCACGAGCACTAAGCCGAGCCCCGCGAAGGCGCCGAGCGAAGCCACGCCAAATCGCGGTTGGGCATAGGAGAACTTTTCGAGGTAACTTTCGAGCGAGCCGGTGTCGGCGAGCGCAACGTTGCGGTCCACGGCCCAGATTTCTTTGCGCACGTTATTGAGCAAGGAATCGGGCTCGACCGCCGTCCTTATCAGGATGGCGCGGTCGCCGAATCCAGAGATCGTATAAGGAAGAAACGCTTCGGGCATAACCGGTTCCTGCAAGCCGCGGTTCTTGGCGTCGGAGACGACACCGATAATTTCAAAGTAGAGGCCGCGGGGCGTTTGCGGAATTTGATCGAGGATTTTGAAATTGATTTTTTGTCCGAGGGGATCTTCTTTGCCGAAGAAATCCCGCGCCATGGTCTGGTTAATCACCGCCACCGGGCGCGCGGTCTCGATGTCGTTCGCGGAAAGCAGCGTGCCGCGCAGCAAATGACGGCCCATGGTTGGAAAGAAAGTTTCGCTGCAAACCTCGAGCATGGCGTTCCACTCTTCCGAGTGTGTTTTTCCGGGGATCACCGCTTCGCTACGCGCGCCGCCGTACGGGGGCAATGAAATGGTTTCCGTTGCGTTGACAACGCCGGGGATGCCTTTCACGCGGCGGAGGACTTCCTGGAAGAACAGCTTTTTCTTCAAGGCGGTGTCGTAACGGCCTTTCGGCGCAGGGATGCGCACGACAAGAATGTTTTGGGGATTGAAACCGAGATCCACGTGAGTTAGCGCGAAGACGCTGCGCATCATCAGGCCGGCGCCGACGAGCAGCACAATGGAAAGCCCCACTTCCGCAATAACCAGCGCGGCGCGAAGCTGGCCGTGGCGAGATCCGCCCTGCAGGCCAAGGCCGGTGTCTTTGAGGCGCGCCTGCAAATCCTTGCGGGCGGCGTGCAACGCGGGAGCGAGGCCGCAAAGAATCGTGGTGAGCACGGCCACGGCTAAAGTGAACGCGAGGACCGTAAGGTTGAGGCCAATCGCGGCTTCGTCGGGAATCCATTGATGCAGCGGGATGGAAGCAACGATCCATTTCAGCCCGCCGTAGGCAAAGAAACATCCGGCAGCGCCGCCCGCCAGCGCCAGAACGAAGCTTTCAACGAGCAATTGGCGGATGAGCTGGCCGCGAGTGGCGCCAATAGAAGCGCGCACAGCAATTTCTTTTTCGCGGGAGGTAGCGCGGGCCAAGAGAAGATTGGCCACGTTGCTGCAAGCGATGAGGAGCAGCATCGAGACCGCGCCGATCAGGGCATACAACATGCCCTTGAAATCGCCGACGACGTTGCTTGCCAGAGTGGCAACTTGCACGGTGAACTTGGGAGGATAACGTTTGTCGTAAACCTTCGCGAGGCTGTGCGCGACGACATCCAACTCCGCGGCGGCGGCTTGCTCGCGGACGCCGGGTTTGAGGCGCGCAATGGTCCAGAAGAAGTTGTCGTCGCCAAACAGTTCCGTATTGGGAGTGGGGTTGCGCTTCCAGCTCGTAGGCATCCAAACTTCCCCGCCGCACAGGCCGAACCGGCGAGGCATGACGGCCACGAGCGTGCGCGAGACGCCATTGAGAATCATGGTGGTGCCGACAATTTTCGGGTCGGCGTTGAATTGCGTTTTCCAAATCCGGTAGTTCATCGCGAAGACCGGCGGAGCGTCGGGCTTGGCGTCTTCTTCCGTAATCATGCGGCCTAGAAGAGGCGGGACGTCGAGAAACATGAAGGTATTGGGCGTAAGAATGACCCCGTCGAATTGCTGGGTGCCTTCGCCGTTGTTATAGAGGACGTCGGTGTGGTTGCAGCCCATGACGTCTTCGAGGACGTGGTTTTGCTCCCGGTAGTCCAGCATTTCGGTCATCGAGTAACCCGATCGGCCGCCCGTGCGGGATTCTTTGGCGTCGTGGATCATAAAATTGACGAGCCGGTCGCCGTCTTTGTATGGAAACGGGTGCAAAAGGCCGTTATAAATCACGCTGAAGACAATGGTGGTCGCGCCGATGCCCAGGGCGAGGGCAAAAATGGCGAGCAGCGCCAGGCGCCGGTCTTTCCTCAGGCTCCGCAAGGAGTAGCGCAGGTCGCGAAAGAGATTGTCGATGAAGTTTTTCATACGCGCCTCCTGGCACCAGCCTCGAAGCCCGGCAAAGCCCGAATCCAAGCGGTCTCGAGGCGGTCACCGAAGCCCGCTCCTTCCTAAGCTTTGTCGCCAGGGAAGACCGCGCGGATGCCCGGGCATAACTCGCTCTGATGACCAATCCGCCAGCCGGGTTTTCCGGTTTTCAAGGAGAGGTACGAAATTGCGCGGGAATTTGTTGCGTTGTCCGGACGACTTCAGCCCATCTCGCCCTTGGCTATGGTTTTGCGGGTACTCGTAGGATCATGAGAATACTGCCAAGTTTCTCTCCCCATTTCGATTTCTTTTCCTGCACCTTCCCCGCCCCGGAGTTTTAACCCCAACGGCAGCGCGAAAGGTTATTCCCAGCCGCGGATGGAAGAGGGTCGAATCAAAGTAGGCTTGTAATTTGCTGAAAGATTGCTCATCCCAAGCAAATATCCGTTGGCCAGGTAGTCGGGGATGTCCCGATCATCCGCAAGAGGTATATGCGGGCCCTGTCTTGTGAGGCTGACGTGATAGCGGCCATCCTCTTTGTAGAGATGCGGAAACAGCTGGGTACCGGATTTCCTGCCCCGGCGAACGATCGCAACCAACATGGCGCTCCTCTCCACAGATACGATGCAGCGCTGCAAATATGGATGACTGCGCACACGGACGCAATACGGACGCAAGAGGAAATCTGTGGAAAATGGAAACGCGCCGTTTTGCTGTCCGGGGGCTTCGGTTAACCCGGTATGATCGGGAATTTGCAAGGGAAATCGGATAGGGGAAATCGAAAATGGCCGTCAGAGGATCGCGTTGCCGCGTCCTTAGTGCAGCGGGGGCGAGAAGTCGGTCAGCGTGAGAAACGTGGAATCCACTTTTTCGACGAGCTTGCCGTTAGCTTCGGACTTTTTTTGCACATCCTGCCATTCCGGATCGTTGCGAAAGGCGTTCCAGTTGGCGGTGGCGGCTTCTCGGCTGGGGTGCGCGAGGATGTAAAACAGAGTCCTGCCTTTGAGCGGCTCATCTACGGGCGTCCAATAGGCCACGTTGCGGATGCCATGCTTCTCGAAAAACTGCATGGTGTGATCGCGGAAGCGGCGCAAGAGGTCATCGAGCTTGCCCTCGAAGGTGTGATAGACACGAAGCTCGTAGACCGCGGTGGATGTTTGGCCCGCGGCGGTCTTCTCTTGCAAAGAAGAAAGCCAGTTGGCTGCGGGAATCCATGCTGCTGCGGGGAGCGATTGAAGCAAGTCACGGCGTTTCATGAGAGGTGATTGTAGCAGAGTCACGCGGATTTTCGGAGAGCATCCGAACGCAATCGACCCTTCCTTTTCGATTCTCTATAATAATTGCCTTTTCGTTCTTCCAGCCGGTTTCACTTGGGCGGCGGCGCGAACGGCTAAAAATAGAATTAGGAAAACCAGGCCGATGCCGCGACTCGAATTGCTCATGGCAGCCTCCCGCGGTGAGCCGTAGTTGCTTGTCGTTCTTCTCCGGCTTCTCAGGACGATGGGAAGATCCGCTTGCAAACAGGCCCCGCCGCATTTGCGCCCACCCTTGGGTCACGAGAAAAGACTTGCTGACAGCTTACCTATATACACCAGAGAGAGGGATGCCCTCATCTAAAGTTTGCGTACATTCGACGAGTTTCGCGGTGAACTGGCTATAATGCCAGGCTACGAGTCACGCTTTCACCCAATGAACCTGTTCTACAACTCAGCGATTGTCTTATTGCCGGCCGTGGACTGGCCGACCGTGCCCGAACTTCGCTGGCAACTGGCGGGTTTCGGCATCGGAGTGGTGATTCTGTCCTTCGTCGCGGCCGGGCTGTCGTTCTATTTTGTCGAGCGAAAGACCGCCGACCGCAGCCTGGTGTACTTCAGCTTGTTTTCATTTCTCTATGCCGTCCGGCTGATCTTCCGCCTGGACTTTCTGCGCTCTCTGGTGCCGGCTTCTGCGGACTTCTGGAAGTACTCGAACCTGGCCATCAACGATTTCATCGACAATTTCATCATCGTTCCTTTGACACTGTTTTTCATGGAAATGGTGCAAGCCCGGTGGAAAACGTTGTTCCGCTGGGTACTGGCTTTTCAAGTCGTCTTTGCGGCAACGCGCTTTTCTTTGAAACTCTTCCACAAAGCAGGGCATCCCGTGGAGGTCATCTACCATACCGTGATTATCGCGTACTGCGCGCTGCTGACCGTTTATCCCTTATCTTTCACCCGCGAGCGGCGCATGCCAGGGGAAATGAAAGTCATTTATGCCGGACTCGCCGTTTTTGGCCTCTTTGTGGTCCGCAACAACCTTGCCTACCTCGGGGTTCTCCCTGGCCGCGATGTCGAGGCCTTTGGCTTCTTCGTCCTGGTCTGCTGCCTCGGTTACGTCGCGGCCTTTCGCACCTTTTCGAACGAGCAGCGCCTGCTCTCCATTCAGAAGGAGCTGGAAATTGCGCGGCAAATTCAGTCCTCGATTTTGCCGCGAGAGGTTCCGCGCGTGGCAGGCCTGGACATCGCCGCGCAATATGTTCCCATGACTGCCGTCGCGGGAGATTTTTACGATTTTCTGGTCGTGGACGAAATGCGCGTGGGCATCCTCGTGGCGGATGTGACCGGCCACGGCGTGCCCGCCGCGTTGATCGCCTCTATGCTCAAGACGGCGCTGGCGGCGCAGTCCGACCACGCCTCCGACCCGGCGCAAGTTCTGGCGGGGTTGAATCGCTCGCTCTGCGGCAAATTCGAAGCCCACTTCGTCACCGCCGGCTATCTTTTCCTGGACGCGGAGAAGCACATTCTCCGCTACGCGGGGGCAGGCCACCCTCCGCTAGTGCTCGGAGCGCTGGATGGCAGGCAAACCGCGTTTCGCGAAATCGATTCGAATGGCCTGTTGCTCGGTCTATCGGAAGAAGCCACTTATCGTTCCGAGGAGCTTCCCTTTCGGCCGGGCGACCGGTGCATCCTCTATACCGATGGCGTGCTCGAAGCGAAAAACGTCGCGCAGGAAGAATTTGGTTCGTCTCGTTTTCTCGGATTCCTGGAGGGGCAGGCGCACCTCGCGGCCGGTCCATTGGTCGACGCATCCCTGGCGGAACTAACGCGCTGGTCCGGCAAAAGCGAGGGCGCCGCGAGAGAAGACGACATCACATTGATCGCGGTGGATTTTGCGGGAGTTCCGGACCACCAGGGACGCCCATCGTCAGCGCACTAATAAGGCTAACTAGCGGATAGCTCGGCGAGGCTGAACTTCGGGCTCCGCGATGGGATTGTCATTTATGATTCTGCCCAGTTCCTTGACCCATTTCCCGAAATTGTGAGAAACACTGCGATTGCGCCACCAGGCGAGCCATTCCAAAGCCTGGTACAGTTCCAGTTCTCTGATCTCTTGGCAAAAATCTTCCCAGCTCCGCGAAACTCGTGTCTCAGCTTCGTATTGATCGAAGTATGCTCGCCACATCGCTTGCCGCTGTTCTCGCGTCCACCTGCCCGAGGAAACACTGACCAAGTCATAGCCACCTGGACCGAGCGCTGCGGTCTCCCAATCGATGACTGCGAGCATGTTTTCGCCAGATCTGGAACGCAACATGATGTTTTTTCCGAAAAATTGGCCGTGGATGACCGTCCTGCGTAATGAAGCGTACCAATCGATGAGGCTAGTGTACCGCTCAAGAGCCCGGCTCACGAGCGACCGGTCTTGCGCTTCCAATTCCGGAAGGATGGCCCGGACCTTTTCCGCGCAGGCACGGTAGTGCGGGCCGTCGTACTCGCGAAGAAAGCTTAACTGGGATTTTGGCAAGCGCAGAGTCGCGGCATGAAATCGGGCTGCCCATCGCGCTGCCGGAACCCAGCGCTCATAGTTACGGGAATCGCGCAATCGCGAGTCTCCTACGTCCTCGAGAAAGAGCCAATAGATTCCGCGATCCGGCTCCCACCGGACTGCGTAGAGTTGCGGCGTTCCCAAGTTGATTTGCGACAGAATTTCCCGGTACACGTGCAACTCGTGGTAGCTGGGACCGAGATCGATCGTCCTCACCTTCTTTGCCGGCTCAATCTGATGTTCAGGGTTCAAGTCCTTAAAGAACACGGGGATGCGGCTGCCATCCTCAAGGGCCAGGCGCAAGTGCTCTGCCTGGAAGCTCGACGTGTAATTACAAACGTCTCGTTCCACCCTTCGGATGCGGACCGCGTGCCCGCGCAATTGGGAGAGGGCAGGCTCCAGCGTCTCAACCATCATTCTCATCGTTGAGACTTTGCTCTTTCTCTGCGATGCAGAAGTTCCCCGACGGGCATGGCCGCCGCCCTGAATGGATCTGCGCATCGGTCTACTCCTCCCACTCAGCCATTTCGATGGCTTCCTTCATTCTCAGATAATAAATGTCCAGTTTAATGGCCGAGAAGTCCCAGTCCGGCTCAAATTTCACACTCTCCCACCGGAATTCGCAAAGCCCGCGAAAAATCCTTCCGACAATCTTCATGCAGTGAAGATCGCGCATGGTCACACCCGGCCAGTGGCATTGGACGACGTCGCGGTATGCGGCAAGGTCGATGTAGGCAAGATCTTCCGCAGGAACTCCCCATCCACTCACCTCCCAATCAAATGGGAAAAGAGCCGGCAGGCCATTGACGGTGCGGATGATGACGTTTCTCGGTTTGAAGTCTCCATGAAGGAGTGTGCTTGGCATGCGATCGCACCACCGTTCAATCTGGCCCCAATGGGACTCCAGAAAATTACATTGTGAAATCACTCCTTTGACGGTGGCGAGTTCGTGGGCCGGCAGATGAATACGGTTCTGATTTCGCTGCAATTTCTCGCCTGTGGTACGGAGGTGCTGTAGATAATAAGCCGACGCCCGGCCGGGCAACCGCGCTGCCGCGGGAACGCGCGCGCCCAAAGCGTGCAAGAGACCCAGCCATCGGCCCGCGAGGATCGCATGGTCCGCCCGCTCGCGGGAGTACTGCTGGCCTTCTACGTATTCCAGAAACACCCAATCGTAATTACTATCCCCTTGGACAAAGCCGTAGTAGCGTGGAGAGCTGACTGGCAGGCCTCGAAGAATTTGCTCGTAGACGACACGCTCGTGGGCCGCTACTTCTTTTTGGCAATATTTTGCAACGATAGAAGAGGAGGCTGGTCCGACTCCGCCAATGCGAAAGATGGCAGACTTGAACCGCTTCTTGAGGACAGCCACTTCTGCTGTCTCCACGGGCCGTTGTTGTAATCGAGCCCACGCCAGGGTAGCGGGGTGGTGAGAGCAGGCAGTCCAAAGTCCGTCGCAGGTGGCTTCATTAATCACGGATATTTTTCCCCGTCAAGCCGGGAGGTGCTAAGGTTAGCAGCTGCTCGTCTGTCTCAAGAGAACCGGGGAAGGTAGAAGAAACCAGTCTTCCATGGTCGATCTGCAACAGCGCATTGCACCACCGTAAAGTGCTCCCCCGATGGGCAATGATGAATGTAGTCCGCCCACGAATGAGCCGCTCCAACGCGTCGAGGATCGCTCCTTCGGTCCGAACGTCCACTGAACTCGTGGGTTCATCGAGAATCAGAATTGGCGCATTCTTCAGAAAGGCACGGGCGAGGGAGATGCGCTGGCGTTCGCCTCCCGAGAGCCGCATGCCGCGTTCGCCAACTAGTGTTTGATAACCTTCGGATAGCTTCGAAATGAATTCATGCGCGTTAGCGGCCTTGGCTGCTGCTTGAATTTCCTCGACGCTGGCCCCTGCGCGGGCATAGGCTATGTTTTCTGCCAAACTACTCGAAAAGAGCACCGGCTCTTGTTGCACAAGGGCGAATTGGTTGCGCAAATCAGCCAGCCGGTATTCGCGCAGGTCCACATCATCGAGAAGAACCTCGCCTTCCACTGGATCGTAGAAGCGCAACAGCAAGCTGACCAGCGTGGTCTTGCCTGCTCCCGTCGGTCCCACGATGCCCACGCGCATCCCTGGATCCGCCTGAAATGAAACCTGATTTAGGGCCGACAGGTTGGTCTGTCCGTATCGGAATGAGACATTCTGAAAAGCAATCTTCCCCGAGGCGCGCACCAGTGGGCGGGGATTAGTTTTCTCTGCGACTTCGGGAAGCTCATCGAGCAAAGCGAAGGCCCGCTCGATGTTCGCCAGGTAGGACTGGAGAGACGCGGAGTTCTTTCCCATGGTTTTCAAGGGTTCGTAGAGCTGGGTCACATACCCCATCATAAGCATGAGATCGCCGAGAGTGATGACGCCGGATTGCACCTGCCGGAATCCCACAAATAGAACCGTAGCCGTTCCAATCGCGGTGGTCAGCCCAACTAGAAAGTTGTACCTACCCTCTGCCAAGGCCAGCTTCAACCGCGCGCGCATGCCTTCGAAGCTGCGCCGAACGAAACGGCCTCTTTCGTCCTCCTCTTTCCCAAAGGCTTTCACCACACGCAGCGCGCCAAGGACTTCCTGCACGACGCCCATTGCGGATCTTTCGAGTTTTTTTACCTCGCGCGACCCGCGACGGAGACGACGCCGATATATTTTGGAAATCAGAAAAAGGACGGGTGAGATCACCAAGGCAATCAGAGCCAGTTGCCAATCAATTTGCATGGTGACGTACAACATCCCGAGTAGCGTGAAAGCCGAACCAATGAGAGGGATAAAACGTTCCGTTACAATCGTTTGAATTGCGGCCGCATCGTATTGAACGTTATAGAGCGATTCCGCGGTCCCCTTATCATCGTGGTAGGAAAGCGACAATCGCTGCATCTGCCGGAAAAGGTCAGATCGAAATTCCAGGAGGAGTTTCTCCCCGGTATGCGTTTTCAGGAGCGCCAGGGCCAGCGCCTGAATCTGGGTAAGAATGGTCACAGCAATCAGCAAGCCGACAGCAAAAACCAAAGCAGAGGTTGGAGTAAGCCTGAACTCGGTCGGCACGAATGGCCGGATCAAATGAGGGAGAGGTTTGGAACCAAGCCCGCTGTCAAGAGCTATCTTCAGCGGCAAAGGAACCAACAACGCCAAAGGGGTTGCCAGCAGACTGAGAAGGAAAAGAGCAACCAGGTGTGGCCAATAGGGCCGTGCCCACCGAAAGAGCCGGTTATAAAGCATCAAATCGTGATTTTTCGTCAGTGCTGTCATGCGCATTCGAAATCCAGCTTGATTAGCGCGCAATGTATGGCCCCGACCGCTACCGCCCCGCTTCGCAGTGCGAGCGCCAAAAACACGGCCCCCAGCGTCCCGAGAATCGCCGCGGGATACATCGCCTTATCCATAGCTGCGCCAACCGACGGAATCAGGAACAAGAGAATCGTCCCTATTCCCGCCATGGAGATCGAGGGGCGGAAATACAACCGCACCATGTGCTTGCCCGGACCGTAGCTCTCGGAGACAGTGCGGATGCGAACGCCACCGAACATGCCTCCGTGCACTTCGAGGTCCCAATCGTCGAAGTCCCCTCCGCGGCGCACGATAATGCCCCGAGAGCGCAGCACGGATTCCAGGTCTTGGAGCACATCAGCCGCGTCGCGCCATTTTTCGCTCCACCGCTCGAACATCCTTGGCCGAGGAAACGAAAGCGTTGGGAAACGCCTGATTTTCCACGGGGTTAAAGAGCAAGTAAGTCGCCCCCACAGGCGAGCCAGAGGTTGCATCAGATGGAGCACAGCCGTCAAAGCCCTCAACCGAAAACGTTGCCAACGGCTCGTCGCCGACCAACAGCAAGGCAAGTGCAAGACGGCATTGATCGTGGGAATCAGGGACAATCCAAACGCCGCCAGAGTCAACGGTAGGGCGGCGATCAATGGTCTCCACAAGATGCTGATCACGGAGAGCGTCGCCAGAATGACACTCGTCAGTTGCCACTCGGGCATTAGCGAAAGCGAATTCAAGCGGCTAGGTGCAGCCTGGTAAAGGCGTGCGAAGCCCGCGGTCCCCCAGGTTCCTTGGTAAATCCGGCCACGCGACAACGAAAGCGTATGAAACAGCCCGTCCATATAAATGCGCCCGCGCCAGTTCGCTTGTCCGCTGGAGTTGTACCTTTCCGGCCACTTTCTTTCGAGCATGGCCTCCGCTCTGCCGTAGCTTACTTGCTGTTTCCAATACGCTTTTACGGTCCGGCGATAGTGATGCCAGATCATGGCTGCTGGACTGAATCCCAGCCTCCCACCCTGCCCTCGCATCCTCCAGCACACATCAACGTCGTCGCCAGCTTGCCGAAATTGCGCGTCAAATCCGCCAATCGCCTCCAGCCATTTCCTGCGGAAAGCCATGTTGCAGCCCGGAATATGTTCCGCTTCGGAATCCGAAAGAAGCACATGAGCCGGCCCGCCTGGAGAACCGGCAACGCAACTGGCGGTCGGTCCATCATTCGGAAATGGAATGTTCGGACCGCCGACGCCTGCGTAGTTCGTCTTTAGAAAGGTAGAGGCGAGGTAGGTTAGCCAATCGGGATCGGGCTGCGCGTCATCGTCGATGTAAGCTACGATTTCTCCTGTGGCCGATTGCCAACCCAAGTTTCGCGCGGCGCTTAAACCTCTGTTTTCGGTTCGGATCAGCCGCACGTTGAACTCCCGCGCGATATCTTCCGTGCCGTCCGTTGAGCCATCGTCAATGACAATGGTTTCGTAGTCGGAGTATCGGATTTTTTCGAGCCCCTCCAAGCAACCTCGAATTGTGCGGCTGCCATTGAAGCTGCAGACCACGACAGATATCTTCGGCCAGATAGTTTCGGGAGGAAACGGAACCTCGTCGAACGCTTTGCGAATTACTTGAAGCGCGGCTTTCGGCCTTCTTTGACTGGTCGTAAGCCCAAAATTCCAATCCGTAACTTCCCCGCCTCCCCGGTGCCACTCGTCGGTCCAGGAATAAACAAAAGCTCCGGCGCAGCCGGCTGCAAAGGCTCCTCGGACTTGCCAGTCCAAGCAGGCTCCTTGGGCCTCTTCTCCGTTTCTGCGGCTATCCAGCCCAATTTCTGTTACCAGTAGCGGGCGGTTACCGGCGAGATTTTGAAGGCGCCCCAGATATGCTTCATAACTTGCCTGCGACTCTAAAAATACGTTGAAGCACACCAAATCGAGAAAAGGCAGATCCAGGTATTCCGTCGAGGGGTAATTGGCGTAGGAAATTAACGCGCTCGGGTCCTCCTCCTTCACGTCCTCATGCAATTCCTTCAGGAATCGCTCGACGTTGCGCGCTCCGTGCCAGCGCACGATGGTTGCGGGAATTTCGTTCCCCAGGGTGTACGCCAGAACAGCCGGATGGTTGGCGCAAGTCCGCGCTCCGTCTTTAACTTGCTTGCGGATCTCCTGAACCATTCGCCGGCTGTGAAGAAACGCGTAATGACGCTCCGCTTGCAATCCCACCAGGACTCGCAAGCCCTGCCGATGAGCGCTATCGAGAAGCCACCTCGGTGGTGCGGTGTAAGTTCGCACGGCATTTATGCCGCTTGCGGACATCATGAAAAGGTCCTGCTCCACCATCTGGTGCGAAGGGAACGCAACGCCCTCTTTGTTGGGGCGAAACGTTCCATAGGTCACGCCTTTGACGTACAGCTTTTCCTGGCCTGCCCAAAGGAATTTGCCCCGTGCGTCGACGCGATCATCGTTCGCGGTCATGCCCCAGTCTGGCTTGACATCCGGCCTGGCTGCCAATGACGGACGCGGCAATCGTTCTGGATTTTGGATCGGAACTATTGTCACAGCCATTTTGCGCTCCTGGGGACTGTCGGTCCGCTAGTTACTGCAGGAGTTGGCTGCCAATTCGTGTCGGCGAGTGCTTCGTTGAAAGGAAGGAGACGCTTACCGGCGCTAGTTCTTTCACCTCGCGCTGCATGCCAACTCCATGCGCTCTCGACAATGGTGTCGAGTCCGGAATGACGCGCTTGCCAACCGAGCAACTCGCCGGCGCGGCGGGGATCTGCGACAAGAGCAGGTGGATCGCCTGGCCGGCGCGCGGCCTCTCGAATCTGCACGCGTTGCTGACTCACGCGCTCGACTTCGGCTACCACTTCTCGCACCGAGTGGCCTTTTCCTGTGCCCAAATTAAGGGCCACGCTTTTGTTTCCATCAAGCAAGTACTTGAGCGCAAGGACATGCGCCGCCGCCAAATCCGCAACGTGAATATAGTCGCGGATTGCCGTCCCATCGGGTGTCGGATAATCCGTTCCATAGACGTCCAGCGAAGGCCGGGAGCCGCAAGCCACATCCATGGCCAAAGGGATCAAATGAGTTTCCGGGCTGTGCATCTCTCCGATTTCGCCTTCCAAGTCCGCCCCAGCCGCGTTGAAGTATCGCAGCGCCACGCATCGCAGACCGTAAGCCTCTCCGTGCCAATACAGAGCGCGCTCCAGGAAGCGCTTGGATTCTCCGTACGGGTTAACCGGCACTTGCGGATGATCCTCAGGGATCGGAACCGTGGCCGCCATTCCGTACGTCGCACACGTCGAGGAAAAAACAATGTGCTGGATGCCCGCATCCACAAGAACATCGAGGAGGTTGAGGGAATTCACGACATTGTTTTGGAAGTATTGGCGCGGCTTGCGCATCGACTCACCTACGTAAGCGCTCGCCGCGAAGTGGATGACCGCCTGAATGCGATATTGGGCAAGAGTGGAGCGCAACAGTGCCGCGTTTCCCAGGTCTCCACGAACCAGCGGGCCCCACTTTACGGCCCAGGGATGGCCGGTGGAAAGATTGTCGAATACGACAGGCTCGCAACCCATCTGGGCGAGCAATTTGGCCGTGTGACTACCGATATAGCCTGCTCCGCCAGTCACCAGGACTCGAGTTCCCAGTGGGATTGCCCGCTCGTGAAGGCGCCCTTTGCCCGATTCTGCTTCCGTTGCCATGAATGATTACCTCGTTTAAGTTTGCAAATGTACGAGAACGTGCAATCTCCTTTGGTTCCCATTGCCGAGGGCTTGGGCTTGCCGGACTTTCGCAAATTCTTTGCGATTCCTCCTCTTGGCCATTTCAAAAGGTGTACTTCACGGACAGCTGCATGGTCCTTGCCGGGGCTGCACTATCGGCTTGACCGAAGAGCGGTGAACTCACGACTCCGACGATGCCGGTGACATTGGTGTGATTGAAGGCGTTGAACGCGTCGATGCTGAGCTCTACTTTCCGCCTCGCATGATGATGTTCTACGTCAGAAGCGCCCTGAAGGCTGAATGCCTTTGTCAGTCGCAGATCCACCTGCACATTTCCGGGGCCGCGCCCGGTGTTACGCGTAACGCCGGGCGGACGGCTTACCGTGTCGCCAAATGGGTCCGATCCGGTGACAAGGCTGAACGGGGTTCCGCTGGCGGCCGCTATAATCGTCCCCATTCGGAATCCAAACGGGAATTGCATGATTCCCGCCAGGTTAACCCGGTGCCGGGAATTAAAGTCCGCCGGCCCTATTTCCGATTGCAAATCGTAATTGTTTGACGGGAACACAAACACGCCCGGCCCGCCGCTCGATACATCGTTGATGTAGTTGGAAAAGACGTATTGCCCGTAGCCTTTGAAATACTTGCCCCAACCTCCGCGAAACGTAACCGTGAGGGCGTGTCCACGGAGAAATGCAGTCGATTGGAACTCCTCGATATTCGAAAAGTTTGGATTCGGACGCAGCCCGCTTCCTGACGGCAAGGGAGCGTTGATGTCCTGAACGCGAAACAGATGTACGCCATGCAAGAACGAATACTCTATGGAGAGCCAAGTCCCTCCCCACACTTCTTCTTCGATTCCTGCACTGGTTTGAATCAAGTATGGCGATTGAGCGTTGGACGCCAAGTGTGTGGCGCCCGGCGGTGGAGATATGAACTGGCCGCCAAGAAATGGATCGGGATAAGAAGGGTTGGAAATGTCGATCTCGCGGACATGCACGCCGTCCAAAAGCAGGACATCCTGTGCGACGGACCTCGGCAAACTGTCATAGAAGATCCCGGTTCCCGCCCGAATTACAGTTCTTTTGATTTTTCCTGGAGAAAATGCCAAGGCGAGCCGGGGAGCAAGATCCTTGCGGTCGTCCAGTGTGTTTTGCCAGTCGTACCGCAGCCCAAACGTGACGCTGAGGTCTGGCAACACGCGCATCGTGTCCTGGCCAAATCCGCTGGTCTGTTGCGCAAGGAAAGAAATATTCGGATTGCCTTGGTTGATTTGGAACAAATCGGGACTGCCTATGTGGTTCTGAGTGACATCCGTGTATTGAGTGCGGTCGCTAAACTGGAAAATCCCTCCGAAGTTTGTAGCATCGAAAACGTGCCACCAGTCGTTCCGCGCCGTAGCCCCAAAAAGGAAGCTGTGCTTTCCGCGAATGTATGTCGCGGTGTCCTGAACATAAAACCCTCGCCTCTGTTTGCCATCATAGGATTGGGAGGGTCCACCGGTGAAGACGCCGCCGACCAAAATCTCTGGCCCGCTCGCAGGGCCTCCTGACCTATCCTCCTGATTCTTGAAAACCAAAATCGCTTCGTTCCGCAGTTGCGGCGAGAAAGCGACGCTGTCCATCCATTGCACCCTGTGCGTGTGGCGGCCCGTGCTAAAGCCTTGCTCCGGCAGGACGAGCGCCCCCACTCCGTTGTTCCTGCTCGACTGGTCGGAGAAGGTATAGTTGAAGGAGAGCGACTGCACTTCTGTCAGGGACCACTGCGCCCGCGAAAAGAGATGGTCGCGGCGTTGCGGCGTAGGCACGTTGATATGGAGAGGGCCGGTTAGGGAAACCGTGTCCAGCGAATTGACAACAGAGCTTTCGTCATTCATTAGGCGCTGTCCGGCAAGGAAGAAGGAGCCATTCTGGCGCGGCAGTGGTCCTCCCAAGCTGCCCTCGATAAACCGGCGGTTCAAATCCGGGTTGGTCGCGGCGAAGGCGTTACGTGCGTCGAAGACCGAATTCCTGGCTAGCAGGGCCAGGGTGCCCTCGTAGCGGCCTTTGTGTCCGTGTTTAGTAGTGACTTCTGCTCGCGCCGCGCCGGGATGCTGAAACTCTGCCGAATAGGGATTGCGATTGATTTTCAGCGTCCGGATAGCTGACGTGGGCATGTCGAGCTCGGCCCCATCCGCGCCATCGACGACAATCGAAGTTCCTTCGCTGCCCTGCGCCGCAGGTGAGGTGAACGTATCAATGAAAGGCTGGAGATAATCGACGGGAAGAGGCAGCCCGCTGAAAAAGGCTTCGTCTATTTTCATTGACTCCGTGTTGCTCTCCGGCGACAAGCGATCGTCGCTGGTGTCCGGTCTCACGATCACTTGCTCCTCCACGGTTCGCGCTTTCAGTTTAATCTTCAACGAGTGAAGTTTCTCGGTTCCAACTTGGATGTTGGCGCGATAAGCCTCGAAGCCGCCGGCTTCCACCTGGAGGAGATAGTTTCCCGGTGCCACTTGGGTGAATGTAAAAGTGCCGTCTTCTTCGGTGGTCGTCTCCTCCTTCGTTTGGTTCTCTTGATGAACCAAGGTTACTTTTGCTCCTGCCAGCGCTGCTCCGCCTGTTCCTTGAACCTTGCCGGTTACGCTGGGGTCGTCCTGCCCAGTGAGAAGTAGCGGCCAAATCAGGATGGAAAGCAGCGTACCGAGCGCGAACGACAATGCCTCTGCCGTCATGGCATTTCGCCATGGGCCTGTTTTTGAGGATCGTTCAATGTCAGCCCGCGCGCTCAATTTCTGACCTAGTAGGATGTGCTCTTCGCCGCCCGGCAACGGAATTCGCATATTTTCTCTTCTAAAAAAAAACCAGCTCGCGGGCCGGGGAGCTGTAAATACATTATAAATGCCGCTTGAACGTCTCGTTACGACGAGTCCACGCTACGGGCATTTTCCGGGCGCGTCAATTACCGTGGCGGCTAACCGCGCAGGCTAGTACCTCAAACAGGTGATTGCCGGCGGAGAACGCAGGAGTCGGGACTATATTTCAGAGTACGTACTGCAGGCCGATGGTGTACTTCTGCCCGCGAGATGGGCCGTTTATCCAACGAACTTGAACCAACGTGGGAATCTGGGCCGGCATATGAGCCAGTTTGAGCGGACCTTGGAGAAGAACCGACTGCTTGGGGGCCCGTGGGGCAACCAGGCAAAACCCACCGCGGGAGATATTCTTCACCTGTCCCCGGAACATCACGGCCTTTTTTCGGCCATGAAAGGAGGGTAACTCGCTACCTTCGAATTGCCCCTTGATTACATAACGGGAATTCCGTCTTTTGGTCCCCGATGGCATGCGCATCACATCCCGACGGCGCTGCATACAGTCTTCGGATAAACAAATAGTTTGGAAAACTGGGAATATTCAAGGTAGGCGGCGCTACCCTGTCGCAGCCCTTGAAAGCTGCAGGATTTTTGCCAGGATTCCGGACCGGTTGCTAGCTCCGGTTTTGAACATGACCGACCGCAAGAAAGCCTTCGCTGTATTAGGGCTGATGCACATGCCGCTGGCGATTTGTTTGGTGGTGTGCCCCTGCATCAAGAATTGGAGAGCCTCGGTTTCTCGCTGCGTCAGGTGGAATCTTTGGGCGGCTTGCGTGACGTCAAGATGCCCTCCATTTCTTTCCAGCAATACAGCCAGCGTCGGTCCCAGGCCATTTTTCAGACGGGATTTCAGATTGAATACGCGGACCTGGTAATGCCTCTTGCCGGATGCAAATTCACTGGTGACTTTCGATGATGCGGAGTCGTTTTGCTTGGGAATCAGTGAGTCGATCTTTCGCGCCAGAAAATAGGCGAGGTGCCCGTTTTTCCGCGGGCTCTCCGGATAACACAGGATGGAAATAGCCTCGTCGTTGGCGTAAAGAGGCTTCTGCAATAGATCCAACAGCAAGAGACCTGGCGAATCGGAGTTCGCCCTTTCGAATTGCCGCGGCATCGAAGCCGCACTCGTGAGCAGCAAGTGCCGCGATAGACCATTGCCGTTCCACGCGGACGCCAGTGCAGCCTTCATCGATGGGCGCTCCTGTCGAACGAGGGTATCCGCATGACTAGACTCCGAAACCCGGCGACGAGTTACTGGATACTGCCTGTTACCCGGTACATTTGCACCGGCGGTAGCTCGCCGTACAGCTCAGCCACCTTGGCCCGTAAAATTAAGATACGCTAGCAATCACCGTCAAACTTCGCAATCCCCCGAATACCGGAAACCATAGCCAGGGGAACGCCGCATGTTTCCTGGCTGAGTATGGGGACTTTCATAGCCCAGGTCTTCTTTCGCTTCCTGGCGGATGCGTAGCCGCCCATTTTTCTAGCCACTCCACTTGAAAGCGCGCCAGATCATTTCTCCCGCGATATCGTTTCGCCGGACTACTGCGATGGACAAGAGGAAAGTCCGCCGGAGCCTGTTCGGCTACTTTCGCTTGGATGATTTGTCGCCAATGAAGGCACTGGCGAACTCTAGAGCTGGGGTTCGTCTCGCTCTTACTGGGCCCTGTTGTCTACGGGCGGGACATTGTTGTCTACGGGCGGGACATTTGCACAGTAGAAGATCTAAGAGTAATTAAAGTTGTGTGACAGTCAAGTACCATTTGCCGTGGTACTAGCCCAAAATCTGACAAAGACTAGCGGGAGTTTACTGCGAGTGCGCTCCCGAACCTTTGCGCATTCCCACTAAATCATTCCATTCGTAGGAGTTAGGTCGGTTTCCCTTCTTTTGATTATGTATTACCCTATATCAGTAGACTTCTGTGCGATTATTGTCACATTTTATGCTTGACAAGTAATGCGACGTCGTTTATGTATTACCCTTGATGGCTAGCCTGGTCAAAAAGAAAAAAGGCCACCGCCTCTACTACTACCTCGTCGAAAGCGCCCGCGTCGACGGTAAACCCCGCATCGTCCAGCAAGCCTATCTGGGCACCGCCGAAAAACTCGCTGAACTCGTCCAGCAAAAGACCGCCCCCGTCCCTCTCTCCGCCACCTTGCGAGACTTCGGTCTTCCCGGCGCCTTGTGGCTGGCTGCAAAACAGTCCGGCGTGTGGCCGTTGCTGGAATCCCTGTGGCCCGCGCCGCGTTCCGGACCCGGCCCGGCTCACTATCTCCTGCTCGCGGCCCTTCACCGCATCGGTGATCCCGGTCCGAAGACCGAAGTCAGCAACTGGTACGAGCGGACCATCCTTGCTTCCGAGTGGGGTTTTCCTGCCGAGCGCTTTACTTCGCAAGCTTTCTGGGACGCCTTCGAACAGATTCTGCCGGAGAGCGAGACCGTGGCTCCCGCAGAAGATCCTCTCGATCGTGCGCAGTTGCGTTTACTCGGACTGTGGAAGGAGAAGCAACTGGTCGGTCGCCGGCTGCTGGCCTACGATACCACCAATTTTTACACCTACATTGCCAGCACCAACACGCGGAATCAACTGGCACAGCGCGGCCACAATAAACAGGGCCGCCACAATCTGCGCCAAGTGGGCCTGAGTTATGTTCTGGACGGAGAGAGTGGGTTGAGCCTATGCCACCACGTGTACCCGGGCAACGTAGCCGATGTCGAAGAGTTCTCCGTGGCGTTAGCACGCATCGTGCGCCTGCTGGATCAAAGCCAGATGGCTCGCGACACCGTCACGCTGGTCTTCGACAAGGGCACGGCCGCACTGGACAACACCGTGCAACTGCAAGAGGCGGGGGTGGGATGGATTTCTGCCCTGCCGTGGAATCAAGCGCCGGCGGAGTTGCGCGAGCGCGCCACCGAAGAGCTGCCGCCGTGCAGCGCGGAACAGCCAGGGGTGCGGGCCGTGGCCGAGAAGCGGCTGGTGCACGGCCAGGAATATCTCGCGGTGGTGAAATATTCGGCGCCTTTTGCCGCCGAGCAACTGCACAGCCTGACCACCAGCATCAGCCGCACGCTGCAGTCCCTGCGACGCTTCTCGAAGGAATTGAATAAGCCTCGGGCGCGTTGGACCAAGGAAGGCATCACGCGCAAGATCGAGAAGTGGTTGTCCGGGCAGTTCCTGGGGGACGTAATTCGCTGTCAATTGGAATCTCGCGACGGCCCATGGCGGCTCCAGTTTGATTTCGATCAGGCGGCGTTTGAGCGCCTGCTCGGTCGTCGTTTAGGCCGCACCGTGTTGCTCACCAACCGCCTGGACTGGACGGCGGAACAAGTGGTGGCCGGTTATGCCGGCCAGCAACAGGTGGAGCGCGTCTTCCGCGGCCTGAAAGACGGAGAGTGGCTAGGCCGGGGACCGATGCATCACTGGACCGACAGCAAGATCCGCATCCATGCGTTTTACTGCATGCTGGGCATCTCTCTATTGCAGTATGTGCATCGCCAGGCCAAAGCCGCTTGGAGCGATCTTTCCATGGAGCAACTCATCGAAGAGTTGCAACAGATTCAGCAGTTCATTCTGCTCTACCCACGGCAAGGCGAGAAAGGCCCGGATCGCGCGGCCCAGGTGCTTTCGAAGCAAACTTTGGTGCAGCAGGCTTTGGCCAAGGCGCTGAAGCTGGACGAGCTGCAGATTACCCACCGTGGGTAATACCAACCGGACGCCTTAAACTGCACAAAAAAGAACTCTTAGGGAATCTGCCCACCGAACCCGCAGTAAACTCCCGCTAGCGGCTAAGCGACTGCGAACCCGCCTTGGAAAGGGGAAGGGGGATTTCTCCAGGTAAAAATCGCCCCGAGGGGAAGAAGGTCTCCACTCCAGGGACGGCGGGCCGCCGCCCCTCCGGTCGAAAGGAAAGGTCCTTTGATTAATTGGCCGGCTGGGGCTGCTCGGCGCGCTTTTGCTTGATTTCCTTGACCTTGTCGACCAGGTCGTCGGCTTGCTTCAAGTAACTATCCCGTTCGTCAGCGGACTCGACCAGGTCCCCCTTGCGGCGATACAGCAGGTTCAGATAGGCCATGGCGTCGTCGTAATCGGGCTTGAGCTGGATGGATTTCTGGAGAGCTGCAATGCCCTCGTCAACGAGGGCGCTGCACTTGGCGGCGTACTCGCTTCGGATACTGGCGGGGAGCGGATCGGTGTCCTTGACCTGCTTCTTGATGTTGTTCTTGTTGTACTCGGCGCGCATTTCGTTGTTCATGCGGAAGCACAGCGCCCAGTCAATGACCCCAACCCAATAGTAAGGCTCCGGGTCATTCGGCTTTATCTCGATGTGCTTTTGATGGTAGGACTTGGACTCCTCGAACTTCTTGGGATCGTAGGGCGTGCTGGCCATTTGATAGAGCATCGAACCGATGCCGTCAATGGCGCTCAGGTTGTCCGGAGCGATGCTGAGCACGTCCTTAAATTCAGCAATTGCCTGATTGCCCAGCTTCATGTTGGCGTCAGACGGCGCGCCGGGAATGTACTGGCTGGCATACGCGGTGGCCAGGTAAAGGCGGGCATTCATCAGGGAGGGATCAAGTTCCCTGGCTTGCTTGAAAAACTCGATGGCCGTATCGTACTGGCCATTCTTGAAGGCGCCGACGCCCTTATTGAGGTCATCGCGAGCCTTCAGTTTGCTGCACCCGGAAACTCCGACGGCGAGAAAAAGAAGAGCTGCGCAAGCCAAAGCCCGGCGAAACGCAGGTTTCGAGAGCAATGATCTATTTTGTCTGACCGATGAAGCTTGAGTCATCGAGGCATCCATCCCTGCTGGGCGCGAGGCCGAAGTAGCCGACCCGGCGCCAAATGTTCAGTCCCGCCCCGCGAAGGGCAAAAACGAAATGCTTAAGAATCATTTCCCGGTGGCTGCGTCAACAACCCGATGGAGGCAATTCCGGCAGTGCGCATTGCGTCGATGACGCGGGCCACCACAGCGAATTGCAACGACGCATGGCCCCAGATAAACGCAGTCCGGTCGTCCCGCACCTTGAAAATTTCTCCCAACCGATTGTCCAGGCTTTCCCAAGACACAGGTTCCTGGTTGATGCAGAGGGAACCGTTCGCGAGAACTTGTATCACAACTGTGCGGCTTTTGTCTCCCCCAGAACAATTCTCGGGACCCTGAGCCACGCACGGCTGCGGAATTTGCGCCTGGAGCCCCGTCGAGTGGGGAAGCAGCATAAAAATTACCAGGAGCACCAGCAGAATATCGATTAATGGAACGACGTTCGGGTCGGAAACTACACCATGCTTGCCGCCTACTGCGATTCCCATGAGCCACCTCGTCGAAGAGCAAATCTTCTGCGAGGAGGACTTTCACAACCCGCGAACTTACTGACCGGCCTCGAGCTTGGCGGTGATCAGACCGATCTTGTCGATTCCCGCGCCGCGCATGATGTCAATGGCGCGGGCCACGTCCATGAACAGGACGTCGTTATCGCCCTTGACGAAGGCAATTTTGTCCGCGCGCTCCTTGAAAATGGTCTCCATGCGCGGTCCAAGAGCGTCCCAGGTGGTGTCATCCTGATTGATCTTGAGCTTGCCGTTCATGAACACCTGGACGACGACGGTCTTATTCTCCAGCTCGACGTTTTGCTGCTGGTTCGGCGATGGCTGAGGAACCATGGCATCCAAACCGTTCGGCGTGCGCGGCGTGATGACCATGAAAATGATGATCAGCACCAGCAAAATATCAATTAGCGGCACCACGTTCGGCGTCGATAACGCGCCGTGGCCTTCTCCAACTTCCATCCCCATAGCGAGGTCTCCTGTAGGCCCAGGGCAGAGCGTCTCCGAGGGCCACCTAGCCGCGCCGGGTGGGATCCGGCGCGGCTTAATCCACCAGCAAACCCATGGCAAACCAGGTACATTCGGCGGCCTACCAGGAAGCCGCCGGGCACCATAGCTCAGTCTCCTGCCGGACGACCCGCCGCGGCTTTCTCCAACCTCTGGGTGAGCAACCCCAGCTGATCCACACCCGCCGAACGAATCTCGTCCACGACGGCAACGACGTCGCCATACTTGGCGCGGGAATCGCTTCGAACATAAACGGTTTTATCGAGCCGGCTGGACAGCCTATCCTTAATCTGGCCGGTGAGGTCGTCCTTGTCCACCTTGGTGCTGCCCAGATAAATCCGGCCATCGCGGGTGACGGCAACGACGATGGCATCGTCCTTATCCGCATCCTGCATGTCGCGAGAATTCATTGCCGCGGCCAAGTCCACCGGAATGTCCTTGGTGAGCAGCGGAGTGACCACCATGAAGATGATCAGCAGCACAAGCATGATGTCCGCCATGGGGATCACATTGGGGGACGCCATCTGCGCGCCGACTACAGGCTTGTAAGCCATGGTTAACTCCCGCTACCGCTTGGCGCCGCGCCGCAGGATGAAGTAGTTGATCAGCTCCATCGAAGAGTTGTCCATCTCCACGTCGAAGGCTTCCACCTTGTTGGTGAAATAGTTGTAAGCCCAGACGGCAGGGACGGCCACGAGAAGACCGAAAGCGGTGGTGACCAGGGCTTCCGCGATACCGCCCGCGACGGCCGACAGACCGGTGGCCTTCTGCGTCTCGATGCCCTTAAACGCGTTCAAGATGCCTACCACGGTGCCAAACAAGCCGACGAACGGCGCTGTGGAACCGATGGTGGCGAGAGCGGAAAGGCCGCGCTTCATTTCGGCATGGACGATGGCGACGGAGCGCTCGAGACCGCGCTTGGCGGCGTCGATCACGTCGGAGTCCGAAACCTGCTGCGAAGCCGACTGAAATTCCGAGAGCCCGGTGGCCACGACCTTGGCGATGTGGCTCTTCTTGTTGCGTTCGGCAATGGCGATGGCTTCATCGAGCTTGCCGTCCTTGAGCGCGCCGGCCACCTGCTGCACAAATATGCGCGACTGCTTGCGCGCCGCGCTGTACATCAAGGCGCGGTCGATCATGACTCCGAAAGAATAAACGGATAGAAGAAAGAGGATGACGACCACGGTCAGCGCCAGCGTCCCCATGTTGTGGATCATGCCGCGGAGGTCCCAGTTACCGCCCTGCAGGAGCAGGGCCGAGAAGAGATTGAGAGTGGCTACCATTCGTTTGCTCCTTAAGTTTCAAGCGACCCTCCGGCGGTGGCTGGAGGATACGCGAGAGTGTTTGCTCTAATTTACTGCGCGGGCTGGCGCGCATGCCCACGGCCGGCGCGCCAGACCGTACTACTGGTTCAAAGAAAAGATAACGTCGATCGTGGTGTCCACTTCCACCGGCTCGCCGTTGAGAAGAGTCGGCTGATAGCGCCACTGACGAACGGCGTCAAGCGCCGCCTGCTGCAAGAGCGGGTGGCCGGATATCACTTCCAGTTGCTGAATCGAGCCATCCTTGCTGATGATGGCATGCAAGCGGACCGTGCCCGAAATGCGAGTTTGACGCGCCAACGGCGGATAGATGGGCGTGATGCGATTCACCAGTTTGGCCGCCTGCACGTTTCCGCCGATGCGAACCGGACCAGTTGGCTTGGGCTTTGGCGGCGGCGCGGTACCCACACCACCGAGAACACCGCCAAGAACGCCGCCCATCGAACCACCGGCCACACCGCCGGGAACGCCGCCCACGGCGCCTACCGCGCCCATGTCGGGCTCCGCCTCTTCCTTAATAATCTTGACTTCCTTCGGGATCACCTTGGGCTGCATCAGTTTGCCGGCATCCATCAAGTGGACCTGCGGCCGCACCTTGACGATCTGAACGGCCGCTGGCGGGGGTGGCGGGGGCGGCGGAGGAGGCGGCGCGGTCAGCATAGTGGCCATCATTGTTTTGGGCAGCCCTTCGGTGTAAATCAGCGGGATGAGCATCAGGATTCCCAAAAAGACCAACTGAAACACCGCAGACAGCAAAACCGTGACCGGCTTCTTTGTCTTTGTGGGATGCGGGCTCGAAACGACCATCTCTTCAAACATGGATGCTTACCTCCTGCCGGCGGGAGCGAGACGCGCGGTGACGTTTTCACTTCCCCGGTTCTTGTTGCCGGCTGCGGGACCGCTGCCTGCCACCACGCCATGGCCGCGCCAGCGATTCCAGGCGACCACTATGGGAGCGGCAATACCAAAACTGGAATATGTTCCTACTATAATCCCTACCACCAGGGCAAAGGAGAAAGCACGAAGCACCTGGCCGCCCATCAGGAACAGGACGAGCACGGTAAGGAAAGTCAGACCACTCGTTAAGATGGTTCGCGAAAGAGTTTGGTTGATGGACTTGTTGACCACGACGTCGAACGGCTCTCTGCGCAGCAAGCGGTTGTTCTCACGAATGCGATCGAAGATAACAATGGTGTCGTTCATGGAATAACCAACCAGCGTAAGGAGCGCCGCGATCACCGTTAGGGAAATCTCGAAACGCAGCAGCGAGAAAAATCCCAAAGTGATCAGCACGTCGTGAAACACGGCAAGAACCGCGGCAGCTCCGTAGACCCATTCGAATCGGAAGGCAATATATACCAGCATGCCGCCGAGCGCATAGAGGGTAACCAGGACGGCCTGCTTCCGAAGCTCGGCGCCAACCTTAGGCCCGACAACCTCCGTCTTACGAATGGCGAAAGGACCCTGAGAAAAACTTGACTTGATGACGCTCAGAACAGCGGGCGTTACACCGGGAACTTTCCCCAGATCATCGAAATTCGTGACGATGCCGTTCGCGTTGGTGTCGCGATAGTCGAGAATGGCCTTGGCAAGCTGGCGGTAACGATCACCCGCATTGACGGAGAGGAACAAAGGATCTTTTTCTGTAAGCACAGCCGCGAGAGAGGAGGGTGTGGCGAAGTTAAAGTCCGGCTTGCCCGAGCTTCCTACTCCGTACGTGGCATTCAGAGCATCCAGCACTTTAGCCCTGGCTACATTCTCATCCTGCCCTTTGCTTTCCACAAAGATGAGCACCTCGCTGTTGCTGGAACTGCCGATATCGCGGATGGGCTGGATTTCGCTGTTGCCAATCCCCTGGGCCGAAAGACCGCTGCGGAGCTTGTCAAGATTGGGCGGATTTGCGAAGCGAACGTCCACGTTTGCGCCACCGCTAAAGTCGATTCCGTACTTAATGCCGCGTCCGAAGAGAATCGAAGTCCATCCGGCGAGAAGAAGAATACCGCTCAGGGCGTAGAAATATTTGGCCTTGCCCATCCAATCGAGATTGGGCTGCTTAAAGAGCTCGATCATGCCTTCCTAGCTTCCTTCCCTTAGACACCGCCGGCGGCAGAATGTTCCCGGTCCGGACCGGGCCGTTGAACCTACCGCCCGTTGGTGTAGAGGCCGGCAGGACACCCGCTTTGGCAGTTGTAGTACGCATCTAAATACTCAATTCCGCCTGACGGTCCATCTTGGTCAGGTGATACTGGAAAATCGTCTTGGACACGTAGACCGCGGTAAAGATATTGGCAACCAAACCAACGACCAGGGTGATGGCAAAGCCGCGGATGGGGCCCGTTCCGAAGAAGCCCAAGAAGGCGGCGGAAACGACGGTGGTGACGTGCGTGTCGATGATGGTCCGGAAGGCATTGTCGAAACCGGCATCCACCGCCGCGGCCGAGGATTTGCCGTTGCGGATTTCTTCGCGGATCCGCTCAAAGACCAGCACGTTGGAGTCCACGCCCATGCCGATGGTAAGGATGACGCCCGCGATGCCCGGGAGGGTCAGCACGGCGCCAAATAGCGCCATGACGGCAAGGAGAATGATGAGGTTGAGGATCAAGGCCAGGACGGCATTGCCACCTGACATCCGGTAATAGATCAGCATGAAAATCATCACGACGAGGAGGCTTAGGACCGAAGCTTGTACGCCGTGCCGGATGGAGTCTGCGCCAAGCGAAGGCCCAACGGTACGCTCTTCGAGATATTTAATGGACGCGGGAAGCGCGCCGGCGCGAAGCACCAGGGCCAAGTCGTGGGCGCTCTGCTGACTGAAACTCCCTTCAATCATTCCCGAATCGTCGATGCGGCCGTTGATGACCGGGGCGGACTTGACGCAATGGTCGAGGACAATGGCCATGCTATTACCGATGTTCTGTTGCGTGAAGGGGCCGAACCGCCGGGCGGCTTCCGGCGAGAGCGTGAAATCCACTTGCCAGCTACCGGGATTCCGAGCGTTGCGATTCTCAACCGCAGTGCGCAAATCGCGGCCAGTTACGATCGGGGCGCGATCCAGGACATACCAAACGTCTCCCGTGTCAGAAGTGCGAACGCGGTTGTCCGGGCAGGCCGGCAGCAGTTCGGCACCAGCAGGAAGCACGGTGTGCTGTGCCATATAAGCGGCAACGGAGGGATACGTGGCGGGATCCCTGACCAGGCGCAGCTCCAACTGGCCGCCAGCCTGAATTACTGCTTTGGCTTCGGCGGTATCGCCGACGCCAGGCAACTGCACCAGGATTTCATTGGCGTCGCGGCCTCCGCGCGGCACAACCGTGGGTTCGGTAAGTCCCAAAGCATTGATGCGCTGCTCGATGGTTTCTCTCGCCTGCGTCATCGTTTGTTCTTGAATGGCGGCGATGGCGCTGGGGCGAAGGGTCAAAGTGTAGCTGTTGGGCTCCCCCGCGGCGGGGGAGACATCCCAAACATTGTTGTATTGCGCGCTGATGAGGTCGCTCAACGTGCTGTATTGGGCGGGGTCAATATTCTTGACCAGGATGTGCAGGTCGTCGATGCGGCGAACTTCGTCGTAGTGGACATTTTTGCTGCGCAGCATGGTGGTGATGCGGTCGACGGTAGTGTCGGTTTCCTGCGCGATGGCTTCCCGCACCTGAACCTGAAGAACCAAGTGGCTCCCACCCTGGAGGTCCAGGCCAAGCTTAATCTGATTCTTGAAATTGTCTTTCACCTGCGCGAACGAAGTGGGGAAGGTCGGATAGCCGAAAAGGAAATAAATGCACAAGACGATAACAACAAGAATGAACAGCGCTTTCCATTTGAGATGGGGTTTCATGGTTGGAAAATCGGGCGCCTGCGGCGAACGGTGGGATTATTTTGCATCTTCCGATGTCTCCACCTGTGCAATCGCCGCACGCGCGACTCGAATTTTAACTTGCGGCTCCGAGGAGATCTTCAGAATAACTGCTTCTCCATCGAGGCCGCTGATGGTGCCGTAAATGCCGCTGCCGGTAATGACCTTGTCGCCGGTCTTAAGGGCGGAGAGCATCGCCTGTGTCTTTTTGCGCTGGCGCTGCTGAGGCATGATCACCATGAAATACATGATGCCAAACATGAGCGCCAGCGGGACCAGGAAGGTGCCGAAGCCGCCGCTTGATGTTTGAAAAAGGGTTGCCGCCGTCATGACCTGTTTTTCGGTTATCCGTTCTCGGCTCTCCATCAAAAACTTTCTCTCTACCGTTACTCTAAACTCTCAGTTTCCGTCCGTTCCTTGCGATTTTGCAAGCTAAGAGGCCCTCGGCGCGGTCGTCCCACGCCAGAAGAAAAAGCCAACTCGACGGCAGGCCGAAATGGCCGGCTTCCCTACTCGGGCGGACTTCTTCTTTATGGGCAACTCCGACAAAGCCGGAATCGACTTGGTGCCCCGCGGAGGCCGTTGGCTTTGAGCCGACAGCTTCCCTCCCCCAGCCCTGCAAAGCTCAAGGCCGTAGCCGAGCTAGAAAACCCGCAGGCCTGAGCTACAGGGCTGGGTCGGCAGCGTAACGCGCGTGCATCTCAGACGAAAAATTCGCCAGGTTCCCAAACTCGATAGCCTCTCGGATTCCTCGCATGATGTCAAGGTAAAAGTGGACGTTGTGGTGGGTCGCAAGAATAGCCGCGGTCATCTCGCCAGCGGCAAACAGATGGCGGAGATAGGCGCGCGTGTAGCGGCGGCAAACGCTGCAGGAACAATTCGAATCGATGGGCCGCCGGTCTTCGGCGTAGCGCGAGTTCTTGATGAGCACGCGGCCTTCACTGGTGTAGAGACAGGCGTGTCGCGCCGCGCGCGTGGGCAAGACACAATCCATCATGTCGATGCCTAGAGCGAAGTAGTCCGCAATTTGCTCCGGGCGGCCGGCGCCCATGAGATAGCGCGGACGATCCTTGGGGAGCAGCGCGGTGACTTCGGCGGTCATTTCGCAAGTAACTTCGTGCGGCTCGCCGACGGCGAGGCCGCCCACGGCGTAACCGGGAAAGTCGAGATCGAGAAGCTGGCGGGCGCTTTCGCGGCGCAAGTCGTGGAAGGTAGCGCCTTGCACGATGCCAAATTGCCATTGCGCTCGGGAATCGCCGTTCCGCTTGGCGGATTGTTGAAAATATTCGCGGGCGCGGCGCGCCCAAGCGGTAGTGCGCCGGAGCGCAGCTTCGGCTTGTTCGCGAGGGGCGGGAGTTTCAATGCATTGGTCGAGCACCATGGCGATGTCCGAACCCAACGCGAGCTGAATCTCGGCTGCTTTTTCGGGAGTGAGCAAATGTTCGGAGCCGTCCAGATGCGACCGGAAGCGCACGCCTTCGTCGGTGACTTTGCGAAGTTCGGAAAGGCTGAAGACCTGGTAGCCGCCAGAATCAGTCAGGATGGCGCGGGGCCAGGACATAAATGGATGCAAGCCGCCGAGGCGGCGAATCAGTTCATGGCCCGGACGCAAATACAGATGATAGGTGTTCGCAAGGATGATTTCGGCGCCGAGCTCCTCGAGCGCTTCCTGCGTGAGCGCTTTGACAGTGGCTTGCGTGCCGACGGGCAGAAAGAACGGAGTCTCGACCGTGCCGTGCGGCGTTCTGAGACGGCCGCGGCGCGCGCCGGCAGGGTCCGTTTTCAGGACTTCAAAGGAAAAAGGCACCCGCTCAGTGTATCAGGAGAAGAGCAAGGCCCAACCTACGCGACAGACAATATAGAGGGCCCAGACACTGAAGGCGATAGTGAAGGACTTAGCGCCCTTCAGCTTTTTGGGATTTACCGCCGCGAACCCAATGGCCAGCAAAATCAGCGTCCAAAAAACAAAAATATCGAAAGACTTGCATAGCGCAACCAGCCACTTTGCCGAATCTTCGGGAAGAATAGCGGCCAAGTTGGCGGCCAGGGGATTATCGAGGTCGGCGGTGCCAAACGGCTTGAGATAAAGAATGAGGATGAACAGCGGGCTGCTGACTATTCCGGTAAGAAAAGCATGCGTCGTGATGCCGAAGGCGGTGCTGAAATTCGTACTGATTCCACCGAGCAGACTATACGCGCCCCACATAATGAGGCTCACAATCAATCCCAGGAGAAGCGGACCTAAAGTGCCAAAGACGTGGAGATGGGCCCAAACTTGGCGCCGGCTTCGATTTGCTGCTCTTTTTGCTCAGAAGACAACTGAGCTGCCCTAGGACTCTTTTCCATCTGCTGGCTCATGAAAACGCGCCAATTCACACGCTGATTGATGGCCACACCAACGAGGAGACCGAGGATGATGGAGATAGCGACCGGCAATAACCAACTGGGCTTTCTAACGATGTCTTCAAAAGTGCTCTGGGGTGTAAAAAGGACGCCCATAACACGGCCAAAAGGGCTGAGGGCTGCAGCCGACGCTTCGGGCACAGGGGCAGGGACGGTAGCCATCGAGGACTCCTCCACCACAAGATTTGAAATTACAGCTGCTGGTTTAGGAATACGCACCGGAGCCTGAGAAAATTTCAGCGCAGAAATTGTAGCGCGGAGGAAGTTGACAGTCGACAGTCAGCCGCTCCAGAGGAGATGCGCGGAAAAGACCAAAGCAGATCCCTCGCTCCGCTCGGGATGACACGCCGTTGCATCTTCGGCAAATTCTAAGCGCGGGGAAGCTCAGGAACGGCAGCGAGGAGTTCGCGGGTATAGGGATTTTTCGGCTGGCCAAGGATTTCTTCGGCGGGGCCGGTTTCAACGAACTGACCGGCGCGCATGACCGCGATGCGCGTGGCTAACTGGGCGACGACGGGAAGGCTGTGAGAAATAAAAATGTATGTGAGCGCGAATTCGCGTTGGAGTTCCTGAAGAAGCAGAAGCACTTGCGCGCCGACGGAAACGTCGAGCGCGGAAACGGGTTCGTCGGCCACAATGAGCCCGGGCTGAAGAATCAGGGCGCGGGCGATGCCGATGCGCTGGCGCTGGCCTCCGGAAAATTCGTGGGGATAGCGGCCGAGCGCGTCACGGTTGAGGCCCACGCGCTCGAGAATGGCGGTGGCACGCGCGAGGCGCTGTCTTGTGGAAAGCGCGCGTTCGTGGATGGCCAGCGGCTCGGCAACGATCTCGCCCACGCGCATGCGCGGGTTCAGCGAGGCAAAAGGATCCTGAAAAACCATTTGCATGCGGCGACGCTCGGAGCGCAGTTCCCTGCCGCGAAGAGCCAGGAGGTCACGGTTCTGGAATTGAATCGCGCCGCCATCCGGCTCGATGAGGCGCAGGAGCATCCGCGCAAGCGTGGTCTTGCCGCAGCCGCTTTCGCCGACGATGGCGAAGGTTTCGCCGCGAGAGACATCGAAGCTTACGCCGGCAACTGCCGTGAAGCGCGCGCCCTGCGAGTCTTGTGCAAACAGGCCGCCGCCCCTTGGAAAGGTCTTGCGCAAATCGCGAACGGCGAGCAGCGGTTCCATCGGGATGCCATCGCCTTTCTCGTCAAACCAAGATGCAGCGGGCGGCGTGCGCGGGATCAATCACGCGCAACGCCGGGACCGCCGCGGTGCATTCCTCGCGCCGCAGTTCACAGCGCGGTTCGAACGCGCAGCCGGGGGGCAGCGCGGCGAGCTGCGGAGCCGTGCCGGGAATCGGCGTAAGCGCGCCGCGCTTCCGCGTCGGCGAAGCTTTCAATAACCCTTGCGTGTAAGGATGCCGCGGCTTGGCCAGGACTTCGTGCGCGGGGCCTTCCTCGACAATGCGGCCCGCGTACATCACCGCGACGCGGTCGGCGACTTCTGCGACGACCGCGAGATCGTGGGTGATGAACAGCAGGCCCAGTTTCAATTCGCGCCGCAAGCGATCGAGCAAATCCAGGATTTGCTTTTGCACGGTGACATCGAGGGCGGTCGTCGGCTCGTCGGCGATGAGCAGGCGTGGGCCCGCGGAAAGGGCCATGGCAATCATGGCCCGCTGGCGCAGGCCGCCGGAGAGTTGGTGCGGAAATTGTTCGGCGCGGATTTCAGGTTCGGGAATTGCCGCGAGGCGCAGCGAATCGATGGCCTTGCGTTTCACCTCGCCGGAATTCCGTTGCGGAGGATGGGCGCGGATGGCTTCTTCGATTTGCGCGCCGATGCGCAGCACGGGGTTCAGCGAAGTCATTGGCTCTTGAAAAATCATGGCGATTTTCCCGCCGCGGACGTCGCACCAGTCGCGCTCGGCCAGGCCAGTGAGTTGGATGGCCGTCGACTCGAACGCGAGCGTCGCTTCGCCGCGGACGCGGGCACCGGGAGGAAGCAGTCCCATGAGGGCAAGCGAAAGCATGGTTTTGCCGCTGCCGGATTCGCCCACGAGTCCCAGCGATTCGCCCGCGTTGATGCGCGCAGAGACTTCGCTGACAGGCCGCACCCAGCCGGCCCCGGTCGGCAACTCCACGGTAAGTTCTCGAACTTCAAGCCCTGCCTGCACCGAAACATCATAGCGGCCCTGGCCACCGGAGCGAAACCGCGACTCGTTACATTTAGGAAATCAAGAAATCAAAGAGATACCTCCTCAAGTGGGTGGGAAGGGATGACGCTGCCAGTTTTCTCCTAACCCTTTAAATTGAAAGGTCGTTTTGCGACCTGGCCTATCGAAGCCACCATCACCGCTGCCTTAAGATTCATCGCCGATCTGCAGGAATCACAAATTTCAATGCAGTGTGCGTGGCGGAGAAGCCCACGACTTTTACGTCCTTCAGGCCGGACTTGCGGCCGGCGGCCAGGACATCGTTTTCCGTGATGTGTTTCTGGCCCTTGGGGTAGACGATCCAGAGAGCCGTCGCGCCAGATAGGCCTTTTGCGATTTTGGATAGCGCCGAAAAATCTCCTTTCGAATCTGCCGCGAAGAAGAGGTGCTCGGCGTCCGATGCAACTTTGCCTTGCATAACGGATTTAGTGAGCTCGCCGACCTCTCGAAGGAACTCCGAGTCCAATTTGCCGATCAACGAAACCTTTGCTCCGGACTTGACGCCAAGCTTTTCGATGCGCGATTTAGGATGAAGAATTTTTTCACACCACTTCGCCGACGTCGCGCCAAGCTGGAAAACCGCAAGACCTTCGGCCGTCTGCAAACGCAGCTCACCGTTCACCGTCTTCGCCGATTTGATGCTGGAAAAAGGAATCTTCAGCCGGAAGTCGCCGCGAAAGAGAACTTCACTCGTTTCGAGTAACGCCTTCCCTTCCGATTCCTGCTTGCCAAACCGCGCCTTGCACGTCGCTTCGTTCCCCATCGAGCCCGCCTTCCCCGGCCAAATTGTTGGAAGAGTTTAACTCTTCTTGGCATGCGTCGGCTGCAATTTCAGCCACAATAGTAAGCTAAAGAGTTTTATGGCCACGGCAACCGCACCTCGAGTCGATTGGAACCTCATCTGGGCCCAGCGCGGATTCCGCTATTTTTTTGTGGCCATGTTCGTGTCGCTCTTTGGCAGCGGCATGAACTTCGCCGGCGTGAGCTGGTACATCCTCGCGGCCACGCATTCAACCGTCAAAGTCAGTTGGCAGGTCATCGTCATGACCATTCCCGGGCTGTTCGTGCCGTTCCTCGGCGGCGTGCTCATCGACCACTTCGACCGGCGATACCTGGGCGTCCTGCTGGACCTCGTGCGCGGGTTGTTCGTATTGCTCACGGCGTACATCGCGTGGCGAGGGCATCTGCAACTCTGGCACCTCTACGGCATGACGCTGATTACCGGCACGGGCTCCGCGATGTACTGGGCCACCGTGAACGCGCTGGTGCAGGAAGTGATTCCGCCGAGCCAGTTCACCGGAGCCAATGCCGCCGTTTTGATAGGCGTGCAAAGCGGCATGCTGATCGCCGGCGCGTGTGTGGGCTTCCTTTATAACACCGCCGGGATCGCGGGCATCCTAGCCATTGACGGCGCGACTTATTTTGTTTCCGCGTATTGCCTGTACCGCGTGCGGCAGGGATACGTTTCGCCGCGCGACCGGCAAAAGTATCCGCGCGAGTTCAACGAAGCCACCGAAGCAACGGCCGAAGCGCTGGAAAGCGGAGAGATGCCGGAGATCGCGGAGGCGGGCCTCTCGCTCGCGGTGTATGCCGACATGAGGGAAGGGTTCGTATATCTGAGGGAGCAGCCCTTGGTGCGGGCGCTGGGAATTACGCACTCGATCATGATGGCGGGAGTCGTCAGCGCCAACGTCGTTCTAGTCGCTTTGGCCAACGACATCCTTCATGCCGGCGCGCCGGGACTGGGTTTTCTGGAAGCAGGCTGGGCCACCGGCGCGGTTTGTGGCGGGCTGATCGCCAGCCAGCTTCCGGGCGCCAAGCGCATGCCGCTGTACGTTGCCGCTTGCGCCGTATTGGCGGCTGGACATATGGCCACTCCATTCGTCGCCTTCCTCCTGGGCGCGGTGACGATGCAGCTGATTTTCGGATTCTGTCGCGCGCTGGGCGGCGTGATCGCTCAGTCTTCTCTGATGTCCATCGTCCCGAAACATTTCATGGGGCGCACGCAGTCGGCGATGGCCATTTTCACAACCGTAGTGCAATTGCTGATGAGCTTCGCGCTCGGTTGGGTATCCCAGGGCGCCGGGCTCATTGCGGGTTACGCCTTGCTCGCGCTGCTGTACACCGGCTCGACCATTTCGGCCATCCGCGCGCGCCAGCTCATGCGCCGGGCTTCGAGCTAGAATTCCCGGCCAGCCCGGCTGGTTTATGTCACGGGGACTTTTTTTCCGCCCAGCATTTCTACGGCGTCTTGATACAATTGGGCGCGCAATTGATACCGTTCATTCGCGCGCGTGATGTATCGCACCGCCAGTTCGACGCCGCCGACCACCGGCTTCAGGCTGATGGCCGGCTCAACCGAGAACGAACTCATCTCGCGCGACCGCGTGGCGAGCCGCCATTCTTCCTCGGCCTGTTTGGCGCCGTCCTTGGTAGCTTCCGAAACTCTTTTTCGGATTTCCTGGACGATCGGGTAAGGATCCTGTCCCGCCGGAAGAACCAATTGCAATTCATCCCAGAGCCACTGGCCGGTGGTGGAAAAATTAAAGTAGTGGCCCTCAATGGCGAAACTGTTCGTGAACGTAACGCGCCGCCCGGTGGGATGCCCAGAATCGGTCCAGTTGCCCGTTTCCAGCAAAACGGTGTGAAACGGGCCAATCTCGACCACCTCGCCGGTTACGCCGTTGATTTCCACCCAATCTCCCAGGCGAATGCCGTTTTTCCCCATCAACACAAACCAGCCGATGAATCCAACGATGAAATCTTTCAATGCCACGGTCAGGCCGGCGCCGGCCAGCCCTAGAAACGTTCCAAGCTGTCCCGGCGGGCCGATAATCACCAGCAAAATCAACAGGAAGCCAGCCAGGCGCACCGCCACATGAGTGACCGTGTGCAGGCTCTGGATCTGGCGGCGGTCCATGTTGAGCCGGCCAACCAGCTTGTCCATCAAAGTGGCGAAATAAATGACAAACAGCGCGATCAGAAGAATGATGGTGAGGCCCGTCAGTATGCGGCGGAGGACCGCGCGTTGGTTGGCGGCGACCACGCCGATCCATCCCGCATAGGTATCGGCAAGTTGCTTTTCATTGTCGATTCTCTTGTCCAGCGAAGCGAGGGTCTTCTTCCGCGCCGCGCGTTGATTCGCCGCTTTTACCAATTCCGCGGAACTCGGCCCATTCGAATTAGCGGGCTGGCTAGAGTTCGCACGCGCTCCCGGCGCACCCTTTTGTTGCTTCGCGTCGGACTGCGCCTCGAGCGCTTTGTGCTTGGAGGCAAGCTCTCGAGCTGCGGATTCCGCCTGCCGCTTCGCATCCCACAGAAGAAGCTGCTTTTGATGAAGCGTCCACCATTCGGAGAAGCGATGAACCAGGCCCGGCTGATCGATGGCTGCGCTTACATTGATTTTGAAATTGTCGATCACCTTCGAAGAGGCATCGTGCTCCTGAATCATCGCTTCGATGCGGCTGCTCGAATCTCCTCCGGCTCGCTCCAGGTCTTCCTTCGCATCGTCGACTTCGTCCTGCTGCTCCTGCTGGTTAGCCTTTGCTAAAACCAGCTGGTCGTGCAGGCTGTCTTTTTTTGCTCCGGTGGCTTTGGTCTCGTCTGCGTTCAGTCGCTCAACCAGCGCGTTGTCCGCAGCCAAGGCGTCTTCGGCTTGCTTCAGCCGCGCCTGGATCTGTTTGGCCTCCGCGCTCAGACGAGGAGGGTTCTCCTCCATCTGGCGTTCCGCCGCCGCATAGGCTAAATCCATCTCCTTGTCAGCCTTCTCGAGAGCATCTTGCGCGAACGGCGTTTCGTCCTGGGTCGTCGGCATCTTCGCCAATCGTTGCGCGGTAAGAATGGGGGTCTGGTCAACACTGGGAGCGGCAGCCGTTCCTGAAGCGCTGGCAGCGCTTCGACGCGCATCAGAAGGCTGGGCCGTGCGCATCAGGCCGTAGACCGTCGCGCCCAACAAAAGCACGATGGTAACGGCGAAGATCTTTTGGACTCGTCTCATAGGTCGGGGTGATAGCTCCCATTCTAATGAGGTGAAGGGCTCGGCACAACGAAGGCGGACCAGCTTGATGGTCTCGCCTTGGCCATTGGGGATTTTCTCTGCCCCCCCAGGGCGCGGTAATCTTGGATTGAGGATGGCACTTGGATTCGCGATGGCCCAGGCTGGTTTTTGCGCTGCTTTTGCTTTACGCAGCCGTCCACTTTTCGCTCGTCTATCCTCGGTTACCCGGGGTGGTGGCCTCTCACTTTGACGCGCGTGGCGTTCCCAATGGCTGGCAGCCCAAGCCGGCGTTCTTCGGAGTTTTGGTGGTTGTAAGCGTCGTGGTTGCGGTGATTGGATTCGCGATACCAAAGATGATTGCGGTTCTCCCGCCACAACGGATTAATCTGCCAAACAAAAACTATTGGCTTGCACCCGAGCGTCTCGCGGAGACGACGGCCTTCCTCAATGCGCATTTTGCGTGGTTCGCCTGCGCCCTGTTTCTCTTCAATGTCCTGGTGTTTGATTACGCCATTCAAATCAATCTGCATCCCCAGAACCCGCCGAGTCCGGCGCGCTTTTGGTACATCCTCGCAGCTTTTCTGGTATTCGTCATCGTTTGGACGATACCAATGCTGGCAAAGTTCCTCCGGCCGCGCCAGCCCGGCAATTGAATCGATGGGAATCCGGGTGTCCATATGCCCGGTCAAAAATTGGCGCCTCGAACGACGGCGACCCACGGTGTGCTCGGGGAATGGGCGAGGATATTTTCACTCCGAGCCGGACGGTGGACGAGCTTTAGCGGAACATGCCGGAAAGCCGCCTGTATTCCATGTCAGATTCTTTCTACAGATAATCGCGCGACGGACCTTCAAGGAACGCGCGCAGCTTGCGCGAACGCGACGGATGGCGCAATTTGCGCAGCGCTTTGGCTTCAATCTGCCGGATTCGTTCGCGGGTGACGGCAAACGACTGGCCCACTTCTTCAAGCGTGTGCTCGCTGCCGTCGTCCAATCCGAAACGCATCTTAATCACTTTCTCTTCGCGCGGCGTCAGCGTCTTCAACACCGAAGAAGTTTGTTCCTTCAAATTCAGGTTGATGACCGCATCCGACGGCGACACCACGGCCTTGTCTTCGATGAAGTCGCCGAGATGCGAATCTTCCTCTTCGCCGATCGGTGTCTCCAGCGAGATCGGCTCTTGCGCGATTTTTAAAATCTTGCGCACCTTGGACACCGGTATGTCCATGCGCTTGGCGATTTCTTCGCTGGTCGGCTCGCGGCCCAGCTCCTGCACGAGCTGGCGGCTGGTGCGCACCAGTTTGTTGATCGTTTCGATCATGTGCACCGGGATGCGGATGGTGCGGGCCTGGTCGGCGATCGCGCGCGTGATGGCTTGGCGGATCCACCAGGTCGCATAAGTCGAAAACTTGTACCCGCGGCGCCACTCGAATTTATCCACCGCCTTCATCAAGCCGATGTTGCCTTCCTGAATCAGGTCGAGGAATTGCAAGCCGCGGTTGGTGTATTTTTTGGCAATGGACACGACCAAGCGAAGGTTCGCTTCGATCAGTTCTTTCTTGGCCTGCTCCGCTTCCGCTTCGCCGCGGTGAATCAGCGTGAGCGTGCGTTTCAATTCGGTGAGGCCCACCTCGCTGGCCTCTTCAATGTCTTTCAGCTCCGTGCGCCGCGTGCGCAACTCTTTGCGCGCTTCGGCGGCGACTTCGCCCTTGGCGACGTCCGCGCGGCGCTCCAGGCGCCCCGCTTCGCGCTCGAGCGACTGCAAGCGCTCGACCGTTCCGCGCATCTTGTCAACCAGGCGCTTTTTCTCAAACGGGTTGAAGTCAATGTCGCGAATGGCGAGGGAAATTTCCACGCGCGTGCGCGCCACCGCCCATTTCGCGCGGATGTAAGAACGCTTCTTGCCCTTGGGGGTCTTTTCGAGCTTGACCGCTTGCTTCAGCGCCAAATCGTAGAGCTTCGCAATCCTGTCAATCGACTTCAGCGTCTGCTTCGTCTTGTTGGCGATTTTCTCTTCGGTCAGCTCTTCGTCGTCGAACTGCACGATCTCCTTGATCGACCGCACGCCCTTGCGCAGATCGTCGCCGACGGCAAGCAATTCCTTGATAACGATCGGGGAGCGCGTGATGGAGCGCATGACCACGAGCTGTCCGCGCTCGATGCGCTTCGCGATGGTAACTTCGCCTTCGCGCGTCAACAGCGGAACCGTGCCCATTTCGCGCAGGTACATGCGCACCGGATCGTTAGTCTTTTCGAGCGATCCGGGAGTCAGGTCCAGATCCGTTTCGCCTTCGTGCCCCTCTTCCTTGGCTTCGCGGTCGCCGCCTTCCACCGACACTTCCACGGCGCGCGCGGCCTTGGCCGACGCCTGGTCCTCGTAAATCTCGATGCCGTTGCGCTCGAAGGTGGTGAGAAGATCGTCGATTTCTTCCGAGGAATGGACTTCCGCGGGCAGTGAATCGTTCACTTCGTCGTACAGCAGATACCCGCGCTCTTTGCCGATGGCAATGAGCTGCCGTACCGCATCATATTTCTCTTCAAGACCTACTGCCGCCACAAATTCCTCCCGCAATCGTACTGCGCACTCCTTCCAGGCAATGTGCGCCTATTGGCGGACGAACAGCCAAAGGCGCGCAATGGCGCAAACCACGGGGATATCCCCACAAGATCGCTCGCTTTTTTGTTTGAATCGTTCTGTGCCGCGCTGCTCATTCGCCGCCGCCCACCGTGCGTTGCCCGGATTCCCGCACCTTCGGGGCTCGGCCCCCTGCCGCTAAGTACATAGATATAGATGCATTTAACGGCAAAACCGTTACTCGCGAAACCTTTGTACGTTACCTGTTTCCTGGCCTTTCCGTCAATCCATTAGTTCGTGGAAATGTGCGGAAGAAGGCAAGCTAGCCCCGGTACGCTGTCCCCTCCAAGAATGCCGGCAAATCAGCCCGGAGGTACGATTTGGCATCCGGATTCTCCCCTGCGGCAGCCGCCTTAGGTGGTCACCGCGCGGCGGCCAGCCGGCGCATCAGTTCTTGCTTGCGGGTCAGCAAATCGCGCAACCCGGGGCCCGCCGGGTTAGCCTCGATGCTGCGCTGCACTTCAGCCAGTTCTTGCTCGGCTTGACGATGCTCTAGCGCTTCGATACAGCTTAGCGCCTCTTCCCAGGTCGGTTCGCTGGCTTCCTCGAACAGGATCTCGAACAGCAGCCGCCGGTCGCGCTCTTCCAGCCTTGCCGCTACTTCTGTCGCTTCGACCGGTTGGGGGGAAAGGTTGGCCATAAGCAGCGCCGCGAAAATCTTTTCCGTCTCCAGTCCCTGGTAGAGCCGCACGTTTTGCAGACGCTGCGCCAGCTCCTGGCGGAATCCTTCCGCCTCCGCCAGCATGCGAATCAGCCGCCGCTCAACCGGCTTTGCCGTTCTAGCCACTAATTCCGGCTGGAGCTTCAACTCGCTGCGCCGCTCGGCCGCAGCTTTGCTCAGCGCCGCGCGCAAGACGGGCTCCTCGAGGCGGAGCTGCTGCGCGATTCGTGTGGCCCACTCGGAGCGCAAAATGCGATTCGGGATTTTCTGGACGTACGGCAAGAGAAAATTCACCGCGCGGCTTTTGCCTTCGCCGGTGCTCAAATCCATCTGCCGGGCGCGCGAGATCAGGTAATCCACGTAAGACGGCGCTTCCTTCAGGCGCTTTTGATATTCCTCCGCACCCTTTTCGCGGATGTAGAGATCGGGGTCGGCTTTTTTGTCGCCAATGGGCGGAAGCGCAAGAACCCGCACTTCAAAATCGCGCTCCAGCAGCAGCGCGAGCGACCGCTCGGTGGCGGATTGGCCAGCGGCATCGGGGTCGTAGTTCACTACGACGCGCTTGGTGAAGCGGCTGAGCAACTTGATTTGCTGCTCCGCGAGACTGGTTCCGCAACTGGCCGCCACGTTACTGATTCCCGCGCGCGCCACGGCAATCGCGTCCATGTAACCTTCGACCAATATCACGAAGTCCTGGCGGCGGATGCCCTCTTTCGCGCGGTCCAGGTGATACAGCACGTTGCTTTTGGAATAGATGGGCGATTCGGGCGAATTCAGATATTTCGGTTGGTCGTCGCCCAGTGCGCGGCACCCAAAGGCCACGATTTTCCCCGATTCGTTTGCAATCGGAAACGTGATGCGCCGGCGGAAACGATCGAATAATTTTCCGCCCTGCTGATCTCGCGCAATTAAGCCGGACTCGACCAGCAGTTTTTCAGGGTACTTCGCTTTCCAATGCCGCAAAAGCAAGTCCCCGCCGCTCGGTGCATAGCCGATGCCAAATCGCAACATGGCCTCTTTATCCAAGCCGCGGTCTTCGAGGTACGCTCGCGCCGCCTTGCCTTCCAGCGTTCCTTCCAATTGCTTCACGAAGAACGCTTGCGCTTCGCGGTGCATTTCCACAAGCGTCGCGCGCTGTTGATTTTCTTTGCGTCCTTCCGCAGAACTTTCCTTGGGCTGAGGAATAGAGATTCCGCATTTCTCCGCGACGAGTTTCATTGCTTCCGGAAACTCGCACTTCTCCATGTCCATCACGAAGTTGAAGACGTCGCCGCCCTTGTGGCAGCCGAAGCAGTAAAAAATCTGCTTGCTGGGGGAAACGGTGAACGACGGTGTCTTTTCCTGGTGAAACGGACAGAGCCCGCTAAGATCCTTGCCCGTCTTTTTGAGGCGCACGTATTCGCCAACAACCCGAACAATGTCGGCTTGCTGCTTCACTCGCTCCGCAACGGATCCCGCTTCTGCCATTTCTCAGCGCTTCGTGTAATCGTTCTTGTACACCACGCCGCCCTTCATCACGAATTTCACGTGCTCCAGAAGGGTGACGTCCTTGGTCGGATCGCCGTCTACGGCAACCAAGTCGGCAAATTTGCCCGGCTCCACCGTGCCGACCTGCTTCGTCCATGTCCCGCCGAGCAGATCCGCTGCGTTAATTGTCGCCGTCTGAATGGCCGCCAACGGAGTCATGCCCAGTTTCACGTAGACGTGAAACTCACCGGCGTTCAAACCATGCGGGTAAACCGCCGCGTCCGTGCCGAACGCCACTTTCACGCCGGCATCGAACGCCTTTTTTACATTTTGCTGAGCAGCGCCGGCGATCCAGCGCATTTTTTGTCTGGAAAACTCCGGCACCTCGCTGCGCTCCATGTTTTGCTGCATGTACTCGGTCAGAAAAAGCGTCGGCACGAGCCACGTTCCATTTTTCTTCAGCGTGGCGATGGCCGCGTCGTCCATCAAGTGGCCGTGCTCCACGGAGTCCACTCCGGCCTCCGAAGCCCAGCGCACGCCTTCGGCGCCGTGCGCGTGCGCAGCCACGCGCCGTCCGAGCCGATGGGCATCGGCGACAATGGCCTTCATTTCTTCCAGCGTGAACTGCGACGCGTTCGGATCATCGCCCTTCGAGAGCACACCGCCGGTGGCGCAAATCTTGATCACCTCCGCCCCGTACTTGATGACTTCGCGCACTTTGTGTTGCACAGCTTCGATGCCGTCAGCAACTCCGCTGGAGAAAAAATGAAACGCGGGCGGCAACAGGTTCTCATCGCAGTGACCGCCGGTAATGCCAAGCGCCGGTCCCGAGGCAACCATGCGCGGGCCGACCACGTCGCCGTCATTGATGGCGTCGCGCAACGCGATGTCCGCGTAATCGCGAGCGCCGACATTGCGCACGGTGGTGAAGCCCGCTTCCAAAGTGCGCCGCGCGTTCCTCGCACCGTGCAAAGCTTCGCGCGCTGTGGAGATGCCGAGCCCCGTATATCCGAGCGAGTTCAGGTCGAAGGTCAGGTGCGTGTGAGCATCGATCAAGCCCGGAAGCAAGGTAGCTTCGGGCAAATCGATCGTGGTATCGCCAGCGGCTGGTTTCACTTCGCCGGCGGGCCCCATCTGCAAGATCTTTTCGCCTTCGATGACGATGGCTTGACTCGGGCGCAATTCTCCTGTGCGCACGTCGAGCACCCGGCCCGGGCGAACGACGCTGCGCTTTGCGGCTTGCGCAGGGGAGCGCGCCGGGACCGTCAAGCAAGACAGCACTGCCAACAAGAAAGCGAGCCAGGCCCCGGATCCGCTGGTTCCACACCTACTTCTCCCGGGAGCCGCGGCATGTCCAGGAATTCTCATCAAGCCACCTCGTCGCGAACTGGTGAAGCGGATGCGGGGAGTATAGTAAACAAGAGAATCGAAATTGGAAATTGGAAATTCGAAAATCGAAATTCGCGTTCCGTTTGTCTTTCGGCTCTGGCCTTGGGCTTTCATTTTCCGGGCTTCGACCCTCGATTTTCGAGCTTCGATTACCGAAGTTCGTATTTTATTTCGAGTTTCGCAGCTCCACCACCGTGATGGCCTTGCCCCCGTGCTCTTCCGATTCGAACGCATGGGTCTCAACCAGAGGATGGGCGTCCAGAAATTCGCCAATTCCCTTCCTTAGAGCGCCGGTGCCGTGGCCGTGAATGATGCGCACTCGCGGTTTGTGCTCCAGCGCCGCGTCATCCAGGAATTTGTCCAGGCGATCGGTAGCCTCTTCCACCGTCATTCCGATCACCTTGATTTCGTCGGTGGCCAGAGCGTTGCGCGACGGCGCATGCACGGTGACGCCGGAAACGCGCGGAAGCTTCGCGGCGGCGACGGCTTGAGCGGTTGGGCCCTCGATGCCGGTGATTTCCTCCAGCGCCACTTTCATGCGCAGCGGCCCGGCTTCGATTTCCGCGGAAGAGCCGTCCAGTCGCCGAAAAATCACCGGCTTGCGGAATCCTCGCACCCGAATTTTCGTGCCGGCCTGCAACCGGTCCGGGCTGACGGCTTCCCAAGACGCTCCAGGGGCGCCAAGATCGGCTTGGGCATCCGAAATCGTCTGCGCCACCGCGGCATTCCATTCTTCGCGCGCCTCGCTGCGGGCATCTTGCATCTTCCGCCGCGCGCTCTTTTCGAGGTGCGCGCGCAGTTCGCGTTCCTTCACCGCTTCGACGACACGCGCGACGTTTTCATCAAAGCGCCTCTGCATCTGTGCAAACTGCGCTTCGAGTTCTTTGATGCGCTTTTGCTGGCGTTCCACCCACTCCGTCCGCAATTTCTTGCGTTCCTCTTCCAGGGCATGCCGCTCCGCCGTCATTTGCTGCTGCAGGCGGCCGAGTTCGTCGCGGCTGCGGTGCAAATAGGCGATGAGGTCTGCGGCTTCGCGCGATTCCGGGGTCAACAACGAGCGGGCGCGTTCAATGATGCCCTTGGCCATCCCCAGCCGCTGCGCCATGGCAATGCCACTCGAGCCGCCCGGGACACCCACCATCAAGCGGTAGGTCGGCCGCAGGTTCACGTCGTCGAATTCAACCGCGGCATTCACGACACCGGGCGTCGTGGCAGCGTAAGTTTTCAGCCGGTCGTGATGCGTAGTCGCCAAGACGAAGCAATTTCTGGCGCGAAATTCATCGAGCAGCGCCACCGCGAGCGCCGCACCCTCTTCGGGGGCCGTTCCCGTTCCCATTTCATCCACAAGCGCGAGTGATAGCGGCGTAGCGGCTTCGAGCATGCTTTTCAGATTCAACATGTGCGCGGAAAACGTGGAGAGGTCGGCGGCAATCGATTGTTCATCGCCAATGTCCACCAGTACGCGGTCGAAGATCGGCAAAACCGCCCGTTCGGCGGCCACGGGAATCCCCGCTTGCGCGGCCAGCGCGGCCATCCCCACAGTTTTCAGTGCCACCGTTTTGCCGCCGGTATTCGGCCCGCTGATCACCAGTACTCGCTCTTGTCCACCGAGCGAAAGCGTCATCGGAACAATCGCGCGATTTTCTTTTTTGAGCTTGTCTTCCAGCACGGGGTGGCGCGCGGCCTCCAGCCGCAACTCATTGGCCTCGGAAAATTCCGGCCTGTGGGCATCGAAATCGCGCGCAAATCGCGCACGCGCAAAAACGCCGTCCAATTCCGCGATCGTCCGAGCGGCGGCTTCTAGCGGTCCGCGAATGGCCTGCAGCCTCTCCGTGAGTTCGCGCAAAATCCGCGCCATCTCCGCGGCCTCGTCCTCGGCCAGCTGCACGAGTTGATTGTTGGCCTCCACGGTTTCAAACGGCTCCAGGAACACCGTTTGGCCGGTCGCGCTGACGCCGTGCACCAAGCCGGGCACGCTGCGCCGGTGCTCCGCACGCACAGGAATTACGAATCGTTCGTTGCGCAGCGTAACGTAGTCCTCTCCCGGCTCCCCGTTCCGCGCGCGCAGAATCTGCTGCAGCGTTTTTTGAATGGATTCCCGCGTCTCGGTGATGCTGGCGCGAATGCGCTTTAGCGCCGTCGATGCGTCGTCGCTGATCCCGCCGTTCGGCAACAGGCAGCGGCGAATCGCGGCGTGCACGTCGCGAAAATCGCCCGTCGAAGCGGCGCGTGCCGCAAGCAGGGGAAACTTCGCCGCTTCCTCGCGAAATTGCTGACCGAGCCAGCCCGCGGTTTCCAGCAGCGACGCCGCATCGAGCAATTCTCCCGGCTCCAGCACTGCGCCCGGCCCTTCCATGCTTTCGAGCCAGCCTTGCGGGTCGGCCAGCGCGCCAAACCCGAGTTCGCCGCCACCGCGCAGCCATTCGCGCGCTTCGCGAATCAGGGCGAACGCGGATTCCAGCGTGACGCGACTGGTTCCCGGCTCAAGCGCATCCACCGCGCGCCGTCCCGGCGCACACGTAGTGCGCCGCCGCAGCAATTCCCGCAGCTTGTCGAACTCGAGGACTTCTTGCGCCGTGCGTGCCATTTTGATTTTCTATTTGACGTTGTTGTGGAGATGCTGCGCCGCTTCTCCCGGTGATTCCGCAATATACACGAGCCGGCCGTTCGCCTCGCTCCAGGACGCGGGATGCCCCAACTCCACTTCCCTCACGCGATCGAGAATCGGCGCCCAGAAATGTCCCAGAACGGCGAACGGTTTCGCGGGCATAACCGACTTGTTGAGCATCTCCCAAACCACGGCAAGCTCGACAAGCGTTCCCGTGCCGCCTTTGCATGCCACAAAACCGTGCGCCAGGCGGATTAATTCGAACAACCGCTCTTCCCAGGTTTCTTTGCGGACTTCCACGTCCACCCACCGGTTGAGCTTCGCCGATTTGAAGAACGAGGCGGTCACACCATAGGTTTTCCCGCCACCTTCCTTGGCTCCGCGGGAGACGGCCTCCATTACCCCGCCATAGCCGCCGCTGCAGACCGCAAAGCCGTGCTTCGCCAAAGCCCGCCCAAGCACACGCGCTTCTTCATAGTCCGTGCTGCCTTCGCGCGGCCGCGAGCTTCCAAACACCGTAACGATGATTTCCGTCGGCACGTTGCCTTTCTCGACCTCAATGCGCGCGCTTGCGTTCGGGAGCGTGCTTGGGCTTCGGCGGCGACGGGTTGAATTCTTCGAGCATTGCGACGCACAGTCCCGTCAGCGCATCGGCGGCCTCATGATTCTTTCCAGCCTGATTGTTGCTCAGGAAAGAAAAAATCAGCCGTCGCCCGGCGGGAGTTTCGGCAAAGCCGGAAAGCGTGCGCACGTGCTCGACCGAACCCGTCTTTGCATGAATGTGGCCGGCCGCCGGAGTATTTTTCATGCGATCTTCCAGCGTGCCATCCACTCCGGCTACGGGCAGCGAATGGTAATAGATCTCAAACCACGGCTGGCTTTGCGCAAACGTTAACAGAGCAACGACGGCGCGCGGCGTCACCAAATCGTGCCGCGACAATCCGGAAGCGTCGGATTGCATCACGTCGTCGGGCGAGATTCCCGCCGAAGCATAAAAATCCTGCGGGACTTTCATCAACTCGTCCGTGGTGGCCCATGTTCCGCTCTGCCGCGCCACGGCTCGCAGCAGCATTTCCGCGTGCAGGTTCTGGCTGATCTTGTTGATGAGTTTGACGGAATCGCTCAAGGGAACCGAAACGTGCTCCGCCAAAACCATTGGATCTTCCTGCTTTTTCGCGGCTTCGTGGCGGGCGCGCGCAACGCCGTCCACTCGCACACCGCGGTCTTCGAGCAGATGCTTCAACACCGTCGCCGCGTGCTGCGCCGGCTCTTCCACGGCCAGGACCAATTTCCGGGGCGCGCCGCCCGCCGGCATCGTGCCCTTGGTCACGACGAGGCTTGCTCCCGGCTCGCGCGTCAGGGTCAGGTCCGACTTCACGTCCGGGGCCGAAGTGGTCACATCGTTTTCCACCGCAAAGTCCCCCGTGGCGGGACTTTCGCTGGCCTGCACCGGGCTGCCCGGCTGGTCGCCCGGAGTCAGGGTCAGCGCGACGGTATTGTCGTCCACAACGATCGAGGAAATGGCCGCGCCATACTCCCAGACCATGTCGTCAATTTCCCAGCCGCTCGGATAGCGTTCGCGCGGGAAATAACTGTCATCCCCAATCACGTCCCCCGAAATTTCTTTCACGCCTTTGGCCACCACCGCATCCGCCAATTCGGCAAGCGTTTTTTCCGGCGGCCCGTCGAACTCTTCTTTCAGGTTGTAGGGAAATTTGCGGTTGGAAAGATTCGGATCGCCGCGGCCGACCAGCGTCAGATTCCCATTCAAAATTCCATTCGCGATGCTTCCGCTGGTCTCGAGCGTGGTGTGAAACCGGTAATCGGGGCCGAGTTTCCCGAGCGCCAGCGCGGTGGTGAACAGTTTCATGTTCGAAGCCGGTACGAAGTAGCGGTCCGCGTTCTGCTGGTAAAGTACTTCGCTGGTCGCCGGGTCCACGATCAGCAAGCCCCACTGGCCTTTTCCGGCGGGACCTGTGCCAAGCAGTTGCTCGGCGCGCGCGGCAAATTTTGCGGCTTGTTTTTTCGCGAGCGCATTCTGTTTCTGCCGTCCAGCAGCCGTTTGTTGATTCGCCGTTTTTCGCGGCTCCTCCTTTTTTTGGGCGAATCCCACGCCCGCGCTGGCTGTCGTCGCAAGGATCCCTGCCGCACATCGCCGGATTATTTTTCTCTTGTTCATTTTTGTCTCGGCCGGAATTCCGCTCTGCGAAATTATAGTCGAAAGGCAACCCCTTCCGCGCTTGCGGCCTCGTAATTACAAGTTAGGCCCTCTCTCAACCCCGTCATTTTCCAAAGTTGCGCGAAGATTTGTTGCGCTCTATGATGCTCGTGGCCCAGAAAACTATGACGAGGTGAATCGTGTTGAAGCGCATGACGTGTTTCCTGATGGCGTTTTCCCTGGTCGCTTTACCCCTCACCGCAAAAGACAGCAAAAAAGAAGCCGATCGTCTGGAAAACTGCGGTACGGTTCTCAAGGAGATTTTGGATATTCCCGACGACATTCCGCAAGACCTGCTCGACAAGGCCGAATGCGTCATCATTTATCCGTCGGTGCTTAAGGCGGCTTTCATCTTTGGCGGAAGCTTTGGCCGCGGAGCGATGACCTGCCGCACGGGGGAACACTTTACCGGTCCTTGGGGCGCGCCAACGATGATGGCCCTGGAAGGTGGCAGCTTCGGGCTCCAACTTGGCGGCCAAGCCACGGATTTTGTCCTCCTGGTTATGAATCCGCGCGGCGCCAAGGCCATCCTCAACAACAAGGTTAAGCTCGGTGCGGACGCCTCGGCGGCCGCCGGTCCCAAAGGCCGGGATGCCGAGGCGGCCACGGACGTGACGTTACGCTCGGAGGTGTTGAGCTATTCCAGAGCCCGCGGCCTGTTTGCGGGCCTCTCCCTGGAAGGGTCGACGTTGCGCCCGGATAATGGCGCAAACGAGAAAATTTACGGCAAGAAAGTAGACCCTGTGGCCATCGTGCGGAAAGGCGCCGTTGCCGTGCCTCCTGCGGCGCAGGAACTGATTTCCGTTCTTAACAAAAAGTCGCCGAAGAACCTTTCCGATCCCGCTTCGCTCCAAGAATAGCCCTCGGTATGCCGTTGCTCTCAAGCGCGTACCCCGGGGTGCTGCCGGGGTAGTGGTTTTATTTCCAAGCCAGTCCCTTCTTGGTGCTTGCCCCGGGGCGGCTGAAAGATGGCGCTTGCCTTTCACCTGAACATGACTTATGGTCATTTATGAGTGATGGTCACAATGAGACCCACAGCGAAGCCAAGGGGCCATCCAAAGTCCGCCGTCCGGGTTCCCGCCTCCGATCGCCGTCAGCGTCGCAGCGCCGAAATCCGTGAACGGCTCTTTCGCGCCGCGCTCGCCCAGTTCGGCAAGAAAGGCTTTGCCGAAACCACCATCGAGGACATCACCGAAGCTGCCGACCTCGGCAAGGGCACTTTTTTCAACTATTTCCCAAGCAAGGATCACCTCCTCATCGCCTTCGCCGAGATGCAATTTGGCAAACTGGAAGCGGCTGTGAAACAGGCCCGCCGCACCAACGCGCCCATACCGCAATTTCTGCGCGCCTTGGGCGTTCGCATGACCCAGGAACCCACGCGCAATCCCGAGATTATCCGCGCGCTTCTTCAGGCTTATCTTTCGACCACACCGGTGCGACAGGCGATGGTGGATTTGCAGAACCGCGTGCTGGCCGTGCACACCGAGTTGATTCGGATCGGCCAGGAACAAGGGGCCATTCGGAAAGACGTCCCCGCCGAACAGATGGCCTACGTGTTTCGACAAACCATCTTCGGAACGCTTTTGATTTGGTCCCTCTACGGGGACGCCACGCTGCATTCTCGCATTGAGGCCGCTTTTAACCTGCTCTGGACGGGCATGGCGCCGCGCAACGACAACCATGTCACGGATCCCTCCGCAGGCCGGTCTTCGATTCGAGGAGCCTAGTCTTATGAAACGGAAGCGCCTCTTCCTCATTGTTGGAGTGGCGGCCGTGGTGGCGGCCACCGCTCTTTACGCGAATTGGTTCCACCGGGACACCACCCTCCTGGGCTCCGGAACCGTCGAGGCGCGCAACATTCGCGTTGGCTCGAAGGTTGGCGGGCGCATTGACCAAGTTCTGGTTCGCGAGGGCGATGCGGTCGAGCCCGGGCAGATCCTGCTCACCTTTGATGACCAGGAACTGAAAGCTTCGCTCGAGCAATCGCGGGCCAATGCGCAAAAAGCCGAACGCGGCTACCGCCGGGAAGAAATTGCCGAAGCGCGCGCCGCCGCCGAACAGGCCAAGGCTGATTACGAACTGAGAAGAAACGGTTACCGCAAAGAGGACGTCGACGCCGCCGAAGACGATCTGGAACGCGCCAAGGCCGACGAAATCCGCACGCGCCTCGATTTTGAGCGCTACGACGCCCTGGCCAAAAAAGACCTGGTCTCCCAGCAGCAGCGCGACACCTCCGAAGCGAATTGGAAAATGGCGCTGGCGCAAAGAGAAATGGCCCAGCACAAGTACGATGAAATGAGGCGGGGTTATCGGCCTGAAGAAATCGCCTCCGCCGAGGCGCGCTATCTTCAGGCCCAGGCGACCCTCGAAAAGATGGAGCACGGCAATCGCCCTGAAGACATCGAGCAGGCCAAAGCGGCCTACGCCTACGACCTCGCTCGATTCCGCGAACGCCAGGTCGTTGCGCCCTCCGCGGCACTTGTCGAGGTTCTCGATGTCCGCCCCGGAGACTTGATCGCCCCAAACACTCCGGTCGCCACGCTTCTCGAAAAAGACCAGATTTACGTCCGAATTTATATTCCCGAAACCGAGTTTGGCCGCGTGAAGGTGGGCCAAAAGGCAGAAGTTCGCGTCGATTCTTTTCCCAACACGGTTTTCGACGGCGAAGTGGAGCAGATCAACCAGCAAGCCGAATTTCTTCCGCGCAATGTGCAAACCCTCGAGGAACGCGTCCACCAGGTCTTCGGCGTGAAGATCCGCATCAACGATCCGACAGGCCACGTGCGTCCGGGCATGGCGGCCGACGTGAAGCTCAAATCAGCGAGCTGACAGAAATGGCAACCCCGGTGCAAACCACGAACGAGCCGGCCATTTCTGCCGAGCATCTCCTGCGGCGGTTTGGGAACTTCACGGCCGTCAATGACGTAAGCTTCCGGGTCGAAAAAGGCGAAATCTTCGGGTTCCTGGGTCCCAACGGCAGCGGAAAAACGACGGTCATCAAGATGCTCACCGGCCTGCTGCCGCTCAGCGGCGGCTCCGCTCGAGTGGAAGGCCTCGATGTTGGCACCGAATCCGAAGCTGTGCGCGAGCAGATCGGCTACATGTCGCAGAATTTCAGTCTATATTACGATTTGACGGTCATGGAGAATCTGAGGTTCTACGGCAGGATCTACGGCCTCGAACCGGCCCGGCTCAAACAGCGAATAAAAGAAATCATCGAGTTAAACGGGCTTGCGCCTTACTTGAACCGGTTAGCGGCCCAGCTGTCCGGAGGGTGGAAGCAGCGCCTGGCCCTCGGCTGCGCCATGTTGCATCAGCCGAAGCTGCTTTTTCTCGACGAGCCCACCGCCGGCATCGATCCGGTGGCGCGGCGCCAGCTTTGGGATTTGTTGTTCGAGCTCTCCGGGCACGGCATCACTTTTTTCGTGACCACGCACTACATGGATGAAGCGGAACGCTGCAGCCATGTCGCGTACATTTATTATGGCAAGCTCATTGCTGACGGCACGCCCGATTCGCTTCGCCAGCTTCCTGACGTCCAGCCGGCCGGGACGATGCGCGTGGAAATCACCGCGCCCGAAGTTACCCGCGCCCTGCGGCTGGCCCGCCATATTCCCGGGATTCGCAGCGCCACGATTTTCGGGCAATCCATCCATGCGCTCGTTGACGAGAGTTTTGATATGGAGAGCCTGCGCCATCAGCTCGGGAACCATGGCATTGCCGTGACGGAAATCCGCCCGCTTGCGCCAAGTCTGGAGGACGTTTTCGTAGAACTCACCTACAAGCATCAGGCGCTTCTGGAGGCCGCCAGTGACTAACATCTTCCGCGGCTTCGCCGCCGTCTTTTACAAGGAAGTCCTGCACGTTCGCCGGGATGCGGCGACCCTGTTTTTTTCGCTGATTATTCCGCTGCTCCAGATGACCGTTCTTGGCTTCGCGATCGACACCAACATTCGCCAAGTCCATACCGTCGTTTACAACGCCGACGGCCGCCAGGAGAGTCGGGAACTGCTGGACCGCCTGAAAAATTCCGACACGTTTCACATTATCCGCTATGTGGAGAACGACAAGGACCTCAACGACGCCATCATCTCCGGCCGCGCGCGCGTGGGCGTCAAGATTCCCGTCGACTATTCCGACCGCCTTCTCCACCAAATGAGCGCCCAGGTCCTGGTGCTCATTGACGGCTCCGATTCCTCGGTAGCCGGCCAAGCCATCAATGTCACCACCGCCATCGGCCTCGATGAATCGCTGCGCCGCGTTCTCCAGGACCGCTCCGCTGCGTTCCCGGTGGACATGCGACCGAAAATTCTCTTTAATCCCGACTCTCGCTCGCCTAATTTCTTTTTGCCCGGCCTGACCGCCGTCCTGCTCCTCAACGTCACCACGTTTCTCACGGCTTTTTCGATCGTTCGAGAAAAAGAGCGCGGTACGCTCGAGCAGCTTTTCGTTACCCCGGTCCGCCCCATGGGGCTGCTTTTTGGCAAATTGCTTCCCTATCTTGGCATCGGCTTTTTTGAACTGTGCATGATTCTCGCCTTTATGCGCTTTGTTTTTTTGGTTCCGATTCACGGCAACGTCTTGTTGCTTGCACTTTTCTCTCTGCCTTATTTGTTTGTGTCCCTGTCCATCGGGATTCTTGTGTCGAGCAAGGCCACCACGCAGTCGGAAGCCATGCAGCTTTCCTTCCTCACCTTTCTGCCCAGCATTTTCTTTTCCGGTTACATCTTCCCTCGCGAAACCATGCCTTGGATCTTCTACTGGCTCAGCAACTTCATTCCCGCAACCTATTTCATCAACATCACTCGCGGCATCATTCTGCGCGGCGCGGGGATACAGCATCTCTGGTTCGACGCTCTTGCGCTTACGGCCATGGGCACGTTTCTGCTCGTGGTGGCCGCCCGCCGTTTCCACAACAAAGTCATCATGGCGTGATTTTTTTAGAGTCCCGTTTTGTGTTCGCCGTAGCGAGAAGCCTCTCCTGTCTTTTTGCGATTTGGCTGGTACGGGCGTATTCTGCTGGACGGTCTTGTCTCGCTCGAGGAGTGTCGGTGTCCTGCCCGGTCTGTGAAAAACGCAAGGCTTCGCGCTTCTGCCCCGCCAAGGGGGAAAAGATTTGTGCGGTCTGCTGCGGCACCGAGCGCGAAGTCGCGATGGACTGCCCTGCCGACTGCCCGTACCTCATCGCCGCGCATCGCTACGAAAGCGAGCATCCGCGCGACATCCCGGACGACACTCCCTTGCTCGAGGAAACCATCCCTCGGGACATCCTTCACACTCATCAACAACTCATGGCTGCGCTGGCGTTTTCGATTGCGAAGTTCTGCGCGGCCCAGCCTTCGGCCACGGACAACGACGTCCTTGCTGCTCTCGAGGCTCTTGCGCAGACCTACAAAACGCTAAGCTCCGGTCTCATCTATGAAAAACCGCCACAGGCTCCTCTGCGGCGTGAACTTTACGCCGCGCTCGCAGCATTCCTTGAAGAAATCAGAGAGCACCAGGCTGAGAGCGCCAATTCCGCCTCTTTCAAAGACATGGAGATCTTCTATTTGCTGGTCTTCCTTTACCGCATGGGTCTGCTGCGGACCAACGCCCGGCCGCGCTCGCGTCTGTTCATCGAATTCCTGCGCGGCCAATTCCCGGAAGCTCCCGAATTGAGGCGCGAAGAATCCCGCATCATCATCCCGTGAAAATCCCTCGCCGGGGGCGCTCGGACGGTCTAGGAATATCCTCTTGTGTCGGCGGTCCGCTCCATCTCCTTGGCTGCCGCGGCGGCATCCCACTCGAGCGACATTTGCGTGCAACCCATCGCATGCTTGTTTTCGAACCGCGGGCCCGAACGAAAACCATACGTTTGGCGGATCCGCGCCACGCGCTCGGCAACTTTCTTCCTGTAGTCTTCCGGCGCATAGACGTTCCTGCCAAACCATTTCTCGTACTGCTGGACTAGCCGCGGGAATTTCGATTCCAAAAACGGAAAGAACTGTTTTGCCGACGAGGGCATCAGGAATAGCACTCCGGAGAAGAACCATTGCGCGCCAGCCTGTTTTCCCGCGGCGGCTACTGCTTCCAAATCTCCTTCGCGGTCTGTGATTCCCGGAATGAGCGGCGAAGCGGACACCCCCACGGCGAGCCCCGCCTCGCTCAATTGCTTTACCGCCGCCAGGCGCAAGTCTGGCCGCGGCGCGCGAGGTTCCAGCATGCGCGCCAGGCGCGTTCGCAGCGTTGTAATGGTAATGTCGATGGCCAGGTTGGAGCGCTCCCCGATGCGCTGCAGCACGTCAATATCGCGCACAATCTGGTCCGACTTCGTGATGATCGAAACGCTGAGCCCTTCTCGCTTTGCGAGCTCCTCCAAGCATGCGCGCGTCACGCCATGTTCGCGTTCAGCCGGCTGATAAGGATCGGTCGCCGTGCCGATGGCAATGTGCTCGGCATGCGTTCCGCCCGATGCCGCTCGGGCGTACGAATATTTGTGCGCCACGTCCCAGGCCAGCAGCGGACCCGCGTCTTTTTTCACATAAATCTTTTTTTCGAATTCCCCGCCGTCCAGTTCCATGTATTCGTGCGTGTAGCGTGCGTAGCAGTATTTGCAGGCAAATTCGCATCCCCGGTATGGATTGATGGTCCACTCAAATGGCACGCGCTCGGAATCGCAGCGATTGAGAATCGATTTCACCGGCAAAACAAAATATTCCGGCCGCTCCGCCGATTTTCTTCTTGTCTCCGCCGGCGGCGAAGCTGCAGCAAGGCGGGCGATGCCGACCAGCCGCGCGCGAGCGCGGTCACTGGGGTCCGCGGCAAAATTTCGGACCGGGCTATGGGAGCGGTCTGGGGTCCGCTGTTTGGCCGGTGACGCCGGGGGGCAATCCGGCGTGGTGCGATCCGAAATGGTGCCGCGTTGGCCGGCAACCGGGGCAAGGTTGCCAGCCACTTGCTTTGGGCTCAGGTCGTCAGGACACTCAGGAAAGAGTGATTCGGGAGTTGGTGAAACGCGGCGGCGCCGAATCGGAGAATCGAGCGCCATAGTGGAGTGAACTGGAGACATAGCCCGCCTCGAAGCAGGTTCGCAGTATTTCGCTTTTTGTTCGCTTTGTCAAGCGTAAATTTTCGCTTTTTTTTCGCATACAGCTGCCCGTGTCTCTCTTGCTGGTGACCAGCCCTGTGGAAATAACGGCATGCTGCCAGTAAGACCAATTGCCTACTCTCGGTGGGGACGGTATGCTTTTGCATCCGGAGGAATCTCTAGAGCATGGCCCAGCGGCTTCAAGTCGTGCTCGGTCGGTTGGTGCTGTCCTGGACCTTTCTGCTGCCTTCCTTTTGGCAAGGGAAGGCGGGGCCCGCCCCGAGTCCGGTACAGACGCAAACGCAAAAACCCCTTCCCGCAGGGCCGCCTGCGCCGCAGTCCACGCACTATCCCATTCTGCTGCTTGGGTTTGGCAATCAGCCCAATTGGAGCGTGCGTATCGGGCTGAAGGGTCCGGAACGCTTCGACCGCGAAGGCTACCCTCCGATTCCTCTGGAACCGGCCGACGTCACGCATGAACCCTCAGGGCAAGGCTGGACCTATCATGCCAAGGATTCGGCCACCGGTGCGCTCGTCGCCGTGCATCTATCCCGGGAAGCCTGCACCGACGCCACCAACGACACTTTAACCACCACTTCCCCGCTTGGCGGCAAGTACTCCTTCAAGATTTCCATCGATCATGCCCAAATCGGCTCGCTGAAGGGTTGCGGCCGCATCGCGACGGAGCTTTTCCCCAAAATTAACAACCGGCCTGAGCAGCAAGACGATGACGACGCCAAGAAGAAGCCGCCCGTTCCGGTTTCGAGCGTCAGCAAGTTTCAATCCCCTATCTCTATTGCCTACCTGGATGCCAGCCAGCAGATCGTTTTCAAGCGCGGTTCCATCGTTCGAACCGTTCCGGGAGGGTCGGGCTCTGATTTGTCGGCCTCCCATGATGGCAAGCGGCTGCTCTTCGTTCGCCAAGGGGGCGCCGTCCGCACCATCAACGAGTACGATTACGATTCCCATAGCGTCAAGGAACTGCTTCGCGGCGATGTTCGAAGCCCAAGGTGGTCTCCAGACGATTCCCGCATCGCCTATTTGAATCAACAAGGCGGAAAATGGCAGATCTGGGCTTTTCCCTCGAGCGATTCAACCAAGGCAGCGGTCCTAAGCTCAGACTCTTTCGAAAGCATTCAAGACTGGGCCGACCCGCACACTTTGCTCGGAACGACTCCAAATCAGGTTGCTTTAGCCTGGATTGCAGAGGATGGCCGGGCCACGCAAACGCTTCCCATCAAGGATCTGTGCGAGCCCGATTTTGCCTGTGGAGGCATGCTCACGGCGCGGCTGCATCCCACCAACCCCGACCTTGTGCTTGTTTCTGCTGCTTTCCTCCGCCCACCAACCGGAACTCCGGCGGTTGAGAATGGCCAAGCCGGGGCTTTATTTTTCTATGAATTTCACTCGAAACGCCGCTCTGTCCTGACCCTCCCCAACCTATCGGCAACGGATGGGGAATGGTCGCGCGATGGCTTCCAAATCCTCTTTACGGGCACCGATTCGGCCAAGCGTAGGACGACCTACCGTGTCTTTTGGGATGGCATTGGCCTGCAAAAGTATGCCCCCGGGACCTCCCTTGTGGTGGGCCTCTAGCTTCAACGAGTACCCTGGCACTTCCAAGCGGCGAGCTGTCCTGGCGGTCAGTTGCTCCATAAGGTTCAAGAATTTGACTGCCCCATTTCCGATGGCGGCCAGCAGGTACACTATCTTTATGGGCACCAGTCCTACGGCCACTCCCCGTCAGGTGGGGATTCTTGTGCTCGACAATGACCCCCATGGCGCCAGCGCCGTGAAGCAGGTTCTGGACTCGGAAGGCTGGCGAGTTCGGATTGTTGCTGACGCGAAAATGCTCCTATCCGAGCTGAAAAACGCGGACTGGTCGCTCGTCGTGGCCAACGCCGCCGCCATCGACCTCGAGAGCCCTGTTTTTTTTACCCTTCGCGAAATCGCCACTGTCCCGCAAGACGCCGGCGGGCGCATTCGCGCACTTTTCCTCATTCCGGAAACGGGCGAGCGGCAGTTCACCCAGCAAATCGAGGCCTCGCGTTTGCCTTACGTGGTCCGGCCCTATCACCTTCACGACTTTCTCGAAAAAGTCAGCGATCTTCTTGTTGAGATAAAGGTGATTGAGGCACCCATCCGCCTGGTGCGCCGCGAATTTGGCGCGATGCGCAAGAAAAAAAGACAGGCAGGCCGCAATTCCATGTTCGCCGCGCGAGACACTTTTTCTTACACCGAAGAGGAAATCGCCGAGTACGAGCGCGAAGAGGACGCAGCCAACAAGAACAAACGCAAGACCCGGATTAACCTTGGCGATCCTAACGGCTAGTCCGAATCGGCGGCCTACCGCCGCTCGGATCGACTAGCCGCGTTGAAAGAAGTTCCTTTCCTCCCCTTGGCTGCTCTTGGCCGTTTTGCAAAACATCTCTGCAAGAAATTCCAAGCGCTTCGTTCTAACCCTGAGTCGTGATCGTGGCGACCGGCCGCGACGCGGTTCAAGTTCACGGAAGGAGCAATTTATGGAGCGCTCGATTTTTGCCGCCCTTGTTGGCGGACTGCTTGGAATCATCACACTTGGCGGTTCGGCCTTCGTTCATCCGGAGGCCAACCCCGGTTCGAATGGCCAGCCCACTACGCCCCCCAGCTTGAATGCTCAGCCGAGCAAACCATGTGGGTCTGAGTTCGATTCGAATCCGGAGCCAATTCTGGCGTGCACCTCGCCGCCCGCGCGGCAGCCCAGCCCGGAAGGCGATTGGCGAATTCTAGATCCCGCAACCTACGAAAATATTTCCGTATTTCCCGTGGTCGCTTCTTTTGGCCAGGACACCAGCGCCTTTCTGACTTTGGAAGAAGGCCTGTCGACCGGGGAAGTCGTGGTGCGGGAGCGCGGCTCGGAAGAGATGGTGCGCGGACGGGATGGCCGTCCAATCTACATTCCCCAGCCAACCGGGGCTTCCGTGAACCAGCTCATGCTGCTCAACCGCAGCAAGCGGCCGCTGCTGTTGCTCGCGGGCGAACTTGTGAGCGGCGGCAAACAGGACCGCGTCATCGGCAAGGACCGCATCGTGCCCGCAGGCGCGCCACCGCTTCCGTTGGATGTCTTCTGCGTCGAGCATGGCCGCTGGACGGGCAGTTCACAATTCGCAGCGGCCCAAACCATTGTTCATCCTAGCGTACGTGAGAAGGCCGCCGTCGATCAGAAGCAAGCGGAGGTTTGGAGCGCGGTTCGCAGCGGGTCAACCGCTCTCACACCGGCCGGGGCACCTCGGCCAAGGATTTCCGGGAGCGACCTCCAAACCGCCATTGCCGGCAACGCGCATACGGAAGCCTACGAAAAGATTTATCAGTCGAGCGCGGTTGGCGTGTCCATCGACGATTTCGTTGCCGAAGTGCAGCGCCGCTTCGCCGATCGAACGTCCGGGCTGAAGGGTGAGCGCGTGGTCGGTGTCGTTGTAGCTTACGGAGGCGAAGTCGCCTGGAGCGACATTTTCGCTTCCGGCGAGCTGTTCGATCATTACTGGCACAAACTCCTGCGCAGTTACGCGGTCGAAGCGCTGGCTCGTCCGACGGTGAGGGCCGTGGCTTCGCGCGAGGCCGCCAGCGAATTCCTGCGCCGGTTGAATGGCCGCGAAACGATGGAAACCGAGCCCGGCGTTTATCGCTGGAGCGAGGTCAGTGAGGGTCACCTGGCCGAGATCGAGCTCGAGGCCCTGCAGCCGAAGCCCATGAGGCTTCACCGCCTCATGCTGCACCGCACGAGTTGAGTTGAGTTGAGTTGAGTTGAGTTGAACCAAAAACTTAACTGCCGCTCTTGCAGGAGGGCGCGGGATGCCGCGCCCCTCTATCGCCCTACACCGGTTGATTCAGCCTTCGCACCTGACGGTTATCCTGCGTCTCCAAAAGAAGCTGCGCTACCGCTCGGCTCCAGGAGGGATGCTTCAAGTTTGGCGCGATTTCGGCCAGTGGAACGAGCACAAATTTGCGAAGAAGCATGCGGGGATGCGGGACCTGCAATTCCTGCGTATCGATAACTTGGTCCCCGTAAAGAAGAATATCCAGATCAATTAGCCGGGGACCTTTGGGCACAAGCTTGTTACTGCCCAGGCGCGCTTCGATTCCGCGCAGCGCGCGCAACAAGTCCAGCGGAGAAACGTCGGTCTCCCCTTGCACGACACAATTCAAGAACCATGGTTGCTCGAGCAAATCCACGGGTTCGGTTTCGTAAAACGATGAGACACGCGTCACGCGGACTTTCCCATCAGCAAGTGTCGCAATGGCACTGCGCAGATTTTTCTCGCGGTCGCCAAGATTCGAACCGAGCGAAAGATAAACGGTTTCCGCCACTTCTCACCGTCAGGAAGCTTACTTGATGGCGTCGGCTCCGGCCTTGGCGCACTGGGCGTCCTGCGCGCTGGCGGCTCCCGAGACGCCGATAGCACCTACAATCTTTCCTTCCATTATGAGCGGGATACCTCCTTCGACGGGCACAGCCCCTTGCACGCGAAGGAGCCGGAGCCCGTCTCCACCGCCCGCTAGCGCATCTTGCAGGGCTTTGGTGGGCCGCTTGAACAAAGCTGCCGAGCGCGCCTTGTCAATGGCCACGTTAGCGCTGCCGAGCTGCGTGTTGTCCATTTTCTCGTAATAAACGAGGTTGCCGGAGGGATCGACGATGGCCACCGCCATGTTCCAGTGGTTCTTCTCCGCTTCGGCCAGCGCGGGCGCGGCAGCCTTCTTCGCATTCTCAAGGCTGATCGACGGGCCGTAGGGATTAGGCATCTGCGCCTTGAGCAGCAGTGTGGGGGCAGTGACCAGCATTCCTGCGACAAGCAGTCGAGCGATGGCGACTCTCCCTGCGGTCTTCGGTAGGCTCATCATGGACATTCCTCCTGCGTTTGAGTTGGGATGGCGTTCTCGAAGCCAGGCAAGTTAGACCATGCGGGCTGTTTCCCGCAAGCAAGTTCTAAGGCTGGACTTTAACAAACCGGTCATCCAGACTGACATGGCGCGCCACTTCCTTCTGCAAATTGGGATTATGCCAACTGGGAACACGAGGCGGGGATGGAGAATCGGGAAGAACGGAATCCATGGCCGCAGGAACCCGCCGCCAGGCGGGACGCCGAAACCGCGGACTCGGGTGCGACGGCGCGGCTGGACCAGTGGCTGAAGACGCTAATCGACAAAGGCGCAAGCGACCTGCTATTGGTGGAAAACGCGCCGCCGTGCGTGCGGGTGCAAGGCGAAGTGCGCAAATTGGAGGCCACCCCTCTGGATGGGGCGGAGATTGAGGCGGCGGTGCTTCCAGCGCTTTCACCGCACGCGCTCGGGCGGTACCGAGAAACCCTGATTGCGGACTCCTCCTATCGAGTGGAAGGCCTCGCGCGCTTCCGAATCAATCTCCACCGCGAACGCGGGCGTGCGGCGGCAGCCATTCGTGCCCTGCCGACCAGCGTGCCGAAACTCGAAGAGCTGCACTTGCCGCCATCGGTGGCCAACCTGGCACATCTGCCGCGGGGACTCGTGCTGATTGGCGGCCCGGCAGGCTCGGGCAAGTCCACAACGCTCTCCGCGTTGATCCATGAAATCAATATGCGGGAGCCGAGGCACATCGTAACCATCGAAGATCCTATCGAGTACGAGCACAAGCACGTTCGAAGCGTGGTCGAGCAGGTGGAAATTGGGACCGATGCTCCGGATTTCCCGACGGCATTGCGTGCTGCCCTGCGGCAGGCGCCCGACATCATCGTCGTTGGAGAAATGCGGGACCCGGAGACCATGCGCATTGCCGTGGTAGCGGCGGAAACAGGACACTTGGTGCTTTCCACGCTGCACACGACCGACATGGCCTCGACGGTGGCGCGCATCGTGGATTCCTTCCCGGTGGAACGCCAGAACGCCATCCGACAGGAACTGGCGATGGCGCTTGCCGCCGTATTGACGCAAATTCTGCTGCCGGCCAGGAACGGCGCGCGTATGCCGGCGTCGGAACTCCTGATGGTGGGACACGGCGCGCGGCATCACATTCGCAGGAACAACCTTCAGTATCTTCACCAGGAGATTCCGCTCACCAAGAAAAAGGGATCGTTTACACTGGAAGAATCCCTGGTGACGCTGATCCGCAACGGTGATATCCAGCGCGAAGAAGCGCAACTTTGCGCGATTCATCCGGATGATTTGAATATCCTGCTGAAGTCGGCCGCGGGGCACAGTTGAGCTCAAGACGACTTCGGCGAGTTCGGGCTAAGGAAGTATGACGGGCTCCCTTCCGCAGCCTAGGATTTTGGCCGACCTTCACCGGCTAAAAGCCGGTTGAGGACTTCCTTTTTGCCCTCCTCGGGCAATTGTTCGTACATCGAAACAATGGCCGCCACGCTCGCTGGCTCATTCTTGTTGGAGCGAAGCTTCTCGCGCTGGCCGTGGGACATACGCTTGTGCGCACTGAGATGGCTCTGATTGTAAATTTTGCCGCAAACGTCACATTTTACGATTTGCCCCATGCTACCATTTCCTTTCTGCTTTTGGAGCGGCACTCGCCAAACCGGCCCCAAACCGGAGGAGCCGGGATGAAGGTTCCTCTGACTGGTACGGTATGGGCTGATCGTTCTTCCTAACGGTCACCGCAAGTCGAATGGGCCTATGCCTAGCCCATCGGACTGCCTCATGGCTTTGGAACGAAGGCGACGCTGTTTTGGAGACGCTGACGCTCTAGGCGTCGACGGACGGAGGAGCGCGATGCTGCGAAGAAGCCGCCAGATCGATCCGCCGAAGGGCAAGCCCTTCGGACTGGAACTGGGGTGCGGCCATAAACTCTGGTTGCGGGGGAACAATTCCTGAGACCAGGTAAGCCTGGGTGGGAATGAAGTGGACTGGATGATCCGCCACATTCATCTTGGCCTGTTTCGCGAAGCAGTGGAGGGGATTCGAATGGGGCAGGTATTTGCTGCTTTTCGAGACCGTCGATAAACCCGCCACCGCGAACAACAACAGGACTACGGCGGTCCTTACCGGGAAGCGTCTGGAGCTATTTTCCCGCATCGGCCAACTTGTCTCCGCCAGGAACACACGCGGTTCGGGAACCTCGAGAGTTCGGGAACTTTCGACCGGCACACCCCGCGTCCCTCCTCATTGTGAGCGCAAAATGCGACGATACAGGGCAAAACATAAGGTGAACGCACTTAAGAGTAAAGGGCGGCGAAAAATACCTTTCCTTGGGGAAAAAGGCATGGTAGGCTCTGGTTTGTGATGATGTCCATCGCCAAGAAGCGAATTACTTCCAAATCGTCCAAGTCGACTACCTCGACTACGACTATGAAGAAGACTATTACCGCTTCCGGCGATGGGAAAAACAGCTAGCAAGATAGAAAAGAGTTTCCAACCCACCGCCGGAAGCAAACCTGGCGGTGGGTTTTTTGTTTTTTGAGCCCTCCGCGAGAGACGCTCCAGCCGCCGGACTCGAGAATGGAAACCGGGAGCGCAGGCCATGAACCAGGAAAACGTGCCAGAAGAAGCAGCCGAACGGCGCCCCGCCGCACAGCCAGGCGCGGCGCTTTGGAGCGGCGGGGACGGTAAGAGATGCAGCAAGGTAGTGGCTTTCAAGTTTGGCGGCAGCTCCCTGCTGGGGGCGGAGCGCATGCTCCACGCAGCGCGGCTGGTGCGGGAAGCGGCTCAGAAATCGAAAGTGGTCGTGGTGGTTTCCGCCATGAAAGGCGTAACCGACCATCTGCTGACCATTGAGAAGGCGCTGGCAGCGGGCAAGGTGCCTTACGCGCGGCGGGAAGCGGAAGTGGTCCTGGAGATGCATCTGGAAGTGCTCGAGAACCTGCGGCTCGACGAAGAGAGCGACCGCCGCGTGCGTCATGAATTGCAATTGCTCGAACACGACCTGCTGCATGAAGTGGCGGGCTGGAGGCAGAGCACGAACAGGGCCGAGTTTTCCGACCGGCTGGCTTCTTTTGGCGAACGGTTCAGTGCCCGGCTCTTCGCGGCGGCCCTGGAAAAGCTGGAGGTTGCGTCCGTGCCGGTGACTTCGTCGGAATTTGTCCTGACCTGCGATACGTTTCGCGATGCCCAGCCGCACCTGGAACAAAGCAAGTTGCGCGGGCGCAAAATTCTTCTGCCGCTGCTGAAAGAGGGGACCGTGCCGGTAGTGACCGGCTTCATCGGCGCTACTCCGGATGGGCGGATTACCACGCTGGGCCGCAATAGTTCAGATTTTTCAGGCGCGATCGTTGCGCAGGTGGTGGATGCCGATGAGCTGGTGATCTGGACCGACGTGGACGGCATTTATACGGCGAATCCGCAAGAGTCGGCCGAAGCGCGGCTGCTCCATGAATTGAGTTACGAGGAAGCGCATGCGCTCGCTGCCGGCGGTGCGAAAGTGCTGCACCCCAAAGTGCTCCCGCTAGCCGCGGAAAGTGAAATGGTGGTGTGGGTACGCAATACGTTCAACCCGCAAGCGCGCGGCACGCGGATTGGGCCTGCAAGCGAATGCTCCAGCGCGCTTCCCTCCGGAGGTGCCGTGTGAGCTCGCAAATTCAAGATGGGAGGAATGAGGAAATGGAGCCAGGCGAGCAAAAGAAGCGGGTGAAGAAGGTGGAGAAGAAATGGCGGGCCGGAGTGCTGGGCGCAACCGGCATCGTCGGGCAGCGACTGGTGAACCTGCTTGCCGAACACCCGTGGTTCGAGTTGACCGAAGTTGCGGCGTCGGAACGGTCCTCGGGGAGAACCTTTGCCGAAGCGGTTCGCTGGCACCTGGAGACGCCGATTCCCAGGGTGGGGCGAGAACTGGTGGTGAAAGGCGTGGAGCCGGCGCTCGAATGCGACTTTGTTTTTTCGGCGCTGGATTCTTCCGTAGCCGGGCCGGTGGAAGAGGATTTTGCACGGGCGGGTTATCCGGTGGTCAGCAATTCGAGCAACCATCGGATGGATGCGGACGTGCCGCTGTTGATTCCAGAGGTAAATGCCTCCCACTTGGAGGCGATTCCGATGCAACAGAAGAACCGCGGTTACGACACCGGATTCATCGTGACTAACCCAAATTGCTCGACGGCGGGATTGGTTCTGGTGCTGAAGCCGCTCGTGGACGCGTTCGGGCTGGAGAAAATTTTTGTGGTGACGTTGCAGGCTATTTCCGGCGCAGGCTATCCGGGCGTAGCTTCGATGGATATTCAAGCGAACGTGGTGCCGTTCATCAGCGGCGAAGAGGAAAAGATGGAGGCGGAACCACAAAAGCTGCTGGGCAAGTGGGACGGGAGGCGATTTGTCGAAGCGGGATTGGGCATCAGCGCGCACTGCAATCGGGTTCCGGTGCTCGATGGGCACCTGGAATGCGTGTCCTTGGGGCTGAAAAAAATTGCTTCCCTCGATGAGGTCCGCGAAGCTCTGCGAACGTTTGAAGTGGACGAAGAGCTTGCTTCGTTGCCAACGGCATTGCGGCATCCCGTGGTCGTGGTGGACGAAGAAAACCGTCCGCAGCCGAGGCGCGACGTGGAAGCCGGAGAAGGTATGGCGGCGGTGGTCGGGCGGATCCGGGAATGCCCGCTGCATGACGTAAAGCTCACGCTGCTGTCGCACAACCTGGTACGCGGGGCAGCGGGCGCGGCGCTCTTGAATGCGGAATTGCTGGCAGCGCGCGGATTCCTGAAGCACCGCCCGGCAAAAAGAGCGGCGGAAGTCGCGGAACCAGCCGTTAGGTAACGGCGACAAGATTTCGTCCGAATCCTCCTCACCGACGCAAAAAGGGCGGCGCACCGAGGCGCGCCGCCCTTTTTTATTTGAAGCTGAATTAGAGGGGCTGTACGTTGGTGGCCTGCAGTCCTTTCGGACCCTTGGTCACTTCGAATTCAACCGCCTGGCCGTCGTTGAGAGTCTTGTAGCCATCAGCCAGAATGGCGGAGAAATGGACGAAAACGTCCTCCCCGCTCTGGCGCTGGATGAACCCAAAGCCCTTGCTGGCATTGAACCACTTCACTGTACCCTGTTCTTTACTCACTGCATTTACTCGTTTCCGTCAGCCTTTCGACTGAGCACTACTTTAAGCTATCTGATGCCCAGGTTCCGAGCCCCTCAACAGAGCCGCGGCCGTCTTCAAGCTTCGCCCGGCTGGCTGCAAAGCGGTCAACCGCGCAAAAAAAAGGCCGCAAGTGTGACCTTGCGACCGCTTCCTTACCTAAAGGCGATACAAACAAGAGCAACAAACGCAAGTTTATCGTAACACGGATTAGGGTGAATTACCAATGGTTTCTTTCTGGTCTTTCTGGTCTTTCTGGTCTTGGCAGGAGGGTTATCCGAGAAGTGATCCGTGATCGAGGATTGGCGACTGGTGGGGAATCGATAGCTTCGCTCCTATTGGCAAGCCGCAAAGAGCGCTTTTCGCTGCCTGCATTTCATTTGTGCCGCAACGTCTTGCCGGATCGCCGGTAGGGCCGAAGCAAAGCTTCGAGGTCGCGGCGGAGCCAAGAAGCGAGCGAGCCTTCGCGGAAGACGGCCCAATCCAGCATCGAGCCGCCACGGACTTGCTGGATCAGCCGGGCAAGTTCGGCGGTGTCACACTTGACCAATTCGCGCCCGGCGACGGCTTGGTCAAGCAGTTTCCGCGTTTCCGCGCGCAGCGCTGTGAATTGGGCGAGAGTAATGGCGTGAAACTCGGGATCGGTCAGGTCATTCTGGAGGTAGGCCAGCCCATTGGCCATGGACTCCGGCGTCGAAGCAAAACTGCTGCAGGCGACATAAAGTTCGAGCAGCGTCTTCAGCGGGGACTTGTATTTTGCCCGTGCGGCGTCGAACTGTCGCCGGACGCCGGCGGGAGCCGTGCGGCAAGCGGCCAGCAGCAAGTTTCGCTTGGTGCCAAAGCGCTGGATGAGCGTGGCCGGGACCACGCCGGCTTCTTTGGCGACGTGCGCCAGGGTGAGCTGCGTGGGGCTGTAGTTTTGCATGGCGCGGCCGGTGGCAGCCAGGATTTCTTCATCCGACGTTTCGCGAGGACGAGGCGACATTTTCCTGAGAATTTCTCAAACGCTTGCCAGCCCGGGACAGCTTCGCCGCCAAGCGCGGGATTCAGAATAACTAAATGGCCGTTTATTTTCCACTTGACATTACTGAATGGACGTTTACAATTAAGCCCGTCGGCTCGCCGGGGTGGAGGATGAGGGAACAAGCAGCGAAACGAGCGCTGGGAACCCAGGAAGTATTGCATCATCGCGGGAATTGCCTGGTTCGGCGGCAACGGCTGGACCCGGGAGAGGCGACGCGGTGGCACCGTGATCCCTATCATCGGGTGACCGTGGTGTTGAGCGGGGACCTGATCAGCATTGAGTTCCGCGATGGCGGAGACACTTTGACCTGGAAAGTCACTCCCGGGGAAGTGGGCTGGGTGGAGCCGAGCGATCGCGTCCACCGCGCCGTGAATGTTGGCACCCAACCCTTCGAGGAGATCGTAACCTTCTTTCTGGATCGTTCCGATGCGGAACCACAGCCCGAAGACGACTCCCCGTGACCAGCGCCGCGTCCCGGAGGGCAATCATGACTTCCACTAACGCTTTATACCAGCCTCCGGATCTGAAAGGACGCGTGGCGCTCGTGGCAGGCGCCACGCGCGGCGTGGGACGGGGCGCGGCACTGGCGCTGGGCGAAGCGGGCGCGACGGTATACTGTTCGGGGCGAAGCACCCGCGCAAACCGTTTGCCGAGAGAGGCCGCCAAGAAAATCTCGCCGTTTGATCACGCTCGGCGGCCTGAGACCATCGAAGAGACAGCGGAGATGGTCACGGCGCGAGGGGGCACGGGAATCGCTGCGGTCGTCGATCACACGGACGCCAAGAAAGTTGAAGAATTGGTCGAGCGGATCCGCACCGAACAAGGCAGCCTGCATATTGTCGTCAACGACGTTTCCGAACTAAAGCCGGCGGATTTCGGAAAGACCTTTTGGCAGCTTAACCTGGAAGACGGCTTGGCGAATTTTCGCAACGTAATCCACTCTCACATCCTCACAAACCACTACGCGGCGCCCCTCCTGATCGAGACGGCAAAAAAAACCGCGTTTTCAGGGTTGCTCGTGGGAATCGGCGACGGCGATTCGTACACCTACCGCGGACACCTGTTCTACGACCTTGTGAAAACGACAGTAATTCGCCTAGCGTTCGCGACGGCGCGCGAGCTGCGGCGGAAAAACGTCTCGAGCGTGGCGCTTACGCCTGGATTTCTGCGTTCGGAGGCGATGCTGGAATATTTCGGCGTCACCGAAGCGAATTGGGAAGACGCCACCAAGAAAAACCCCGATTACGGCAGTTCGGAGACACCGCTGTTTGCGGGGCGCGCGATCGCGGCGCTCGCGGCGGACGCAAAGGTGATGAAAAAGACCGGGCGGGTGTTCAGTTCGTGGGATCTCTCCGATGAATACGGTTTCTCTGATGCGGACGGCCGGCGTCCCCACTGGGGCAGGCACTTCACGAAAAAGTACGGCGATTGCATGAAACCGTGCGGCGATGCGTTCTATGAACACTGGTTCGGCGGCCCGATGGATGCGCTGTACGCGAATTGGCCGTAACTCCAAGCTGGGCGATGCCGGGCCGTCTCCGGTCTCACGGGATACCGCTTGGAAGGTCGAGCGAGATGCGCAGGATTTGCATGGCAAGCTGTTCCACGTTTGCGCTGTCCAGATTGCACAGCACCACAACGCCGGCGTTGCGGTCGGGCACGACAGCAAAGGCAGTGCTGGTTCCCTGCTGCCCGCCGGTGTGCGCCAGAATGTGCAGGCCAAACTTGTCCATGATTCCCCAGCCGAGGCCGTAGCCGGTTTCTTTTCCATCCGCCGTTTTTGAGGAAGTCCACATGAGATCCCGGGTGCTGCGCTTGATAAGCTTGTCGGCGAGCAGAGCGGCTTCGAAATTGGCCATGTCGTCGGCGGAAGAGAGAATCCCGCCGCCGGGAATTTTATAGCTGGAGTCGAGAACTCCGGCGTTTTGGACGATGCCGGATTTGTCCTTGTGGTACCAACGGGCACGGTGCGGGATCACGGTGAAAAAATCGTCGTCTCGCGTCTCGTCCATCCCTGCCGGTTGAAAAACGTTCTTCCGCACGAAGTCGATGAATTTTTCCGAGGCGGCGGCTTCCAAAACGCAGCCAACGACCGTGTAGCCGTAAGTCGAGTAATTGAATTTCGTGCCCGGCTTGGCGACCAACGGATCGTTGGCAAACAGCTCGAGCGACTCGCGCATGCTGGAAAAATGTCGCGCGCTGTCCTCGGGAACGTCGCCTTTCCCGTCGGGGCGGTAATGGCGGATGCCGCCGAGGTGGCCGAGCAACTGCCGCGTGGTGATGGGCCATTCTTTCTCGGGAAATTCCGGACAGTATCTTTGCACCGGTGCGTGAAGGTCTAGTTTGCCGCGCTCCCAAAGCTGCAAGACCGCGGTTGCGGAAATCGGTTTGGAAACAGAACCCAGACGGAAGAGCGTGGAAGAAGTTGCCGGCGAGTAGTTCTCCAGATCGGCCATGCCAAAACCCTGGGCCCAGCGAGGTTCGCCATCGAGGACGACGGCGGCAGAAAGACCCGGGATGCTGTCCCGAGACATGAAACTCGAAACCGCTTTTTCGATGGCCGCGCGCTTTTCCCTCGCAAGGCTGTTTTGCTGCGCAGAGAGGGACGACACGCAGGCAAAAGTCGCAAGGAAAACAAACAGGACGTGCATTCGCATTCGATAAGCACACTGCCCGACGAACGGACCGGCGATCGGCATGACACCACCTCGGTCGGGGAGTCTATCTCAACCCTAGGGCGTCGCGGAATCTCAGATCGGAACCAGGACTTACTCCGACGATGGCCTTGCCACCACCTTGCAAACGTGAATGTCTGGCAGGTGGTGTTCTATTTCCTCACGGCCCAGGCCATGCCGTCCGGCTGCCCTATTGCTTTCTGCATAAATAATGCAAATGGATTAGGACAAAAATTTTAGTAGATCGGATTGCAGAATGCGGCCACGCAATTTCTCTGGAGAGGTTCGCACCCTGTTGATCGAACCGATGACATCTTCCATCAAGCCGTCAACGTCCAGCGGGCAGCTGTTGGCGAGTTCTCGTTTGGCCAGGGACCCAACCCCTTCGTCGGGATTGAGCTCCGGGGCGCAGGGAGCAGGGGGCTGGTCACCGACATCACGGCTCATCTCCAAGGCGGTTTCGAATCTCTTTGAAAGGGGGCAGGAGTGCGGTGTTCGGTTGGGCTCGACCGTTGGAGGCCACAAACAAGAGACAATTTTCAAAACTGGGAAGTGCCGCCGACCAAATGGCCTCGGAATTCAGATTGTGTGTTAAGAAGTTTCTAGCTATCGCGTCTTAGGTTGTAGAAGAGCCGAGGAGGGACGCTTGGCGGCCGCGATAGAAAACATCATGGTGACGCAGGCGTTCGCCCAGCTTGAGGAGGTCTTTCGAGCACACCAAGCCTGTGTCCTCAGGGCGGCCTACCGCCTGACCGGTAACATGTCGGACGCTGAAGACGTCTTACAATCCGTCTTCCTCCGGTTAGCCCGCGGGACGGTCGACGCAAGCCGTATCTCCAATCTACAGAGCTACTTACACAAGTCGGCAGTCAACGCCGCCCTGGATCTAATCCGCTCAAGGGGCTATCGAGAGGACGTGCCCGTGGAAGCAGCCGACAAGCTGGAATCGAATCCCGGTATTTCCCCGGAACGGGTGCTCTCCTCCTTGGAAATCAAGAATTGGCTTCGCCGGGAGCTTGCAACGCTGAATCCCCGGGCTGCCGAGATGTTTGTCCTCCGCTATCTCGAAGGGCTGGATAACCCCGAAATTGCGCGGACCATGAACACATCGCAGGCCGTTGTGGCAGTTACACTGCATCGGACTCGCGCACGACTAAAGAAAGGCCTTCGTGGCTTTATGAAAGGTGCATCATGAAATTATTTCGATCCAAACAAGACGTCCATCTTGACAGGGCGATTTGCGAACTTCGCAGCGAACAACCCGACGCCAAGACTCTGTCCGCGTCAGCAGATCGCGTGTGGCAGCTGTTACAAACTAGCGAAGGCCAACAGGCCGCTGCCAATGCTCTGCAGCCTATCCGTGGCTGCGCCGATATTCGTTCTCTGCTGCCTGCTTTTCATCAGCACGAGCTTCCGCCGGCTCGCGTGCTCATCGTGGAGGATCACTTGAGGGAGTGTGTCTCGTGCCGTTCTTATGCTTCTGGCCGTGCGGTTAATGGCGCGACGAGCGTGGGATGGCGGATAGAGCCGGCGTCCCGGGGCTTTCAGTGGAGCTTTGTCAGATTATCCATGGCGACAGCATCAGTGGTCTTGTTGGTTGCCTTGGTTTGGGCCTGGGGCAATTGGTACTTCGCAGGGCCTCCGGGCAGTCGCGCGCGAATCGATTCCGTCGAAGGGCAAGCGTATCTCATTGGCCCCGCGGGCGAACGCGCATTGAATGCCGGTGACGAAGTCGCTGCGGGTGAGTTCATTCGCACGGGCGCCAATTCCCGTGCCAAGGTGCGGCTCTTCGAGGGCTCCCAAGTGGAAATGAATCAGCGCGCGGAATTGGCAGTGACCGCCACGCGTCGCGACACCACCATTCATCTCGACCAGGGGAGCATCATCGTGCAAGCGGCGAGGCGTCGCGCCGGGCACCTTTACGTGACTGCTCCGGATTGCAGGGTAGCCGTCACCGGAACTGTTTTCTCCGTGAATTCCGGCACGAAAGGCTCGCGGGTGGCGGTGATTGAAGGAGAAGTCCACGTAAAACATGCCGGGGCGGAATCCATTCTGCACTCCGGCGATGTGCTGGCGACAACCCCGAGTGTCGGCGTTGTTCCCGTCCGCGAAGAGATTGCATGGAGCAGCGACCTGGATCACCAACTCGCTCTGCTTGCAGAATTTTCAAAACTTCGCACGAAATTGGCGGAAATCCAGACTCCTGGTCCGCGTTATGAAAGCAAAATCCTTCCCTTGCTGCCTGCCGATACTGTCCTGTATATCGGCATCCCCAACCTTGGGGATGCACTTCAACAGGCAAACAAAATCTTCCAGCAGCAGCTCTCGCAGAGCAAAGTCCTGCAGGAATGGTGGAACCAGAGGGGCAACTCGAATCAGCACCCCACTCCCCAGGAGTTGATCGACCAAATTCAAGCCATAAGCCAGTATCTGGGCGACGAAGTGGTGATTACGGCCACAGCAAGCTCCACCTCCAACGAGCATGGACTCGTCCTGTTAGCCGAGGTGAGGCAGTCTGGACTGAAGGATTATTTGCAGAATCATCTTGCTGATATCTTGAAGAGCCCGCAGGGCACAGCCAATTTGCGCGTCGTGGACGCGCAGTCGTTCTCTTCACTTGCTGGCAATGAGCGCGGAATGATCATGCTTGTCAGGTCCAACATGCTTGTCGCCGGCGGGGACGCTGACTCGGTTCGACAGATGAGCGCACAACTCGACGCCGGTACGACTCCCTTCTCCGGTACGGATTTTGGCCAGCGAATCGCAACCGTCTACAGCCGCGGGACCGAAACTCTGGTGGCCGCGAATCTAGGCCAGATCATAAACAGCACGCATGCCCAGCAAGGAGATTCCAAGGCGCTGCAAAATAGCGGCTTTAATGACATAAAGTATTTGATCGCTGCACGCGGCGAGTCCTCCAGCCAGGAAGACAACCGGATTACTTTGGAGTTTAATGGCCCGAGGCACGGCATCGCTTCCTGGCTGGCTGCGCCAGCTCCGATGGGTTCGCTGGAGTATGTTTCGGCCAATGCGGGTGCGGCGGTTTCCTTCGTTGCGAAACAACCAGCGCTCATGCTGGATGACATTCTCAGCACCATCGGCGCTTCCGACGCCACCTTCAGCAAAAGTCTGGCGCAAACAAATTCAGAACTCGGCTTGGACATTCGCAACGACTTGGCAAGCGCGCTGGGAGGGGAACTGACCCTGGCTCTTGATGGCCCGGTTCTTCCCACACCTTCTTGGAAAGTGGTTGTTGAAGTCAACAATCCGGGAGCCCTTCAGGTGGCCATAGATAAGCTGGTGCAGGCTATTGACCGCGAAGCGCAAAAGTCGAACCAGCCGGGCACAACACTCAGTCAAACACAGTCCGGTGGACGAACGTTTTACACAATCCAATCGCAAAGTGGTGGGCTTTCGACAGCGTGCGACTACACCTTCGCAGATGGGTATATGATTATGGCACCCTCACGCGCACTGCTGCTCGCGGCGCTGCAAACGCACGCAAATGGCATGTCGCTGGCGCGCTCCGCATCGTTTCGGGCGCTTCTCCCCAGCGACAACCAGGCGAACTTTTCTGCAATGATTTATCAGAATCTCAGCCCGATCCTGAAACCGCTCGCTTCGCAGCTTGCTTCCGAACAGTTGGCGCTCCTCCGGCAGATGGCAGCCAACGCCAAACCGAGCGTATTCTGTGCTTATGGGGAAAGCGATCGCATCGAAGTGGCCAGCAGCGCCAAGCTCTTTGACTTGAACCCAGGTTTTCCGACCTTGTTCCACTTGCTGGGTTTGTCGGATCATGGAACTTCGCGCCAAGCCAATCCGTAGTGCTTGGTAGATGATGAACGCAACAATCGAGCTCAATGGGCTCGAAGTACAACTCGGCAACCGAACCATCCTTCATGGTCTGACAGGCGTTTTGAAGAGCCGCGCCATTGGGCTGCTCGGACCCAATGGCGCGGGCAAGTCGACACTGATCAATACCCTCTTAGGTTTTCACTCCCCGTCGAAAGGGAGCGCCCGCGTGCTCGGGCTCGACTCTCACGCCAACGGGAATGCGCTTCGGTCTCTTGTCGGATACATGCCTGAGAACGAGGCCTTCATTTCAAAAATGTCCGGCGTGCGCTTTGTTCGTTACATGGCGGAGATTTCCGGTCTTCCACCCGATCAAGCGATGGAGCGTGCGCACGAAGCTTTCGTGTACGTGGGATTAGGCGAAGCGCGCTATCGCCCGGTGGGAACCTATTCTCTCGGCATGAAACAACTGGCGAAGCTGGCGCAGGCGATCGCGCATGGACCTAAGTTGCTCATTCTGGACGAACCCACGAATGGCATGGACCCGCCTGCGCGCAAACGCTTAATCGAACTTATTCGCGAAATCCGCGAGGCCAGTGATATCTGCCTGCTGCTTTCCTCGCATCTTCTGCACGACGTCGAGGAAACCTGCGATGAGGTGCTGATCCTGCGGAACGGGCAAATCGCCTCCATTTGTAACCTCGCCGAGGAGCGGCGCGCCAATCGCAAGTTCCTGGAGTTGGAAACAATTGGCGCCCAGGCCACATTTACGTCCACGCTCGAGAGCCTTGGTTGCGAGTGCGCGGTTTTCAGCAACGGCCGCATCAAGGTGGTTATGCCGGACAGCGTGGAAATCAGGGAGGTGTTCAAAGTCGCGGCGGACCGCGGCGTGCAAATTCGCCGGATGAATCACCGGCGCGATTCGCTTGAAGACATTTTCCTCAACGCGATGGAACAGACGGGAGCGGCTGATGGCCGTATATAAGCGCAGGTACAATCCCTACGGTGGAACTCTGACGCCGCAGTGGTCGCGGTTTTTTGTCCTGACGAGATATGCATTCGCAGAGCTGTTCAAATCTCGCTTTTTCGTTATCCTGCTGATTCTTAGCCTCGTTCCCATCCTGTTTTTCGCAGGTTACATTTTTGTCGCCAACAACAAAACGGTTCAATTGCTGATGCAAATGCGCTCCGCTGGTTTGTTTTCAGTGGAAAACGAGTATTTCATCATGATCATGGTCGCGCAGACGCAGGTAGCCTTTCTGTTGAACTGCTGGGTTGGCCCGGTCTTGATCGCTGGAGACCTAACCAACGGCGCGCTTCCGCTTTTTCTCAGCCGGCCGTTCAGCAGGGCCGATTATGTTCTAGGAAAACTCGCGGCGTTGGGTCTGCTGCTGTCCGCGGTCACTTGGATTCCGGGCTTGCTTTTATTCAGCCTGCAGGCCGGGTTGGCCAGGAACGGATGGATCTGGTCGCACATGTGGATGGTCGTGCCCATCATATTTTGCTCAGCGATTTGGATCCTGATGCTTTCTCTCATTTCCCTTGCGGTATCAGCATCGGTCAAGCTGCGAATTGTGGCTACAGGCGTAATCTTCATCTCATTTTTTATCCCTGCGGGCCTCGGTGAAATGTACAACTCGATTATGGGCAGCTACTGGGGCCGGCTGCTGAATTTCACAGAAATGTTCCGGCTTATCCTGGCAAAAGGGTTTCGTGAGCGAACCGGGCTCCTCGGCCCGCTGAGCCGGAACGAAATTCCAGTTCCTGCGGCCTGGGGCGTACTCATTTTGGTCTGCGTGCTCTCGGTTGTCATTCTCAATGCGCGCTTGAAAGCACGTGAAGTGGTGCGCGGATGACACCGGACGCCCGCCAAATCGTTTTCGAGAACGTCTCCAAGTTTTACGGAGAAGTTCTCGGAGTGAACAAAGTGAGCTTCACTCTCCAACCCGGGATTACCAGCCTCGTCGGCCCCAACGGCTCGGGCAAGACCACGCTGATGAACTTGATGACGGGCCTGATCCGGCCTTCACAAGGTGCGATTTACGTCCTCGGCCTTACCCCGCAACAACCCATAGAGTTTTTTCGGCACGTGGGATACTGCACACAGTTTGACTCTTTCCCTACCGGCACGACGGGCTATGACTTCATTTATTGGCCCCTGCGTCTTCATGGTTTTGCGCACGATCAGGCTGCCAAGCTCACGGACGAAGCGCTGCAGCGCGCTGGCATGGCCCAAGTGGCGCGGCGCAAGGTAGCTGGCTATAGCAAAGGGATGCGTCAGCGCATTCGCCTCGCGCAAGCCATCGCCCATCATCCCTGCGTGCTGGTTCTCGACGAACCGCTCAACGGCCTTGATCCCATGGCCCGCGCGGAATCGATCGCGCTCTTTGAAGCGATTGCCAGGCAAGGGATGCACGTCATGATTTCCAGCCATATTTTGGAGGAAGTCGACCGCATCTCCGACCGCGTGGTACTAATGAGCAGCGGCTACGTTGTTGCCGAGGGACAGATCCGCGAGGTCCGCAGGGAAGTCCGCGACCATCCGATGCAGATACTTGTCCGTTGTTCGAATGCGGCGCGGTTGGCGGCGGCCGCGTTTGAACTCGATCACGTTGTGGAGGCCAAAATTCTCAATGATGGTCAGGGCGTTTTGGTGCGCACGCGTGATGCGGAGCAGTTTTATCTTTTGCTGAACAAGATCGTTTCCGGGGGCCTCGTGGAAGTCGACGCCGTTGCGCCTGCCGATGATGACGTCGATTCCATCTACCAGTATCTGATCGGATCGGATGGGGGGCCGGCATGAGCGCTCAAGATTTAGTCGCGCGGGCCCAAAAGTGGGCAACGGAACAGCCGTGGCGGCTTTATGGTAGCCAGATCTCGATCCTCGTGCGCAACGAGCTTCGCCGCAACTTGTTTACGCGCCGCAGGATTGGGATCTACCTCCTCGCTTGGGTTCCCGTGCTCATCATCCTGACGCACGTCATCTTCGACAGAAACCAACCCGCGGGCCCCGCGCAAATCGAGACCGATACACAGGTTCTTGCGGGAATAGTGCAGCTCTACTATTTCCGGCTGGGCATCTTCTTTGCTTGTATGGCCATCTTTACGTGGCTATTTCGCGGCGAAATGGTTGAACGCACTCTTCATTATCAATTTCTCGTGCCCGTAAGAAGAGAAGTCTTGGTCGTAGGAAAGTTTCTTGCCGGCTCGGTCGTTGCCATCGTGCTCTTCGAAACAGCCGTCCTTGCTTGCTTCTACGTCATGTACAGCCGTTTTGGTTCAACGGGCAAATCGTATGTCTTTGGCGGGCCGGGCCTCGGCCAGTTGGGTTCCTATCTCCTGGTGACGGCCCTCGCTTGTATCGGCTACGGCGCTGTGTTTCTTGCTCTCAGCCTTCTGTTCAAGAATCCGATTGTCCCAGGAGTCGTGATCATGGGATGGGAAACGATCGCCGCCATCTTTCCTGACTGGGCCCAGATGCTCACCGTCACTTTCTATCTGAAGCATCTATGCCCCGTCAGTTTGCCGCTCTCTGGCCCCTTGGCCATTTTCACCATAGTTGCAGAACCCGTCCCTCCTTTTGTTGCCGTCCTCGGATTGCTCCTTCTTAGCATCACGATTCTTGCCCTATCATGTTTCCTCATTCATCGGATGGAGATCACTTACACGGCTGAGTAGGCTCGACGCATGTGCAAGTGCCCGATAGGCTGGATTACCGCACATCAAGTGGGCTGCGGTCCAGAACGGGGTTCTGGGAGATAGCCCCTTCTCCCTTGACGTTCAAGAATTCCATAGATTCGTCCGCAGGGGACTGTCGCCTTTAGGTGACGGGGGAATGCGGCCTTCTTTTGCATATTCGTGCGTCTTCGCTTTTTGTTTGCCTTAGGCCTATGCTCTTTGTATACTCCTGCTTATGCGCGCCGCCTACAAATACCGCCTGTACCCCAACCAAGCCCAGGCTCGGTTTCTCGAGAACCAGCTCCACGAGGCTTGCGAGCTCTACAACGCCGCCCTTGAGGAACGGCGCGATGCTTGGAAAGTTTGCCGCAAGAGCATCCACTACTACGACCAGGCCAAGCAGTTGAAGCCGATGCGGGAAGAAGGGTTGCTCGGACTGGCCAACTTCTCCTGCTGCCAGGATGTGCTCCGCCGGCTGGATAAGACCTTCCAGGCGTTCTTCGTTCGCGTAAGACGCGGCGAGAAGCCCGGCTTCCCGCGCTTCCGTTCGTTCCGGCGGTACGACAGTATCACCTTTCCGTCCTACGGCGATGGCTGCCGATGGCTCGAAGACGGGAAGTTGCGTATCCAGGGCACTGGTCTCGTCAAGGTCAAACTGCACCGGCCTGTGGAGGGTGAGATCAAGACCGTTACGATCAAGCGGGACGTGAACCACTGGTACGTGTGTTTTTCCGTCGAGCGAGACAGTGTGGCGTTGCCGGAGTCGTCCGAGGATATCGGCATGGATGTCGGACTGGATAGCTTTGTCGCTCTTTCGAATGGCATGGAGATCGACAATCCCCGACACCTCAAGCGCGGGTTGGCACACCTGCGCCGCGCCCAGCGCCGGCTTTCCCGTCGCAAGCGCGGCAGCCACCGCCGCCGCAAGGCCGCCACACTCGTGGCCAAGGCGCACCGTAAAATCAGAAACCAGCGTGCCGCCTTTCATCATGATCTCAGCCGTTGGCTGGTGGAACGCTACGGGTTGATCGCGGTGGAAGACTTGAACATCAAAGGACTTTCGCGCGGAATATTGGCCGGCCCGGTCCACGACGCCGGATGGAACTCTTTCTTTGCCAAACTCTGGTACAAGGCTGCGAGCGCCGGGCGAGAGCTGGTGAAGGTGGATCCGCGTGGAACCAGCCAAGTGTGCGTATGCGGAGCGGCCGTGCCCAAGACGCTTGCGGAGCGTTGGCATGAATGCCCGGCTTGCGGGTTGTCGGCGCCTCGTGACGTGGTCAGCGCGCAAGTCATACTGCAACGCGCCCGGATCGGGCGTTCGCGGCATAACGTAGAGGATGTCGCCTCATGCGTGCCGCGAGAAGCCGTCGCCTTTCAGGCGACGGAGTGATCACCAACCTGACTCGTGCGTTGAATCCTCAGCCTCGCCCACAGGACAGTACAAGTCCGGCCCAAAGGACAGTAGCTAGGGGGCCTTGTCCGCAGTAGTCTTCCAGATTCCCGCAGGAGACGTTGTCGAAGGCAGCGGTGGTGAATTTGGAAGTTCCTCAAAGCAAGAGGTTCGGATGAAGAGTAAGCTTGTAAGCGTTCTTTCCTTATTCTTCGTTGTGTTGGCGTCGGCGGTTCCGGCGCCGGCACAGCAGGCCAGTTCCAATCCCACGGTCATACCTCCCGTCAGTTATGACATTTCTCCGCCTTTGGTGGACCTGGTCGCTTCCTCGCCGCCCATGGCCCCCACCAGCCAGCGCAACATTCCACTGCGCCAGCCGGCGCGACCTACCGCGGCTCCCCTCGCCTCGGTCACCCCGGACCAAGCTCTTCAACAGCTTTCCCTGCCCTTGGTCAACACGACAGCCGGACTAGACTTTGACGGCATAGGCGCAGCCGGTTCGGCACCACCTGACGCGAACGGCTCGGTCGGAGCCACGCAGTTCGTACAGATCGTGAACGTAGAATACGCGGTTTACGACAAGACCTCGGGTGCCCTGCTGTTGGGCCCGACGCCGATCCACAACATCTGGAGCGGCTTCAACGGTGACTGCGCCAATGGCGACGGGGGCGACCCCGTCGTCCTTTATGACAAGGCCGCCAACCGCTGGGTGGTAGGCCAGATGAATGTCAATCTCAACGCCTACTGCATGGCTGTCTCCACCACCTCGGATGCGACGCAAAGCTATTATCGGTATGAGTTCTCCTTTGGCACTAACACGCCCGATTATCCCAAGCTAGCAGTCTGGCCCGACGCCTACTACTGGACGGCCAACACGTTTTCAAGCGCAAACACTTTCGTCGGCGCGAATCCTTGCGCCTTTGACCGCGCTACGATGCTGAGCGGTGGACCGGCCAACGCCATCTGCATGCAGCAGAATTCGAGCGTGGACAGCCTCTTGCCTGCGGACCTCGACGGAACTACGCCGCCGCCGACCGGGCAGACTAACTTGTATCTTCAGTTGGCAGCGCCGAGCAGCCTGAACCTCTTCAAGTTTCACGTGGATTTCACGACGCCCTCGAACTCCACCTTCGCGGGTCCCGCCG